>WNGB01002339.1_pt1 | contig 36058 bp, 40 predicted proteins | sample 5400681 | NCBI WGS metagenome assembly WNGB01 (sample SAMN13153367, study PRJNA577476) | soil metagenome | isolation source: 115 cm soil or saprolite under grassland replicate 2 | place: USA:California | collected 2016-06-15 | reverse complement strand
GACGCCGGTCCCCGAGAATCTCGCCTATCTGCTCAAAGTAGTCCTGCAACCGTCGCGTGGCGGCCTTGTCCAGCTCGTAGCTCATGCACCCCGATCGCACATGCAACTTTCTTGGGCCAACTCCTCTGCAGTAGTACTAAAACGGCGGCACCGAGGAGTGGACGCTTCGTGCATCCAAACCTGGCTTGGAAAGGAGCGCGCCATGAGGCTTTGCTTGGTCGCGGTATCGCTCGTTGGGATTCTTGTCGGTTGTCAGAGCGTCGACGTTCGTGAAAAAACAGGCGCGGTTTCATCGACCGTTCGATCGGGCGATCCGGAGGTTGGGTCGATCCATCGCGAGTTCGAGGATTGCGTACACGAGCGCTTCCTCCCGCCCGAACCAGGGGAACGCATTCGGCCGCAGCGGCCGGATCGCGAGCTACGCAAGGTCTTGCGCGAGATCGATCACAACCAGATCGAGAGCACGATCCTCAAGCTGACCAGTTTCGGGACGCGGCACACGCTCTCGAGCCAGACGGATCCGGTGCGCGGTATCGGCGCGGCGACGAAGTGGATCTTCGACACGCTTTCAGGCTATGCGGCCGCGTCGGGCGGGCGAATGACGGTCGAGCAGCAGTCGTTCGTTCAGGCGCCGGGGCCGCGAATCCCAGAACCGACCACCATCACCAACGTGATCGCGACGCTGCGGGGCTCGATCTCGCCCGAGCGAGTGTACGTCGTCTCGGGACACATCGACTCGCGTGTGACCGACGTGCTCAATGCGGTCGCCGATGCACCCGGGGCCGATGACGACGCCTCGGGCGTGGCCGTCGTCATGGAGCTCGCGCGCGTTCTGTCGAAATACGAATCAGAGGCGACGATCGTCTTTACCGCCGTCGCCGGCGAGGAGCAGGGCTTGTTCGGCTCCGCATTTCAGGCGGCGCAATACAAGGCAGCCAACATCGACATTCAGGGGATGTTCTCGAATGACATCGTCGGCAGCAGCACGGCGGACGACGGGACACGCGATCCCCACACCGTTCGCCTTTTCGATGAAGGGGTACCCACCTCCGAAACGCCTCAGCAGGCCGCCACCCGGCGCGCGGTCGGTGGCGAGGTCGATGGTCCGTCCCGGCAGCTCGGCCGATTCGTCAAGTCGGTGGCGGAGGACGAGGAAACGGACATGCGCACCCGCATCATCTACCGGCGTGACCGCTACTTGCGCGCGAGTGATCACGTATCCTATTTGACGCAAGGGTACCCGGCCGCGCGTTTCACCGAGCCGAACGAGAACTTCGACCACGAACACCAAGACACGCGCCTGGAGAACGGCGTGCAGTTCGGGGATTTGATCGACTTCGTGGACTTCCGGTTCATCGAGCGCGTCACCCGCGTCAACGCCGCAGCTCTCTGGTCACTCGCGCAGGGACCGGGTACGCCCAAGAACGTACGCATCCTCACTCAATCGCTGACCAACACCACCGACCTCGTATGGGATCGGGGAACCGAGCGCGATCTGGCCGGCTACGAAGTGGTGTGGCGCGAAACGACGGACTCGGATTGGACGCACGTGATTCCGGTCGGCAACGTGACCACTGCGTCGTTCCCCCATTTCCCGAAGGACAATTTCTTCTTCGGCGTGCGCGCCATCGATCAGACCGGGCACCACAGTCCGGTCGCCTTTCCCCAGCCGGGCTGACCGAGTCGTATTCGGCGGAGGGCGCGGAGTGCTAAGATCGGACACCATGCACGCCCTGGTGGTCTTGCTTCTCGCCTGCGCGATGTTCTCCTGTGGCAGTACGACGGACCCGGGAACACTCGGCCCTGATTCGGGAACCGGCGACGCAGACGGTGGACCGTTGTCCAGTTGCAACTTCGTGAACCAGCTCGATCGCGGGTGCACGAGCGACACCGATTGCGTCGTCGGAATCCACCAGACCGATTGCTGCGGCAACACGGCCGCCATCGGCATGAACCGCACGGAAGCGCGATTCGACGCGCTCGAGTCGACGTGCCAGGCCTCCTATCCCGGTTGCGGTTGCGCCTCGGGTCCCACGCGCACCGATAGCGGCGAGACTGCGTTCGACTCCATGTCGATCCAGGTCGCGTGCGTGAGTGGCGGCCCAACCCGAACTTGCCTCACCTTCGTCACGATGCGCCCGCCCGACACGCCCTAGCGCGACTCACACGCGCTGCACGACCTTGGGCCGAACGGCGCGGTGAAACCCGTTGTACGGCTTGGAATTCTGGTGGTCGACCAGCGGAAAAATCCGCGTATTGAGGGACGCGCCGCCGTCGATCGTGATGCAAGCGCCGGTGATGAACGAGGCAGCCGGCGACAAGAGAAAGACGATCGCGCTGCTCACCTCCGCTTCTTCCGCTAGCCGCTTGAGCGGCACGGCCCCGACGAGCTTCGGAATGATCTGCGCGGCGAGAGCGGGGTCATAGTGATCCATCCCCGACGAGAGCACCCAACCCGGAGCTACCGCGTTGACGCGCACGCCCGAAACAGCCCATTCGACCGCCGCGGTTTCGGTCAGGTTGAGCATCCCTGCGCGGGCGGCGCCGGAGTGACCCATCCCCGGCATGCCGCCCCACATGTCGGCGAGCATGTTGACGATAGCGCCGCCGTGCTTCTCCATGCACGCCACGTAAACCTCGCGCGCGACCAGAAAACCGCCGGTGAGATTGCTGGCGACGACGGCTTCCCAGCCCTTCTTGGTGATGCTGGCCAGGGGCATCGGGTATTGGCCTCCCGCATTGTTGACGAGCCCATGAATCTGGCCGCACTCGGCCAGAATTTCTCGTACCGCGACCTTCACCGCGTCCTCGTCTCGGATGTCGAATGGCTTCATCGTCGCGCTGCCGCCGTCCTCGCGAATTTCCGCGATGACCCCCTCGAGCTTGTCCTGGCGACGACCGGTGACGATGACGTGTGCGCCGAGACTCGCGAGCTCGTGCGCCGTGCAGCGCCCGATGCCGGAACCGCCTCCAGTGACGACGATGTTCATGTGCTGGAACAGGTTCGGTCGGTAGATGGATTCGAAGCCCATGCTGGTTTCTCCGGCTCGCGCTCACTAGAAGATCGACTGAAGGCACAACCTGGTATCGGGACAGGCTTTGGACAAACAGTCCTGTGCCTGCATGACCACCGTTTCTTCGAAGAGGGCCGATAAGAGGCAATCGTCGTCCGCAAAGGTCGTGCCCTGGGCGATGCACTCCGTTCTCTTGGCCAAACAGGCCTCCCGGTACGTGTCATCGATCGAACGGCGCGCCAGCTGAGTCACCGCCTGGATCGCGCAGCTCTCCCACAAGGTTCCGCACGATGCATCGCCGTCTTGCTGGACGCACGCGTAGAGCGGCGTCTCGAATTCGTCGCGATACTTGACCGAGGTCGCCGCGCAATCCAGGCAGAAATCGCTTCCGCAGCGCGCGCACGCCGCTTGGCATCCGGACGGCCCCGCCGCCGGCCCGCCCGAGTCACCATTGCTACACGCGCCGAGGAGCCTCGTCGCGAGCCAGATCCAAACGCCATGCCGAAGCAGTCCCCTCGTTGTCATCTCTTGTTTCTATCACCAATGTCGGGCGTCGAGATGACCGGCAACTATCATTACTGCGTCAGATCGCTCGCTGCCAGATCGTTTCATCGGAGTAGCCATAGTCCCACTCAAGTACTGACCGGACAGGCGGAACTGGCTGTCGGCGTAGCCACCGCAGGCGGGGCCGGAGGCCGCGCCGAGTAACTCAAACAGAGGCGAGGCCTCGCGGCCATTCCGGTCTGACGGGTCGTACCGACGGCCTCGCCGTAAATTTGCGTGGGGAATCGCGGCAATTGCTGATCGTGATCTGTCATCGCCAAGATCTGACGCAGCCATGCTATCGCGAGGTCACGACGGCGCGTGCACGCTCGGGTCGGGCAAGATCGTCCAGGTCTTCAGACGTCAGAAGCCGCGGATACAGTGGATTGCTCACCTGCGAGCAAAATGAGAGCACACCACCGAATCCACTACCGAATTGGCCATTTCCCGTTCGATATGGGTCATGAACATCGGCGCTCTTCCGGTCGATCGACTGACCACCTCTTGAGTCGTCGGGAGCGCACTTGCGCGACGCTGCGAAACGTCGGGATGCCTCTTCTGGGTTGGACGGGCATCCTCCAGGAAACTCCCGGACCGTGTGGCTTCGAGGCCCCTGTGGTTCGTGTGCGCTGCATTCGCGATCGGTTGAAGCTGTTAATAGAAATAGGTCGGAGATTTTTGTGCTGTGATCTTCAGATCTTGCCTCCCACCGAGCTGGGTCTGTTGGAAATCTGGGCTTACGCGCGAGTAACGTCCAGCGTTTCTTCTCTGGAGGTGTGAGCCATGGATTTCGAGGCCCCTAAGTCTCGGTGGTGGTGGATGCTCGTGTTCCTGGTCTCTGGTTTGGCCCTCGGGTGCCGCAAAGATACGGCAGCGGGAGCTGCGCTTCGCGAGGCCACGCCGCCCGAGACGCAATCGGACAGCCAGGAGGCCGCTTCCCGAGAAGGTCCGCACCCATCGCAGCGGCTCGCCGGCGTCTCGCCCGTACCGATCAAGCTGGTACCGAGGCAGATTTCAGCTGTCGCGATGGGCGGGGACTCGCAGCGCGCGCTCCACGGCGATCCCTGGTCGTTGTTCGATGGAGACGCGACCAAGGCGTTTGGAACAGAAGGACAGCCTGTTCGCGTCACCGTGAAGCTCGCCGAGAAGGGGGCACTCGATGGAATGACCGTCTACGGCAGAGCAGAGGGAAGCCTGTCCATACTTACCGAGGTAGGAAGCGAGCTCGCGCCGGTCGCGGGGCTCTCCGAGCTCAACCTTCGTGACGTTTCGGCCGATCGCTCGAACCGGTTCTCGGCCGCCTCGCCCAAGGACGCGGAGGCAGTCGTCCTCGAATGGCATCCTGATCATCCGGGCGCGAGCCTCGCTGAGCTCGAGCTATGGGGAACCGGCGAATCCTCAGCGGCTCGCCCGGATCAATTTCGAGCCGATCAGCTCTTGACCGGGATTCCGCGCGGCGCGATCGAGGCGGCGGGCCTCCCACGCGACGTGTCGGTCTCGCGTCCCGAGGCGGCCGCCGATCCGCGATCGGGAACCGTGCGCGTCGAGCTCGAGAACGATCCCCGCACGTTGGTGCGTGCGTTTCTGGTGTACGAGCTCGTTGGCCTCACCCATTGGTCCGCGGCCGTGCGCGAGATCAACGGGCAGCCCGCTCGCGGGGGCGCGCGTTTGGCGACTGCGGCAGCGAGCGAAAAGCCCGTCGCTGGCGTGCAAGTCGAGGAGATCGCAGCTGCGTGGCTGCGCCGCGGAACGAACGAGTTTCATTTTCGTCCGGTCAATGACGACGACCCGGTGGGTTATCGGGTGATAGATCTTCGCGTGATTGGATTGCCCGACACCGTCGGTCGTCTGCGTTCTGGTCAGGTTCGCTCAGCCACCGAAGCCGAATTTAACGCGTTGAAAGCGCTCGTGGGGATTTCGCCATGAAAGAATACGTTGAAGTCGACTTTGCTAACGAAGACAGCCTGAACAGCTTCTGCGCCGACATGATGTCGGAGAGGGAATACGATACTGTTCGGACCGCCATTGTCCGGCATCCCAGGGCTACATGGTTGGAACTGACCAAGCTTTTGGACGAACAGCGGATCGCTACGCCCCGACCAGAGCTAATAGACATGATCCGCGTATTGTGGATAGAAGCGCCCACATTGCCTAATCTTGTCATATTCTTCTTCTGTATCGACACCGTTCTGTGGAGTTATGCGGCGTCTTACAATCGCGATTTTCTTCGTTGAACAAAGCCGCTACGCGGCAGGGTGAGGTGGCTCCTCTGCCCGGTAATACCATGTTCACCGGGCCAACGATCGGCGGATTCATCGCCGCCGTTGCGTATGCGGTCAGCAAAGACGATTTCGCCCAAAAGGTGACAAGCTTTTTGACAGAGTACAACGTCGCGGTAAGAACTGTCGAGGGTGTGCGATGGTGGGTGCCAAGTTACCCTCTTTCCGGCAGCTATTCATTCAACAGGCAAACGCTTTCGTCAGGCGCCAACTCCAGGACGCGCAAAGACATGCCGCGATGGAAACGAGCAATGGGCTTACGAGGCGTTGGGGAACGCCATCCACGTGCTCGGGACGCAACCTCTCCATCGCGCCGTGGTTTCCAAGAATACAACGAGGGATTCCTCTATTCGGGAGCCCTGAAGCACGTGCTAAAAGAGAACTTCTATCCGAGCGTGGGAACCAGGGAGCGGGCCGAGCTCGAAGGAGCGACTCGCTGGACATACGATATTTTCTCAGGCAAGGCAGAACGTCCTGCGCAGTTCTTTGATCCCAAGTCGGCCGTCTGCTGTTGCCGGAGAGCTATCTCCATAAGGACGAAAAGTGCACCTGGTTTCGCCAAAGGGCCGTACTGAGTGCACCGTTGGTCACACACTATCGCGGGAAGTCGCTGGAGAGGTTGTTCCAGACATCGTAACACGTGGACTCGGTGACGGTTATCAGGGCACGGCGGCGGAGGCATCAACCCGGACATGGCCTATCGTACGTGGTGAGCGCATCATCATTCTGAATCGATATTTGGCAAGAACCGTCGGCAGCAAGGAAGTAGCCACAGTCTCGACGCGCATGCCTATTGATGATTTGGCATCAGAACTTGCAAACGCGTACCCAGTTGAGCCGAGCGCGCCGTATGTGGCGATTATCGCATTCGAGTCGTCGTAGTGGTTGCATTCAACTCTTCGGCCGGAGGGACGCCCCAAGAGAAGGCGCTCTTTTCCACCATCCAGACCACTTGGGCAGCACAGGGTACGCCGCCGGCACGATGGCTATCGCGCTACGGAGGTGCCCGGGATGGCAGTCGGCTGCGAAGTGCTTCTGCAAACTTTTTGAAGTCAGCCGCCGCAAGGTCGGTCCGTGCGCCGATGGCCGCCATCGCCTCGTCCAGCAACGTGCGTGACCGCATGACGTCTCCCGCTAGAAGCGCCGCAACGGGACGTCGGTAGACGACTTGGTGTTCGTATCCCGAACGGCCTTCGAGCCGCCGGCGCAGTTCCGTAAGATCCACGACCGATCGCATGAAGGGAATCCCGTGCGTGGCGATCGCAGTCGCCATGTCGGCTGCGACGTTCTCCGAGCGCCCCGGCGCAAACACCCATGGCTTGTATTTCTTCTCCGGCATCAGATATCCGAGGGGGCTGCTGATGGTCGGTGGCTGATAGGCATGGAACTTCTCGCCGCGACACTCGGCGACCACTCGCTCCACCTCCTGAAACCGGACGCCAACGACGGGATTGATCTCCACTTCGCCTGGGGCACGGTGTTGCGTCGCTCGATTGAGACCAAGCCACCCGAGAACGCCAGGCGCGACCTTGATCGTGAACACGTCGCCCGTGCGCTTCTTGAACCCGAGATCGGCGAGGAGTGGCAAGACTGCGTCGAGGTTCATGCGCTCCCCTTCATGGCAGCGGCCATACGTCCGGCTGTCGCTCGATCAGTACGCGGAGCTCCGGCACCTAGCGCCAGCGCGCCTTCGGAACGCGTGATGATCGCGTTCACGACTTCCACCGTGAGTCGTCGGGTTGGACGGAGCTGCTGGCGCGGCAGCTGGCAGGGAGCAGCATTTGGCTATGGAGAACTTGACCGGTCAAAGGGGCGACACCGGGCTTGAAGGGCCAACGCTGGTAGCGCAGGAGCCGCGGCGTCGGTTCGAGCGGGCTCTCGCGGATGATATGCGTCGGCCCAAGGGACGCTGTCCAAGGGCGTCGGGCGAGCGAGTAAGATGGACGTGGGCATGACCGCTCAGATTGAGACCGCTGGTCGCGCATCGGATGATCCTTGCTGACCACGCAGGTGAACCGCTCCTCGAACAGATCCTGACTCCGAAGACCCGAAGGCGGCTTGTACTTGCGACCCAACTTGAGATCTACGCCCCCGTTGAGCAGCGCCGGTATCCAGTCCTGTGAGAGATGGTGAACACGTACCAAGACTCTCGGCGCTTCTCTCGCCAGGAGCGCGAGTGACCCTGGGGAGGACGTAGAATTCCAGGTTGTCCGGAGCCGCCACCTTGAAGACACGCGCGCTGGTCCTGGGATCGAAGCGTTCAGATTGGATGAAGACCTTTTCGAGGTTCTCGACAGCTTGCTCGACGGCGCCGAGAAGTCCCTTGGCCCGCTCGGTGAGAACCATGTTGCGGCCGACCTGCACGAGCAGCGGATCGCCGAAGTGCACACGGAGTCGTGCCAAGGCGTGGCTCATCGAGGACTGGCCGAGCCCGACTGCCTTCGCCGCGCGGGTTACGTTGCGCTCTTGCAGAAGAGCGCGGAGCGCGACGATCAGGTTGGTGTCGATGGCATGCAAGCGCATGACCCTCAAACGGCATCGGAACGAGGTTCTCTGTCAAGATGCAATCGGCCCCGCCGCCAATCGGTTGTATCGATGAGAGCTATCTCAATTTGCCATGCCTGCGGGTACAGTCGATCGTCTAGGATCAGCCATCGACGATCGCTGGAGATTGGCTCATGTCGCGTTCAAGTCAGATCATGCTCGGAATAGCCCTGGGAGCGGGGACTCGATCTCGGGCCAATCAACTTCTGCAAAAGTGGACCTTGCCGTTAGGCTACCCACCCGTTCGTCCGTTTTCATGCCTGGCCCACCAGAGAGGACTCCGGCAAGCGATGAGTTGCGAGTCCAAGCGAAGAAACAAAGCTTCGCAAAGTCCACGCTACTGCCTATCCCACACCCCGGCGCTCGTCGTGCTGTGTGTGCGTGAGCTCTAGACACTCGGCATGCGGCCCTTCGTAACGATGCTCACGATGCTCGGGGCTCTTGCTTGCTTGACGGTCGGATGCGGTGAGTCGTTCACTAGTGCGTCCGACGGCGACGCGGGGAGTGAGCGTGGCTCGCCCGGAGGTGCCGTGGCGCCGACGTTCGGGGCCATCTCGACGATCGGGCCTGCGTCGGGGGATGCGAGTGCCGCAGACTCGTCTGGCAGTGGAGGGCTGATGCTCACGGATGATGGATTCGAAATGGGTGAGGCCAAATGCAGCGGCAACGTATGCGTGCAAGGCAACGTCCGGCCGTGAAGATGGGAAGACCCGTAGCGGCCACAATGTTGATGACGCTCGGCACCGCGGTCGTTGTGAGGGATGCGCATGCCGACAATCCAAATAGCGCCGCGGCGCAGGGCCTTTTCGAAGAAGCTAGGCGGCTGATGGGAGATGCCCAGTACAAGGACGCCTGCCCGAAACTCGAGGAGAGTCAACGACTCGATCCGGGCAGCGGAACCCTGCTGAACCTGGCCGACTGTTACGAACATGTCGGGAAACTAGCGACGGCCTGGAGCAAGTTCCTCGAAGCTGCAGCTCTCGCGAGGAATGCGGGCAATCGCGATCGCGAACAAGCAGCGCGAAGTCGAGCGGCGGCACTCAAGCCTCGCCTGTCCAACGTGGTGATCACTGTATCGACTCCCGCAACGCGGGGGCTCGAAATCAGCCGAGATGGCGAGTTGGTGGGCCAACCTCAGTGGGGCGTCGCGATCCCGACCGACGAAGGTACACACTCGATTGCGGCGAAAGCGCCGGGGCGAAAACCCTGGCAGGGCCAGGCCGTTGTTCAGGGTGAGGGGACGACGGCTACCGTCACCGTGCCCCAACTCGAGGTAGGGCCACCAGAGCCGGAGGCCGGCGCTGGTCCAAAGCCCGGCCGCTCAGCGGTCACCGGCCAGCGGACCATTGCGCTCGTATGCGGAGGAATCGGGATCGTCGGACTCGGTCTAGGGAGCGCGTTCGGCCTGATATCGAAGTCAAAGCACAACGAGTCGGACAAGTATTGCGGCGCAGAAGGGTGCTGGGACTCGCGAGGAGTCGAAGCGATGACCTCGGCACGGTCCGCCGGCAACGTGTCGACGGCCGCCTTCGTTGTCGGCGGCGTGGGGCTTGCCGTCGGCGCAGCGCTGTGGCTGACGGTGAAATCAAATGCGCAGACATTATCGCTGGGACTCAGGCCCGGAGACTTGCAAGTGCGGGGGACGTGGTGAGGCTGCACCCGCTGATCGCCAGCTTCCTTGTGCGCAGGTCGCTGCCCCATCCGCGACGACCGACGCTCATCGCGACTGCGATTGCCCTCGCGCCCCTCGGTTGCAACGCAATTCTGGGCAACGACGAGCGACACCCTCTATCGGCCGATGGTGGCACTGTGGAGGATGGGACGAACGGCCTGCTGCCGGACAGCGCCATCGACGGGGACATGGCGAACGGTGGCCAAGCTGCGCCCGACGCAACGCAGAACGAAGGGGGCGCTGTGCCACCGACGACGGGAGGCATCTTTACGGTAAGCCGAGTACCGTCAGACGCTGATGCGACTCCCGACGCTGGCACTGTCACAGTGACAGACGACGGATTCGAGTTCGGCGAAAGGCTGTGCGGTGGAGCAATCTGTGTCACGGGGGCAATGACACCATGAAGATGCGACACGTCGTGATCGCTGGCTGCCTCATAGGGGGCATCGGCTTCCGCGCGAATCCGCTCATCGCTAAGGGGCATCCAGGATGCCGACGCCCTCTACCATTCGGGGACGCTGACGGAGGACGGGCAGGTCGTCAGCGAGCCGAGGCATCTGAAAGTCGGTCTTTGACTCTACGACAAGCCTTCCGTTGGGCGACATGGACCTTGCGAGACTGCCGCTCCGGTCGTCCGGCTCGTGAAGGGCAGATGCCGCATCGCCTTCGCGAACGATTGAAACGGCCATCAAGGCAAACAGGAACACGTCTGCGTCGAGTTCACCAATATCGACAAGAGTATGCATCTGGCGCGCAAGGGTCTCACAACCACTCGATGAGCAATCGCTAGGCGGCGTGTAGGTCATGCGGCCGTCCTTGCGGACGCACACATTGAAGATCATGGAGGTACTACGCAAATGGCGCTTTCAACAATACGAACCTTCGGCGCTGGCGTCGGGATTCTCGCTTTGGGGATCGCCGTGGGCTTCCAGCTCAAACGCGCTTACGCCGAAGGGATTCCCACTCCGAACCCCCTCTACTACTCCGGCTATCTCACCGACAACGGCGTACCCGTCGCCGGCGCGACGGCCATGACGATCAAGCTCTGGGCCGCTGAAACGGGAGGGGCGACGGCGCTCTGCACGACGGACGCAACGCCAGACGTGAAGCAAGGCCGTTTTCGGATCGCGCTGGCAAGCGATTGCAAGAAGGCCGTCAATGACAATCCGAATACGTGGGTCGAGGTCATCGTCGGGCAGCAATCGCTGGGGATGCGTTCACCCATCGGTGCGGTGCCCTACGCGGTGGAGGCCGATCATGCGGTCAATGGTGTGCCTTCCGGGGCCGTAATGGCCTTCGACTTGGATGCGTGTCCCCCTGGCTGGTCACCGTTTACCGCGGCAATGGGGCGAACGGTGATAGGAACGAACCCTGGAGGCAACGGTCTAGCGGCACGCACTCGTGGAGACAAGCTTGGGGAAGAGTCTCACGTGCTCAGCGCGGCTGAAATGGCTCCCCACACGCATACGTTCGCCGTTTTTGGTAACGCAGGAGCCTTCACCAACAGCACAACCGGGCTCCGGATCACTGGCGGCAGCGCCGTTGCAACAACCTTTGGTGAATCGCAACCTTCGACCAGTACGGGCAATGGAACACCCTTTACGAACTTCCAGCCTTCCCTGGCGTTACTTTACTGCAAGAAGGGGTGAGATGCCCAACGACGAAGCGTACGTAAGGCACTGGCGCATTCGATCGAGTCGCGCCGAAATTGTCAATTAGACAGAGTCTTTGTAGAAGGAGGCGTGCAGGCGCCGTCGCGATTGGGGTTGCGAGCGATCGTCGATGACTGCCGCGGCGGTGGTGAGTTGGAAACCCGCGGACACTCATCCCAGTACCTACTCCAGCATCCCCGACTCCATCCAGCGGCGGAAGGTCTCGATCTTCTCCTTGGGCCAAGCGCCGTCGCATGGCATCGTGCCCAGCTGAAGACGCTGGAGGATGCTTTGAGCGTGTCGAGTGACATCACTGTACGACCAAAGGTCGAAGGCGAAGGTCATCGATTGGCGATCCATTTTCCGGAACAACGGTTTGATGTGCCTCGCGAAGCTCACCTGGTCATTCGCCGAGGGTTGCTCGACTGGCTGCTCCTCCTCAGGTTGGGCGAGCGCCGAAACGCGGGACCCCGGCGTGGCGTTGCAGGCCCACCACCACCGAGGCATGGGCATCTGCGGAAGTGGCTTGGCGCCAGGCTGAGAATTCTCCAGCGCCAAACGAGATCCCCACTCGATGTAGGCGACAAACGAGGCTCGGAACTCAGCGTCTGCGGGAAGACCCGCTTCGTCCACCGATTTGCAGAGCAGACTAACCCACCGCGCTCGCTGCTCCTCGGTTAGCCCTTTGCCGATATGTTGGGAGAGCATTCGAACGTAGCCGCCGTACTGTTCGCTATAGGTCTTCGGCCCCCCGAACACCTCGCCCAGCCAGACCGCAACGCGCTCGGGGTGGTCGGGAGACATGTTGGCGAAGAGCGGTCCGATCAGCGGGTCTTCGGGCACGTACTTCGAGTAGAAGATGCGTGTCATTCTGGTGAGCGCGGGAAGGCCACCCGCCCATTCGAACAGGGTGGGTTCATGGTCAGCAGACGGCCGCGGGTCCCTGAAGTTCACATACCAATGCATCCCGCTGCAAAAGGGCTTGTTCTGCGAGTGACCACAGCGACAGAGGCTGTAGTGTTCGCGCGAAGCGCCCTCGTTGCGCGGCTCGATGTTACCCTGGCCATCAGTGAGCGGGATTGCACCCGTAATCCGATAGGGCCCGTCTTTGGCTATATCGATGGCGGGCTGGCGCTCTTGGTCGATGGCTTGGTGGCCGTCTAGGGCATAGCTGAGCGCGCCAGAGGGGCAGGCGCGCACCGCCCGGATGATGTCGTCCAACCTTGCGCCGCTCGGCGACACGAACGGCTCCTTGCCGAGATGAAAGACGGAGGACAAGCGATCGGTGCAGAAGCCCGAGTGGGCGCATGTGCCGCGATTGTCGAGCACGGTGAGCTGTTGGCCGACGTACGTGTCTTGCTGGTCGCGCACACGCTTCGGATCCTTGTGATCGGTAAAGTTGATCTGGATATGGGTACCGTCGCAGAACGGCTTGATCTTGGAGCCACCGCACCGGCACAACGCCATCTGCGGCCATGACGGGATCCGCTCGCCCAGCCAGTTGCGGATGGTGTCCGCGTTGGTCACCAGATAGGGCCCGTTGACTTGCGCTTGGATGCCGCGCGGCAGTTGATGCTGAAGCGCCTTCAGTTCCGCCAACTTGGCCGCGGCGCTGCTCGTCCCCTCAGCGGGCGCGAACAGGCAGGCGAGATCCTGTAGGGCCGCAGTCGCCTCCTGAACCTCGGCGGGCATGCCCGGCTGCACGCGCAGCGTCGTCGCCCTCTTTGCCAGCTGCCAGAGACGCTCCCCCAGTGGGGCGGCGGAGCTTTGATCGACTGGTCGCGACGAGGCTCCGATGGGCGCGGCGCCGGCTTCAGCGCCGCCGTTCGGCTGCGCGGAGCTGCTCACGGGCATGCGCAGGAGCGCATCGCCGAGGGGCCGGATGACCGAGTTCGTCAGTCGCTGCGCGGCTTGCGTGAAACGCTGGCCTTCGAGGTTGGACAGATCTGCGCGCATCAGCGACAGATCATGTTCGAGCTCACGGGCGCGCGATAGAAGGCCTAGCAGATCATCGCGGCCGGTAACGGTTGTGTCATTCTTGTCGGCCATTCCTCTACCGCTCCCACCGATTGGTCGCCGAAGCAACGTTGAAGTCGCCTTCAGCCAGTGGGGACGTTGTGTCCTGCTCGATCGAAGAGCACGTAATGTGCAGCACTGCTTCCGTCATCGGCATGCGGATCCTTTCATCGACGTCGTGAATGGAAGGTATGCCCCAAATACATGGGGCCACCGCGAGCTGTGGCTATAGAGTCCCTGCGCCACTTCATGGTGACGGGGGTACCCGTGATCAACGAATTCATCCGGTATCGAATCACACCCAAATGCTCGCGGGGCTGGGCAGGTCAAGGCGGTTCTTTACAGCGTCGACATGGTACCAAGGCAGGAGTGCAAGATGTTTGCTGGTCCGGTGATTCGAGTACACCATGATCCCGTTTGTCCTCCTCGTTCTCGCCACGGCGGGGTTCCGCGTCCTCGGGCTTCTCGGCGTTGCCTTCTTCCATCGTTGGGTTCTCGACCTACGCTGGGCGCTCGCCGTGATGTTTCTTCTGACCGCCTCGGCGCATTGGGGGAGAAAGCGACAAGATCTGATCCGGATGGTGCCACCATGGCTGGCCCGACCAGGCCTCTTCGTGACCTTGACCGGTGTGGCCGAAGCTGCAGGCGCGCTCGGCTTGCTGCTACCCGCGACGGCACCCTTGGCGGCGGGTGGGCTGATCCTGTTACTGCTCGCAGTGTTTCCGGCCAACGTGCATGCCGCCCGTGCCGCAGTGGGCATCGGGGGCCGGTCAGCGACACCACTGGCACTTCGCGGCCTTCTACAGCTCGCGTTCATTGCCGCGGTTCTTGCAGCGGGCTTCGCCTCGTGAGCAGACCGGGGCAGAGCTTCGGCATTGTGCCCGCGCTACCGTGCAGCGGACGTGTGATCGCCACCAGATTCGACATCACTGGAGCCGCGCGAACCCCACGCGCCCATCAAACGTGCGCCAATTTGTACAACCTCATCTTGTCGAGGACAGCTCCGCCGTGAACAGCTTGCGCATCTGGATCATTCTCTCATGGATCGCGCTACCCACCGTGATGTTCGGTGGCTACTCCTTGCTTCGACTTCTCAATCGTGGCGACGTGCTCACGCCCTTTCAGGTGACTTGTTTTCGTGCCGGTCACGCGCACGCCGGGGTTCTGCTGGTGATGTCGCTCCTCTACTATTCGTTTCTCGATCAGACGCACCTCTCTTCGGCCATGCAGCTGGCCGGGTGCGTCACCCTATTCGCGGGTATCCTCGCTCAGTCGGGTGGATTCTTTCTGCATATGTTGCTCGGCAAGCCGAATCAGGCCTCGATGGGAACCACCCTCACGAAGGCTGGGGCAGCTCTCTTGGCGATTGCCGTGGGCACATTGATTTACGGCTTGATTGCGACGATCTGAAACGGTTCGCCAGGACGGGAAAGTTTCGCGGCGGCCAAATCCCTGGGAACAAGGCACACTGGCCTTCCGCGTTCTGCGAAATTGAGCGGGAGGTCTGTGCAGGGATTAGTGCTCTGCGCAAAAATGGGGACACGCGAACAGTCGTTCGTCGGACAATCGATCCTGCCAATGAGTGTGACATTGCCGAGGAAAAGCTATGTTGCGGATTTAGGCACGCTGGGGTATCGGCCGCTCGGAGCTAGGCACCCAACCCGAAATGGCTGAGCCGAAGCCTTCTCACGCAAAGATCGTCTAATCTCGCGAAACTGCAGCGTGACTGGATGCCCAATGCTCCCCATTCGAAGCGCGGGCGCTCGCCGGAGACGGTCGGCGTTTGCAACATCGCTGGCCTTGCTCTTCGCATCCCCAGCACGGGCCGAAGAGCCGTTTCGCGTTCACTACGAGGCGTCCCCGTCCTGTCCCGATCGAGAGGCATTTGCTGCCGAGGTTCTTTCCCGAGCGGTGGGTAGTCGCCCGGCTCGAAACGATGAGGCTGCGACTGAGCTCGCGGTTCGAATCGAAGCCACCGCCGAACACGCGGAAGGAATCCTCGTCTTCGGCATACGGGGCGGCCAAGCATGGACCCGACGCGTGCCGGCGAGAACGTGCGGGGAGGTCGTGAGTGCGCTGGCCCTGATCGCCGCGCTTTCGCTCGACCGCTTGGTAGTGGCAGAGCGGCAGACAGGCTCGACCGAACGCGCAGGCTGGACCGCAGGCGCGGGGATTGGTGCGCTGGTGTCGACCGCCGTGTCTCCGAAGGCGACTCTCGTCGTGGCACCGTCCGTCGAAACGACTGCACGGCGCGGTAATCTCTGGGCCCCCGCGATTCGTTTGAACGTGCTTCGTTCATTGTCGCAGGAAGTGGGTACGGCGCTTGGTACAGCGCGCTTCGTTTGGACGAGTGCGAGGCTCGAATTCTGTCCGTCTCGGTGGGCGCCCGGGGGCACGGTGTCTCTGCGGCCATGCGCCCTGTTCGAGCTGGGATCGCTCGCGGGCGACGGCTCGGAAGCGCGGGAACCCCAGTCTCGGGTCGCACTCTGGTCTGCCGGCGGCATTGTGGCGCGCTTCGACTGGCTCCCCTTCGAAAGCGTGATATTCGAAGCGTTCGCAGGCGCTTTCGCGCCGTTCAATCGGGCGCGATTCTTCTTCGCATCCCCCGACACCACCGCCTTCCAGGTCCCCGCAGTTGGCGCGTTCGGTGGCGCCGCTCTGGGCATGCGCCTGCCTTGAAGGGGACGCAAAGCCGGAACAGACTGGGGAAGTGATCGTGGGAGCGTTGGAGACACATCAACCCATCGTGGACTTGACCGTGCTGAGCCAAAGTGCTTCGGTTCAGCCTACCGAAGCGCACGAGTTGTCGCAGCTCGTGGCCCGGGCGGATGTCCGCCTGAGGGCGATGCTTGAGCAGTACTTTCGCCTGGTTTGGCGAACCTTGCGCCGCCTCGGGATCGCCGAAGCGAACGCGGAAGATGCGGCCCAACAGGTGTTCATCATCGCCTCCAACCGGCTTGAAAGGATCGCCCCGGGTAAGGAGCGAGCATTTCTGCTCGGAACTGCGAGCCGCGTGGCCTCGAATCTGCGACGGTCCGCCGCAATTCGCCATGAAGTTCGCGAGGAGGCAATATCGGACGAACCTGAGGATCCCGCTCCCGATCTGGAGTCCCTCGTCGACCTTCGGACGGCCCGGCGCATGCTGGACCGCATCCTCGAGCGCATGCCTTTCGATCTTCGCGTGGTTTTTGTGTTTTTCGAGATCGACGGTCTGTCGACTCCGGAAATCGCGCAATTGATGGGCGTGGCCGTGGGAACCGTAGCGTCCCGACTCCGCCGCGCGCGAGAGCAGTTTGCAGCCGACGTTGCGGAGCTCCGTCTCGACCTCGAACAGACGGAAGGGCGCCATGGCTGATCCTCGGCGACTCATCGACGATTCGGACAGGCTGACGCGCCGCCTCTTGTATTCCGGAATCGAAGAATCCCCGGACAAAGGGGCCCTAAAGCGTACGACCGCCAAGCTCGGAGTGGGGATTGGAGTGGCGACGGCCGTCGGTTTGGGAGCCGGGACCCTTTCGAGAGCGGCGAATTCTGCATTGGTTCATGCTGGCCCGCTAGCGTTCGTGAAATGGCTTGCGATTGGAATGATCGTGGGAGGCCTCTCGAGCGCCGCGTTGGCGATCCGGGGAGCGCACGAACAAACAGGCCAGAGTTCGATCACGGCCAGCCCCGCCGTGCCAACGCGTCCGGCAAACAGCGAGAAGCATCCTGTCGCGAGCGACCCGAAGCCGGCCGCGCTCGAGACGACCGACCTAAGTGTGAACGTGAGGGACGCTCCGCGCACAGCCGCGATGCAACTGCCCGCGCCGGACATCGATGTAGCCGCGCGTGCCGGTGCTTCGCGGGTCACGATCGTATCCGTGCAAGCCCCAATCGTCCCTGAACCGACGGCGTCGGACCGCATCGCTGCTCCCGCGTCCGATCCCGGCCCGACGGGTTCGATCATTGCCGTAGCGCCAGCCTCCGAGTCGCCCACCATGCCTTTACAGCTCGCCAAGGAGCTTGCACAGGTCGACGCAGCAAGAGCCGCGCTGGAAGCCAAGAACCCCTCGGGCGCGCTCTGGGCTCTTGATACGTACGCTTCGACGCGGCGGACCGGGATCCTCGATCCAGAGGCCGCGGTACTCCGCGTCGAGGCCTTGCACTGGCTCGGACGGCACGCCGAAGCCGCACAACTGGCGCGGGCGCTAATTGCACGAGATCCGAACACGTCGTACGCGGCGAAGCTCCGGGCCATCGCCGAAGCTGCGCACTGATGAATTCCCGGCGGTCGCACGGGCGGTCCTCCGGAAGCAATACGATGATTGGGTGGAAGCCCATCGACCGGGCTGCAATCACGGTTGTAGCTGCCCTCGGGTATCTGGTCCTATCTTGCAGGTCCGAGTACCAACTGGGCAGCGGTCCGCTGCCTGCTGAAGCGGGAGACGACTCGTCGAACGTCGAACGAGGAAGCAGCGGTTCGAGCAGCAGCGAGATCGGCGGCGGCGGGAGTGCCACTGCCGGAATGGGGGGCTCGGCAGGCGGAGATGGCAGCACAGGTGGGATTCTTGCCGGCGGAACGGGCGGTGCAGCGCGTGGAAACGGCGATGCAGCCGGCAATGAGGCTGGCGGAACGGGCGGCGCGGTGGGCGAGGATGGAGGACTGTCCTGCACGGGCGGGACCGTCACGTTCAACCTCGCCGCAGCGGATGGTGCCGACTACTGCACTGGAGTAGTCCAGTGTAGCTCTTGGATTGCCTTTACGACCGACGCCCGGCAACCGATCACCCCCTTATTGGTGGACGAGACGCAGACAGCCTCGAACCTGTGCAAGCCCGATTGCGCTGAGTGCCAGCCCGTATTCTGCGGGGTATTCTGTCCATCTCCCAGGCTCATTCGTGCGGCACAGATGACCTGGGACGGCACCTATTTGAGTAACGAGACTTGCGGCAGCATGAACCTTTCGTGTGGTCAGCTACGGTGCGCGACCGTCGGCTCCCATTTCATCGCTACCATGTGCGCCTACGCCAACGCCACGGGACCGGACAGCGGTGCGTACTGTACTGGCGCAGCGCCCCTGATATGCACCGAGGTGGCTTTCGATTACGTGGCGGGAACCACCGTGACTGGCACTCTCAGCCCGAAATGATCCTCTAGGGGGGGCCGCGAAGCCCTATGGGGCTCGCTAGCTCTGGGAGCCTTTTCTCCGCGTTGCTTTCGATGCGTGGGCGGGTTCGGATTGGGACGACGTCTGCCCCCCGTCTCGCTCGACGGAGATCGATTGATCGATTCGTGCCGGTGCGCACATGACTCGCATGAAAGTGTTGTCTTCGAGCCCCCTCGAATCAGGGAGCATCTCTATGAACGCTCAAAGGTGACGTGGCCCAAAAGCTTGGTGCGAGCGACTTCGGCTCGTGTTCGGCGAGCGGACGCGCTGAAGGATCTTCTTCTCGTTTGCCGGCACCTCCTGAACGCACCTTTGCGCTCCAGATGCAACTCCGCCAAATCGACGCCAATCTGATCCTGGCACTGCATGCCCTTCTCTGCGAAGGGAATGTTACGCGTGCGGCACGCAGTATCGGTCTCGGACAGTCGTCGATGAGCCATGCCTTGGCACGACTGCGAGCGCACTTCGGCGATCGGCTCCTCGTGCAAGTGGGGCGCAACATGGCGCTGACGGACCGGGCAAGAGCGCTCATGGAGCCGGTGGACCAGGCGGTCCTTCAGCTTGAGCGCGTTTTCGCACGGACCGAGAAGTTCGACCCGATGACGAGCCAGCGGATTTTCCGTGTTGCCGCGACGGACAATGTCGAGTTCTATCTGCTGCCGCAGCTCGTTGCGTCGCTCGAGAAGGAGGCCCCTCACGTTGAACTGCGGCTGCATCACCCCACGGCAGACTGGATCGCTGCGCTTCAGAGCGGACACCTCGATCTGCAGCTCGGGTCGATCTCCAATCTGGCAACCGGGCTGTCGAGGGAAGACCTCACCGAGGAGCGCTTCACCTGCGTTGTCAGGAAGGACCACCCGACGGCTCCCCGCGACGTTAGCCTGGGCCAGTATGCCGAACTTCGACACCTCGTCGTTTCCCCGACGCCCGCGCACGGAACCGCCGTTGAAAGCCACATTGATGAAATCCTTGCACAACATGACGCGCAGCGCCGCATTGCCCTGACGGTGCCGCACTTCCTTGTTGCGCCTTACGTGATCGCTTCATCGGACCTGGCGTGGACCGCGCCGGAACGCCTCGTCGCGCCCTTCATTTCGTCGCTGTCTCTGCGCGTGGTGGACCTTCCAATTCAGCTTGGCACCTCCAGGATCGCGCAAGTCTGGGCTGAGCGGTCCCACGCGGACGAAGGGCACAAGTGGTTAAGAAGCGTGATCGCCCGGAGCGCTTGCGCGGGATCGTCGTCGACACGATTGTCACCACCGGTTGAGCTGAGTCCCTCTTTCAGCGAGATCGCCGGTGACCCGGTGACCCGGCAGGCATCGGCCGAGAAGTTCTCACCTCCGGCAGACCGTCGTAGAAGGCGGCGGCCGAGCGGACGAGAGACAAAAAAGTGAAGGCCCGGTTGCACCCGGACCTTCGTGTTGCGAGCGGCGGGATCTTGTCTTAGAGATCCCCCGCACGAAACATGACGAGCGCAAGCGCTGTTGGATAGGCACTGGAGTCCGGCTAACAGTATCACCGGACAAACGACGGTTCACGCCGCGCGGCTTTGATATATGCACTCGCTGCTTCATGCGAGCCTCCATACTTTGTGACCTTTACCGCGCGACCGTCGTCGGCAGTGACCTCACTTGATGACGGTGAACCGAAGGTGCGTCGCGCTCGGTGTCTGGATCGTCCGAGTTCTCTTCAGCTGAATCCGCTCGGGGCCCCGGTCCTCGAAGAGGCGCACACCTCCACCGAGCAGCACCGGCACAAGGTGAATTTGCATCTCGTCCAGCAGACCCGCTTTCAAGTACTGCCGCATGATGTTCGCGCCTCCCCAGATGCCGACATTCTTGTCGCCGGCGGCGGCCCTGGCCCGCTCGAGGGCCTCCTGGATTCCACCCGTCGCAAACGTGTAGGTCGTACCGCCCTGCTTGGGTATCGGTTCTCGCGCTTCGTGAGTGAGAATGAACACCGGCATGTGGAAGGGGGGAGGGTCTCCCCAGGGCTCCTCTCCGACGTCGAACATTCGCCTCCCCATCAGAATCGCTCCGGTGGTGGCGTAGACCTCGTCCAAGACCTCACCGTCAGCGTCCGTCTTGTCGGCGAACATCCAGTCGTGAAGCCGCCCCTCGTCGTCGCCGAGCGGGTTCCCAACTCCCTCGTTGGGCCCGGTGATGAACCCATCCAGTGACATCGATATGTCGAAGGTAACTTTGGTCCTTGTTTTGGTCTTCATGAGAGAGCCCCATTCTTTTCGAGAATTGCGACAACGCGGTGCTGCCCTTCGGGCTCCGCACTGGCGCGCGTGCGACGAAGTGTGACCAACGCCACGACGGCGGTGGTTGCCGCGACCACGGCGCAGATGCCAGCGGTCTGCTCCAGAGCGTGCACAAAAGCCTCGCGAGCGGTCGCGAGCAGCTGGGCTCCGATCTCGTCCGGCAGTCGCGCGGCCGCTGCGGCGGCCCCGCCCAGCGTCTCTTGGGCGGCTCTCCTGGCCTCGGGAGGGACGCCATCCAGGAGGGCGTGGCCCATGGCACCCCGATAGATGGCCGTTCCGATGCTGCCGAGCACCGCGATCCCCAGCGCGCCGCCGAGCTCGGAGCTGGTTTCCGAAATAGCTGCCGCCGCCCCGGCCCTCTCCGGTGGGGCGGCCCCGACGATCAACTCGGTCCCAAGCGTGAACACCGGACCAAGTCCCAAGTAAACCATGCCCGACCCGGTCACGAGGCCAAGAAGCCCTGCTTCGCCGACGTGCGTGAGTACCCCGAAACCGATGGCTGCCAGTCCAACGCCGCCGCCGATCACGTGCGCCGGATGCACCCGACGCACGATCGCCGGGGCCAACATGGAACCGAGAATGACACCGCAGGATCCGGGCAAGAGCCACAGGCCCGCGGAAAGCGGTGAGAGGCCGAGCACCAACTGCAGATACTGCGCGATGAAGACATAGGATCCGAACACGACCAAGGTGGTCAAGGTGAACGTGGCGAGGGACACGCGGAACGCCGGCACGCCGAAGAGCCGCAAGTCGATCAAGGGGTCGGCCAGCTTCCTTTGCCTCTGCACGAACACAATGCCGACACCGAGGCCTGCCAGGATGGATAACATCGGCACCCAGCCCATGCCGTCTTTGGCCCAAGCCTTCATCCCGTAGATCGCCGCCAGTACGGCGATCAGCGACAGGGCCGCGCTCTTGAGATCCATGCGGCCTGCCCCTGGATCGCGGTACTCCGGCAACAGCAGCGGTCCGACGACGAGCAAGAGCAGCATCACGGGCACCGACAGCAGGAACACCGCACCCCACCAGAAATGCTGCAGGAGCGCGCCGCCGAGCAACGGACCGACCGCGCCGCCGACCGAAAAGCTGGTGGCCCACACGCCAATGGCGACCGTGCGCTGCTTCGGATCGAGGAACATGTTGCGGATCAACGACAAGGTCGACGGCGCAAGCGTCGCTCCAGCAATGCCGAGAACCGCGCGGGCGGCGATAAGCATCCCGGCGCTTGTCGAGAAGGCGGCGAACACCGAAGCGACGCCGAACGCTGCGGCGCCCATCAGGAGCAAGCGGCGGCGGCCGATCCGGTCGCCCAGGGTGCCCATGGTGATGAGCATCCCGGCGACCAGAAAGCCGTAGATGTCCACGATCCAGAGAAGCTGGGAGCTGCTCGGCGCGAGGTCGGCGCTGAGGCGCGGCAGCGCGAGGTTCAGCACAGTCAGATCCATCGAATACAGCAGGCAGGGAAGGGCGATCACCGCAAGCCCAATCCATTCCCTTCGGCCGGCTCCGGACACTGCCACATCGGTGTTCATCACGGTTCTCCTCGGTTTCCTATGAGCGTCGAACGAGCCGGCGCCGAATCGACACAGCCGGCTGAACTATTTTTTCGGCCGTGCGGCCTCCCCGTCAGGCCCGCGCCGGCTGCAGCCGGGGCGCGATCGAACGACCGTCGCCGCCCGCGCTCCGATACCGCCACGCACGGAAGCTGAACTGGACCAACGCCAGGCCAATGAGCGGGGTCACGACATGGCCGATCGGATCGCCGACGGTAGCGTGCGAGAACGCCGCAGCGAGGAGATCGAACGTGAATCCAGCGTAAGCCCACTCGCGAAGCGTACGCGGCACGGGTGCGAGCAGCGCGACCCCACCGAGCACCTTCGCGACGCCGATCAGCGTCAGGAAGTAGTCGGGATAGCCAAGGTGGCGGATGACCGCCAGCGCCGATTCGACGTGCAGGGCATCGGCGATGCCACCCCCGGCCATGAAAAGTGCGACGGGGATGGTGGGGATCCAGTAGAGCAGCTTGGTTTTCATGAGAGCGCCGTTCCTTTCTCGAACCCTGATGAGTGCAGGAGCGTCCGAGAATGTTACGGGCCGCTTCGCGAAAACCTTGGGGGGCGCGAAAGCCGGACCGGCGGAGCGCTGATTAGGCGCCGATCACGACGCGCGCGATCCAGTCGGCCTGCCAGACGCGTTCGCAGCGGTAGGCCTTCTCTTCATCCGACGGGTCGCCCAACTTGGCGACCGCGAACGCGGCCGCGAACGCGGTGAAAGCAGGAAAACCGCTCTGCGCGGAGAAGGCCGCGTCGTCGAGGTACTCACGCACCGCGGCCCGCGCGCTGTCGGGCGCGCGCTCGGCGAGCTCTGCGGCGTGATCCAGGCAAATCTCGGCGAAACGCGTGGCGCCGCCCTGGTGCCATGCATCGATACGTCGCACCAGCCGCGCCCGCCGGGCCACGAGGCAGTCGATCCCCTCGATCTGATCACCGTCGACCTCGATCTCCCACAGCTCCTCATGCAACCAGTGGGAGAGATCGAACGAGCGGCACACGTGCGCCCCACGCACGCAGAGCGCAAGCGGTCCTTCAACCTCAACCCATGCACCGGGCGCCGCGCCCTCCGGCTCCGGCCACTTGAACCCCGACATCGGCCCCCTCGCGCCCTTCGCCAGGAACTTGTAAGTCTTCATGTGCTCACTTCTGGTGCCAGCGGCGGAATAGGCTGATGAGCTCTTGTTCCACGTTCTTCGTTGGCGCGGCCTTGCCTCGCTCGCCCGCTAACTCGAGGGTGGTCCTCATTTGAGCGAGGTAGGCCGTGCAGGGCGGACACGTGAGGAGGTGCTTCTCGAACCGAACCCGGTCTTCGGCCGCCAAGGCGTCGCTCAAGAACTCGGTCACGAGCTCCACCAACTCTTGGCACACCAGATCGATCGGGTTCGGGTCCATCACTTCTCACCTGCTTCCGCGAAGTGCCGCTCCAGCTTCGCCCGCATTTTGGAACGCGCCCGATGCAGAAGCACACGCTGATGAGTGCCTGTCATTCCCAGAATGTTACAGGCTTCTTCGCCGGTCAGGCCCTCGACGTCGCACAAAACGATGACCTGTTGCTGAACGGCGGGAAGCTCCTCGATCGCCGATTCGAGCACCTCACCCAGCTCGCGCCGCTCCAGGGCGCTGTCGGGCGCAGGAAATGGCGCCGGAGCGACGGCCCAGTGGCCCGCCCACCGATGGCCGTCCGGCTGGAAGCGCTCCGGCTCAACGGAGGGGCCTGCCTCGCCCATCTCTTCCGCGACCAAAGAGGACATTGGCACCATGCGGCGGTCGGCACGAGCGTGCGTGCGCGCCACGTTGACCACGATGCCGTAGAGCCAAGTGCGAAGGGAGGAGCGCCCCTCGAAACGGTCGAGGGACTCGAGCGCGGCCAGCCAGGCGTCCTGCACCACTTCAGCCGCGGACGCGGCGTCGCGCACCCACGTGCGCGCAAGACGCAGGAAGGTCTGCTGATGCTGCATCACCAACCCCGTGAAGGCCGCCTCCTCGCCCCGGCGAAGGGCGGCGATAGTGGCACTGTCGGCGGCGCGGGTGTCCATCTCGGAAAGTCTGAAGGGTAATCGAGCGTGGACGCCTTGGCGAGCCCAGCTAGCCGTTCACGTCGCACAAGCTCAGATGCGTGGAACCTCGCGCGACGAGGTCGCCGAGAAACCCGTGCGCGAAGTGAACAAGACCCATCGAAAGCCGCCATGTGAGCCATGTGGACGATCGATTCGACATGTCATAACACCCGTGGTTTCCTTTCTGCACGACGACGATGCGATGGCATCAGACCTTCCTCCTCCGCCACACTTCCGTATGCGGGTGGCTCCGCACAGACCGTAGCCTCTCTCCGGTCAACTCATTTGCCAGAGACGGACGTGGTCCCTAGCCGCGAGGGCTTCGCGCTCGGGTCGCATACCCGAGGTGCAGCTGCGAGAGCCCCTAAGGGCTGCGCGTCCTGGCCGCGTAACGATGGGTCCGCGAGAACGCCTGTAACAACGCGCGAGGTTCGAGCACCCATCCTCAGGCAAGGAGAACGGCGATGCGCGGCTTCGTTACCACAAGCGATGTATTGCTTCACCTCGGCACGATCGTCCGCGCCTTCGGGCTCCGCACCTACGTACGCTGCCTCGCTCGCATGGTTGCGACGCGCGGCCGCGCCACGTTCCTCGAGTGCATCTGACCGAAAGGATCTCGACCATGCGTTCCAACAAGCTCAAGACTATCGGATACTGGGTTGCCACCTGTCTCATCGCTGCGGCGTTCGTGCTCGGCGGTGCGACCGATGCAGCGACCCCTCCCTCCGTCGTCGCCTTCATGGCGCACCTCGGTTACCCGGCATACTTTGCCACCATCATCGGCGTCTGGAAGGTGCTCGGAGGCGTCGCGTTGCTCGTCCCGCGCTTCCCGCGACTCAAGGAGTGGGCCTACGCAGGCATCTTCTTCGACCTAACGGGCGCTGCCATCTCGCACGCTGTGACGGGCGATGCTGCCGCTAACGTGATCGTCCCGCTCGTGTTGGCGGGCATCGCGTTCGCGTCGTGGAACCTGCGCCCGCGGAGCCGCAAGCTCAGCGCGCCCGTGGCGGAGCCGACGGAGACCGTGCCCTTCGCTGTCGTTGCCAAGGCCGCGGCTTGAAGGAGAGTCCGCGCGCACCGCAAGACCGAGCGGTGCGCGCGGACAAACTGTGACTCGCTACCGCATCGTGAAGGGAGACGGCAAATGACAAAGGTGATCTTCGACATGAGCATGTCGCTCGATGGCTTCATGACTGCGTCGGGTGCCCGGCCGGATGAACCGATGGGGGACGGCGGACAGCAGCTGCACAGGTGGGCGCTGGGAGAAGGTGACAAGCGCAGTGCACGAGTCCTCGATGAGATGACCCGGAGCGTGGGGGCGGGGATCGCCGGAAGGCGCACCTACGACTGGTCGGTGCGGTGGTGGGGCCCCGACGGGCCAAGCGGTGCGAGCCGCACCCCGCTGTTCGTCGTCTCGCACAGCGAGCCCAAGCAGGTCCCCAAGGGAGGCGTGTACACGTTCGTCCGCAGCCCCGAGGAGGCTCTCGAGCGCGCGAAAGCCGCCGCGGGCGACAAGGACGTCGACATCATGGGCGCCGACGTGGCCCAGCAGCTCCTCCGTGCGGGACTCGTCGACGAAATTCATGTGCACGTCGTGCCGGTGCTCTTCGGCGGGGGTGCCCGACTCTTCGAGAATCTCGGTGACGACCACATCGAGTTGGAGGCGCCCCGAGTAGTAGAGGGATCAACGGCCACGCACCTCCGCTACCGCGTCGTGAAGCGTAAGGCGCGTCGATGAGCGTCTACCCGTCGCTCACGTACCGAGACGTCGAGGCCGCGCTCGCGTTCCTGCAGAGGGCCTTCGGCTTCGCGCCGGAGGTCCTCGGCACCGACGAAAACGGGGCAATTCGTTTCGCTGCTCTGAAGCACGGCGCGGGGACAATTCTCGTGCAGCCCGACCTACCCGACGAACTGCACGGAACTCATCTTGGGCAAGGGTGGGTGTACGTCGACGTGGCCGACCCCGACGCTCACTTTGAGCGCGCGAAGGCTGCCGGGGCGGAGGTGCTGGGAGAGCCTCACGACGCCATGGGAGGCACGATGCGCGGCTATAGCGCGCGCGACCCCGAAGGAAACCTTTGGAGCTTCGGTACCGATCGCCCCAGTCGATAGACCTGGGGAGCGAGCGCCGCCTCCGGAGCCGCGGCCAACCGCGCCGGTAGCGCGCGACCGCCGCGCGAGCGCTAACCTCGGCACCCTTCTGAGTGGCCTTGCTCCAGCGGCGGTCCGCAACCGACGTCGGACGCGAACGCGCAGCTACGACGATCGCGGACAGAGCCGCGCGGCGCGCGCAGCTCGTCGGGTTCCCCGGAACTCTTCTTGACCGGTTGCGATCTGCTCGCGGAGACGCCGGCGGTGCCTGGCCCGAAACGGCGCCGCGCACCTCGAACGGCCGGCGCGCGCGCCACGAGGGCGAACAGCGATCCCCCTTTCGAGCTCCTTGGGCGTCCCCGTGCAGGCGCCATGTAACAGCACGCGAGCTTCGGGCACCCATCGAGAGAGGGTCGAGAGGCCTTCTTCGACTGGGCCGCGAGCGGCAAGGAGGGAACGTCATGCGAGGGAGCGTTCGAGGAGCAGTGGGTGCCCTGAGCGCGTTTGTGTGCTCCACCGGAATGTTGTTCGCCTCGACAGCTGCCAGAGCGGCTCCGAGTGCGGTGGTCTCCGCGCCTACCGGGACGGTCTACAAGGAGGGGGATCTCGTTGCGTACACGTCGCAGACGGCGACCGGAGCGCAAGCGGGTCTGTGGAGCGGCCTCACCACCGGGGCGGGCAGGTTCTTCGCAATCGAAGTCGGCGCCGATGTCTGGCTGCCTACCGACGAGCGTGGCGCGCGAGCGACACCTCTGGCCAACGCGAAGATTGCGCTGGCGGATGAACGAGGCTGGCGCCCGGCAACTGCGCTCGGCGTGTACCAGCTGTCTTCGAACGCCGAGTCGAGCGCAGACCTCGTCTACATCTCCTTTACAAAGGCGTTCGCGTCGAGACGGACCGAGTTCGGAAGCTTAACGCTCGGCACGTTCGCCAGCCTCGCCCCCGCCGAGCGGACAACTCGGTGCGCCGACGCCTGCGCGTTTCGCGGCAGCTTTCCGATGGCCGACGACCGATGGGGGCTCCTGGCGGGATGGAGTAGTCCGCCGGTCGGGCCGTTTCACCTTGCGATGGACGTCATCACCGGTACTTCGTTGGCGAGTGGCGCCAATGCACTCGTGACGCTTGATGCGGAGCCGTACCTTCATCCCTTCGTCGGTATGAACTTCGCGGTCGACCGTCGACAGGAACTCCACCCGAGCGACGTCCTCTTCGTCGGTGTCGTCTTCAGCCCAAAGGTCGGTTCGAGGGCAGATCCCCGCCCATGTGCAGGCGATAACTGCGCGAGACGATGAATGGATGGATTGCCATCTCTGGCCCGTCTCTTCATTTGATGCGATGAAGATTCCACATGTTGAGCTGCAGAATCAAGAAGTGCGCGCGCCGAAGGACTCGTGCAGCGACAGCTGGAGTCGTCCACCCGGATGGTAGTCGTACTTCGGCACGCCGTATCGATCGCCTTGCTTCGGACGTCGCTCCTCATCTGCCGTCAGCATGTGGTCCTCACATCGAGGCGCTCGACGACGGAAGTCTCAATGGCTTCTCCCTCGATTGGGTCACCGAACCAGCGCCGGAACGAGCGATCCAATTCGCCGATCGAGCTACCCGCCCATGCGACATAACCGTCCGGCCGGATCAAGAGCGCGTCCGCGGGCGCTCCCGAAGGACATTTCGCAGCGACCACCTCGATCCTGTCGCGCCACTTCGCCGCCTGCTCTCGCAGCTGGACCTGATCGCCCAGCTCGAGCAGCACGCCGCGTGCGCTATGCATCAATTCGGGGAGCCGCAGCACGCCGCGGTCGGTGACCAGGGTCAACTCCGGGGCCCATCTTCCGACCAGAGGATGCGCTTCCTGGCCATCCTCCATCGAGTATTGCACGTCGTTCCCCTGCAAGAGATCGACGAGCCGACGCATCGTCTGATCATCCTGCATCAGCTCCCCGAACAGCTCGCGCAGCGCCGGCGTGTGCTCTCCAGGGCTCAGCAACAAGCCCTGTGCCCGCGTGTGCATCAGCACACGGGCTCCCGCGGGGTGACGCTCCTGGTGGTAGGTGTCGAGAAGACCCGGCGGGGCCCAACCCTGGATCTGCGCGGCCAGCTTCCACCCGAGATTCGCGGCGTCGCTGAGCCCGGTGCTCAACCCCGGCCCGCCAGCGGGGAGTTGAATGTGCGCCGCATCGCCAGCCAGGAGCACTCTCCCCACCCGATAGCGCTCGGCTTGACGGCTAGCGTCGGTGAACCGAGACAGCCACCTGGCTTCTGTCATGGGGACGTCTCGGCCAGTGGTCCGCCGTACGCTTTCGCCCAACTCCTGGAGCGTCATCGGTACTTCGCGATCGAAGCCGGTTGGGTAGGGCTCGGCGGTGATGACACGAAAGTATCCGCCATCCAGCGGGGGAAACGGGGGCCTGCCGTCGCGCCATGTGGCTCGATCCTCGGTCAATCCTGAAATCTTCACGTCGCCCAGCCGGAGCAACCGGGTGGGGGCGGTGCCGGGAAATCCGATTCCCGCTAGCTCGCGGACCGAGCTGCGGCCACCATCGCATCCGACCACGAAGCGTGCTTGGAGCCGCCGCTCGCCATCCGCCGTGCGAACGCCGAGGTGCACACTGTCTGCGTCCTGCTCGAGGCCGATGAGCTCCTGGCCGCGGTGGATTTCGACGCCGAGCTCGTTGGCTCGCTCGGCGAGCAGACTTTCGGTCACCGCTTGCAGAACGAAGAGGAACTTCGGCGGCTCGCCCTTCAGCCGACGGACGTCGATCGGAATACCGCCGAAATGGATGAAGCCCGCGATCGACGCGGCACTCGCCTGACCCCGTCGAAAGCGTTCGATTAGCCCGCGATGATCGAGCAGGTCGACCCCCCTTCCGGATAAACCGAGCGCTTTCGACAATCCGGTCGGTTCGGACAATCGTTCGAGCACCACCGCTCGCGCTCCCGCCAAATGGAGCTCGCAGGCGAGCATCAGTCCGGTCGGTCCTCCACCTATGATGACGACGTCTTCTATCATTTGCGGCTCCTTGTCTTGCTCTTTTGGCTGTTCGCGCGGCTGGCGCCGTCGAGGACGAGATCGATCATCCGCTCGGCTATTCGGCCCAGGTACGCCGGATCCTTTCGACCTTGCTCGCGCATGTCAGAGAAGCGCGGCGCGACGACCGTGAGCGAGGTCAGCGCACCCATCAGCGTCAGATAGAGTGTTTCGAAGTCGCAGTGGCTCCGGAACACTCCTTCCCGCTGACCGCGCGCATAGAGCTTCCGGATCTCGGCCGGCACCTGCGCCAGGGTTGCCTCCGGTAGGGCCTTCCAGCCGCTCATTGACTCGTGAATCGCCAGCGGCACCATTAGAGGGCGCGCGGCGAAGCGCTCGAACATGGCACAGAATGCGACCGCCAATCCCCGGCGGGGTTCGAGCTGGCTCGCGCGTGTGAGGGCGTGCTCCCAGACGCTCCCCATTTCCATCCATTGGTCGGCGAGCACCGCTCGGTAGAGACCGTCTTTGCTGCCGAAGTGATGGTAAATCATCCGCTCGTTCACGCCCGACCGTTTGACGATCGCCTCTACCCGCGTGCCTTGCAGGCCGTGTTTGGCAAACTCCTCCGCAGCTGCATCCAGCAGCACTCTGCGTGTGTCACGAGGCTTGAATTCGGTCATGCAGTAAACGTTTACTGCATGACCGCCGGGAAGTCAATCCACCGCGTCATGCTGGTGACCGTCATCCCGCAAGGCTCGAGTGCATCCCTTCGGGGATGACAACGAGCGGCTCGAAACTGGCATGGATGAGTCCGAAGCGGCCTCACATAGGGTATGCAGACAACTGCCAATCGCTGTCGCTTCGCGTTTACTTTCCCGGCGCGACGTTCGCGGGAAGTGCGGGGAATCCGTCGGCGCCGCTCACCTCTTCGCGACGCGCCGTCGCGGCGGGCTGCGCCGCCCGCTCGCGCGAGTGATCCTTCGCGATGAGAAGGTAGAGAGCGGGCACGAAGAACAGCGTGAAAAGCGTGCCGATGCTCATGCCGCCAACGAGCACGACGCCGATGGAATTGCGTGCGACGGCGCCGGGCCCCGTTACCAGCGTGAGCGGAAAGTGACCGGCCACCGTTGCGACGGTGGTCATCAGAACGGGCCGCAGCCTCGTCGCCGCCGCAGCCTTGACCGCTTCGAGCTTGCTCAAGCCCTTCAGCTGTTGAACGTTGGCGAACTCGACGATCAGAATCCCGTTCTTCGATATGAGACCGACGAGGGTGACGAGGCCCACCTGCGAGTAGATGTTGAGTGTTGTCGTCCACCCTTCGGTCAGCCTGAAATGCAGCCCCGGCGGCCCCGAAAACTTGAGGAACATGAAAATCGTCGCGCCGAAGAGGGCGAGGGGGACCGAGCCGGCCAGGATGACGAACGGGTCGCGGAAAGAGTTGAACTGCGCGGCGAGCACCAAGAAGATGAGCACGAGGGCGAGCCCCATGGCCGGGAGAAACTTGCCCGATTCCTGCCGAAGCTGGCGCGACTCGCCGGTGTAGTCGACGCGGTAGCCCTGAGGAAGGATCCTGGCGGCGGCGTCCTCGAGTACCCGAAGCCCCGCGTCGAGACCCCGCGGAGCCATCCCCGAAATCTTCACGGCATTGAGCTGCTGGAACCGGTTCAGCGTGCGCGGCTCGACGCCCTCCCGCATGCTGGCGATCGCGCTGAGCGGCATCAGCTGCCCGTTCGGCCCGGTGATGTGGATGTCGTTCAGCTGATCGACCGTGAGCCTGCCGGCGCGCTCGATCTGCGGAATGACCTTGTAGCTGCGCCCCTCGATGTTGAAGCGATTGACGAAGTTGCCGCCCAGCATCGAGGAAAGGTCAGCTCCGACCTGTTGCAAACTCAACCCCATCGACGCGACCTTGTCGCGGTCGATGACGATCTCGGACTTGGCTTGATCGATACGGACGTCGGTGATCGGCGGGAACGCGAACTGGCCGCTCTTCAGCGCTTCCTGCGCGAGCTGCTGGGCGAAACGGAGCAGCTCCTCGTGGCTGGCCGTCGACGCGATCACGAACTCGACCGGCAGGAGGCCGGCGCTCGGCAGCGCGGGAGGTAAGAACGCAGGAGCCCGTATCCCGGCGATGGTGGACAGCTTTCGCTGCATTTCTTCCTGGATGGGGAAGATGTTCCTCTTGCGCTCTTCCCAGGGCTTGACGAGCATGCCCCCGAAGCCGCCGGTAGGGAACGTGATCTGAAAGCTGTGGTCGAACTCCGGCGTGGACATGAAATGCCGGTTGATTTCTTCGGTGTAAGGCACGACCTGCTCGAGCGTCGCGTTGGGCGGCACCTCGATCGCGCCGAAGACCACCCCCTGATCTTCGATCGGAGCAAGCTCGGCCGGCGAGAACATGTACATCGGCACGATGAGCAGCGTCAGGACGACCCACGCCGCGTAGAAGGCGCCTCTCGTCCGGAGCGTCCATTCGAGGGCCCGTCCATAGGTGCGCTTGATGAAATCGAAGCCGCGATCGATGTTCCTGACCAAAAAACCGCTGTGCGGTTCGGCGCGCAGCAGCCGCGATGACATCATCGGCGAAAGCGTGAGCGCCACGACTCCGGAGATGAACACCGCGCCGGCCAGCGTGAACGCGAACTCGCGAAAGAGCGCACCGGTGAGCCCCCCCTGGAAACCGATGGGGAGGTAGACGGCCGCCAGCGTGATCGTCATGGCGATGATCGGACCCACGAGCTCGCGTGCGCCGACGAGCGCAGCCTCGAGTGGCGGCTGGCCGAGCCGGATGTGCCGCTCGACATTTTCGACGACGACGATCGCATCGTCGACCACGAGCCCCACCGAGAGAACGACGGCCAGCAGTGTGAGCAGGTTCAGCGTGAACCCGAACGCCTGCATCAGGAAAACCGCGCCGATGAGGGACAGAGGGATCGCCACGATGGGCACGAGCACCGTGCGAAACGAGCCGAGAAACAGGAAGATGACCACCATGACGATGAGCACCGTCTCGAGCAGCGTCTGCACGACTTCGTGGATCGCGTTGTCGATGTACTTGGTGGCGTCGAAGGCGATGTTCGCCTCCATCCCGCTCGGCAGATCTCGCCGAATCGCCTCCAGCTCGTTTCTCACGCGAGCAATCACGTCGAGGGAGTTGGCGTTGGGCAATACCCAGACGCCCATGAACACCGCCTTCTTTCCCGAGAATCGCACCTCCTGGTCGTAGTTCTCGGAGCCGAGCACGACATCGGCGACGTCCTCGAGCCGCACGAGCGACCCTTTTTGCTGGCGAATGACCAGCTTTCGGAATTCCTGGACGGAATGCAGATCGGTCGACGCCGTCAGGTTCTGCTGCACGAAGAGGCCCTTGGTCTGCCCGACAGCGGACAGGTAATTATTGGCCGAAAGCGCCTGCCGCACCTGAGCCGGGCTCACGTTCAGCGCCGCCATGCGTTCCGGCTTCAGCCAGGCGCGGATGGCGAATGTGCGCCCGCCGAGAATGTCGGCGCGCTGCACGCCCGCGATCGCCGATAGACGGGGCTGGACGATCCGAAGCAGATAATCGGTGACCTGGTTGTCCTCGAGAATGGACGAGGAGAAGCTCAAGTACATCGACGCGAAGAGCGAATCCGAGGACTCGAGATTGATGGCCGGAATCTCCGCTTCCGGCGGCAGGTCGGCGCGCACCTGGTTCACGCGCGAAGTGATGTCGGCGAGGGCACTCGAGGCGTTGAAGTTGAGCTTGAGCCGGACGCTGATCGTCGATAGCCCCTGGACGCTCTGCGACTCGATGTAGTCGACGCCGTCAGCCGCCGCGATGACCCGCTCGAGTGGAGTCGTGATGAAGCCTCGAACGAGATCGGAACTGGCACCGATATAAGCGGTGCGGACGACCACCGACGCGCTCTCGATTCTCGGATATTGCCGGACATTGAGAGAACGGATCGCCTGAAGACCGGCGATGATGATGACGAGGTTGACGACGATCGCCAGTACCGGTCTCTTGACGAAAAGATCGGTAAATTTCACGGGTGCCTCAACGATTCTCCGGGCGCGGGGCGAGCTGGGGGTCGAGCTTGATTTCGTTGTTCACGATCACGCCGGCGCCATTGCGCAGCTTGAATGCGCCGGCGGTAACGACCTCCTGTCCCGACTTGACGCCGTCGGCAATGGCCACGAAATCGCCCCGCGGCTGACCGACCCGCACGAACTGCTGGCGTGCGACCTTGGCCGGTTTGCCATCGGGGCTGGCCACGGGGCTGCCCGATGCATCCTTTTTGTCCTCGACGACGAAGACCGAATCGCCGTACGAAGCGCGCACGATCGCGGAAGCAGGAATGGCGACCACCGTCCCCTGGTCGGGCAGGACGACGGCGACCTTGGCGAACATCCCCGGACGCAGCTTTTCGTCCTTGTTGGGAACGCTGGCACGGAGCTTCAGCGTGCGCGTCGTAGCATCGACGGTGGGGTTGATCGCGGCGACGGTACCTTGCGCCGATACGCCGGCCAGACCCTCGATGGTCACCTCGACACTCATACCGACCGAGACCGTCTCGAGCTGCTGCTGTGGAACGGTGAAATCGACGAATACCGTGTCGGTCGCTTCGAGCTCCGTCAATGTCGTGCCCGGGTTCAGGTATTGTCCAACGTTGACCTGGCGAATGCCGAGCCTGCCGCTGAAAGGAGCGCGCACCACCTTCTTGTCGATTTGAGCCCGCAGTGCTTTGAGCTCGGCGCTGGACGTCTTGAGGGCGGATTCATCGGTATCGAGCTGCGCCTGGGCAATGGCTTTTTCGGCCACCAGGGCCCGCGTGCGACCGACGTTCGAGGTGGCGAGCTCTTTGCGGGCCTCGATCGACGCGAGCTGTGCTCGCTCGGCCTTGCTGTCGAGCTCGACGAGGATTTGCCCTTGCTTCACGACGGCGCCCGATTCGAAACGGATGGCCGAAACGATGCCGGGCACTTCGGTGCTGATCGCCACTCCCTTGACGGACGTGATCGTGCCGACGGCCGCGACCGACCCTCCCCAGGTCTGGTCATGGGCGACGGCCGTGCCCACCGCCTCGGGCGGGGGCCCCATCTTCTGCATCTGCTTGCCAGTGCTGATCAGCGACGAGATCTGCGTGAATTTGACAGCCGCGAGCCCCCCCACGAGGACGAGGAGCGCCAGACCCGCAACGACATAGCGCATAGGCCCCGAAACATGGATCCAACGTCGTGGAGGTCAAGGGTCCTCCCGAAAGAATCTCGGTAGTTTCCTCGGCCGAAGTTCCGAGGACGACCCGTGCTTGGCGGCGCGGTTGTCTATTTTCTCTTCCCCACCACCACCAGGCTACACCCGCATCCGAGCGCTTCGCGCCACCCTGCCCATCGCTCCGTCCCGAAAAGCGCATTGCCGAAGCGATTGGCGTACCGGTTCGTGAGCCAACGCCGCGCTCCGCGATCGGCGATGGGTCCCGGTACGCACGTTCGAATCGGCTCGAGCTCGAAGAACGGCTGGAAAAATTCGCGTAGCCGCTCGCGTGACGGCCAGTTGCGCAGCTGCCCCGGTCCAGGGGGGCCCACCCAGCTCGCGTTGCCCCAGATGTGCGGGTTCTGCGACGTGAGAATCACGAGGCCGCCGCGCGCGGTGAGCTCGGCGATCCGGCGCGCGAATGCTTGCTGGTCGGGAACGTGGCTGATCGTCTCCATGCAGACGACGACGTCGTAAGGTGCCTTGGGAAAATCGAGGGTCATGAAATCGCCAGCGATCCACTCCACACCCGGAGCCGTTTCGCGCATGCGAGCCATGGCGTCGCCGGCAAGATCGGTGCCTGTCACCTCACCCATGCCGGGAAGAGCCGCGAGCTTCAGCGTCGCCCAACCCGAACCGCACCCGACGTCGAGCAGCTTCGCGCCTGAACGCGCCCCCTTCTTCACCGCGTCGAAGACGCAGTGAAGTCGCCGCTCGTTGTCGGCGTCCTGCTCCCAGGCTTGCGAGTCGAGGACCCATTTGTCCCAAAAGCTCGCTTGCTTGGTCATCTCTTCCATGTTTGTCGTCCTTCGGGTCAGTGACGGAGCGCAGTATGCCTCGCCTAGCTGGCGAATGGCCGTCGATTCGTCCCTACGCTGAATGGGCCACGTCGTGAGACCATTGAAGACACCGAGCCCGAAAAACGAGAGCGAGAAGAGTAGAAGCAGCCGCCGATCCCTTACGAGGGGGCCGAAGCCCGCGGAACCCGATGAGGGCGCGGCGGCGGCTCGCTGGAGCAGGTTTT
>WNGB01001798.1_pt1 | contig 36069 bp, 43 predicted proteins | sample 5400681 | NCBI WGS metagenome assembly WNGB01 (sample SAMN13153367, study PRJNA577476) | soil metagenome | isolation source: 115 cm soil or saprolite under grassland replicate 2 | place: USA:California | collected 2016-06-15 | reverse complement strand
GGGGACACGCTCGGTGACGGAAGCGCTGGACGGGTCATTACTGACTGGCGCTCGAGGCGCGTCTTCCCATGGCCGCTCCACGCTCCCGGCGCCCGGCGGGGGCGGCTGCATCACACTGGCCCTCGAGGGGCGATGTCCGGTGGCCCTTCCCCCGCCGGTCACCGAGTCCGTCAGAGCATGCAACCCCTGAGGACCCGAGCAGTGGAACTCCACACAGAAAGGGTGGCCCAGTAATGTCCGGAGACATGGCTGACAGATCGTTCCGGACACATATCTGACAGGTGTTCCGGACACATCCCTGACACCACCCACACTGGTCCCGCCTTCCCCCGCCAACGCAGGGGAGGTGGGCATGAGCCTAAGGGTGGTCACCATGGGCGAGCTCAGGTTGGAGGTCCTGCTCGAGCCGGAGAAGACGGGTCGGTCGGTGGCAGAGGTGTGCCGGCGGCGCGGGGTCTCCAGGGAGACCTTCTACGAATACCGGCGCCGGTACGCGAAGGAAGGGCCGCCGGCCTCGAACCTCGGTCCCGACAGCCCACAACGTCCCCGGCCCAGATCGACGTCGATCTGGAGGTGGAGATCTGCCGCATGCGGAAGGATCATCCACGTTGGGGAGCGCGGCGGATCCGAGCCGAGCTTCGACGCTCCGGTGTCGATCCGCCAGCCATCTCCACCATCCACCAAGTGCTTCCGCCGCAACCACCTCGTGACCGACCAGCCCAGCAAGCGCCCCAAGGCCACGAAGCGCTTCGAGCGGGAGGTTCCCAACGACCTGTGGCAGATCGATGCCACCAAAGTCCACCTGGAGGATGGGACCGAGGTCTGGGTGGTCGACGCCCTGGACGACCACGCCCGGTTCCTCCTGGCCGCAAGGGCGGTCATGAGCCCGACCACCGAGGCCGCCTGGGCATGCTTCGCGGAGGCCGCCACCCCCACGGCATCCCCCGCCAGCTCCTCTGGGACAACGGGCTGTGCTTCACCGGGCGTCTGCATGGCCGGGTGGTGGACTTCGAGAGACGGATCCGGTCCTCACGGCCGACCTCGAGATGCCCAAGGTCCCGAAGGTCATCATCCAGACCTTTCCGAGGATCAGATCCGGGGGCTCCTCAAGCAACCGGACACAAGGACGTGGGTGGGCATCCGAGATCGGGCGATCCTGCTCACCTTCCTCGACACCTTGGTCCGGGTGTCGGAGCTCGTTGGGGTCAACGCCGAGGACGTGGATCTCAAGGCCCGGACGATGCAGGTGATGGGGAAGGGCGCGAAGGAGCGGGAGCTGCCCCTGGGTAAGAGGGTCACACAGGCCTTGCGCCGCTATCACCGGACCTTGGAGGACCTTGAGTCCGGTGATCCGCTCTTTCTCAGCCGCTGCGGCGGCCGGATCAGCAGGAAGTCGGTCCACGAGCTCGTTGCCCGCTACAGGAGGGGGCGAAGATCGAGGGGGTCCGGTGCTCTCCCCACACACTCAGACACACCCGTGCCAAGAGGTTCATCCTGGTGACGCGGTCCTTGGGGAGCAACGACGAGGCGGCCCTTCACAAGCATGGCGAATACCTTGCCGGCGACCTTCAGGACGGGGGAGCCGAACATCCTCCCGGTGGTGATGCCAGGACGACCTGGTTGCGCCTCGAGCAGGGACTGTCAGACGTGAGCAAGTACGCCGTCCAGTGGCGGAGGCACTTGGGTGAGATCCAGCGCGTGGATGAGCAAGGGCGCGTATCGGATCTTCCGGCCGCTGTAGGTGCCGATGAAGCGCCGGAGCTGCTCCTCCTTGGTCCGTCCTCGCCAGGCAGGCTGCTTCTGGAAGGTGCGGAGCGATCCAAGCTCACCCCGAGCGTCGACGAACCGTTCCACCGCGGCGGCACCGAGGGAGCGGATCAGCTCGTCCTCCAGGTCCGCGACGCACACGTAGAAACCGAGTCGTTGCATTCCGGCGCGAGTGAGGTTGGAGCCGAGGCCGGCCCGCTCGAGACCGCGCCGGAAGGCGCCCTCCTCGGCGGCGTCACAGAGGCCCGCCAGCCTGACGTCTAACCCCCGAGGGCCGAACCGATCCAGGAAGCTCCCGATGTTCGTCGCACCCCGAATTGGCACAATGGAAATGCCCTCAGCGTCAAGATTCCGACCACGGCGCCCAGCCAGCGCCTCGAGCGCGAGCTGGTCGCTGATCCCTTCAACGAATACAACCGTACGTGCGGAGAAGGCCCCAGCCGTCTGTAGGCGATTGAGGTCCGCGTAGACCCATGTCCCCTCGTCTTGAGGCATCTCCATATCCGACAGGGTATCGAGTCCACTTGGTCGGACCACGGGACTCCGTCCATTACGACCGATCGTGGATGAGGATTGTCGACGGCGACCCGACGCCCCCTGTTCCTACGCTGTAGCCTTCGCCTCCGCGAACATCGGAGTACATCCGGCAGTGGGCGGGCGATCGTGAACTGATACTCTCACGGTCCCCGTGTCGGACGTCGGTGCCATGATGACCAGCGCAACGGTGTTGGACGAAGGCGCCCACCGCAACGAGGACAGATGTGACGATGCCAACGAACACCTCCAATGTTGCCCGGGTCAATGGGATCGAGCTCGGCTACCAGGTCGTCGGTGAGGGCGAGCCGCTGATCCTCCTGCACGGCGGCTTCGGGTCGGTCGAGATGTTCGGCCCCAACGTGGAGCTCCTCGCCGCCGGGCGTCAGGTCATTGGGGTGGACCTGCAGTCGCATGGCCGGTCGCCGGCCGCCGATCGGCCGATGCGGTTCGAGACGATGGCCGACGACATCGCTGCCCTGATCCGTAGCCTCGGTTTGGAGCGCGCCGCGATCATGGGCTTCTCACTCGGTGGGGCCGTTGGGTTGCGAGCGGCGATCCAGCATCCCGATGTCGTCGAGCGCCTCGTCCTGGTGTCGACCGTGTTCAAGCGATCCGGGTGGTATCCGGAGATGACCGCCGGCATGGACGCGATGGGCCCGGAGACCGCCGGGGCCCTGATGCAGAGCCCGATGTACCAGGCTTACCAGCGGATCGCGCCGCGAGTGGAGGACTGGCCGGTCCTCGTGCGGCAAGTCACCGAGGTCGTGAAGGTCGACTACGACTGGTCGACCGAGGTCCCCGGCCTGTCGATGCCCGTCATGCTGGTGATCGGGGACGCGGACGGCGTGCCGCCGTCCCATGCGGTCGAGTTCTTCGGCCTGCTCGGCGGCGGCCACCGGGACGCCGGCTGGGACCGCTCCGGGATGACCCCCCACCGCCTGGCGATCCTGCCGGGCGTGACCCACTACGACATCAACGTCGTGCCGGCGCTCTCCGCCGCGGTCATTCCCTTCCTCGACGGTTCGTAGGGTATCGTGTCCTCGGCCTCGGCCCGTTTACTCCAGCACGCGCTTGAGGTTCGCCAAGAAGCCCACGTTGCGTTTGCGCATCATCCCCCCCATGAACGGTGCCATCAATCGCATGAGCCCCACTGGCTCCATCTCGATCCGGCGCGTGACGCGGGATCCCTCGCCATCCGGCGCGACGGTGAGGATAGTGGTCGGTTCCATCTTGCCCATGCGTGCTTGGAGTACGGCCCCGGCTCGGCGGCTCGTACTCCAAGACGGTGACCGTCCCCTCAGACTGACCCATGAACGGCTTGATCTTGATCGCGAACGTGGAGCCTTGACCCACGGATGCGCCCTCGGTCAGCTGCGCCTCCAAAACGTCGGTGTGCCAGCGCGGATCGTTCCGCACATCCGATACGAACGAGAACACATCCGCGGCCGGCCGTGCGATCGATTCGGTGCCTTCGGTGGTGATCATGGCCTCCTCCCCCTTTCCAGGGAGCTGCTAACGAACACTAGCGCGGGTGAATCCGGCTTCATGGACCGGCATGGACGTGACGGGCACGCCCGGCTCGGCGTACTTGGCCAGGATCTCCAACAGCGTGTCGGACGGCATGCCGTAATACTGTTCGCTCTCCGTCGCCTCGAGGAACTCGAATGCGCCGGTCAGATGCTCGGCGATGACTTGCATGTGGAACTCCATCGAGGCTGCATCCGGGTGCACCTGTACGACGCTGGCCTTGTTGCCCTTCTCATCGAAGTAGACGTTGAACGCGATCAGGCGCGGCTCGTTCGTCTCGATGATATCGACGTGCTCCTCCAGGAACTTCTTGGTCTCTTCGAGCTTGCCGCTCTTGATCGTCCACGTGCCGATGTAGATGAACGGCCCTGACATGGTCTTCTCCTTTCTCATTCTCACGGTTGCCTTTCCGTTTGGACCGGCTTGGCGCTTGTCCTCACCTCCTCGGCCGCCGGTCTGTCGGTCAAACTCTGCGCCGCGCCGCTAACGAACCGCTAAAGGCGCCGCTTCGAGCCGCGACGAGCCGCGTGCTACGGTCGATCCAGGCGGCGGGGAGGCTTGGATGGAGTTCCGGATCTTGGGGCCGATGGAGGTCCTCGACGGGACTCGACGCGTCGACCTGCCTGCGGGACGTGGCCGTGCGCTCCTCGCTCTGCTCGTCCTTCACGCCAGCGAGGCCGTCACGGCGGAGCGGCTCATCGACGAGCTCTGGGGAGAGCACCCTCCGGCGACCGCCGGCACGGTCGTCCAAGGGCTCGTGTCGAGGCTGCGAAAAGAGCTCGAGCCTGGCCGGGGAAAGGGCGAGCCGCCCGCGCTCCTGCAGACCGTTGGGAGCGGCTATCGCCTGGCGATCGAGGCGGAAGAGGTCGATGCGGATCGTCTCAAGCGGCTGCTCGACGAGGCGCGCGGTGCGGCGCTCGAAGTTCGATCGGCCATGCTTGCCGACGGGCTTGGTCTCTGGCACGGACCGGCGCTCGCCGACTTCACGTACGAGCCTTCGCGCAGCGAGCGATCAACGCGCTGGAAGAGCTTCGGCTGGTGGCGATCGAGGAACGCATCGAGACCGGCCTCGCGCTGGGGCGAGGGGGCGACCTCGTCGCCGAGCTCGAGCAGCTCATCGGAGCGCATCCTTTCCGAGAACGCTTGCGCGGCCTGCTGATGGTCGCGCTCTACCGCACGGGACGACAGGCGGAGGCGCTCCAGGCGTACCGCGATGCGCGCGCGGTGCTGGTCGAGGAGCTAGGGATCGAGCCGGGACCGGCGCTACGGGAGCTCGAGAAGGCTATCCTCCGGCAAGATCCGTCGCTCGAGCTGAAGCTCGCCGCTGGAAGGGAGGTCTCGGCCGAGCCGGCCGCGCGCCGCTGGCTTCCCCGGGAACGACGGATGGTCACGGTCGTCGCCGTCGACCTCTCCCCATCGCCTGAGCCAGGAGCCGATGCCGAAGCGGTCGGTCGCCTCGGCGCGCGCGCGACCGACGTCGCGACCGAGGTGCTCCGTCGGCACGGCGCGCGCGTGGAGCACATCGTCGGCGACATGCTGATGGCATTCTTCGGGTTCCCGCTCGCGCACGAGGACGACGCGGTGCGCGCCGTCCGTGCGGCGGTCGAGCTGCGCGCGGCCGTCGAAGCGCTGAACGCGGACGTGCCGACCGTCGAGGGCGTCCGCTACTCGTCGCGGACGGGCATCGAAACTGGCGATATCGTCGTCGGCGGCCCCGGCGCTTCACTGCGCGACGTCGTGTCTGGCCAAGTCGTGACCGCGGCAGGTCGGCTTCAGCAGGCCGGTGCAGACGGCGACGTTATCGTCGGTGCGGCAACGGCTGATCCGCGGCGCCGTCGTGCTGAAACCGGCCGAGGACATCGCAGTGGAAGGCGGCGGCGTGACGGCGAGGACGACGGAACACAAGTCGCCGGTGAGATCGCCGCAGCCATCGGGCTGACGCCGGAGCCCGGGAACGTGAACACATTGTTCGCCGCCGTCCGACGTCTCTTCCAGACGCTCGCGGCCGATCGCCCACTCGTCGTCGTGCTCGAGGATCTGCACTGGGCCGAGCCCACGTTCCTCGACCTCGTCGACGACCTGGCGCGCGCCGGGAGCGGTGGTGTTTTCGTCCTGTGTCTCGCCCGTCCCGACCTGATCGAACGACGGCCGGGGTGGGAAACGGCGGACACACTCTTCCTCGAGCCGCTTCCCGCGCGAGAGATCGAGGACCTGATCGTGGATCGCGCGGGAGCGGTTCCGCCCGAAACGCTCCAGCGTATCGTCGCCACCGCGCGGGGCAATCCCCCGTTCGCCGAGCAATTGCTCGCGGCGTTCGACGATGGAACCGTCGACGCGATTCCGGCCTCGCTACAGGGCCTGCTCACGATGCGATTGGACCGGCTCGGCCCGGGTGAGCGCGACCTGCTCCGCTGCGCCGCCGTCGTCGGAACCGAGTCCAGCCAGGACGTGCTGTCGGCACTGCTCCCGGACGAAGCGCGCCCGTTCGTTGACCGTCACCTGGAAGCGCTCGGGCGAAAGCAGTTGATCGCCAGCGTCAGTGAGAACGCCTTCCGTTTCGGTCACGTGCTGATCCATCTCGCCGCGTACCAAAGCATGACCCGTGAAGACCGCGCCCGTTTGCACGAGCGGTTCGCAGACTGGCTGGAGACGGAGGCATCCGACCAGCCGCCCGAGCTCGACGAGATCGTGGGGTACCACCTCGAGCAAGCCATCGAGCACCGGCGAGCGAGTGGGGTGGCCGATACAGCCGGATCGGTCCTCGCGATTCGAGCCGGCGAGCGCCTGGGAACTGCGGCCGAGCGCGCGGTCGGTCGCAACGACCAGACCGCGGCGGAGAACCTCATGTCGAGAGCCAGATCCCTGCTCCCTTTGGATCACGCGCAGCGACCCGTCCTGACACAGCGCCTCGCGGAAGTCCACTTGGTCCTCGGCCGCTTTTCGGAAGCGCAAGAGATGTTGCGGGACCTGATGGAGGCCGCCGCTGCCGCTGGCGACCCGTTATCCGAACGAGCGGCTCGGCTCGAACACGCGCGGATCCAGTTCATCATCGGTCCCGACCCGGTCCCACTTGCTGCGATCCGGCAGGAGGCCGAGGAAGCTGCGGAGTTCTACGCCGAGGCAGGCGACGAGGCGGGCCGGGGCCGCGCATCTTTCCTGCTCGCCTGTGTGCACATGCGCGCGGGAAGCATGACAGGGGCGGAGGACGCTTTCCAGGAGAGCCTCGCGCTCGCGGATCGATCGGGGCACGTCCGCGAACGGCTGGGGACCCGGTGGAGTTGTCGGCGATGGAGGGGAGGTTCGAGGAGGCTCGAGGATTGAACGAGCGCGCCCGACGCATCTTCGTCGAGGAGATGCGCGCGCGCCGGATGTTGATGTTCGTCGCGCAGCGGCAGGCGACCGTCGAGCTTCTCGCGGGCGACCTGGCGGCCGCCGAGCGGGAACTTTGCACGGGGCTCGAGTTCGCGCGCGAGTCCGGCGAACGTGACCACATCTCGCAGACCGCCGGCCGGCTGGCGTTCGTTCTACGCGCGCAGGGACGTTCGGAGGAGGCGGCGAGCTTCGGGCTGCTGAGCGCGCAGACGGCTCCAGTCGATGGCGTCGCGGCGCAAGCCCTGTCGCGCGCGGCGATGGCGGGGTCCGCGTTGGACGCGGGAGAAGATCGAGAAGCCGCGCGACTCGCGCGAGAGGCGGTCGGGCTGGTGCCGGATGAGATGCTCAATCTCCGGGCCGATGTCCTGGTCGAGCTCGCCGAGGTATTTCGCGCTGGCAATCGGGAGCAAGGCGCGAAGGAAGCCATGAGAGCAGCTGCGCGCCTCTACGAGCTCAAGGGGAACATCGTTTCGGCGGAACGGATGCCGCCCCTTTGAACAGGAAACGCGTGGCTGACGACGAAACCTGGTCACAGGGTGGACGATGGAACCGGGTCGACAGCTCATGTTCGAGTACGTCATCAACACCTGATCTGTCGTGGATGGATGGTTCGCTCTAGGCCCGGGCGAGCTGACCGCCATCGACCGGGATCACCGCTCCGGTGATGAAGGCCGACTCGTCGGAGCACAGCCAGGCCACCGTGGCGCCCACCTCCTCGGGCAGGCCGATCCGATGCATCGGGTTTGCCTCAGCGATGGGCTCGCGCTGCTCGTCAGGGAGCGCACTGATCCGATCGTTGATGATCGATCCCGGTGCCACGGCGTTGATGCGGATGCCGCGCTCAGCGTAGTCGAGCGCCCCACTCTCGGTGAGCCCCACCACCGCGTGCTTGGCGGCGACGTAGGCGCCCAGACCTTGCCAGCCCCGGAGCCCCACCGTAGAGGTCATGTTGACGATCGATCCCCCACCGGACTCGAGCATCGCGGGGATCTGGTACTTCATGCTCAGGAAGACGCCCCGCAGATTGACCGCGACCACTCGGTCGAACTCCTCGACGGCAATGTCAGCGATCGGGACGGGGATGTAGCCACCACCGGCGTTGTTGAACGCCGCATCCAGGCGGCCGTATGCGGCCAAGGTTCGCTCAACCAGGTGCTCGACCGATGACGCGTCGACGACGTCGGTAGGGACGACGAGCGCCTGTCCGCCTGCTGCATCGATCTCCTTGGCGACGGCAGCCAAGGCCTGCTCGTCGCGGGCGGCGAGCACGACGGTGGCGCCCGCATCGGCGAAGATCCTGGCGGTGGACGCACCGATCCCGCGGCTGGCCCCGGTGATGATCGCGACCTTCTCGCCGAGCAGCCCCCTTCGCCAACTGGCTGGCTGAAGCCCAGTTCTTGCGGAGTTCATTTGGATCCCTCCTTCCTGCGTGGGCATAGACCGACACGAGCACGACCGAACTCACGGGTCATGTGACGTCACGCCGCTGAAGGATCATGGCCGAGATGCCGCCGATCACGATCACGTAAACGGTGATGGTCAACAGCGCCTGCCAGGCATCGACGAATGGACCGGAGAAGGCCCCAGGGCCTTCAACCTCGGCAAGCCCGTGGCGCAGGGGGGCGATCAGTGAATAGCCATTCGTACGCAAGAATGCCTGGGCCACATCCTGAAGCACCCGGATGCTGGATCCGAATCCGGTGATGAGACCCTCGACGACCAGGCCGTAAACGATTCCCAGGCCGATCGCCAGCGCCGTCCCACGTGAGAGGATGGCGAGGAGGCCACCGAAGAGCCCCCACAGGGTAAGGATCAGCCATCCGGCGCCAAGAGCTCGCACGATGTCCCAGACAGGTGGCCGGGTAATGACCGCACCTTCTCGTACGGCCACGACGTAGCTGGCGATCGCTCCGACCACGAAGATCGAGCCGACGAACAGGGCCAGCACGACGCCGATGGCCGCTGCCTTCGCGAGGAACAGGCGCAGGCGGCTCGGCTGTTGCATCAACGAAGTCTTCAGGGTCCCCCAGCCGTATTCGCTGCCGAACACAAGCGCGCCCAGGATGAGGGCAAGCGTGCCGAAGTAGAACGGAAATCCTCCGATCACGCTCGATGCCACGCTCTCGGGCAACAGCGCCCTCAGGTCCGCAGCGGATCGCCCGGCTACCGGCCCGCTCAGATAGGAGGAGTACGGCAACACATAGGTGAAGAGCAGACTCTGAAAGAGCGCCACCGCCAGCAGGATCCAGGTCGCGGCGCGTTTTCGCAGCAGCAGCAGTTCGGCACGGAAGCTATTCATTCTTGTCGGCTCCTTCCTCGCGGACCAACCCGAGGAAGACCTCCTCGAGCGTGGCGTGCACCGGGGTGAGCTCGCTGACCTCCAGTCCGTGGTCGACGAGCTGGCGATTGATCTCCCCCGCCCGGCGAAGGTCCGCCCTGAGCATCAGAACCCCGTCGGCGACGCGCATCCCGTCCACGCCCTGAAGCGTTGTGACCAGCTCTCGCGCCCGATCCACCGGCAAGGCCCGAACCCGAAGCTCCGGCCCTCCCACCAGTTCGTCGAGCGTCCCCTCCGCCACCAGCCTGCCGCGGCGGATGACACCGATCCGGTCGCAGATCTGCTCGATCTCCGTCATGAGGTGGCTCGACAGGAGGACGGTGCGATGCTCGTCGGTGAGGCTCCGCAAGAGCGCCCGCATCTCGGCGATGCCCTCCGGGTCGAGCCCGTTGGTCGGCTCGTCGAGGATCAACACCTCGGGGTCCTTGAGGAGGGCAGCGGCGAGCCCGAGACGCTGCTTCATCCCAGTGGAGTAGGTCGAGAAATCGTCGTCTGCCCGTGGGGACAGCCCGACCTGGCCCAGAGCGTGATCGATCCGCTCGAAAGGGACGCCCGAATGACGGGCCATCACCCGCAGGTTTTCCCGTCCTGAAAGGAACGGGTAGAAGGCGGCCCCCTCGATCATCGCTCCGACACGCACGAGCGCTTCCTTCGAACCGGGGTGACGGCCCAACACGCTAGCCGTGCCAGAGGACGGGCGGACCAGCCCGAGCAGCATGCGCAGCGTGGTCGTCTTTCCGGCACCGTTCGGCCCGACGAAGCCGTACACCTCCCCCCTCCGGACCCGAAGCGTCAGGTTGTCCACGGCAAGGATCTGTCCGCCGTAGCGTTTCGTGAGAGCGTCCGTGTCGATCACCCAGTCAGCCGTCACCAGTCCTCCTCGTTTCCTTCCGACCGATCGAGTCGGGATGTCGCGCTTCCTTCTCTGATGTTCGGTCGGAGAGGGCGGCGCGTCGTCGGACGGTGGAATGCTTTGCGACATGCGCCCGAGAGATGGCTCCGTGCGAAGCCGCCCTACTCCCTGCGGAGCAGGAACAGGCCCCAGGCTGCTCCCCGTGCGGTAGGTGGGAGCCCACCTTGCACCCGATGACTCACCGGGAACGGTGGTCTACCGTAGCAATGTGACCTCGACGGACGACATGAGGCGGGGCTCGAACCGATGGCTACTCGCACGGAGCGGGTGGCGCCTCGACTTCGCCGTCACCCTCGCGGTGGCCGTCGTGCAGATCCTCGGCACCTATGGCGCTGCCCATGGCCAGCCCGAACGCAAGCCACTCGATGACCTAGCCTACATCCTCCTGGCTGCCGGCCCGATCGCTCTGATTCTCAGGCGCCGGTTCCCGGTCGCCGTATATGCCTTCGTGTTCTCCGTCACCCTGGCGTACTCGGTGATCGGGTACCCGAGAGGTCCCATCTTCCTTTCGTTGCTCGTCGCGTTCTTCACCGTGGTGATCAGCGGTCATCGGCTGGCGGCGATCGTGGGGCTGGCCGCCGGCTACTTCGGATTCCTGTGGCTTGCCTACCTCCTCGACCGGGAGCCGGCGCCCGGTCTGGGAGCGATCCTGGGGCTGGCGGCATGGCTGTTGGTGATCCTGTCCGCCGCCGAGTTCATTCGGGTCCGCAGGGAGCGCGCCCTCGAGGCCGCCCGGATACAAGAGGAGGAGGCACGCCGCAGGGCGAGCGAGGAGCGTCTCCGGATCGCCCGCGAGCTCCACGACGCGTTGGGCCACCACATCTCACTGATCAACGTGCAGGCGGGCGTGGCACTTCACGTCAACGAGGAACTCCCCGAGCAGGCACGCTCGGCTCTCGACGCCATCCGGCAGGCCAGCAAGGAGGCACTAACTGAGCTCCGCTCGGTGCTCGACATCCTGCGCGAAGGCGACGAGCAGGCCCCGCGATCCCCCACCCCCACCCTTGCCCGCGTGGATAACCTTGTTTTCCAGGCGGCTGCCGCGGGCCTGACGGTCCGAACGGAGACCGTGGGCGAAGTTCGTCCGTTGCCATTCAGTGTCGACGTGGCAGCGTTTCGGATCGTGCAGGAGGCGCTGACGAACGTCGCCCGCCACGCCGGGCCGGCGACAGCCACTGTCCAGATCGCGTACGGAGACCGCGACCTGACCGTCCAGGTCGATGACGATGGCCGCGGTCCCCCACAACAAGCAAAGTCAGGAAGCGGCAAGGGGATCCTCGGCATGCGCGAGCGTGTAGCTGCCCTCAGTGGCGAGCTCGACGCGGGGCCGCGGCCGGGAGGCGGCTTCCGGGTTCGAGCCCGGCTTCCCCTGGACGGGGTGGGATGATCCGGGTCCTTCTGGCCGACGACCAGGCTCTGGTTCGCGCGGGGTTCCGTGCCCTGCTCGATGCCCAGGAGGACATCGAGGTGATCGGGGAGGCGAATGACGGCGAGGAGGCCATTCGACTGGCCTCGCAGCTCGTCCCGGATGTGGTGCTCATGGACATCCGCATGCCCGGCACCGATGGCCTGGAAGCCACGAGGAGGATCGTCCACGACGAGCGCCTCGACCGTGTCCGCATCGTCATCCTCACCACGTTCGACGTCGACGAGTACGTCTTCGAGGCGCTGCGTGTCGGTGCGAGTGGGTTCCTGGTCAAGGACACCGACCCTAGCGAGCTCGTCCAGGGCGTGCGGGCCGTCGCCCGGGGCGATGCCCTATTGTCCCCTGGCGTGACGCGTCGGCTGATCTCGGCGTTCGCCGACCGCGGCGGGAAACCGGCCCTACCCGAGGGCTCGGATACGGGCCGGGTCCTGGCCACCGTCATGTTCAGCGACATCGTCTCGTCGACGGAGCGCGCGGTGGAGATCGGGGACCGGCGATGGCGAGACTTGTTGGATCGGCACGACGCGCTCATCCGCCAGGAGCTTGCCCGGCACGGAGGACGCGAAGTCAAGACGACGGGTGACGGGTTCCTCGCCCTGTTCGATGGGCCCGCAAGGGCGATCCGCTGCGCTGTGGCCATTCGGCACGAGCTCCGGGCCCAGGGAGTCGAGGTCCGTATCGGATTGCACTCCGGCGAGATCGAGTTGCGAGGAGACGACGTGGGCGGGATCGCCGTTCACCTCGGCGCCCGGGTCGCCGCGGCGGCTTCCCCGGGTGAAGTGGTGGTGTCCAGCACGGTCAGGGACCTGGTGGCCGGTTCCCGGATCGGCTTCGTCGATCGGGGTGAGCACGACCTGAAGGGAGTGCCGGACCGATGGCACCTCTACGCCGTCACCGATCTCCTCCCCCCGTGACCCGCCAGGGAACCGACGGACGCCGAAGGCCTACGCTTCATCCATGATCAGGGTCCTGCTGGCCGACGATCAGGCCCTGGTTCGGGCGGGCTTCAAGTCTCTCCTCGACGCCCAGGAAGACATCGAGGTGGTGGGCGAGGCCGCCGGTGGCGAGGAAGCCGTTCGCCTTGCCACCGAAGTCATGCCGACTGTCGTGCTCATGGACATCCGGATGCCCGGGATGGACGGCCTGGAGGCGACCCGACGGATCGCCTCGGACCCTCGCCTCGCCGGCGTCCGAGTCGTGATCCTGACGACGTTCGGACTGGACGAGTACGTCTTCGAAGCGATCCGTTCCGGCGCGAGCGGATTTCTGGTCAAGGACACCGAGCCCGCTGAGCTCCTCCAGGCCGTGAGGGTGGTAGCGGGGGGGGAGGCCTTGCTCTCGCCCAGCATCACTCGGCGCCTGATCGAGGAGTTCGCGGCCCACGCGAAAGAGCCTCAGGCGACCGAGGGCCTCGAGCAGCTGACCGCTCGGGAGCGAGAGGTGATGGCGCTCGTCGCCGCCGGACTGTCGAACGACGAGATCGCCCAGCGGCTCTTCGTGAGCCCGGCTACGGCCAAGACGCACGTGAGCCGGGCCATGGTCAAGCTGGGGGCCCGTGACCGCGCCCAGCTCGTGGTCATCGCCTACGAGTCGGGGTTGGTCCGGCCGGGCTGGCGCGACTGACTCTTGACCGGAATCGGAGGCTGATTCTCTGTCCGACTTCCCGCACGCCGATCTTCTCGAGTCACGCTGCCCCTTTGATCAGCAACGAACCCATCGAGCGAGGTGGTCATCCCGGCGATCACCTTGGGCATCGAATCCTCCTATCTCCGGTCAGCGCCCGGCCCGGTCGGTGAAAAGCCGCTGTTCGCGCATGCCACGGATCCTGCTCGTGTATACGTTCGGCTCGGGCGCGGTAGGGTAGCAACCCTGTTCCCGACTCGAGGAGGAGGACGGCATGCCATCGCGACCCACGCACTTCGAGATTCCGGTCGATGACCCGGATCGGGCGGAGAAGTTCTACACAACCGTGTTCGGGTGGACCTTCGACAGATATCCGGGGGCGCCCCAGTACTACGGCATGGCCACCACCGGGGACAGCCAGTCGGGCATCAACGGAGCGCTCTTCCAGCGCGGAGAGAGTTCCGGTACGACGCTCACCATGACAGTCGACTCGATCGACGACGCCGCGGCGAGCGTGGTGGCGGCGGGCGGGAAGATCATCCAGGAGAAGGCTGCCGTCCCGAAGATGGGCTGGTTCGCGACTTGTGAAGACACCGAGGGCAACAGGATCGGGCTCTGGACGGACGATCCGAACGCGGAGTAGCCCGCGCACGGTCATGGCAAGAGATGGCAGCACCTGAGGGGGCTGGGTTGAGCCTTGGACCGACAGATGGGCTCGAGGGTGCCGGCCACGCCAGGAAGAGACACATCGAGCCGATCCGCCAGATGGTGAGGGTTCGAGGTGCACCTCTACGCGCCTTCAAGCTCTTCACCGAGCAGATGGGCACCTGGTGGCCGGTCGACGAATACTCTCGGGCAGTAAGCGAATTCGAGGACGAAGACGTCCAGGTCGAGCGGCTCGAGTTCCAGGCCCGCATGGGCGGATCGGTCCTCGAGCACACGTCGGACGGCCGGATCCTTCCGTGGGCTGAGGTCATCGCCTGGCATCCCCCGCACGGCGTCCTGATGGCCTGGCACCCGCACTCGAAGCCTGAACCGCCCACGGAGGTCGAGGTGACGTTCACCGCGCGAGGGAGCGACACGTTGGTCGAGCTCGAGCACAGGGGATGGGGGAGGCTATCCGGGGACTTCCGGGAGGGGCTCTATGAGATCTACGCCCGAGGGTGGATCACAACACTCGGGTGCTTCGCCGCTGCCGCCGACCGAGAAATCTCGTAGGGCTCACGACCTCAGGGATGCCACGCGATCACCAGGGTCTGAGATGGATGACCCCTGTCTGAGAGGTTTGGTAGTGCGCACGACGCCCACCTCAGCCCTGGGGCAAATGGCGCGCACCGTTATCTCACTTGACCGCCACGGCGTCGCTACTCATCCAACTCAGCACGGGGGTTCAAGCCTCATGGTCCGGAGCCAGGTTCACTAGGAACTGAGCCACGCCGCCGTACTTGGTGTTGATAACGGCGGACTCGGCGACCTTGTCGTGGCCGGGGAGGAAGAAGTTGAAGGGTTCCCTCGTCTGCTGCCCTCACCCGCGGTCAGGGTATCCTCGTGCGGGTGGACGATCTCGGGCGTTGATCCCGCCACAGGGTGGCATGGGTCGCCTCGTCTCCCGGCAGGTTGGAGAAGCCCGTGATCCAGTCCCGGTTGTTGATGCCGTTGCCCGCGCTGGTCGTCTCACCGAGCGACCCGAGCTGCGTGACGTTGTACAGGGTCGGCCCCGGCTGCTCGGCGCGGACCGCGTTCGCGCCTGAGGTGAGGAGCCGGAGAGGGAGGACGAGCGCTCCCAAAACGGCAATGGTGCGGAGTTTGATGGGTCTCATGGTTCTCCCTCCTGGGTGCCGAGACCGAGAACACGAGCGGTCAGTGACAGGTCCATCTCCACACCAGGAACCTACGGACGGGTGCCGCGGCATCGGCTGGTCGTTTCCGGACAGGAATCCACCGAGGCCCGTCTGCGTATGCGTTCTGCGCCTCGGCGGCGTTCATGATGCGACATGACTGACGCGCCGCCTCTGGCCGAGCGCTCGGCAGGGACGCCGCCGGTGACGAATGCGGACTTCGAGGCCTTCTACCTGGCCCACCGGGTCCGACTGTTCCGGGCACTGGTGGTTGTGACGCGGGACGTCCACGCTGCTGAGGAGGTGGCTCAGGATGCATTCGTCCGGGTCTGGGAGCGGTGGGACCGGGTTCGACAGATGGAGGACCCGACCGGCTACCTCTACCGGACCGCCTTGAACGGCTGGTTCCAGGTCCGCCGGCGGGCCGTCCGGGCGGCCAGGCGGGTGGCGGGTCCCGGTCGGGTGGTGGATCCGTTGGAGATGGTGGAGGACCGCGACGTCCTGGCGCGCCGCCTGCTGGAGCTTCCTGCACGCCAGCGGGCCGCGCTGGTCCTCACCGAGTACCTGGGACACCACTCCGCAGAGGCAGGGTGGGCTCTAGGCATTCGCCCGGGAACGGTCCGACGCCTGGCATCGAAGGCGAGGGCGGCGCTCCGCCGCGGCTATGACGAAGGAGAGGCGCTATGACCGACGTGCATGAGGCGATCGAACGAGTGGGGGCGCGGTTCGATCCGCCGGATGGCGGATTCGACGATCTATCACGCCGCAGGAACCGAGCTCGCGCGCGCCGACGGATAGCAGTCGGGGCGCTGGCCCTGACCGTCGCCGGAGGCGGCTCGCTCCTCGCCGCCCGGGCCTTCCCCGCCTCCACCCCCGGGCCACTCTCGAAGATCAGGGTCCTCGCCACGTGGCCGGCCACGTCGCATCCCACGGCTGCAGCAGCGAGCGCCCCGACCTGCCCCACGCCGTCGGGCGACAGTCCACCTCCGGTGGTCCTCTCATCAACCTCCGGGGCTGCCGGGTCGTCGATCGAGGTCACCGGGATGTTCCCAAGCGAGGAGCTGTGGATGCAGCTCTGGTGGAATGCCGGTGAGATCGCCGGGGACATCGCTCCCCCGCCGTGGCCGCCGACCGGTCCGGACCTCCAGTTCGCCCCGGCCGGACCGGGGCCGGTGGTGAAACTCGCCGCCATCGCGGGCCCCGCCACAACCGGGAAGTGTTCGTTCCAGATGAAGTTCACCGTCCCGGAGTTCGAGCCCGGCTCCTACCAGGTTCAATGGGTATTCGGCGGCGAGGCCCACGCGACCCAGCCCCGCGGCGAAGGCGGATTCTATCTCCTGACCAGTCTGCTCACGTTCCAGGTCACGGGGTAGGACTCGCTTGCACCCTTCTCACCGGGCCGCCCGTTGAGAAGCGGTTACCCCAAGCCACAGGTGGGCGGCGGCCTGCGCCCGCCAGGGTCGCCACGTGTCGGCCACCCGCTCGGCCTCCCCAGGCGTCACCGGCCGCCATGCGTCGGTGGAGAGAGCACGACGGAGCCCGAGGTCCGTGGCCGGGAAGGCGTCGGGTTCGCCCAGGCGGAGGGCGAGAGAGTGGGCCGTCCACGCACCGAGGCCTGGGATATCCGTGATCGACGCTACGAACCGTTCCAATCTGCTGGCCCGGTCGAATCGAACGGTTCCGTCCGCGACCGCTCGTGCGAAGGCGTTGATGGCGGCGGCTCGGGCCGAGGTCAGGCCGAGGCCACCGAGATCGGCCGAGGCCACCGTCGAGGGTGAGGGGAACAGGTGGGTCAGGCCGAATGCCTGCAGGCGCGGGACGGGCGTGCCATGCCGTTCGACCAATCGCGCGATGATCGTACCCGCGCCGCCCACGATGACCTGCTGGCCGACGATGGCCCGTACGCCGGTCTCGAACGGATCCCAGGTCCCCGGAGGGCGGACCCCGGGCCGAGCGCGCATCAGCGGACCGATGATCGGGTCACTCTCGAGGTGCCCGGTCGCGGCCTCGACGTCTGCGTCGAGGTTGAAGACGCGACGGGCGCGTTGCACGACGTGGATCAGGCCCTCCCAGTGGGGCAAGTGGGCCTTCAACAGGAGGTGATCCGGGCCACCGGGTGACAGCTCGAGCACACCTGGGTCACCATCGATCACGACCGTTCGCCGGTAGGTGCCTCCCGACACGGACTCGACGCCAGCGATGGCCCGAGCGCCGAAGTAGCCGAGCATCGCATCGCAGTCGAGCGGAGGGTGGAACGGCAATCGCAAGACGAGCCCGCCGTCGGCGACGAGCCGGTCGCTAGCCCGGCGGCGTTCCCGCAGCTCGCCGGGCGGGGCCCGGAACACCCCCCGGCACGCCCGGTTCAACTGCCGGACGCTCCCGAAGCCCGCCGCGAAGGCGATGTCTGTGATCGTGAGGTCCGTGTCGTCGAGCAACCGGCGGGCGAAATGTGTGCGGGCGGAGCCGAGCTGGTCGGGCGTCACGCCCAAGTGTTCCAGGAACAACCGGCGCAGGTGCCTGGCGGAGATGAAGAGCCGCGCGCCGAGGTCGTTCTCCGTCTTGCCGTCGAGGGCGCAGTCGAGGATGAGCTGGACCGCCCTGCACACCACCTCGGGCCCGGACCAGCAGGCCACAGGTTGGAGCCGGTATGGACGGCACCGCAGGCAGGCTCGGTACCCGGCGGCTTCGGCCGCCGCTGCCGTCGCGAACTTTCGAACGTTCTCGGGAAGTGGACGCGCGCCGCATCCCGGCCGGCAGTAGATCCCGGTGGTGACCACGGCGGAGACGCTGGTCATTCACATCATCATCGGGGACTCCAGCCCTCCGTGCTGGACACATCCGGACACGACCACGAGCCTGTCCGGATGCGGCTGGAACCTCCAATTCGCCCCCGTCGATGATGAGCCCCTCAGGTATCACGACGACGTCGGGGAGCGTCAGGGAGGCGTTTCCACCGTGGACGACACCAAGGTGCTGACAGACCTCAACCTGCGGTTCATCGAGGCCTTCCGACAGGGGTCGTGGGAGCTCCTCGAACCGATCCTTTCGCCCTCCTTCTCCTACCTGGACGGAGCGACCGGGGAAGTCTGGGATCAGGAGAGGTACATCGAGGACCTACGGCGCAATCCGCTGCCGACCATCGGGATCGACCAGGTGGTAGTGCACGTCGACGGCGATGTTGCGGTCGTGTCCGCCCGAAGCTTCACGAGGCCGGAGAAGTTCAACCGCTACATCGACACCTACGAGCGCCGGGAGAACGGTTGGGTCTGCGTACACGCCTGCATCTGGCCTTGCAGTGGGGCCGGCGCTTCTGCAGGTTGATCCGCCCTGGACCGGGGCTCCCAATGAGCCGGATGCCGTCGCCGAGCAGGACGGGCGCAACGTGGACGAGGATCTCGTCCACGAGACCTGCAGCCGGAGCCTATGGTCACGTGCGCCCCGTGAGGCGGTACCCACCATTCGCTGCTTCGATCGCTCCGGCGGCCGGGAGGTGAAATGCCGCCACGATCGATCCGTCGCTCACCGCTCGATCCAAGAGTCGGCGGCGAGTTTTCACGGCAGCGACGCGATCGATCTCAAGTCGCGATGTCCAGTCTGGATGCTGGAGGTTTACCTCCGTCAGGACCGCGTCGCCGAGGTACATGGCCACCGCGTCCGCCTCGGCGATCGAGACGGCCATGTGGCCGGGGGTGTGGCCGGGAGCCGGGACGAACCGTAGTCCGGGCGCGATCTCAACGTCGCCCTCGACCATGTGGAGGAGCCCGGCGTCCCCTACCGTGGACAGATGCTTCCTCGCCACGTTCGCCATGGAGCCGAACTCGTCGGGGACGCGCTCAGAGAACCAGAACTCATACTCCTCGGCGGAAATCAGGTGCCTGGCTCGAGGGAACAGGGGTTCGCGGCCATCGGCCGTTTCGACCGACAGCCCGCTGACGTGATCGGGGTGGGCGTGGGAGATCACGACGATAGAGACCTGGTCCAGATCGACACCGACTGCTTCCATCGCCCCGCGAAGCCGACCGACAGGCTCGCCCCATTCGGCGGCGAGCTCGACCCCGGCGCCGGCATCGAGCAGTACGACCTCCTCCCCTGACCGCACGAGCAGGGGGTTGTATGGGACCGGGAGCCAGCCTTTGTCGTCCAGCACCCCCTGCAAGGCCCGACCCAGCTCGTCCTCCGGCACGTCGGAGAAGATGGTCTCTTTCTCGTAGCGGGCCGTCCCATCCGGCACGACGTCGCACCTCATCCGACCAACGGTGAACGTCCCTGGGGGCATCAGTCTTTCAGTTGTAGATGGCGGGACACTATGGTTGGTGCCTCATGCGGTCAAACGGCGGCTCTAGGATGAGCGCATGGCGCGCGAATCGATCGTGCTGCGAGTCGGGCAGGAGCACCCCGTCCGGCTGACGCCACATGAAGGCGCCGCCGACTGGAGCTTCGACATCGACGGGATGACCTCAGCGGTGGACGTGCGAAAGATGTGGACGTCACGCCCATACGAGGAGGAGGAGGAGGATCGGGTCGAGGCTGCTCCGCCTCGCTTCATGGTATTCATCATCCGAGCAGTGGCGGCCGGCGAGGCAACTGTTCGCTTCCGTGCGGTCCAAGGCGACATCCACGAGGTTGCCGTTCGCGTCGAGCCTTGAGCCGCCAGGCCGAAGGGTGCTTCGCGCCGGCATCGGAGGCGAACGCTCGAGTTCAGGCAATCGCTCCTGGGCCACCAGCTCCCGGGTGAATTCCCGTGGCGCTGCTGAGGGCAGCCCTTGCCGCCTCGGCATCCACACCTGAGGCCGCAAACACCTTCGTGCCAGACCGCTCGCCGCGATGCAGGGACACCCGGCTGGGCGCGACGCCGAGAGCCTTGGCGAGTGCGCGGCGCGCCTCTTCGGTCGCGGCGCCACCCACAGGCGCTGCCGCCACTCCGAGGACGAGGCCACCGGCGGCGACCTCCCACCCGGGCCGTGAGCGCGGCCGCACCCGCACCTGAACGAGAACGCCTCCAGGTACTTGTCGAACCATCATCCCGTTTCTCCCCAAGGTCACTCCACGAACTGCACGGCTCTGATACACAAGGAAGGAGCGGTTCAGGAGCCATGCTAGGCTGCGGTTCTGGCATGGCACAGGGGTTGACGGCAAGGATCTGCTGCTCGAAGCAGGCTTGGTACTGGCGTCGGAGCTCCCACTGCCAGCCGTGCTGCAGCGGATCGTCGACCTGGCAGTCGAGGTCACCGGTGCCCGATACGGGGCTCTTGGCGTCCTCGGCCCGACGAGTGCATCGCCCAGTTCGTGACCACAGGGTTCACCGAGGAACAACGGCGGGCCGTCGACCCGAGGATCGCGGGCGGGACTCTCCTCTCGGGCCGGCGACGTGGTACAGGTCGTGCGCGAGGCTCTATCGAATGTGGGGCGGCACGCGAACGCGATCACGTGCCGGGTCGTGCTTCGAGGGGAGAAAGGGCGCGCCGTGGTCGAGGTCGACGACGACGGAGCGGGATTCGATCCGGAGTGGGCCCGTGGAAGAGGTCAGGGGCTGAGGAACCTGGACGAACGAGCGAAGTCGCTTGGCGGGGACCTGAGCATCGAGAGTGCGCTGGAGAAGGGAACGACCGTGCGAGTGTCGATCCCGCTCTCAGCGAGCGCGTAGGAGGGTCCGAACCGTCTCCACCATCTCTCGGCGGTCCGGCGGCCAGGGAAGGGTCGCCAGGTTCTCCTCGCAGAAGAGGTGGACCGGTTCCTCCCGATGTGTGAGGGCGACCACCGGCAGCCCGGATCCCAAGTAGGAACCGACCAAATCGACGGCCGAAGTGCCCTCGAGGACCGCGTCGCTCTCGAGCCACAGGTCCACCAGCACGGCATCGGCCCCGTGCACCAGCGGGCATCCCCTGCCTCGCGCGGCGACGCATCGATACTCCGGTCCGGTTGGGCCGGGGCAAGCCAGCACCTGATAGCCGGCCTCCTCGAGCCAGCGGCCGATCCCATCCCGAACCTCTCGCGATCGCTCCACCAGAAGAATGCTCGCCTGCTCTCCGCCCATCGTCTCCTCCCGTTCGCACGTGACGAGTGTCAGGGCAGAGTGTGCTGGGCGGATCCGGAGGAATTGCTCGGCCGATGGTCCCGGGTCCCGCGGGTCCTTCGGCCCTCGGCATTCGCCCCGCAGACGCCCAGACTGCACACCATGTTCATCCGCTACTTCATCGAGATTCCCCGGTCGACGGCCGACGTCGAAGCCGAGCTGCTCGACTCGCCCGGGCACTGGTCAGCCGAGCCGGCCCGGGAGGCGGAGGCGCGCGGTGAGCAGTTGCTCGCCGAGGTCGGGTTCGGGCCTCGAGGAGCCCGGATCGGCAAACGGGTCGAGCTTCAGTTCGGGGAGCCGATTCGGTTCCCCTCGAAGACCATCCTTCCCATGTCATGGAAGCCGGCGGGGCTGGACTCCCTGCTTCCTCGCCTGGATGCCGACATCGAGCTGGGTGAGCTGGGGCCCGATCGGACGCAGCTTTCGATCAACGCCCGCTATACTCCCCCGCTCGGATCACTCGGACGCGTCCTGAACCGGGCCCTGCTCCATCGGGTTGCAGAGGCAACCGTGAAGGACTTCCTGGACCGGGCAGCACGGGTTCTCGCGAGGGTCCCCGCAGCATGAAGTCTGAAAGTGAATGCCGGGCATTTCCTTGATCGTCTTCGCCGCCCCCCAGGACTGCGTCAGCCCTCCCCTGCAAGGCGATCATCCGCGCACAGCTCGATATGCGAGCATGTTCGGTATGAGCCGCGTGCCGCTCCGCGTCCTACTCGTCGATGACCACGAGGTGGTCCGAAGCGGGATCGCAGCAATGCTCAAGTCCACCGATGACATCGTCGTGGCCGGCGAGGCGGGCACGGTGCGCGACGCCGTCGCTCAGGCGGAGCGGACTCGCCCCGACGTTGTGGTCATGGATGTTCGGCTGGCGGACGGGAGTGGGATCGAGGCGACCCGGGAGATCAAGTCCCTTCGGCCACAGACGCAGGTCCTCATGCTGACCTCGTTCGCGGACGATGAGGCGCTGTTCGCCTCGATCATGGCGGGGGCGTCCGGTTACGTGCTGAAACAGGTGAGGAGCGGCGAGCTGGTCCGGGCCATCCGGGCTTTGGGACAGGGAGAGAGTCTGCTGGACCCGGCGGTTACAAAGAGCGTCCTCGACCGGCTCCGGAGGGGCAAGCTCCTCATGAAGGACGAGAAGCTCGCCCGGCTGTCTCCTCAGGAAGAGCGCATCCTGCAACTGGTGGCAGCGGGCAAGACCAACCACGAGATCGGGGACGAGCTCCACCTCGCCGAGAAGACCGTGAAGAACTATGTGTCGAGCATCCTGTCCAAGCTCGAAGTGGCTCGCCGGGCCGAGGCGGCGGCCTATCTCGCTCGTCACACCACGACGCCCGGCGCCTGAGCGTCGGCGCCGAATCTCCCCGTCCGTGAAGCCCCGGCTCAACGGGCCCGAGATCGGTCGCCCTATCCTCCGAGATCCCTCTTTACCGAGATGCTCAAGCGGATCATCGACCGTCGCGCAGGCTCGGGACCTTGGTCCCGAACGAGACATGACGATGGGCCCATGTGAATCAGGGCCGAGCCTCCGATAGTGAAGTTGGCGGACGGAGCGACCGACCGCCAGGAGAAAGGAGACGGCCATGAAGAAGGGTTTCCCAATCGCCCTGATGATCTTCGGACTGGTGTTCTTGGCAGCGGGGGTCTACACGGTGAGCCGGGGCTACGACGCGAGGAAGCAGGTTCGCTCGGAGCTGCTCGCTCAGCACATCACGACCACGCCGGACGCAGCGATCCCGAACGTTCCGGTGCAGGACGCCAAGACTGCCAAGGCCATGGCGGACATCATCGACCACCACGCTCGTGAGGCGACGGGCGGCAAGACGTACGCGCAGATGGGCCGCTTCCTCGCAAAGGATGGCAGCGACACCAGCGATGAGAGCCTCGCGGTGAAGGACTCGAAGGGCCAGCCGGTCCCGAACCCGCTCCGAAACGTGGCCTTCCAGTCAACCGCCCTGCGGACCAGCTTGTACACGTCCGTGATGGCGTTCAACGTCGCCGACCTGGTCATCGGCCTCGGATTGATGATTGCGGTCCTTGGCTTCGCCGTCGGTGGCATCGGCGTGGCCCTTGGCGGGCTGGCGATCCCCGCCCTGGCTCGCAGGTTCCACGTCGAGCCGGTGGCAGCTCGCCTGGCCTAAACGAGCACGGCCACGTCCAGACGCCCGGCCCCTCCGGCCGGGCGTCACGCTTACGTCGCGTCACAGCCGCTCTCAGGTTTGCTGGCTCGAGTCAATCGAGTGCCCGACCTCGCCCGGGTTCCCGACCCCGAACGGTCTTCGGGCCAGCCGAGCTCCGGAGGGTACAACCGGTGGACCTCGCCTCGCTCCCATGCGGACCTCACCTCGGAGTCCGATAGATCCCAGTCCCAGTGATCCTTCATGAGCATCGCCCGCCCGGCGGGGTTGGCCATCGCACCAACCGTGCCCCACCGCTCCCACGCCCGGGAGAAGGCGTCCTGGGACAGGTACTCGGCCTCCTGGCGGTTCCCCGTGATCACGCACAGCACCCGAAACAGCCGATCGTGGTCCAGATCGAAGAACCGCTCGAAGGAAACAGGCTCCTCTGCCATCGTCGCCGAGGCATCGTTCCACCCAGGCATCCGCTCAACCACCTCGTCCATGTCGAACGAGTAACCGGCGAACCTTGCCGAACGTGTAGGTCTGCAGCGTGATTGTTGCGCCGATGAGGCTGAAATCCCTCAGATCAAGCAGGCCCGACCTGCCTACGTTCTGATCCCAGGGTTCAGGTGGGAGTCTCAGGCCCCGGCCTCCGATCGGGCGAGGGCGACGGCCTCTTCCATGCCCATGGTATGGCCCTCCTCCCAGGCTCGTTGGGCCACGTCCTCCGTCAGGTGGGCGCGGGCCTCGGCCACAGGGTCGCCCTCGAGGAGGCCGCCGATTGCACCCGGAGGGCCACCGACCCGCTCGCGTAGAGATTCAGAGGCCCCGGCTAGCCTGATCGCATCCTGATGGCGACCCTCCCAGGTCGCCAAGAACGCCAGATCTGTCAGGGCGATGCCGATCCCCGTCGCGTTGTCGGCCTCGCGGAAAAGGTCCAGGGCTTCCACGGCTGCGGACCGGGCTTCCCTCCGGCGGCCCAACCGGCCGTAGGCGAAGGCCAGCCAGACGAGGTCGAACGCGAGGTGGAGCCGGTCCCCCAGCCGCCGCCAGATGGCCACGACCTCCTGGAGACTGGCGACCACAGGAGGCCACTTGCCGGCTTGAGCGTCCCTCATCACCATCATGGTCAGCACCTGGGCCACCCCACGCTCGTCCCCCACCCGGCGGAACAGGTCGCGGCTCTCCTCGAGCAACCGGGCGGCGGCATCGAGGTTGTCCCCAGCGACGACGAAGGCCAGGTTGTACAGCGCCTCGGCGATCCGCGCTGGGTCGCCGAGCTTCCGCTCGATAGCCAGGGCCTCCTCATAGGAGGCTCCGGCCGCCGCACGGTCCTGCTGCCACCAGGCGATCCCCCCCGCTCCGATCAGGGCCTTGGCCCGGGCCGGGGTCTGCCCCTGCCCCGACGGCATGGCCAGGATCTCCTCGAATTGCCGCCAGCCTTCGGCCAGGTGCCCTCGCTGCTGCCAGAACCGCCACAGCGCCCCGGCCGCTTCTTGGGCCCGGTCGGCCTCTTCGGCTTCGATGGCCCACCGAAGGGCCGTCCGGATGTTGGGATGCTCCAGGTCGCACCGGTCAAGCCACTGGCCCTGGTCGTCGCCGGTGAGGTGGGGTTCGGCCTCCACGGCCATGTCGAGGAAGTACTCGGCGTGTCGTCGGAGGACCGGCTCGAGGTCCACCCCCGCCGCGAGCTGCTCCAAAGCGAACTCCCGGATCGTCTCCAGCATGGAGAATCGGGGGTCGGCCCCGGCGGGCTCCGACCTGCGGACCAGCGACTTGTCCACCAGGGAGGTCAGCCCCCCGAGGGCATCCAAGCCCAGCTCCTCCGGGTGGCACACCGCCTCGGCCGACTCGAGCGTCCAGCCACCCGTGAACACCGACAGCCGGGCGAAGAGTCGTCGCTCGGCGTCGTCGAGGAGGTCGTGGCTCCAGGCGATGGCCCCCCGGAGCGTCCGCTGGCGCTCGGGGAGGGTCCGCGCCCCCGAAGTCAGGATGGAGAGGCGCTTCTGAAGCCGGGGCAACATCTGTTGGGGCGTCAGAACCTTCGTCCGGGTGGCCGCCAGCTCGATGGCCAGGGGCAGGCCATCCAGCCGGGAGGTGATCTCCGCCACGGCGGGGGCGTTCTGCTCGGTCACCCGGAACCGGGGATTGGCCGCCAGAGCCCGCTGGGTAAACAGCAGCACCGCCTCGATCTGGCGAAGCGTGGGGAGGTCCGGGAGCCGCTCGGGATCAGCCGGCTGGAGCGGCGGCACCAGGTACTCCTGCTCGCCTCGGAGCGACAGCACGACGCGGGAGGTGACCAGGACCTTCAACTTCGGGGCTCCGGTGAGGAGCTTCTCGATCACCGGCCCCGCCTCCGCCACCTGTTCGAAGTTGTCGAGGACCAGAAGGAGCTCCTTGTCGTGAAGATGGGTCTTCACGGCCTCGAGGAGGGGGCGCCCCGCCACCTCCGGAACCCCCAGGGCCTGGGCCACGACCGAGGGAACCAGGGCGGAGTCGGTCACCGAAGAGAGGTCCACGAAAAAGGAGCCATCTCTGTATTCGGTGAGGACCTCCGCGGCGACCTGAAGGGCCAGGCGAGTCTTTCCGGTCCCCCCGGCGCCGGTGAGGGTTAGGAGCCGGGTCCGGCCGAGGAGCCGCCTCACCTCGGCGATCTCCTCCTCCCGGCCCACGAACGAGGTGAGCTGAAGGGGGAGGTTGTTCGGACTGGCGTCCAGGGTCCGGGGCGGTGGAAAGTCCGCCGGGAGGCCCTCGATCACCAGGTCGTGAAGGTGCTCGGGGTGGACGATGTCCTTCAGCCGATGCTCCCCGAGGTCTCGGAGGGAAGCCCCGTCTGGAAGGGCGTGCTCCACCAGGCCCCGGGTGGCGTCGGAGAGGATGACCTGTCCGCCGTGGGCCGAGTCGGCGATCCGCGCGGCCCGGTTCACGTCCATCCCGACATAGTCGCCTCCGGCCGGAACCCCCTCTCCCGTGTGGAGGCCCATCCGGACCCGCAGCGGAGGGCCCGGGGGCCAGTCGTGAGTGGCCAGGCCCCGCTGGGCGGCCACCGCAGCTCGGACGGCCGCTACCGGGCTGGGGAACGCCACGAAGAATGAATCGCCAGCGGTGCTGACCTCCACCCCGCCGTCCGCGTCGATGGCTCGGCGCAGGATCGCGGCGTGCTCCTCCCGAGCCATCGCGTATCGATCGCCGAGCTCCTGGAGAAGCCGGGTGGAGCCCTCGATGTCGGTGAATAGGAAGGTGACCGTCCCGGTCGGCAGCTCCGCCATGGTGGGATCGCTATCGAGTCGGGACCGAGCCGCAGGTAACGTTCGCCGCGACCGCGGTCATGGCGCTGGCCTGATCTGAGGCCATGAAGGCCGCCACGTTCCCCACTTCGGCCAGCGACGTCAACCGATTCAACATCGTCTTCGGCTGCAACCAAGCGATGAGTTCCTCACGCGTCATCGCCTCTCCGGTGCCGTAGTCGGGAAAGAGGTTGCCGCTGTCGTCGATCGCCTCGGGTATGCCTGTCGTTTGCAGCCATACGACGCGGACCCCCCGTGGCCCGAGTTCGCATGCCCACTGTCGGCAGAGACTCTCGATTGCGTCGAAGGTGACTCCGGTGCCTCCCACGTTGGGGATAGACATGCGGGCGGTCGACGCGGTGATCGCCATGATCACGCCGGATCCTTGTTTGACCATGCGCCGCGCGGCCGCCCGTGCGGTCAGGAACTGCGCCCTCAAGGCAGTCGTGATCGGCTGGGCGAAATCGTCGAACGGCATCTCGATCAGCGGTGTCCCATGAATGTCTCCGTGGCTGATCGCGTTGAAGGACACGTCAATGCCTCCCGCTCTCTCAGCCACGGCGTCGGCGTAGTCGTCGACGGCTTTCTCGTCGAGAGCATCGACTTGCGCCGTCTCGGCCACTCCCCCGGCGCCGGAGATCTCCTCGGCCACATGGTCGAGCGTCGCAAGGGTGCGACCGGCAAGGAAGACCTTCGCGCCCTCGCGGGCGAAGGCCCGGGCCACCCCACCGCCGACCGAGCCGCCCCCTCCGTAGATCACCGCGTTCTTGTTCTCAAGAAGCACTTCCATCCTCCTTGCTCCGCCTGCTCGGGATCGGGTCGCCCCCCTATGCTCAGGAGGTCGGGCGCCCTCCTCCCTGATGGCGGACTCTACTGGGCGTGGCGTTCAACGTGCATGAACGCTCGATTCACAGGGAGGTCCAGGGGCGACTGAGGCCGTAGTCGAGTAGCCTCGCGGCCACTATTTCCTACCGAGATGTCGAGTACCCGTCGCCCGCTCCGACCTGCCTGTAGAGGCACCGAGAGCCGGCGGCCGACGACGAGTGGGAGGAGGACATGAAGTGACTTGTTGATCATTCACATGAATCCTGCCGTCTGGGAGTCCCTGGCTGGCTACTACCTGGTCGAATGCGAGACCCTGGAGCGCGCGACTGAGCCGGCCGCGCGCATCCCGGATGCCCAGTACACCGCGGTGGATGTGCGGCCTCTGATGCACTACGCCGGGATGGAGATGTGAGAACGGACGCTCGCGTCGAGGATCTGCTCCGCGAGCTGGCGCCGCACACCCTCGGCGCGCTCCTGCGACGCTACAGGCACTTCGATGCGTGGGAGGACACAGAGCTCGTAGGTGGGCACCGACGAATTCCCTGATCTTGACAAGACAACTTGTCGGTTGAGCATATGGGCATGATCGATGTGGCGGTGATCGACGACCCGGCCGCGGCCGAAGCGACTCTCGACCCGGTGCGGGCCGGCGCCGCTGAGCTGTCGTCGGCTGGATCCGCACGAACGCCGTCCATGGCCTCGAGACTCCGGCCAGCAGTCGGAGGAAGGAGCTGCCTCGTTTCCTACCGTGCGACGCGAAACCGGAGGTGAGTGGCGCTGGGGGTCTCGATGACCTCGGTTCGTTCCAGCTCGACCTGGTCGATGCCGTGATGCTCGAACAGCCGGATACCGTCACCCAGCAGCACGGGCACCAGGTGGATCCGCATCTCGTCGACGAGTCCGGCTTTCATGAACTGCTGAGCGGCATTCGCCCCGCCCATCACAAGGACATCCCTGTCATCCGCGGCGGCTCTCGCTTGATCGGGGGCGCTTTCGACGCCTTCCGTGACGAAGGTGAACGTCGCTAACCCCTTGGTCAGCTTCTCTCGAGGCTCATCCTCCGATCGAGCTCAGTGTGCGTCGTCGCTCAGACCCCGGTTGGCGTGAAGAATCATCGGTCCGCGTAAGGGCTCCAGTCGATCTCGGCGGTCCAATCGGGGCTGCGGAAGGTGGCGGTCCCGCTCCTCGACGACCATATCCGCCACTGCGTCGCCGAGAGCCTCGCGAGCGGCGAGGACGCGGATACAGGATCGGCGAAGCCACGGCAGCCGTCGAGCGGCTGCTCGAGGCCTGAGCAACCGGACATGACGGCGCAAACCGGTGATGACCTCGAGCACGGAGCCATGCATGGCCGTGGACCGAGCGATCAGCCTGAGCGCGCGGGGCATGGCGCTCATGGAGGCCACGCCGATCACGCTGCCATGTTCCGCGACCGCTTCTGGTTGCCCCTCGCCCTGACAGGTGCTGCGCCTCGCCGCCGCGGTCGCTCGTATGTCTCCTGATAAGGGTGCGGGCGCGGGCGGCCGGCGGTTCGGCAGTGGCGCTCGCCGTGAGCATCCTCGGAACCGAGCGACCGAGTCCGGCCGCTTCACTCATTCGCCCAATCGTGCTCCGCCCTCCGCGGGCACGGGCGCAATGGGCGGGGTCTCGCGTTCGGGTGCCTCGGCCGTGATCCGGTCGGCAGGCTCGTTCAAGGCTCGGAGCCGGCCGAAGATCGGGAGCGCCAGGATGGTGGCCAGGCCTCCGACCACGAAGCCGACGGGAACCGATCGCTCTTGCGACAGGTATCCGAGGCCGGTCTGTCCTCCGACGCTGCCGAGGCTGCCCATCAGGGAGTCGAACGACACCAGGGTGGCTCGCTCCGACGTGGGGATCGAGGCGTGGAGGTACGTCTGGCGGACGGGCTGGAGGACCCCTCCGGCAACCGCCCCGAGCAGGAACACGGGGACCGTTATCCAGAAAGACCGGATTGCGCCCGTTGCCACCATCGTCGCGGTCGAGGCGGCGGCTGCCCCGAGCAGGATCGTGGTCCGCCGCCGACCCGGCTTCGCCAGCCGTCCGACCAGAGCGTTGCCGGCGATACCCGCCACAGCGAACAGCGCCGCGATCAAACCGGACAACCAGATGGCATCGTGCCCGTACAGCTCGAGGAAATACGGTTGCCACGCGTACCACGCCCACGAGAAGAACCCCCAAGTCAGGAACGATTCCATGACAAGGAGGCGGACAGCAGGCGCGCGCCACCCGTATGTGATGCCGGCTCGAGCCACCTTCCGCATCTCACCCACGATCCCCTGCAGGCGCAACGTCCGGGGTGTGAATCCGATTTCGTGCATCGTTCGAAGCCCCACGGCGAAGGCCATGAGGACCAGTGCAGTTCTCACGAGGTACGGCAAGGAGAGGTTGACCTGCCCGAGCAGACCGCCCCCTACCGTTCCCGCGATCATGGCGATGCTGGACACGATCGATGCTTTGGCGAAAACGCCGTCCAGCTCGTGCTGATAGCCCGTGGCCTTGAGCGCGTCCACCAGCCAAGCCTCCACCGCGCCCGAGTAGAAGGTGTAGCCGAGACCCAGGATCACTCCAGCGGCACAGAAGAGGAGAAGGCCTCCATGGATTGCGGCGACGCCCACATAGGCGAGCGTTCCCACCGCGAGGGTCGCTTCAGAGAGAAGGAACGAGACCCGCCGCCCCCGCGTATCCGCGACCACGCCGGTGGGAATCTCGAACAGGGCCATGGCGGCGGTGAAGGCTGCGTTGGCCACGAACACCTCGAAGATGGTCAGTCCCGCATGCAGGAGGAAGAGGGTATTGATGCCCCAGATCAGCGAGGCCGACAGCGTGAAGAGCCCGCTGATCACCAGGTAGCCGCGGATCACGCGCTTTGGTTCCATGCTCCCCTCGAACAACATTGCGTTGATTCCAGCGATTCCCCTGGATTACTCAACCGAGGATGCCTCGGCCGCACAACGGCGATTCGCCGAAGGGGCAAGCACCGACTCCAGGGGCGGTGATGCCCGCACCGATTCATGGATCGGGCGCGGATGCCTCGGCGACGGGGAGCTCACCCGTCACCCTGGTGCCCGCTCCCGGGGTCGAGTGGATATGTACCTCCCCACCAACTGCAGAGACCCGATCGGCGATGCCCTGGAGCCCGGTGCCGAAGGATGTCTGGTCGGCTTCGAAGCCCACGCCATCGTCGGACACCTCGAAGCAGAGCCGACCGTCGCCGCCCGTGAGACGCACGGTGGTGTGGGACGCCGCGGCGTATTTCGCCACGTTCTGTAGCGCTTCGAGACAAGAGAAGTAGACTGCCGATTCGACGTCCCGCGGGTAGCGGCCAATCCCTTCGGCCTCGATTGCCACGGGGACCACAGATCTCCGCGCCTGGGATCCGAGCGCGGCCACCAGCCCCTGGTCGGCGAGCAACGGTGGATAGATCCCGCGGGCGAGGTCTCGCAGCTCCTCCAACGCCTCACCCGCCTCTTTTTGGAGGGCTGCAGCGATCGACTTCGCCTGCTTGGCATCGCGCTCGATGAGTTGCTCGAGCAGGCGCAGCTTGACGGCGAGCGCCACGATCTGCTGCTGCGCGCCGTCGTGGAGGTTCCGCTCGAGCTTCCGCCGCTCCTCGTCCTGCGCAGCCACGAGGCGCTGGCGGGAGGCGCGCAACTGCTCGATGTTGTCCATCAGTTGCTCTGTCAGCGCGACGTTTCTCATCACGAGTCCCGCCTGCGCCGCAAGGTCGCGCACGAGCCTCTCCTCGGTCGGAGTTACGGAGTCCCCAGGCTTCTTGCTGATCGACAACGCGCCAAGGACCTCTCCGTGATGGCGGACGGGCTCGAGCATCGACGACACCGACGCCAATGTCTCGGCGTTCGCGGAGATGGGGACCGGTGAGGCCGGCTGCGCGTCCGTTGGCCAGCTAGCCTCCGGCCGGAGATGGTCGCCGATGCGCACCCAAACGTCGGCCCGAGCGGCACCGGTGCCCTCCGCAAGCGCTAGTGCCATCCTAGGGAGCAACTCGTCGTTCGCGTAGGCCTTCCCCAGGCGTTCGGAGAACTCCGAGAGCACTTCGTACGGGGTCGCGCGCTTTCCGTACACGAGCCGGTCGGCCAACCGCTGCGCACGCCGTCGCGCCGGCTGGAAGGCTAGCGCTACGACCGCGGCGGCGGCGGCGGACAGCACGGGGTTCGCCCGTCTTCCCACCAGCGCCCCGACGCCTACCACGATCGAGACGTAGACGGCCGTGATGAAGATCGCCAGCGCCCCAAACAGCAGCGCGCGGTTGATCACGATGTCGATGTCGAGGAGGCGATAGCGAAGGATGGAGACACCGATCGTGATCGGGATCAGGGCGAAGGAGACGATCGCTACACCCTGGAAGACCTGTACCCAGAGGGGCGTCGAACTCTGGGCCCATCCGGTCGCGAGACCGATCGGGATGGCGATCGCGTAGAGCCCGGCCACGATCGCCGCTGCTGTCACCAACCACCTCAGCTGAAGCCGCTCGACGCCGGAGGAGCGGCGGAAGCGCTGGACCAAGCTGACGAGGGAGGCCACGATGCCGATCGGAAGCAGGGCGACCAGGGCAAGCACGAACGGCAGGACCGGGCGGAGCAACTCGAGGCCGAGCGGGTTCTGCAGGTCGGGGACCGCGCTGTTCTCCAGCTTCCCGGGACTGAAGAGGATCGCCAGGAAGACGAGCCCGAGCCCAATGCCGAGTACCCATGGGAACCACCGCCACCGACGCGAGGGGAGGTGGCCGTTGGGGAAGAGCAGGATCAGGAATGTGGCCGGGAGAGCGACGATGGGCACCCACATCGGCCCCTCGATCCCCGCAGTTAGCTCTCCCAGGTGGGGGCCACCGACCCCGCCGTGGATCGCGTAAGTCGCGTACCCGCTCATCATCATGTCCAACCCGAACGACACGCCGACGCCCGAGAGCAGCCAACTGATTGCGTTGTCCGGACGCCTTGAAGCGAGGATGTAGCCCACAAGCGGGAAGGCGACGAATGCGACCACAAAGGGAAGGTCAGACAGCAGACCCGTCGCTGGCACGTTTCCGGGGTTGGGGCGCTGGGCATCGAGGACCGCGAACGTGATGCCGCCCACCGCTGTCAGGAGCGTCAGGGCGAGGAGGACGCGCGCCAGCAGGAGCAACCGCCGCGCATCGGCGCGGGTGTGGGCACGGCCGCTGTGGGTCGACATGCTGGGATGTTCCCACGGCCGCACGGACTCGGCCAAGGAGGACGACGACCGCCTGGCCTCAACCGTGGAGAGCTTGCGGAGGAATCGACGGGGCTGCTTCAGGCACCCAGTGGAATCACTGCGAGGTCCTCGTACCGGGCGGCCCGCGGAGACGATCGGTCGGCCACGAGGGACACCGAACGGGCCGTCCATGACGCTGACACGGGCCGGCCCGCAAGCTCCTTCGGCACTCTTTCCCTGGCGAGCACGACGTCGGCGTGGAATGGCTGTGGGTGCGTGACCGGTACCAGCATCGCGGTCGCCCCGAACACGACGGCGGCCAGGTCGTCTAGTCCGGCTACCGGCGCGCCCAACCATTGTCCACCGAGCCGGCGGGTCTCCGGGCCAAGCACACACTCAGCGGTCGGCGCGCCTTCGAGCTCAGCCTCGAGCGCGTCCAGGAGCGACGGCACGATGCGATCGTCCACGTGTCCGAGGGGTCGGACCTTGACCAACCACTGCTCGGGCGTCGACCAATGCACGCCCCGCACCTTCGGGCGGTCGAGAGCTGAGAGTACGCGACCACATCAGGGGGTGGCCACAAGGCAACGGACAGGCGGACGATCTCTCAACTCCCGGATCAGTCGTCAGCAAGCTTCACACCTCGGAGCGTGGATAGACCAGCCGGCGCCCGCCGGACATAATCGAGTTGTGAACATCGACCATGAGGCCGAGCGGCGGTTCGAGCAACTTGCCGCCCGCTTCCTTTCCGATCCGGCGGTCACCGAGGGGACGGGGTTCGGCTCTAACCCCGGGCTCAGGGTCGGGGGCAAGATCTTCGCCATGCTCGTCGGGGGCGAACTGGTCGTGAAGCTCTCCAAGGAACGAGTCGATCAACTCGTGGCTTCGGGCAGTGGTGCACGCTTCGAACGAGGACAAGGACGACCGATGAAGGAATGGGTGACGATTCCGGCACAACGCGGCCACAACTGGGAAAAGCTCGCCGATGAAGCTCTGCAGTTCGTGAAGTCGGCAACCCAGAGAGCAAGCTAGCGACAAGGCACCCAGCCCGGCGGCAGGAGAGCGGCTGGCTCCGAAATGGAGCACATGGGTGTCGACGGGGGTCAGCGCGGGAAAAACCCATGAGTATGAGGGCGCCTCGGCACGCATCGGCATCAAGAGGGGGCCAGCTTCTGGACGTGCGCGTGCCGGCAGCTCCGAAGGCCGTGTCGCAGGTCCGGCAGGCCCTTGCCGATCTCGGGCTGCCGTCCGTCCTGCTGGACGACGCACGGCTGCTCACGTCCGAGCTCGTCACGAACAGCATCGAACACGCAGGCCTTCGACCCGCGGACCAGGTTCGGATCCGAGCGAACTGGTCCGGGACCAGACTTCGAGTCGACGTCGACGACGGCGGCAAAGTCGCGGGCCCTCATGGGCTGGCCGGATCCATCAAGCCCGCTCCGGGGGCCGAGTCAGGATGGGGCCTCTATCTGGTCGACCGCCTGGCCAACCGATGGGGAACCTCGTCGGGGCGGTACTGGTTCGAGCTGGAGGTCGAGCAGGAGATGGACCCGAGGAGCGGTTAGGTCCTGGGGTCCTCCTCGATGGCCACTTCGGCCGGCGTGCCTTCCATCTTCGCCACGACCACGAAGCGGTCGGTCTCGTAGACCACCCGCTCCATGTCTGCCAGCACGTGGTCTCGCATCACCGCGAACTGCCGGGGGTCGCTCCGGATCTGCTCGTACTCGGCAATGGTGATCGCGATCATTCGGTCACACGTCTCCTGACCACACTCGCACACCATGCGGATGTACGCACCCGGTGAGTCTGTGCCGTGGGCCTCTTCGAGCTGCTCGTTGATCTCCCTGGACGTCGACTCATTCCGCGCGACGCGCTCCTCGCGACCGCTCATGGTTCCCAATTATGGCCATCACCGGGCGCGGGCGCAGACCACGCTTAGAGGAAGGGTCATCACCAACACGAAGCCTTGAAGCACCGACACAAGCATTATCACGTCACGCACTATCTGCATCAGGGAGAGAACTGGGGCCATCTGCTGTCCACCCACAGCCACGAACACAATCATCCCGCACTCGAGCACGTGCACATTCCCCACCGGGACGTGGACAAGGAACACCGGCGGGAAGCCCACGTCCACGACCAAGCCAGGCCCGCGGGAGTCTCCGGGGTAACGGGGTGAGCAAGAGAGGCCAGCCCATTGCGCAATTGAGTCGCGGCAATCAGGGGCAAGGCTCCGACAGGACCCGGTGGATCGTCGACGGGATGAACGTGATCGGCTCGCGTCCGGACCGGTGGTGGAACGACCCGGACCGAGCCGTTCGAAGGCTCATCGAGGAACTCGATCGCTACGGGTCGCAGACGGGTGAAGAGATCACTGTCGTTTTCGACCGCCGCCCTCATGATGTGTCCCCGGGACGCCACGGATCGGCCCTTGTGGCCTTCGCCTCTTGGCGGGGCCGAAATGCCGCCGACCACGAAATCGAACGGATGGTGGCCGCGGATCCCGCTCTCGAATCACTCACGGTCGTCACTTCTGATGCCCGCCTCGGGGAGCAGATCCGGGCTCTCGGGGCCAAGGTGAGATCCTCCGGATCCTTCCGGCGCCGTTTGGATGAAGTTCTCGGCTGATGGTCCGGGAACCCGTGCCGAGGTTCTCCAGCCGGAGCACGTCTGGATCCTCCCCTACAAACCGCAGCGGCGGTGGGCGAACGGGTGCCTCCTCGCTCAGACTCGATCAGACCTAGGTCCGAAACCCGCGTTGCGCATAGGATGCGTTCGTGACGGGCTTGCACGAGGGACCGGAGCTTCTCAGCACCGCCAACCACGAGGGAGGGGAGCTCACGATGGGTGAGGTGCTCGGCGGAGATGGCTAGAGCAGGAAAAGACACGGGGGATGGAACGGCCCTGGTTGAGAGGCTGCCCCGGAAGCCATACGAACAGGAGCTGCTCCGCCTTCAGGAAGAGCTCGTGAAGATGGCCGAGTGGATCCGCGACACCGGCGCCCGAGTCGTGGTCATCTTCGAGGGGAGGGATGCCGCGGGCAAGGGGGGCGCCATCAAGCGGATCACCGAGTTCCTCAATCCTCGGGTCGTGCGCATCGTGGCGTTGCCCATTCCCACCGAGCGGGAGAAGACAGAGTGGTACTTCCAGCGCTACGTCGCCCAGCTGCCGGCGGCGGGCGAGATGGTCTTGTTCGACCGGAGCTGGTACAACCG
>WNGB01004932.1_pt1 | contig 36084 bp, 31 predicted proteins | sample 5400681 | NCBI WGS metagenome assembly WNGB01 (sample SAMN13153367, study PRJNA577476) | soil metagenome | isolation source: 115 cm soil or saprolite under grassland replicate 2 | place: USA:California | collected 2016-06-15 | reverse complement strand
CCATCGGCGGCGAGATGGTGCCGACGTCCTCCGGCGAGATCGAGGCCGCGGCCGAGGACCTGGCGGTGCCCGGGATCGTGCGCCGGGACGGGCGGTGGGTCCACGAGGGCGCGTTCGCCGGGGCCGGGGGGCGACGGGGCCGGCACTCGGAGGATTTCGAGCCGCTGTGGGACGAGATGACGAAGCTGTACCGCGAGCACCCGGGGGCCACGTGGTGAACGCCGCCGCTCCGCGAGAGGCCGAGGCCCTGGAGCTCCGCGTGTGGGAGGCCCTGGCCACGGTCCGGGATCCCGAGATCCCGCCGATCTCGATCACCGACCTCGGCGTCGTGGACCGGGTCACGGTGACCGAGGGCGTGGTGGAGGTGGCCCTGCTTCCCACGTTCTCGGGCTGTCCGGCGCTGGACGTGATCCGGGAGGAGTCGCACCGGGCCGTGCGGCGGGTGGCAGGGGACCGGGCCGTGGAGGTCCGGTTCGTGTACTCGCCGCCGTGGACCAGCGACCGGATCACGCCGGAGGGCCGGGAGGCCCTGCGGTCCTACGGCCTGACCCCGCCGCCGGCCGCCGGGAGCGGGATCGCCTTCGTGCCGCTGGCCTCGCTGTCCCGGTCCACCCGGGGCGCGACATGCCCGTTCTGCGGGAGCGAGGACACCGTCCTGGAGAGCGGCTTCGGCCCCACCCTGTGCCGCTCCACGCACTTCTGCCGGGCCTGCCGCAACCCGTTCGAGGCGTTCAAGCCGAAGTCGGCGAGCTGACCGGCGACCGGGAGACCCGGCAGAGCGCACAATCGCCCCGGCGGTCCCGTTCGTAGACCCTCGGACCGGTCCGCCCGGGGAGGGCTCGCGGATGCACGCTCGTCGAACCGTCGTTGCCGTTGCCGCCATCGCCATGCTGGCGCTCCTGCCGATCACGCGAGGCGCCGCCTCCCCGGCGAGCCATGGCTCCCGCCTCCGGGCCACCACCCACACGGTGAACGTCGGACAGGGCGGCGCGCAGTTCGTCGACGCGGACACCGGCACGCACACCACCACCGTCACGGTCGGCGACACCGTGAAATGGCACTGGGTCGGGAGCAATCACTCCACCACCCGGACCATCGAGCCCGAGACCTGGGGCTCCGGCGTGAAGAGCGCTCCGACCACGGACTTTCCGCGCACGTTCAACGTGGCGGGCACGTTCCTGTACTGGTGCACGGTCCACGGCAGCTCGTCGGGGGGCATGCAGGGCACCGTGGTCGTGGTCGACCCCAACACCCCGACGGTCTCCATCGGCGACCTCTCGCACGCCGAGGGCAACACCGGGAGCACGGCGTTCGACTTCCCCCTGACGCTCTCGCACTCCGCGGCGCAGGATGTCACCGTGCACTACTCCACGTCGAACGGCACCGCCGCGTCCGGCTCCGACTACACGGCCGTGTCGAACGCGACCGCGACGATCACCGCGGGCCAGACCACCGGTGTGGCGACGGTCCAGGTGACTGGGGACACCGCGGCGGAGCCCAACGAGACCTTCGCTGTGACGCTGTCCTCTCCCGCGAACGCCACGATCGCCGACGGATCGGCCACCGGGACGATCACGAACGACGACGGCCCCCCGCCGCTGCCCACGCTCTCCATCGGCGACGCCTCCATCACCGAGGGCAACTCCGGTACGTCCCCGATGACGTTCACGGTGACGCTGTCTTCGGCCTCGGGTTCGAACGTCACGGCCCACTTCCAGACCACCGACGGCACCGCCACCGCGCCGGCCGACTACAAGACCGCGTCTGGCACCGTGACGATCACCGCGGGGATGACGTCGGCCCCGGTCACCGTGAACATCGTGGGAGACAAGCTCAAGGAGACCGACGAGACGTTCACGGTCTCGCTGTCATCGCCGTCGGGCGCGACGATCGCCGACGGCGACGCCACCGGCACGATCCACGACAATGGCGACATCTGCACGATCGTGGGCACGGGCGGCAACGACACACTTTCCGGCACGTCCGGCGCCGACACCATCTGCGGCCTCAAGGGGAACGACACGATCGATGGCATGGGCGGCTCCGACGTCCTGCTCGGTGCGGCGGGCGCGGACTCGATCACGGGCGGCGGCGGGATCGACAGCCTGAAGGGCTCGGCAGGCGACGACACCCTGCACGGCACCGACGGCGTGTCCGGGAACGACACCGTGAACGGCGGCAAGGGCACCGACACCTGCGACGCGGACTCCGGTGACACGCTCAAGGGCTGCCCGTAACGGCCTCCCGTAACGGCCTGGGGCCGCCCGAGTCGGAATCTCGTGCGCGGTCCGGTGTGTTCGAATAGCTGGACCCCGCGAGGCAGGCGACGATGGCCGACCCCATGATCTCGCTGCGCAACGTCACGAAGCGCTACCAGAGCGCGTCCGCCGGCGCGGCCGTGGAGGACCTCTCGCTCGACATCGAGGCGGGGGAGACCGTCGTGCTCGTCGGCCCCTCCGGATGCGGCAAGACCACGACCATGAAGATGATCAACCGGCTCATCGAGCCGACCGGCGGCACCATCCTGGTGGACGGGACCGACGTGATGCGGCAGGACCCCGTGGATCTCCGCCGGGGGATCGGCTACGTGATCCAGAGCATCGGCCTGATGCCGCACCGGACGGTGGCCCAGAACATGGCCATGGTCCCCAAGCTCCTGGACTGGGACGCCGACCGCATCCGGGCCCGGATCGACGAGCTGGTGGGGATCTTCGATCTCGACCCCGAGTTCCTGGACCGCTACCCGGCCGAGCTCTCGGGGGGGCAGCGCCAGCGGGTCGGCGTGGCCCGGGCCCTGGCGGCCGACCCGCCGGTCATGCTCATGGACGAGCCGTTCGCGGCGGTGGACCCCATCGTGCGGGCCCGCCTCCAGGACCAGTTCCTGGACATCCAGCGGGGGCTGAAGAAGACCATCGTGTTCGTGACCCACGACATCGACGAGGCCATCAAGATGGCCGACCGCATCGCGATCCTCAACCGCGGCGCCAGTGTGGAGCAGTACGGCCCCCCGGAGGAGATCCTCCGGGCGCCGGCCAACCCGTTCGTCGAGAACTTCGTGGGCGCGGAGCGGGGGCTGAAGCGTTTGGCCCTGATCCCCGTCTCCGCGATCGAGGTCGAGCCCGGGCCGGTGGTGGCCCCGGACGCCACGGCGGAGGAGGCCAGTCGGGCCATCCGGGAGGGCGGCTTGGGGTGGGCCAGCGTCGTGGACCGCGGCGAGCTGCTCGGCTGGATCGACGAGGCCTCCCTGGACGGCGCCGCGACCGCGGGCGACGGCCGGCCCCGGAGGTTCAGCGCCTACGTCACGGAGAAGGACTCCCTGCGGATGGCGCTCGATTCGATCGTCACGTCGTCGACGAACGTGGCCGTGGTCGTCACCGAGGGGCAGCGCTACCGGGGGATCCTGACGCTGGACCGGCTGACCAGGGAGATCACCCAGTGATCGGGGTCTCCGGCCAGCCGTTCGTCGACTGGGGATGGATCGCCGGCCACGGCGACGACATCCTGGCCGCGTTCCGGCAGCACGTCGGGTACACGGTCGTGGCGGTGACCGTCGGGATGGCCATCTCGCTCCCCCTGGCGGTCCTGTCGTACCGGCGCCGGTGGCTGTACCCACCGCTCGCGTGGATCACCGGCCTGCTGTACACGATCCCGTCGCTGGCCCTGTTCGTGCTGCTGATCCCCTTCACCCACCTGTCCGCCACCACGGCGGAGATCGGCCTGGTCAGCTACACGCTGCTGATCCTGCTGAGGAACACCGTGACCGGGCTCCGCGGCGTGCCCGAGGACGTCAAGGAGGCCGCCCGCGGGATGGGCTACACGAACCGGCAGCTCCTGGTCCGGGTGGAGCTCCCGCTCGCCCTCCCGGCGATCGCGGCGGGGATCCGGATCGCCACCGTGACGACGATCGGGCTCGTCACCGTGACCGCGCTCATCGGCAAGGGCGGGCTCGGGCTGTTCATCTACACCGGGCTCAGGGACTCGTTCCCCACGGCGTCGCTCGTGGGGAGCGTGCTGTCGGTCCTGTTCGCCATCACGGCCGACGGGCTGCTGGTGCTGGCCCAGCGCCGCGTCACTCCGTGGGCGCGGCGCCGAGGGGTCGTCGGCGCCTGATGGACGCCTTCGGGAAGCTGTGGGACTGGCTGACCGATGCGGACCACTGGACCGGTCCGTGCGATCCGCTGAACTGCCCCGTCCCCACCCGGGTCCTCCAGCATGTCGAGATCTCGGTGCTGGCCCTGGCGCTGGCCCTGGCCGTGGCCCTCCCCCTGGGCATGCTCATCGGCCACACCCGGCGGGGGGAGTTCCTCGCGGTGTCGGTCGCGAACCTGGGCCGGGCCATTCCATCGTTCGCCATCGTGTCGCTCGTCTACGTGGCGATCCTGCAGCTGAAGCCGAAGGCCAGCTTCGGCTACACCCCATCCGTGGTGGCGCTGTTCCTGCTGGCCATCCCTCCCATCCTCACGAACACCTACGTGGGGATCCAGAACGTCGACGGGGACACCGTCGAGGCCGCCAGAGGCATGGGCCTCACCGAGCGGGGGGTGCTGCTCCGCCTCGAGCTGCCCCTCGCCGCCCCGCTGATCGTGGCCGGGCTGCGCACGGCCGCGGTGCAGGTGGTGGCGACCGCGACACTGGCGGCGGTGATCGGCGGGCCGGGTCTGGGCCGCTACATCGTCGACGGCTTCGCCGTGAACGACGACACCGCGGTGCTGGCCGGAGCGGTGCTCGTGGCGATCCTGGCCATCGTCACCGAGCTCGGCTTCGCCACCCTCGAGCGGGTGGCGAGCCCCCGATTCACCTCGCGCCGGGGTCGCCGGCGCATGGAGCCGGAGGGGGGCCCGTCGTTCAAGTCGGCCTGATGCAGGGACGGCTGCTGTAACGAACGGATCGTTCCGGGAACTCAGGTAGGGTCAGTTCCGACAACGGCATCCGACCAGTGGATGCCACGGACCCCAGAAGGGGGGAAGAACCCATGCGGAGGCACCGCAAGCTCGCCCTCGGGGCGACGGCGCTGTCGTTGATGTTGCTCGGAGTGTCGTGCAACAACGACAACGGCCCGTCGGGTGGGGGCGGCACGACCACGCCACCGGCCAGCGCTGTGAGCAGCGCCCCGGCGGCTGCGTGCAACGGCCCGGTGACCATCGGCGTCTCGGGCGACTTCGCCGAGAGCCAGATCATGGCCGAGCTGTACGGCCAGGTCCTGGAGAACGCCGGCTGCGACGTGTCCTACCAGCTGCACCTCGGCAGCCGCGAGGTGTCGGACAAGGCCCTCGAGACGGGCGACATCGACATCAAGCCCGAGTACCTCGCCTATGAGCTCCCCGCGCTCGATCCGAACGCCGACACGGGCGGGACTCCCGAAGAGGTGTCCTCCCGGCTGGCTCCGCTGCTCGAGAAGAAGGACCTCGCGCTCCTCGACTTCACGCCCGCCAACGACACGAACGCGTTCGTCGTCACCAGCAAGACCGCGCAGGACAACAACCTGACGACGCTGAGCGACCTGGCCCCCGTGGCCGGAGACCTCACGCTGGGCGGACCGCCCGAGTGCCCCCGACGGCCGTTCTGCATCCCCGGGCTGAAGAAGGTCTACGGGATCGAGTTCGGCAAGTTCCAGCCCATCGGGGCCTGTGACACGAACACGGCGAACGCCCTCATCAACGGCGCGGTCGACGTGGCGCTGCTGTGCTCCACGCAGTCGATCATCGCGAAGGAGAACCTGGTCGCCCTCCAGGACGACAAGCACCTCCAGGCGGCGGGGAACATCGCCCCCATCGTCAGGACGGATGCCCTGACGGACCAGATGACCTCTCTGCTGAACGCCCTCAGCGCGACGATCGACGACACCACGATCACGCAGCTGAACGAGAAGGTGGAGATCGAGCACGAGGACCCGGCCGACGTGGCCGCGTCCTACCTGAAGGACAAGGGGCTCGTCTCCTAGCTCGATCGCGTCGCAACGAGGCCCGTCCCGTCCCGGTTCGCCGGGCGGGGCGGGTCTCGATTCGTGTGCGCGGCTACGGGCCGCCGGTGAGCCGTTCTCCCGCCCGGACCTCCACGGCCAGACGGTTCGCCGGCGGGGCCAGCGGGCACGACCACCGGGGGTCGTACGAGCAGGACGGGTTGTAGGCGAAGTTGAAGTCCAGGACCAGCCGGTCGTCGTCGGTGGTTCCCAGGTCCGAGCCCTTCACCGTGTCCAGGAGGTAGCGGCCCGCGCCGTAGCTCTCGCGCCCGGCGGTGGCGTCGCGGAACGGAAGGAACAGGCCGCCGCCGTACGCATCCAGCCAGTACACGTCCAGGCGAAGCGGCTCGCCGCGCAGCTCGAACCGGGCCACGGCGAAGCGGGTGAACACGTACGCGCCGCCGTCGCTGGCCCCGATCTCCAGGGTCTCGTGCTCGGCGGGTTCGAGGTCCGCGGCGACGCGGGCGGCCGGATCGTGGTCGAAGTACGACACCCCCGGGTACGCCTGGCGTTCGTCCTCCGGGATCGGCGACTGCGAGTGGGTCCGGAACAGCTCGTCGCGGGCGGCCCGCCACGCGTCCCACGCCGCCCGGGGGCTCCCCGACGCGGCCGTGGCCCGGGCGTCCGCGTACAGCTCGAACACCCGGCGCTTCCAGTCGAGGAGGTCGAGGAGCGACCCTTCGGGAACGGTCACCCGGGCGTCCCGACCTCTTCCTCGTTGAACGCCACCGCGGTTCCGGCCTGGGGCGGACCGGTGCACAGGTGGTGGAGGTGGGGTTCGCCCTGCCGGTGGTACTCCTCGTGGGCCTCGAACGAGCTGGCGGCCCCGGCCGGGACGGGCTCCGGCTCGGCTTCCGGCGGGGCTCCCGCGGCTTCCTCCAGTCGCTCCCGCGACGGGTTGCGGATCCCCACTCCGTTCACCGCGGCGCCGGCGACCAGGAGGCCGGCCCCGATGATCATGGCCAGGTGGAACGCGTTCGTGGAGGCCTGGGCCGCGGGTCGCACCAGCTCGGATCCGCGGATCTCCCCGTCGCCCTTCAACCGGAACGTCACGTTGGGCTTCGGGTGGTTCAGCGGAGTGATCTTGTCGCGCACCCTCGCGCTGTTGGTGTCGAGCCCGGGCACGCGCTGGTGCAGGCCCGAGTAGAAGCTCGACGCGATGGCCACGAAGATCAGGGCGCCGGCCAGCTGCGGTCCCACCCGCGAGATCGCGTTGTTGATGGCCGAGGCCACCCCGGAGTTGTGTTCGGGCACGCTGGTCATCACCGCGGTGGTGAGCGGCGCGACCATGATCATGAGCCCGATCCCGAACAGCAGCAGGCCCGGCAGGAAGTGCACCAGGTAGTCCCCGGGCGGCAGGATCGACTTCCCCTCGCCCGTGCCGAACACCCAGGCGGCACTGTCCGCCGGTATGAGCGCGTACCACAGCACGCCGAGGGACATGATCGCCGGCCCCACCGTCATGAACAGCCGCGGCCCGTATCGCGCGGAGAGCTTGCCGAACCGGGTGGAGAACAGCACGAGCAGCAGCGTGCTGGGGATGCCCATGATGCCGGCCGCCGCGGGGTTGTACCCCAGGGTCCCCTGGACGAACAGCCCCAGGTTGAGGAACGTGACGTACAGGGCGCCGTAGATGACGAGCGTCGAGATGTTCGTCACGGTGAAGTTCCGGGACCGGAACAGCGAGGGCGGGATCAGCGGGTGCTCCCGCTTGCGCATGAGGGGGGTCAGGGCGACCGTGGCCACGGCCCCCAGGGCCAGGGCGACGTACGCCGACGCGTCCTTCCACTGGCGCTGCTGGCCCCGGATGGTGCCGTACGCCAGCCCGCCCACGGCCACCGCCACCACCGCCGCGCCGAGCCAGTCGAACTTCGGCGACATCTCCGCGTCGCGGGACTCCTGGACGTGGCGGAGGGTGGCCCACAGGCCCACCGCGATGAACGGGATGTTGATGAGGAACGCGGCCCGCCACGAGATGCCCTGGACCAGCAGGCCGCCCACGAACGGACCGAGGATGGTGGTCCCGGCCGACGCCCCGGCCCACACGCCGAACGCCCGCCCCCGTTCCTCCCCGGAGAACGTCGTGTTGATGATCGCCAGCGACCCGGGCACCAGCAGGGCCCCCATGGCGCCCTGGAGCAGACGGAACACGATGAGCGACTCGAAGTTCCAGGCCAGGCCGCACGCCAGCGACATGACCCCGAACCCGGCCAGCCCGATGGCGAACGTCCGCCGGCGCCCGTAGTAGTCGTTGACGGCGCCGGCGAGGATCAGCAGTGCGGAGAGCGTGAGGAGGTAGCCGCTGTAGACGTAGTTCTGCGCCTCGAACGTGCTGAACAGGGAGCTGTGCAGCTCCTTGCCGATCTGGGGCAGGGCGACGTTGACGACCGTGGAGTCCAGGAACACGATCCCCGACCCCAGGACCACCGCAACCATCGTCCACCGTTTCCGAGTGTCCATGTGTCGGTCTCCCCGGTGTGGGCCCTCAGGCGCCCGTGAGCGTCGGCAACGCTACTGCAACCCGGGCATCGGGCGAAATCTTCCGGTCATGGCCTACCGGCCGGTGAACTTGGGATCGCGCTTGTCCAGGAATGCGCCCACGCCCTCGGCGAAGTCAGACGACCCGGCGAGATCGGCCTGGGTGATGGCCTCGCGTTCGAGGGTCTCGGACAGGCTCAGCCGGAGGGCCTCGCCCAGGAGGGCCTTCGTCGCCCCGATGGCCCGGGTGGGGGCCGCCGCCATGCGCTCCGCGTACTCCGTGAGCGCGGCGGCGAACTCGTCCGCGGGAACGACCCGGCTCACCAGGCCGATGCGGAGAGCCTCCTGGGCGTCGACGACGTCGCCGGTGATCGACATCTCGAGGGCCTTGGCGAACCCCACCACACGGGGGAGGAGCCAATTCCCGCCGGAGTCGGGGACCAGGCCGATGCGGATGAACGCCTGGAGGAACCTCGCGGCGTCGGAGGCCAGGCGGAGGTCGCAGGCCAGCGCCAGCGACAGGCCGGCCCCGGCCGCCACCCCGTTCACGCCGGCGATCACCGGCATGGGCAGCTCGACGATCGCGGTGATCATGCGGTTGTAGCCGCTCCGGAGGTGCTCTGCGACGTCCAGCGGGGACCCGTCCTGGGAACCCGCGGTGAACTCGGTGAGGTCCTGTCCCGCGCAGAAGCCGCGGCCCTCGCCGGTGATCACCATGCACCGGACCCCCTCGTCCTCCCGGGCCCGTCCCAGCACGTCGAGTGCCTCCCGGGCCATCTGGGTGGTGAGCGCGTTCAGCTTGTCCGGCCTGGTGAGGCGCATCCACCCGACGCCGTTCGTGACCTCGTAGGAGATCTCCTCGTAGTCCACGTCGCCTCCTCGCCTCAGACGGGCCCGCCGCGACGCCCGGCGTCCGGAGCGCCGGAGCGTCCGGCCGGCGTTCCCACCGGGATGGGCGGGCCCGAGTCTACGCCGTCGCCCCGGCCGGCCCCGGCGTCCCGGACGGCCCGCCAGACCCGTTCCGGCGTGATCGGCATGTCCACGTGCCGGACGCCGAGGTGGGCCAGCGCGTCCACCACGGCGTTCTGGACGGCCGGGGGCGCGGCGATCGCCCCCGCCTCGCCGATCCCCTTGGCCCCCAACGGGTTCAGCGGCGTGGGGGTCTCGGTGAACGACGACTCGAACGGGGGGAGATCCGGCGCGGCGGGGATCGGATACGTGGCGAAGCTCGACGTCATTGGGTTCCCGCTCTCGTCGTACGCCATCTCCTCGTACAGGGCCTGGGCGATGCCCTGAGCCACGCCGCCGTGGACCTGCCCGGCCGCCATGGCCGGGTTGAGGATCCGCCCGGCGTCGTCCACGGCGACGTACCGGACCACCCGGGCGTCGCCGGTCTCCATGTCCACCTCCACCGCGGCCACGTGCGTGCCGAACGGGTACGTCCCGCCCTCCTGGACTGCCTCCGCCGTCCCGCACAGCCGCTCGGGGACGTCGTCGGGCCGCTCGCCGTCGCGTTCGGGTTCGGCCAGGCGGGCCACCTCCCCGGCGACGTCCGGCCACGTCACGGCCCGGTCCGGCGCGCCCGCGACCTCGAACCGCCCCCGTTCGAATCGAATGTCCTCCGCCGAAACCTCGAGCAGGTGCGCCGCCACCCGCCGGCCCTGTTCGATCGCCTCCTCGGCGCCGCGGAGCACGGACGGCCCCGCCACCTGGAGCGATCGCGACCCCCACGTGCCCTGGCCCTTCGACACGGCGTCCGTGTCCGAATGCAGGACCCGGACGGCGTCGAACGGCACGTGGAGGGCGGACGCGGCCACCTGGGCCAGCGAGGTCTCGTGGCCCTGGCCGTTGGGCGTGATCCCGGCCAGGACGGTCACCGAGCCGTCAGGGTGCACCTCCACCGATGCGAACTCCGACGTCGGCGTCTCGTCGGTCGCCGTGATCTCGACGTAGGTCGACAGGCCGATGCCGAGGAGCCGCCGGTCACCGCGGTCCCGCCGCACGGCCTGCTCGCGACGGAGGTCGTCGTGGCCGGCCAGGCGGAGCGCCTCGTCGAGCGCGTTCGCGTACCGGCCGGTGTCGTACACGGCGCCGGTGGGCGTGGTGTAGGGGAAGACGTCGTCCGGCAGGAGGTTCCGGCGGCGGACCTCCCCGGGGTCGAGGTCCAGCTCCCGGGCCACCAGGTCCACGGCCCGTTCCAGCAGCGCGGTGGCCTCCGGCCGGCCGGCGCCGCGGTAGGCGCCGACCGGGGTGGTGTTCGTCACGACCATCGCCGCATGGAACGACACCCGCGAGATGCGGTACGGCCCCGGCGCCATGTGCCGCGTCCCCCACGGGACCTCCAGGTTCTGCCCCGGGTACGCGCCGCAGTCGGCCACCACCCGGATGCGCACGCCGGTGAGCGTGCCGTCCCGCTTGGCCCCGACCTCGATGTGCTGGACCTGGGCGCGCCCGTGGACCAGGTTCGTCTGGGTCTCGGTTCGCGTCTCCACGTGCCGGACGGGCCGCTGGAGCCGGTGGGCCAGCGCCGCCGTCAGGATCACCTCCGGGTACTCGGGGTTCCGGGCGCCGAACCCGCCGCCGACGTCGGTCGCGACCACCCGCACGGTCTCGCGCTCCAGGCCGAGCGCCTCCGCCACCCGCTTCCGCAGCGAGAAGGGCACCTGGGTCGGTGCGAACAGGGTCAGCCCGCCGTCCCGGGGGACCGCGAGCGCGGCGCTCGGCTCGAGGGGCGACGGCGCCACGCGCTGGTTCACCACCCGCGCCGCCACCACCACGTCGGCTCCCTCCAGGGGATCGCCCCCCTCGTGCAGCTCCCACTCGCCCGCCAGGTTCGTCCCCACGGAGGGGAACAGGACCGGGGAGTCCGGGTCCAGGGCGCCGACCGGATCGATCACCGCCGGGAGCGGCTCGTAGTCCACGGCCACCATCTCGGCGGCGTCGAGCGCCTCCGCGTGGGACTCGGCCACCACGGCCGCCACGGCCTCCCCGGCGAACCTCACCACGCCGTCGGCCAGCACCGGCCGCTCCATGCCCTCGAGGACGTCGGTCGTCCAGATCGCCGGGAGGTCGAGGTCGGCCGCGGTCACCACATCGACGACCCCGGGCATCGAGGAGGCCTCGGCGACGTCGATCCCCGTCACCCGGGCGTGCGCGAGCGGAGACCGGACGAACGCCAGATGCAGCGCACCCTCCGCCGGCCGGTCGTCGGTGAACAGCGCCGACCCGGTCACCAGCCGCCGGTCCTCCACCCGCAGCACCGACCCACTCGGAACGGGGAACTCACGGTCATCCATCCGACCCGGGAGCGTATTGCATCGCGACGACCCGGCCCCGTCGTGCTCGTGTTGCCGTCGTGGCGGGGCGGCCGTAGGCTCCGGAAGCGATGCAGGGGAGCTCGGTCGGACCGGGCTGAGAGGCCGCCTGAGAGGCGGCGACCCTACGAACCTGATCCCGGTAACGCGGGCGGAGGGAGCGAACGTGGCGACCGTCACCGAACGGCTGGAACGGGCCCTCGAGCGCGAGGCGCCCTCGTGGGGGATCCGACCGGTACCTCCCGAGCACCGGCGCCTGGGCGGCCTCGACTTCGCGGTCCTGTGGGGCGACCTCTCCATCGGGCTCCTGGTCATCCTCACGGGCGCCCTGCTCGTCCCGGCGCTGGGCTTCCGGCAGGCCCTGCTCGCGATCGGGGTCGGTTCGGCGCTGGGGTGCATCCCACTGGCGCTGGTCGGGCTGGCCGGGGCCCGGGAGGGCGTCCCGGGGATGGTCCTGTTCCGCCCGGTGCTGGGGATCCGGGGCTCCTACCTGCCGTCGGTCCTGAACATCGCCCAGCTGGTGGGGTGGACCGGGTTCGAGTTCTGGGCCATGAGTCTGGTGGCGAACCGGATGGTCCACCTCACCTACGGGGTTTGGCTGACCATCGTGGCGGTGGTGTGCACCGCGCTCGCGCTGGGCGGTCCGATCCTGGTGATCCGGCGGTGGCTGGAGCGGTTCGGGGCGTGGGTGGTCGGCGCGGTGGGCCTGTGGATCACGATCCGGCTCGTCACCACCGCGAACCTGTCCCACATCTGGAACGCTTCCGGGAAGGGTGGCTGGCCCGATCACTTCTGGCTGGCCGTGGACCTGGTGATCGCGATGCCGGTCTCGTGGCTGCCGCTCGTGGCCGACTACAACCGGTTCGCCCGTCGCGGGGTGACCGGTGCCTCCGGCACCTATCTCGGTTACGCGTTCGGGAACGCCTGGTTCTACGCCCTCGGAGCGCTCCTCGTGCTGGGCGCCGGCCTGCCGCAGTTCGCCACCCCGGCCGACCTGGCCACGGCCATCTCCGGCCTGGCCGGCGGCGCCATCGTCCTGCTCACGCTCCTGGTCGGCGAGACCGACGAGGCGTTCGCCGACATCTACTCGTCCGCCGTGTCGAGCCAGAACCTCGCGCCGAGGGTCCGCCAGCGGGGCGCCATCGTGGCCGTGGCCGCGGCCGGCGTGGCCCTCGCCGCCTGGCTGGGCTCGAGGCCCGACCTCGCCGTGGGCGACTACGAGTACTTCCTGCTCCTGCTGGGCTCGGTGTTCGTCCCGCTGTTCGGGGTGTTCCTGGCCGACTACTTCGTGCTCCGCAACAGGAACCACGACCCCGACCAGCTGTTCGAGGCGAACGGCACGCTCCCGCGCGTCCGGGCCCGGGCCCTCATCCCGTGGGCCGTCGGCTTCCTCGTCTACCACTGGTGCGTCGAATCCCAGCTGAAGGGCTGGAGCACGCTGCAGCACACGTTCTTCCACGACTGGCTGCATCTGCCGTTCCCGCTGTGGAACTCCGCAGCCGGCGCCAGCCTCCCGAGCTTCGCGGCCGCGTTCCTGCTCTCGCTGGCGGTGCTGGCGCGCCCTCGGCGGGGCGTCAGGTCACCTTGAACCTGGTGGCGGTCCACTCCGTCCTGGAGTGCGGTGCAGGCGCCGCCGTCCCGTCGCTGCCTGGCCGGGCTACCTGAGCGTTCGCCTCACCGCGTCCAGGATCCTGCGACCGTACTCGAGATGCCCCACCAGGTTCGGATGGAAGGCGCCGTTCTGGTCCCCTTGGAACACGAACGACTGCTCCAGCCGCACGACCCACCCGGCGTTCGCACAGTAGCCGTGCCGGAGGAAGGCATCGGCGATGCCTCCCACGTAGTGCCAGCCATGGCGGGGGAGCTCCGCGGCCGCGCGGACGTGGTCGTTGAGCTTGAAGACCACGTTCTTCTCGGCCCACTCCCACTCGCTCGGATACAGCGTCGGCAGACACTGCTTGTAGGTGCCCTGGTCGTCGCGGGTCGGATCGAAGTACTCGGTGATGAACACCTTCCCCCCCGGGATGCCCAGGGCGTCGAGCTTCTGGTCGAGGAGGTCGAAGCGAGAGGGCAGCCGGCTCAGCCTCCGGGTGACCTCGGCGACGAAGTCGGGGTCGTTCTGGCACCGGTCCGGCAGGAGGCATCGCATCACCGCGTCCGCGAACTCGGCGTCGTTCGCGCCGACCGAGATCAGCACGGCGTCGGGCTTGCGGTGCCACGTGTCCATCAGCTCCTGGAGCACCGTCGCCTGGGGAGGGATCAACGTGCCGTTCGGCTCGATGCCCGCGTAGTGGTAGAGGATGCCGGCGGTGATCTGGGCCCCCGAGCAGGCGAGATGGGTGAACGTCACGGAGGACGTCCAGTCCGAGGTCTCCAGCGCCAGCGCCGCCTGGGAGGGCCCGGACTTCGCGGTCCGGTGACAGCGCTGGTCCTGCCATACCTCGTTGCTCCCAATGATCTTGGTGCTGATCCGGTCCGGGTTGCCCTCGCCCGAGCCCACGGAATCGCCGAGGGAGACGATCCAGTAGTCCTTGAACGGGACGTCGACCTCGGTCGTGGCCGTTCCGCCGTCGAAGGTCTTGATGGTCAGCTTCGTCGGGTACCGCCCCTCCTTCGGAGGGTTGAAGGAGAACTTGCAGTTCGCCGAGGTCTGGTGCAACACGTCGCCCGAGGGAAGCGTGACCCGGAACGAGTACTGGGTGACCTCTCGCCGGGGGGTGGAGTCGCAGCCCACCAGTGTCATCTTGAATGGGACGACGGCCGCCTTCGGGCTGTTGAACGTCTCCTCGTCCACCAGCCCGTCGCCGTCGTAGTCCCGCAGGCGATCCGGCACCACCCAGTTCAGGCGAGCCACCGGGTCCGGTCCCGGAGGAGGCAGGACCGCGGTGCGTTCCTCGTCGGTGTCATTGGTCGCGTCGGTGTCGCCCTGGGACGAGAACAGGGTGGCGCCCAGCGAGAGGTCGAAGGTGCCGAATGCGGGGGTGGGAGTGACCTGGATCGCCACGGTCGCGGCGGCACCCGTGGGCAGGGCTCCGAGACGGCACACGATGGACGCCACGGTCTTCCTGCACGTTCCCTGGGACGGCGTGACCGAATCGAACGTGGCCCTCACCGGGACCCCCGTGTAGAGGCCGGCCAGACGCGCGTCGACGGGACCGTTGTTGGTGATGGTCGCCGTGTAGGTGACCGCGTGATCGAGGCGGACCGGATCGGGCGTGTCGGCGAGGCTGACGGCCAGGTCGGTGGCGTCCACCGTGGGCTGCCACGACGGATTCATGTCCCCGAAGTTCGCCGCCCCCCCGATCCGGGTGACCCCGGCCCCGTTCAGGCCCATGACGAACACGTCGGGTCCGTTCTGCGAGTCGTAACCCTCCGAGGAGAAGACGATGCGGCTTGCGTCCGGCGACCACGCCGGGTCGGTCCCGCCCTTGCCGGTGCCGGAGGCGATCGCCTTGGCCCCCGTCCGGTCCGGCTTCACGGTCCAGATCTCTGCGCCTCGCTGGTACACGAACAGGTTTCCGTCCGGAGACCAGTCGGGAGCCTGCTCGGCCGCGGACGTCTGCGTGAGGGGGCTCTGGTTCGAGCCGTCGTCGTTCATCAGCCAGATGTCGGCGCCCCGGACGTAGGCGATCTGCGACCCGTCCGGTGACCATGACGGCTGCCCCTCGATGCCCACCCCCGTCAGGGTGTTGGTGAGGTTGGTCCAGTCGGTGCCTTCCGGCGTGACCGTCCAGATGTCGTCCCCGTCGCTGTACGCGATGGCCGAGCCGTCCGGGGCCCATGCGGGGTCCCTTCCGGCCTGCCCGTTGCCGCCGGTGTCCACGCCTGGCGTGAGGTTGACCGGATTCGCCCCGCCCGCGTCCATGACCCACACGTCGCCGGCCCGCCTGAACGCGATCCGCGCACCCTCGGGCGACCATGCGGGGTCGTCATCGGCCGTCCCCGGGGAGTTGGTCACGTTGACCGTATCCGAGCCGTCGGAGTCCATCGTGTAGATCTCGAAGTTCCCGTCCCGCGCGGTGACGAAGGCGACCTTTCCCGGCGCGCCCGGAAAGGCCGCGTCGGCCTCCCGCGGAGACAGGCCCACCGTCAGCACCCCGCCGATGACGGCGACGGCCAGGGTCCAGGAGATCAGAGAGCGTCGTCGGTGAGTTTGCACAGCCGATTCCTCCGTCCAGATGAGTCGCCCCGCGCGGGCGAGATTGCCACGGAGTCCCCATTCGACGGCCGCGTGGTTCGCAGGCACGACAGTAGGAGGTGGCCGGGTTGCCGGAATCCTGGAAACCCCTGGGTTTACGGACCGCGACCCTCGGACGGCCCGGCCCGCCGGGCCGGGTAGATTCTGGGTGAAGGCATTCCGGCTGTCAGCGGTGATGAACGTGCCCACCCCAGAAGCGCCCCAGGTGGTCGGCCGCGACGCAGAGCGCGCCGCGGCCGAGGCGTTCCTGGATGCCGTCCCGCGCGGCTTCGCCGCGCTCCTCCTGGAGGGGGAGCCCGGCATCGGGAAGACGACCCTGTGGAGGGATGCAGTCGCCTCGGCGCGCCGGAGGTCCTACCGGATCCTCACCGCCCGCGCTGTCGGGTCCGAGGCCCAGCTCTCGTTCATGGGCCTGGACGACCTCCTCGGCGGGGTCCTGGAGGACACGCTCCCCGGTCTGCCGACGCCACAGCGGCGAGCCCTGGAGGTGGCGCTCCTCCGGACCGATGCGGAAGGAGCCGGGCCGGATCAGCGGGCCGTGTCCCTGGCTGCCCTGGGGATCCTTCGGATTCTCGTCGCATCCGGGCCCGTCATCCTGGCGGTCGATGACGTGCAGTGGCTCGACGAGCCGTCGGCCGCCGTCGTGGAGTTCTGTCTTCGACGGCTTGGATCGGAGCCGGTCGGGTTCCTGGGCACCTTCCGAGTCGAGGACCGGAGTCTCGGCATCCCGCTCGGCCTCGATCGCGGCGAGGTTGCGGAGCGCCTGCAGCGACTCCGGGTCCACCCCCTCACCGTCGGAGCCATCCATCAGGTGATCCGCGCCCGGTTGGAGACGACCTTTCCCCGGCCCACGCTGATCCGGATCCACGAGACCTCCGGCGGGAATCCCTTCTTCGCCCTGGAGATCGCCCGGGCACTCCGGGAGGCCGACGCCAGGCCGGCCTCCGGCGATCCGCTCCCCATCCCCCCCACCCTGACCGAGCTCCTCCGCGAACGTCTGGCCCGTCTCCCCCGGCCGACCAGGGAAGCCCTTCTCGCCGTGGCAGCCCTCGGTCATCCCGCCCCGGCGGTGGTGGAGGCGGCCGTGGGAGACGCGGATGCGGCCCGCGAAGCGCTCGGAGAGGGGGCACGGGCCGGAGTGATCGAGATCGGCCTCGAGCGCATCCGTTTCACGCATCCTCTGCTCGCCTCCGCGCATTACGCGGGGACCCCTCTGCGCGAACGTCGGGCCATGCACCGGCGGCTCGCGGCGGTGCTCCCCGACGCCGAGGAGCGGGCCCGGCATCTCGCGCTCGGGACCGCCGGCCCCGACGCCTCCGCGGCCGAGGCCCTGGAGGAGGCCGCCACGGCGGCGACGAATCGGGGCGCCCCGCATTCGGCCGCCGAGCTGGCCGAGCTGGCCGCGCGGCTCACCCCCCCGGAGCTCGCGGCCGACGTTCGCCGGAGGACCCTGCACGCGGGCAGCGGGTACTTCGAGGCCGGTGACGCCGCCCACGCGCTTCGGCTTCTGGAGGCCGTCCTCGGCTCGTCGGCCCCGGGCTCGGAACGGGCCGAAGCGCTGTGGCGGATCGCCATGGTGCGGGGCGAGGTCGATGGCATCGCGACCGCCGATCCCATCTACGAACGGGCGCTCGCGGAGCCCGACGTCCGGCCGAGCCTCGCCGCGCGCATCCACCAGTCGCTGGCCTACGGGCTGATGCTCGAGGGGCACATGGACCGGGGATCTGCCCACGCCCGCGAAGCGCTGCGTCTCGCCGAGCGCGAGAGCGGTCCGGCCCCGTTGGCCATGGCCCTGGGCATGCTCGGGCTGTTCGAGTTCTGTCTGGGGCGAGGCGTCCGGCGGGACATCATGGAGCGGGCCCTCGCCCTCGAGGAGGCGGCCGGCCAGCCGCTCTGGGCGGACGACGCCCCCAGCACCCTCTACGCCGCCCTGCTCCTGTGGTCGGGGGACCTGGGGGAAGCCCGAGTCCGGCTCGGGGCCCTGTACGACGCCGCCGCCGAGCGGGGGGACCAGGGCGCACAGGGCATCCTGGTGTTCTTCCTGAGCCTGCTGGAATGTCGAGCGGGGGACTACGCAGCGGCTGCCCGGTATGCGGCGGAGGATGAGGACCTCTTCTCGCTCACGCAGCGTGAGGCGGAGCGGGCGCCGGTCCTGTACTGCAGGGCGCAGGCGGATGCCCACCTGGGCCGGATCGAGGCCGCTCGAGCCGAGGCGGCCGACGGGGTGGCAAGCTCTCGGGCGACCGGCTACGCGTGGTTCGAGATCCACAACCTGTGGGTCCTGGGATTCCTCGAGCTGTCCCTGGGGGATCCGGCGGCCGCGGCGGAGTACCTGGGTGCGGCGGCCGGACGCCTCAATGAGATCGGCGTGGTGGAGACGGGTGTGTTCATGTTCCCTCCCGATCACATCGAAGCCCTGGTGGCGCTGGGCCGGCTCGACGACGCCGGGACGTCCCTGCATGAGTTCGAAGAGCGGGGACGGGCCACGGATCGGGCCTGGGCTCTGGCCACCGCGGCTCGATGCCGGGCGCTGCTGAGCGCCGCAGGGGGCGATCTCGAGGGCGCGCTCGACCACGCGGCCCGGGCGCTGCACGAGCACGACCGGGTGCCGATGCCCTTCGAGCTGGCCCGAACCCTCCTCGTGCAGGGCCAGATCCTCCGGCGGACGAAGCGCAAGCGTCCCGCCCGAGATTCCCTGGAGCGGGCGCTGCGGATGTTCGACGAGCTGGGCGCCCGGCTGTGGGCGGACCGCGCCCGGGCCGAGCTGGGCAGGATCGGGGGCCGAACGACATCGCCCACGGAGCTCACTCCGACCGAGAGAAGGGTGGCCGAGGCGGTGGCATCCGGCCTGTCCAACCACCAGGCCGCCGACAGCCTGTTCGTGAGCGTTCACACCGTGGAGGACAACCTGACCCGGGTGTACCGCAAGCTCGGGGTTCGTTCCCGAACCGAGCTCTCCCGGAAGCTGGCCCAGCACGGTCCGGCCGGGCCGTCCGAGGATCGCCGCCGGTAAACCCAGGGGTTTCCGGGATTCCGGCGACCCGGCCACTTCCTACTGTGCCTGGGAACGACGCGACCGTCGAAAGGGGACGAGGGCGTGGGGATCTACCTGGTGGAACGGTACGTGCCCGGCCTCACCGAGGCGGGGCATCGAACCCACTGCGCCAGAGCTCTGCAGGTAACCACGGCGATGTCCCCGAACGGCGTCGCCGTGACCTTCCTGGGCTCGACGTTCATCCCGGACGAGGAGGCCGTCCTCTGCCTGTTCGAGGGCCGGTCGGCCGAGGACGTGGTGGAGGCGAACCGGCGGGTCGGACTGCACGTCGACCGGATCACGAGGGCCGTTCCCGTGCGGCCGAGCGATCTCCGTCGCCGGCAGGCTCGCTAGGCCTCGTCGCCGGGCGCCGGTGGGGGGGCGGCGGTGACGAGGATGACGGCGGGCTCGGTGGAGGCGTTGGAGATCGTGACCTCGCCGCCGGCGGGGGCCAGCGCCACGCCCCACTGCCCCAGCCGCTTGCGTCCCCGGTCGAGCTGGATGACGACCTCGCCGGCGACGACCAGGAACAGGGCGTCGGACGCCGGATCGCCGATGGGGCCGACTCGCTGCGTGCGCTCCAGGCAGATCACGCGGGACCACAGCCGTTCGGTCTCGAACACGTCGTGGCTCGAGGGCTCGTCCGGATCGAAGTGCACGAGGTCGCGCAGGTCCTTGGCCTCCATGGCCCGCGAAGCGTACCAACCGGTCCGAGCGAGTCGGGGCTTCGGGGAGGGCACGATAGACTGCGGTTCTCCGCCAGGGACCGCGACACAAGGGGAGTCCGGGAATGCCGAAGTTCGAGTTCAGCTCTGCGTCGCCCGCGGAGGTATCCGCGGACCTGTTGATCCTGCCGGTGTTCGAGGGCCCGGAGGCCGGGCCGGGCGTGGCCGAGACGGGGAAGGCCCTGGAGGCCGATCTCGTCGCGATGTACCGGGAGAACAGCTTCCGGGGCCGGTTCGGCGACACGCTCACCGTTCCCACGTTCGGCAAGCTGCCCGCGCGCACCGTCCTGCTGGTCGGTCTCGGACGGCGGAAGGAGGCCACGTCCGACACCCTGCGACGGGCGATCGGGAAGGTCGCCCGGACCGCGTCGAGGTTCGCATCGGTGGCCACCACGCTGCCCCAGGCCGCGGGGAAGCCGGCGGACGCCGTCCAGGCGACCGTCGAGGGCCTCCTGCTGGGCTCATACCGGTTCGACCGGTACAAGAGCAGGAACGGCGACGCCACGCCCGACCGGGCCGCCCTGGAGAGCGTCACGATCGTGGGCGCGGGCCGGTGGGAGGCCCGCGAGGTCCGCGACGCGATCCGGCGGGCCGAGATCCTCTCCGAGAGCGTGGCCTGGGCCCGCGACCTGGTGAACACCCCCGCGGGGGACGCCACGCCGGACTTCCTGGCCAAGGAGGCCACCAGGATGGCCAAGGAGACCGGCCTCGACGTGAAGATCTGGAGCAAATCAGACCTGGAGAAGGGTGGGTTCGGTGGCGTCCTGGGGGTGGGGCAGGGGAGCGAGAACCCGCCCCGGCTCATCGAGATCACGTACGCGGGCGGAAGGAAGGCCGATCCGCCCATCGCGCTCACCGGCAAGGGCATCACGTTCGATTCCGGCGGGCTCTCCATCAAGGACGCCAAGGGCATGGAGTGGATGAAGGCGGACATGGGCGGCGCGGCCGCGGTCCTGGCGGCCATGCGGGCCATCGCGCTGCTGAAGCCCCGCGTGAACGTGATCGCGGCGATCCCGTCGTCGGAGAACCTCCCGAGCGGCACCGCGCTTCGCCCCGGCGATGTCCTGCACCACCGCGGCGGCAAGACCTCCGAGGTCCTCAACACCGACGCGGAGGGCCGCCTCATCCTGGCCGACGCGCTGGCCTACCTCACGGAGAAGGAGCCCCGGGCCATCCTGGACATGGCCACGCTCACCGGCGCCTGCATGATCGCGCTGGGCGAGGACATCTGGGGGGCCATGGGGAACGACCGAGCGCTCATCCGCGACGTCATCGCGGCCGGCAACGCAGTGGGCGAGCCCGGCTGGGAGCTCCCGCTGTGGAAGCGGTACCGGGAGAAGATCGACTCCACGGTGGCCGACGTGAAGAACATCGGCGACCGGTGGGGCGGGGCCATCACCGCGGCGCTGTTCCTCAACGAGTTCGTCGGGGACACCCCGTGGGTCCACATGGACGTGGCCGGGACCGCGTACTGGGAGAAGGCCGGCGACTACTGGCCCAAGGGGGCCACCGGATCGCCCGCCCGAACCGTCGTCCGGTACGTCCTCGACCAGGCCGAGAAGGGCCGGGTCGCCCGCGCCAAGGCCCGGGCGAAGTCGGCGGCGGCCAAGGCCGAGGCTGCGGGGGCGGCTGGGGCGGCCGGCACGGAGGGCTGACCGGGGTCGTGGGCGACGACACCGGGCCCGTCCTCGCGGTCTTCGCCCACCCCGACGACGGCGAGATCGGCGCCGGCGGCACCATGGCCAAGTGGTCGGCCGCCGGACGCGACGTCCACCTGCTGATCCTGACGAACGGCGACAAGGGCTCGCAGGTGGTCGGCCAGGACCGCGAGGAGCTGGCCAGGACCCGGGCCGAGGAGACGGTGGCGGCCGCGAAGGTCCTGGGGCTGGCCGACGTCCGGGTCCTCGACACCCCCGACGGCGAGCTGGAGAACACCCACGCGGTCCGGGCCTCAGTGGCCCGCCGGATCAGGGAGGTCAGGCCTCAGGTCGTGGTGTCCTGCGACCCCACCACGTGGTTCCTCGGCAATCGCTACATCAACCACTCCGACCACCGCACGGCCGGCGCGGTGGCCTGCGACGCGGTGTTCCCCGGCGCCGGCAACCCGCAGTTCTTCCCCGAGCAGATCGAGGAGGGGCTCGAGCCGTGGGACGCGCCCCAGGTGTGGCTGACCTGGAGCACCCAGCCGAACCACCACGAGGACTGCACGGGGTTCATGCAGGCCAAGTTGGACGCGCTGGCCGCCCACACCAGCCAGATCCAGGGCGACATGCTGGGCTTCTTCGAACAGTGGCTCCCGATGGAGGCCTCCGAGGCCGGCAAACTGATCGGTGTGGAGCACGCCGAGTCGTTCCGCCGCCTGGACCTCAAGTAGGAGATCCGCACCGGCTTGCCCTTTGCGACCGTGGCATCACACAATGCGGCTCTCGACCACGACAGGAGGAGTTCGATGGCGCACCCCAACGAGGAGCTGGTCCGCAACGGCTACGGGGCGTTCCTGGCGGGGGACTTCGCCGCCCTGAACGACCTGTTCGACGACGACATCGTGTGGCACTCGCCCGGCCGCAACCAGCTGGCCGGCGATCTCCGGGGCAAGGACGAAGTGTTCACCCAGTTCGCCAAGGTGTTCGAGCTGACCGGCGGGACCTTCCAGCTGGAGATCCACGACATCCTGGCGAACGACGACCACGCCGTGGTGCTGACCCGTGCCACCGGTGACATCGGGGACCGCCACCTGGACGACAACTCCGTGCAGGTGTTCCACATCTCGAACGGCAAGGTCACGGAGCAGTGGCTCCACCCCGGCGACCAGTACGCCAACGACGAGTTCTGGGGCAACTAGGGGGGCTGGGCCGTCAGCCCGGGCGGCCTTGGGCGTTCGGGGCTGAGTAGTCGGCGGGCTTCGTGGCCACCGCGATGAGGACGTCGCGGAAGTCGACGAGCGGGTCCGGGAAGCGTTCGTGGAACGTGGCCCGGGCCCGTTCCACGAACGAGCCCCACGCGGGGTCGCCGAGCATGTCGCGCACGAACCGACCCGACGCGGCGGTGGTCCGGCCGTCCACGTAGTCGTCCAGTCGGATCGTGAACCGGTACTCGCGCTTCTCGACGGTGACGGGGCGGAGGCCGGCGTCGCGGAGGGCCCCCTCCAGCCGACGGGGATCCCGGAAACGCTCCTCGCCGGGCATGGCCCGTTCCAGGGCGTCCTGGAGCATCTCGTGGGGGGCGACCTGTTCGATCAGCTCGCGCCAGGTCCGCTGGAACTCGTCCTCGGTCTCGCCCCACGCCGTGACGGCGAGGCGGCCGTTCGGTTTCAGGACCCGGATCATGTCGAACAGCGCCGTGTCGGGCTTCTGGAAGTGCGAGAGCACGAACCCGGCGGTCACCACGTCGAAGGTGGCGTCGCGGAACGGCAGGTCGAGCGCCACCGCCGCCGCCAGGTTGACCGAGGGGCGCTCGCGGTGCCCGACGGCCAGCATGGCGGGGGAGGCGTCGACGCCGACCACCACCCCGTCACCCACCGACTCCCGGGCCGCGTCGGCCACCACGCCGGTCCCGGTTCCCACGTCCAGGACCCGCTGCCCCGCGTGGACTCCGGCGGCCGTGACCAGGTCTCTCCCCACGATCGCCGTGCGGGGGGCGTGCACCCGCTCATAGGTCTCGGCGATCGATTCGTAGGTTCGCCAGTCGTTCGACAATGGGTGCGCGTTTGCATCGCTGCCCGAGGCCCCGGGTACAGTCTGCGGAGCCCCTTCCCCCCTGCGAGGTCGACGATGGAAAAGCCCAGACATGGCGGACACCTTATCGCGGAGGCCCTGAAGAACGAGGGCGTGCGGTACCTGTTCACGCTCTCCGGGGGCCACATCGCGCCCATCTACGACGGGTGCGTGGACGTGGGCATCGAGGTGGTGGACTTCCGGCACGAGCAGGCCGCCGCCCACGCCGCGGACGGGTGGGCCCGGGTGACCCTGAGCCCGGGCGTGGCCGCGGTCACTGCCGGCCCGGGGGTGACGGACGCCGTCACCGGCATCGCGAACGCCTTCTACGCGAACTCTCCGATCCTCGTGCTGTCCGGCAAGAACCCCGTCATCGAGTTCGAGATGGGGTCGCTGCAGGAGATGGACCAGGTCACGCTGGTCCGGTCCATCACGAAGTGGGCGAAGACCTGCTACGAGGCCCGTTCGCTGGGCGACTACACGACCGCCGCGCTTCGGCACGCGCTCTCCGGCCGTCCCGGGCCCGTGTTCCTCGACGTCCCGCTCGACGTGCAGTTCAACTCGGCGTCCGGCGTGGAGGTCCCGAAGCGGTACCGAACGGACGCGCGGCCGTTGGGCGATCCGGACTCCGTGGCCCGGGCGGCCGAGCTGCTGAAGGGCGCCGAGCACCCGGTGATCTTCGCCGGGAGCGGGGTCCGGTGGGCCGGCGCCCACGAGGCCCTCGCGACCCTTGCCGACGCCGTGAAGGCGCCGGTGTTCCTGAACTCGCTGGGGCGGGGGTCCCTGTCGCCGAAGCACCCGTGCTCGTTCGCCGCCGCCCGGAAGTTCGCGCTGGCCGACTGCGACGTCCTGCTGGCGCTCGGGGTGGACTGGGACTTCCGGCTGGGGTTCGGCCGCAAGAACATCGCGGAGGGGTGCACGGTCGTCCAGGTGGACGTGGACGGCGTGCACATCGGGCGGAACCGGCCGGTGGAGGTGGGGATCGTCGGCGACCCGGGCAAGGTCATCGGCCAGCTCCTGGAGGCCGGCGTCGGGCGGGCCGAGGAACCCGAATGGACCGAACAGGTCCGGCAGGAGGAGCTGCGGCTGAAGGAGAAGGCCCGGGAGGGCATGGAGTCGGACGCCGTGCCCATCCACCCCCAGCGGTTCGCCCGGGAGATCCGGGACTTCCTGGACCCCGACGCCATCGTGGTGGGCGACGGAGGCGACATCGTCGGGATCAGCGCTTCGATCATCCCCGCGAACGGCCCCGGCCAGTGGCTGGACCCCGGTCCGTTCGGCTGCCTCGGCGTGGGGCCGTCGTTCGCCATCGCGGCGAAGCTGGCCCATCCCGACAAGCAGGTGGCGATCGTGTACGGCGACGGGTCCTTCGGCCTGAACGCGATGGAGTACGACACCGCGATCCGCAAGGGGTTGCCGTTCGTCGGGATCATCGGCAACGACGGCGCGTGGGGCCAGATCAAGGTGGCCCAGGAAGCCCTCTACGGCCCCGGCAACGCCCCCGCGTCCGAGCTGGGCGACACCCCCTACGAGAAGATGGTCGAGGGCCTCGGCGGCTTCGGCGAACGAGTCGAGAAGCCCAACGAGATCCGCCCCGCCCTCGAGAGAGCCTTCGACGGCGGCGTCGCCGCCTGCATCAACGTCATCGTCGACCCGTCCCTGATGCAGCGCAGCTCGTATCTCGGTTAGCACCCGGCCATCCGCACACGGGATCCGCTCGAAGATTCGCGACAACGTCGCGAACGAACCGCGGCGGCCCGTAGATCTGGACGAAGAGCGCCCACCGCGAGTTCTGCCCGATACAGACGGACGCGTAGTCTGCGCCTTCCCCGACGTCCCCCTGGTCGCCCGGTTCGCACGTGTCGAAGACAGCATGGACGAGGACCAGGTGGAACTCGTCGTCGGTTCGGACGAATGACACCCTGGGGTCGGCATCGCCCAATGCGAGCACGGCTCCGAGGCCCTCACCGGGGTCGCTCGAGATCGCGACCACGTCGGTTGCGGTCAGCGTGACGAATCCGTCCGGCGTCTCCCGAGCACCCAATCCCCTCACCACGGTCCGGGCGCCGTCGATGGTCTCCGCGCGGTTGGCGTGATCCGGAACGAAGGCGAGCACCGTCCACGAGGGGAGGCGGAACACCAGCCAGGCTCCCCCCTCCTGGGCGCTGCCCGCCGAGTCCGCCGCGGCCTTCCACAGCTCGACCCGGTTGCCCTCCGAGTGGAACGTGGTGAGTGGCGCGGCCCCACTCACCATTCCGGAGGTCGTACGGCCATGGAGGAACGTGATCGGGAAGGGCCCGTCCAGATGCCCGGACAAGTACGCGAGGAAGTACCCGGCCTCCGGCTGGGCCCCGAGCTCCGCCAGCCCCAGGTCGCGCGGGAAGCGGAGCACCGCCGTGATCCCGACCGGGAGCGTGATCGGCATCGCGACGGTGTCGCCGCGTACGGTGGTCGCCGGGACGAGCGGCGTCGGGAAGGAGAACCCGGGGGGCGGCCAGGGTGACCCGGTCGTCGGCCCGGCGCTCGGGCTTTGCCGAACCGTGGGACCCGGGGTCGGGGACGGCCCCACGGCCGGTCCGGTCGAGCCGAAGGCGCTCCACAGGCCAACCGCCGCCACCGCCAACACCAGGCCCGCGACCACACCCGCCGTGACCCGGCGCCGTCGCTCGCGACTGGCGGCCCGGCGCAGTGTCCGTTCGAACAGGTCGCCCGGCGGCCGCTCCTCACCGAGGGCGGTCCGCAGCAATTCCACGACCTCAGGCATCCGGGCCTCCGAATCGCTCGCGAAGCGTCGAGCGGGCCCGGTGGACGCGTCCCCGGACCGAGCTCGCGTCGATGCCGAGGACGCCGCCCGCCTCCTCGGCCGTCATGCCCACCCACTCCACCAGCAGCAGGGCCTCCTGCTGCGTTACGGGCAGCGCCCGCAGCGCGCGGAGGATCTGGTCCCGAAGCTCGGCCACCGACCCTGGGTCGGGCGGAGACTCCGGCGCCGCCACCGGATCCCGCCGGCGGCGGATGCGCTTCCGGTGGAGGTTGAACGCGGTCTGGTACACGTACCCCGCCGGCGAGTCCATCCGGCGGATCCGATCCCACCGCTCGTAGGCTCGGGCGAGGGCCTCCTGACAGAGGTCCTCCGCCTCGGCGCGGTTCCCCGTTGCCAGGAACATGGCCTGGAACAGGCGCCCGCTCTCGCGCTCGAAGAACGCGTCGAACTCGAGTGGGCCGGCATGTTCGTCCACGTCGTCCCTGGCCATCGACGTCATCCTGGATGAAGACCCATCCGGCGGCTCGATCGTTCGGGCCTCCGCGGGGATGGTGGCTACAATCGCGACGATGACGAGGGGGTTGGACCGTGCGCGCGGGTGACGACGACAGGTTCAAGCACGCCCGGAAGCCGCGGCGGGGCTTGTTCCGGAAGCGGGCCGGCGAGGTCCGGAGCTCCGACATCGACCTGAAAAGCATGGAGGGGTTCATCGAGACCCGGCGGGGCGTCGAGGCCTACATCGAGCCCCGGACGATGCAACATCCCATGACCGTGGTGTTGGTCGCCCACGACGGCGAATGGCTCCGGTTCACGATCCCCGACGAACGCGTGATGCGCTCGCTCCAGCGAACGAAGGGCCTTCCCGTGTACGAGGCCGCCCGCACGGGCTATCCCCGCCGCATGAAGGAATATCGCCGCGAACGTCCGCGTCCGGGCGAGGAGCAGCCGCCTACGGACTCGTAGCGCCGGCCGGCTCGTCCGAGTCGGCCCGGACGCCGGCCATCATCAGCCCCAGGGTCTCGCGCGTGGTGGTGCGGGGATCGACCTGGCCGACCACCTGTCCCTCGTACATCACGAGGATGCGGTCCGACAGCGACATGACCTCGTCGAGGTCCTCCGAGACGATGAGGATGGCGGTCCCGGATTCCCGTTGCTCCAGGAGCCGGCGGTGGATGTATTCGGCGGCCCCCACGTCCACGCCGCGCGTCGGCTGGGCCACCAGCAGGACCCGGGGCTTGCCCGACAGCTCGCGGGCCAGGATGAGCTTCTGGATGTTCCCCCCGGAGAGGTTGCGGGTCGGCGTGTCGAGCCCGGGGGTCTTCACGCTGAACGCCTCCACCAGCTCCTGGCAATGCCGCCGGATGAGCCCGTTCCGGAGCAGCCCCCATTTCGTGTAGGACCGCGTCCGGCTGTCCACCAGCATGAGGTTGTCCGCCACGGTGAAGTCGCCGATCACGCCGTCGCGCATCCGTTCCTCGGGCACGTACCCCAGGCCGGCATCCCGGATCGCCGCCGGCCGCTCACCGGCCACCTCCCGCCCCTCGAGGCGCACCGAGCCGGCCGACGGCGTCCGCAGCCCCGCGATGGACTCGGCCAGCTCGCGCTGGCCGTTGCCGGAGACCCCCGCGATCCCCACGATCTCGCCGGAACGGACCTCGAGGTCCACGCCGTGGACCGACTCGGCCCCGCGGTCGCCCTGGACCTGCAGCCCCGAGACGGCCAGGCGAACCCCGCCCTCCGAGGTCGGGGGGAGCTGCTGCACACTCTCGATCTCCCGGCCCACCATCATCTGGGCCAGGTCCCGCCGAGTGACCTCGGCCGGCGCCACCGTCCCCACCACCCGGCCGTTGCGGAGAACCGTGATCCGGTCCGACAGCGCCAGGACCTCGCGGATCTTGTGCGAGATGAACACCAGGCCCCGCCCGTCGGCCACCATCTGGCGCAGGATCACGAAGAAGTCGTCCACCTCCTGCGGGGTGAGCACGGCGGTCGGCTCATCCAGCACCAGCAGCGTGGCGTTCCGGTAGAGCGCCTTCATGATCTCGACGCGCTGGCGTTCGCCGACCGAGAGCTGCCACACGAACGCGTCGGGCTCCACCTTCAGCCCGTAGCCCTTCGACAGCTGGTCGATCCGGGCCGAGACCCGGTCGAGGTCGGTGAGCGGCCCCCGGGAGGACTTCAGCCCGAGGGCCACGTTTTGGGCCACCGTGAGCGTCGGCACCAGCATGAAGTGCTGGTGGATCATGCCCACGCCGTGCTGGATGGCGGCGGCCGGCGAGGTGATCGACACCGACTCGCCGCCGATGCGGATCTCGCCCTCGTCGGCCTTGTACAGGCCGTACAGGACGCGCATCAGCGTGCTCTTGCCGGCGCCGTTCTCGCCGAGCAGCGTGTGCACTTCGCCGGCACGGACGTCGAAGTCGATGCGGTCGTTGGCGACCACCCCGGGAAAGCGCTTCGTGATGCCGCGCATCTCGAGCATGGGCACTGCCGGAGCCCCGTCCGGGGTGGTCGCCGTCATCGTCGTCTGACCCTTCCTCGTCTCCCGGGCTACCCTGCGGTGACCCCGGTCGTGATCGAACCGTCGATGATGCCGGCCGCGGTCTCGTCGCCCTTGGCCTTCACCTCGGCGGGCAGGTTGTACGCGTCGTTGAACTCGATGACCTCGCCGCCGTTGGCAAGGTTGACGTCGAAGCTCTCGCCGCCCAGCTTGCCGGCTCGGATGTCGTCGATGATCTGCTTCAGCACGACCTCCCAGTGGTAGACCTGCGAGGCCACCACGACCTCCGGAGCGAGCGACGTCTGGTTCGACTGGGTGCCGAACCATGCGACGTTGTTCTCCTTGGCCACGCCGACGGCCCCGACCACCATCTGGGCGGTCCCGGTCATGACGTCGGCGTTCGCGGCCACGAAGCTCCGAGCGGCCTCGGCCGCCAGCGCCGTGTCGCTGAACGAGCCGGTGTAGTTCACGTGCACCTTCACCGAGCTGTCCTCCGCTTCGGCTCCCGCCTTGAACCCGTCCACGTACAGCTGGGCGTCGCCGACCTCGATCGGTCCGACCACGCCGATGACCTTGCTCGTGGACAGGGCCGCGGCCATGGTCCCCATGACGTAGCCGCCCTGGTCCGACGAGGCCGAGTACGCGTACACGTTGTCGAGTCCGAACGTGTCGCCGGCCGTGCCCCAGGCGAACGACACGTCGGGGAAGTCCGCGGCGATCTGCTCCACCGATCCGCCGTACTGCGACCCGTGGGCGATGACGAGGTCATAGCCCTGCTGGGCGTAGTTGCGGATGGCGGCTGCGGCGTCCTCCACCACGAACTGGTTGTCGGACACCGCGATCTCGAGGCTCTCCGGCCCCTTCAGCGTGTTCAGCGCGTCGACCATCGACTGCGTGAACGCCAGGTCGTTCGGCGCGCTCGGCGCGATGACGGCCACCTTCAGCGGGGTGACCGCAGGCGCGGGCGACTCCGCCGCCGACGTCGCGGGCGGCTCGGTCGTGTTGTTGTTGCTCCCGCCGCCCCCACAGGCCACGGCGACCAGGGCCACCGTCGCCACCGCGGCGATCAGCGCTACGGTTCTGAACCTTCTCATCTCTCCTCCCCCTTCCGGGACGTTCGCTGGAATTCCGTTCGTGGTGCCACTGCGATCGCTCACCCCCCTCGTTCGTACGGTCTGGCAAGCGCCGCCGGCTGACGGAACCGCCGGGCCACCACCACCAGGGCCGCCACCGTGATCACGGCCGGCGCCATGGCGGCGAGGTTCGAGGCGCTCCGCGGGATGATCCCCAGCGTGTTCCATGTGAGGACGGTGGCCGCCACCATCCCGTAGAGCAGCGACCCCGCCATCACCCAGGCCGGTCGCCACGCGCCGAAGTACACGAGGGCCACCGCGATGAACCCCTGTCCCTGGGTCAGGTTCTGCTGGAAGGTCCCGTACTGGAGGGCCAGCGCGGCGCCGGCCACTCCCGCCAGCGTGCTGCCGGTGAGCACCGCGGAGTACCGGATGCGGGCCACGCTCACGCCGAGGCTGTCCGCCGCGGCGGGGTTCTCGCCGACCGCCTGGACCTTCATGCCGTACGTCGTCCGGTACAGCACGAACGCCAGGACCGGAACCAGCAGGAACGCCAGGTACGCCAGCAGGTTCGCCTGGAAGAACATCTTGCCCACCGTCGGGATGGATGCCAGCCCCGGGACCTTCATCGTGGGGAGCGTCGAGACGGGGATGGGGGTCCCCACGAGCTTCTGGAACAGCAGGTCGCTCATCCCGAGGCCGAACAGGAACACGCCGATCCCGCTGATGCCCTGCTCCGCCTTGAACGTGACGCTGACCACGGCGGTGACCAGCCCCATGATCAGCCCCACGAGGGCCCCCACCAGCACCGCCAGCACCAGGTTGTGGGTGTGGAGCTCCGTGTAGTACGCCCCGAACGCCCCCAGGAGCATGATCCCGTCCACGCCCAGGTTCAGCACCCCGCTGCGCTGGCCCATGGTCTCGCCCAGGCTGGCCAGCAGGAACGGCGTGGACAGGCGGATCCCCGAGGCCACCGTCGCGGTGAGCACCGAGAGCGTGAAGAACTGCCTCATTCCTCGGCCACCTCCCTGACCGGTTCCGCCCCGGTCGGTGGCGCGGCGCGGGAGATGGCTCCGGGGTCGCCCTTCCCGTCGAGCTCCGGCGGCGCGACGGACGGGCTCCCGTGGACGTCGGGGGCGACCCCCAGGTGCAGGCGGGCCCGGCGGCGGGCGTGGTCGATGGACACCACGAACACCACCACCAGCCCGTTGAGGGCCACGATGAGCGCCGTGGGGACCTGGACCGCGATCTGCACGGCGTTCCCCCCGACCAGCAGCCCGCCGAAGATGAACGCCGAGGCGATCGTGAAGATGGGGCTGAGCCCGCCGAACAGGGCGGCCACGATGCCGTTGAACCCGGCCGAGCCGGTGAACCCGGTGGCGCTCCCGTCCGTGACCATGCGGTGCGACGCGCTGCCGAACACCAGGATGGCGCCGGCCAGGCCGGACATGGCGCCGGCGAGCGTCATGGCCAGGGTCATGGTCCGCTTCACCGGTATCCCGGCGTAGGCCGCCGCCTCCCGGGACAGCCCGACCGCCCGCAGCCGGAACCCCAGGCCGGTCCGCCACAGCAGCACGTACACCGCCCCCGCCGCCAGGAGCGCGACGATGACGCCGGCGTGCAGTTGCGTCCCGTGCACGAGCACCGGCAGGTCGGCGTTCGGGGAGAGCCGCCTGGTCTGGGGGATCCGGGCGAACACGGCGGACTGCGTGTGGTCGATGAGGGGGTTGGCCAGCAGGTAGTTCATGAGCTGGACCGCGACGATGTTCAGCATGATCGTGCTGAGGATCTCGTTGACGTTCAGGTACGCCTTCAGCGCGCCGGGGATGGCTCCCCACACCGCCCCGCCGGCCGCGCCGGCCAGGAGCACCAGCGGGATCAGCACCGGCCCGGGGAGGTCGGGCAGGGCCAGGGCGGTGACGGTCGAGGCCAGGCCCCCCATGACGATCTGGCCCTCCCCGCCGATGTTCAGGACGTTCGCCCGGAACGCGATGCAGATCCCCACGCCCACCAGCAGCAGCGGGATCGCCTTCGTCGCGGTGTTCACCAGCCCGTCGGTGCTGCCGAACGCGCCCTTCAGCAGGGCCCGGTACGCAGTGAACGGATTGGCCCCGAGGGCCCACAGCATGAACGCGCCGACCACCAGGGCCCCGAGCGCCGCGAGGGGGATGGCGAACCAGCTGAGCAGGAACCGCCGCCAGTCCCGGGGGGAGGCGCCTCTCGCGGTCCCCCGTTTCGGTCCGGGTTCCGGCGAGGCCGGCGAGCGCACGCTGTTCGATCGAACGATCCCGCTGTCGTCCACCCGTGCCCTCCGGCATCCACCCCAGAACGAACGCCCTCAGCATGCCCGGAGGGGGGGTCGCCGGCGACGGGGCAATGGTCCCGTCGGATGGGGGCCGGTGGACCTGCCTTCCGCACGTCGTCTCCGGCGGTCCGAGCGCGCCCGGCGGGATATTCGCGGCCGATTACCTGCCCGGAACCGCGAGAGCGGTGTACAAGTCTTGCCATGGGGATGTGGGAGGGGCCGTGGTCCAGGAAGGCCGCCCGCCGGCGGCTGTGGCTCCAGGTGGTGGCGGCGTTCGCGTTCCTGGCCCTGGCCGGGGGCGCCGTGTTCGTGGTGGCGGTGGTCCTGCCGAACAAGGTCCGGGAGACTGGCGCCCCGCCGACGCGGTCACCCAGCCCCACCATCACCACGCGCGCGCCGCTCCCGGGCTGCCAGACCACTGGATTCACCGACTGGGAGGACATGGGGACGGTGGCCTGGGTGGCCGGCGGCGAGCTCCACGTGCTCGACCTGCCGACGTGCCGCGAACGGACGCTGGTGCCGGAGGGGGCGTCGCCGCCGGTGCGGTTCAGCACGGACGGCCGGTGGATCGCGTACGGCGGCGGGGCGGTGATCCCCGCGACCGGGGGAAACCCGGTGCTCGTGCCGGGCGGGGCCCGGTCGTGGGCGTGGTCGCCGATGGACGTTCAGCTCGGCGTCGTGACTCCCGGCGGCGGCCTCGAGGTGTTCTCCCCGCGCGAACGGGCCCCGGCCCCCAGCCCGGGGGGCGGGAAGCGGGCCAAGGCATCGGTCGAGTTCGGGCAGCCCCGGAGGATCCTGGCCGACGGAGCCGGGGCCGGTCATCTGCTGTGGAGCCCGGACGCGGCGCGGATCGCGCTGGACGGCCCCGGCAAGGTGATGGTCGTCGACGTCGCCTCCGCCGAGCCCCGAACCGTCTTCTCCACGACAGGCCCGGTGCCCCAAGTGGCGGGCTGGTCCCCGGATTCGAACTGGGTCCTGTTCTGGGCCACCCCGCTGGGGCAGAAGCCGGGGAAGGTGGCCGGCCGGGCCCTCGACGCCGCGCCGGCCGGCGGCGGGCCCTGGCAGAACGTCTTCAGCCAGATGCTGCCGTACGGGGACTTCGTGTCCAGCTGCGGGAAGTCCCTGGCCGTGTCCGTCGGGGGTCGCCGCGGCGTGAGCGAGGGCAAGCAGATCGTGATCACCGGCCCCTCGAGCTGGAAGTTCCGGAACGTGACGGCCGACTACCTCAGGAGCTGGATCTGGCCGGCGTGCTCGCCGGACGGGACCTGGCTCGCCGCCACGGCCACCGCGAACCACCCCGAGACGAGCGATGCCTCGGGGGTCCGCTCCCTGTGGGTCATCGCGACCGACGGGTCGAAGCGGGCCAAGATCGAACCGCCCGAGCTGGGAGCCCTGGAGACGCCGCGTTGGTCGGGGAACGGCCGGACGCTCCTCGTGGTGGTCCGGACCGAGCCGACCTGGGCGGCCCCGGGCACGCTGACCCTGGTGGAGGTCGATCCGAAGACCGGCAAGGAGGTCCACCGGGCGGGTCTCGGCGTCAGCCTGGGACCGGCGGAGGGTCCCGGCGGCCACCAGCTGTGGACCCTCGTCTCCGACTGGTACCGGCCGGCCTGAGGACCCCGCCGCCCGCTACCGGGCCAGCCGGTCCCGCGCGCCCCCCAGGAACCGCTCTCGGTCCACGACCACCCGTCGATGCCGTCCCCGGGCCACCACGCCGGCAGGGTCGGACACCTCGATCTCGAACTCCAGGGTTCGCCCGTCCACCCCGAGGAGGGTGGCGCGCGCGGTGATCCGGGCGCCGACCGGGGTGGGCGCCATGTGTTCGAGCTCGACCCAGGTCCCCACCGTCGTTCGCCCATCGTCCAGCCGCCCGGCCACCGCGGCGAGCGCCGCGGCCTCGGCCAGGGCCAGCACGGCCGGCGTCCCCAGCGCGGCGACGTCGCCGGATCCCAGGGAGGCCGCGGTGCGCTCTTCGTCGACCGTCCCGGCCGCGTCGCCGGTCAGACCCGGTTCGATCGTCATCGATCCTTTCGGCGGCGCGGGGGCATGGCGCCGGTAGGCTTGGGGCCGCCATGGAGCATGCCACGTCGTGAGGGGGCCGGCCGGCGTCCTCGCCCTCGTCCTCGCCGAGACCCTCGCCGGCGGCGCGGCATTGCTGTTCCTGACGCCGTTGTGGCGGGAGGTCCGGCACGGGTTCTTCAAGCTCACCGGATCGGTGCTGGCAGTCCTCGGGCTGGCCTGCTGGGGATCGGTCGGAGCGGCCCGGCTCCCCGGGAGCACGCCGGGGGACCAGGCCTGGTGGCTCGCCGTCGGCGTGACCGCGGCGACCGGGGTGTGGTCCGTGCTGATGTTCGCCCGAGCGGAACGAGCCGGACGTGTCCTCGGGTACCTCACGGTGCCCGGTTCGCTGGCCCTGCTGGGGGCCCTGGCCGGAACGGCGGGGCACGACCACGTCTTCGCGTTCCTGGAGCTGCTGGCGGGGGCGGCGTTCATGGGGGCGGTCCTCGACGGCCTCCTGCTGGGGCACTGGTACCTGACCGACCGGCGACTGACCAGGACCCCCATCAACCGGACCACCACGCTGCTCCTGGCTGCCGTGGTGCTGGAGGCCGCCGCGGTGATCGGGCGGGGGTTCGGCCCGGCCTCGCCCTCGCTGGAGCTCAGCCCGCTGCTCGCGGCGTCGGGAGTGGGATCGTTCGTGGCCGTCGGGATGGTCGCCACGACCGCGCTCATCGCGGTGTTCATCCGGCTGGTGCTCGCGGGAACCAGGGCCACGGCCGTCCAGGCCGCGACGGGCTTCTACTACCTGGCGGTCATCACCGCGTTCACCGCCGAGCTCGCCGCCAAGATCCGGTTCCTGCCGTGAGCGGCGACGCGGTGGTGTGGACCCTGCTTGGGGCCGGGGCCGTGGCGCAGGTCGTGGCGTGGCGGCTGGTGGTGGCGGGTCGGATCAGCGTGTGGTTCGGGACGGGCGTCCTGGTGGGCCTCCTGGGGGCCCTGTCGGTCGCGACGGGCCGGGTGCACCTGTCCCCGAAGGTGGACGTCGTGCCGGCGGCCCTGGTGGGCCTGGCCTCGGGAGTGGCCCTGTTCCTGGCCACCCGGGTGTTCGTCAGGCTGGTGCGGTTCTGGAGGGCGTTCCAGCGGGACACGACGGATCTCTACGGGAACCGCACCTCGGTGTCGCTCCCCGTGGCGCTGTTCGTGGCCGTCGGGCTGTCGGCTCCGGGCGAGGAGCTGTTCTGGCGGGGCCTCGCAGCCGGACGGCTCACCCCGATCGCGGGCACCGTCGGCGGGGCGGCGATCGCCCTGGCCGGCTACGGGGCGGTGCTCGCCGCCAGCGAGTTCCTTCCGATCATGGCCGGCGCGGTGGTCGGCGGGGGGCTGTGGTCGATCCTGTTCGTGTGGACGGGCGGGGTGGCCGCGGGGATCGCCTCGCATGTCGCGTTCACCGGACTCATGCTGCTCCTCCCGCCTCCGACCGCCGATTCCTCCCGGGGGGTGACGTGACGAGGCGGCTGCCTCCCGAGGTCGGGGCCATCCTCGACCACGGCGCGTTCTGCTACGTGGCGGTGGGCACCCCCAGGGGGCCGCACGTCACCCCCGTCGTCTACGCGATGCACGCGTCGAGGATGTGGCTCACCACCGCCCGCCGAACGGTGAAGGCCAGGGTGTGGAGGGACCGGCCGAGGACGGCGGGGATGGTGCGCGGGGGGGACCGGGCGGTCTCGTTCGTGGGGTCGGTCCGCCTCCACGACGGGCTCGACCCCACCACCTGGATCCCCTCGGCCGCCTCGCTCCCGACCATCTCGCTGGCCGCGGCCGCGTTCACCCGCAGGAACGCCCGGTTCTTCGCCGGCTACGCGGTGGACGCCCGCCGGGTGCCGCTGTCGTGGACCCCGCCGGGCCGGGTATTCGCCGAGGTCCGGGTGGAGGCGGCGGCGATCCTGGAGGACTGGGGGGTCGAGCCACGCATCTGGGGGCAGTTCGGCGAACGGGTCCACTCCCACGGCTCGTTCCGGGC
>WNGB01001699.1_pt1 | contig 36087 bp, 42 predicted proteins | sample 5400681 | NCBI WGS metagenome assembly WNGB01 (sample SAMN13153367, study PRJNA577476) | soil metagenome | isolation source: 115 cm soil or saprolite under grassland replicate 2 | place: USA:California | collected 2016-06-15 | reverse complement strand
GTTCGTGTACTCCCTCGGTCTCGGCGTCCCGTTCCTCCTCCTCGCGCTCGGCGTCGCCAAGACGGGACGACTGTTTGGGTGGCTCCGGCACCACGGGCGAGCGATCGAGGTGCTCGGCGGCTCGGTCCTGGTTCTGATGGGCGTGCTGATGATCACCGGACGGTGGGTCCAGCTGTTCGCTCCGCTCCTCCGGCTCTTCTCCCGAAGCGGATGGCCGCCCGTATGAACGGCGAGGAGGGCTGATTGCCGACATGGCTCCTGGGCACAGCGGCCGCATGACCAAGCGCCTCGTGGCGGCGACCGTGGTGGCTGCGATCGCGGTCGTGGCGCTACCGGGCGCGGCCCTCGCGCATGCCGGGTTCGTGTCGGCCTCGCCGGAGCCCGGATCGACGCTCGGCACCGCGCCGGGGCAGGTGATCCTCACGTTCTCCGAGCCGCTGAACACGAGGCTCTCCCGAGCCGCGGTCCTCGAGCCCGACGGCCGTACGGCGGCCGGTCGGGTAACCGCCGACGACCGGATGGTCATCGACCTCACGACGAACCAGACCGGCGTGTACGAGGTCTCCTGGACCACGGTGAGCGTGGTCGACGGCCACACGCTGTCCGGCTCGTTCCGGTTCGGCGTGGGCGTCCCGCCTGGCGCCGGGGCCGAAGGCGGGACGACCGACGAGCCCACCGGACGTGACCTCCTGGTCTCGGTGGGTCGGCTCGTGGAGGACGTGGGCCTCCTGTTGCTGCTCGGTCTCCTGCTGCTCGGCCGGCTGGCACGCAGACGCCCCTCGCTGGAGTGGGTCCGGACGCCAATCCTGCCCGTGTTCGCGACGGCACTGGTCGGTGGCCTGGTGGTCGTGCTGGGCGAGGCGCTCGTGGCTGCGCCTTCGCCGTCTGTGAGCGCAGTATTCACCTACCTCTCGACGGGCCTGCCGGGATGGGCTCGGCTCGGCCGGGTCCTCCTCGAGGCCTTGGGAGTCCTCGTCGGGTGGAGATGGCCTCGCCGCGCGGCGCCGTTCGCCGTCGGTGCCGTCGTCGCCCTGGCGGCGGCCGGCCACGCGGCGGCGATCCAGCCTCGGGCCTGGGGCATCGCGGTGGAGGCGATCCATCTCGTATCGGCCGGCCTCTGGGCCGGGGGCGGGATGGCCCTCGCGCTCCAACGACCGCCCGATGGATGGCGCGGCGCAGCCGGCCGAACGCTCCTCGACCGGTTCACCCCGCCGGCCTTGGCCTCCTTCGCCGTGACGGCCGGAACCGGAGTGATCCGCGGGATCCAGGAGGTGGGCGGGCTGGTGGCGCTGTTCGGGTCCTCCTACGGACTCGTCCTGGTGGCGAAGGTCCTCATTGTGTTGGCGATGGTGCAGCTATCGGTGCTGGCCTGGCGGCGGGTCGCCTTCTTCCCCAGAGCGGAGACCGCCGCGGCCGTCCTTGCGATCGGGGCGGCGGCGCTGCTGTCCGCGTTCCCGCTCCCCCCGGGGCGACAGGCGGAGGCCGCGGAGGGACCTTCCGGCCAGGCCGAGGTCTCTCCGGTTCCCGCTGGAGAGGGGCTGACGCTCGGTTCCCACGCCGGGCCGGTGCTCGTCGGCCTCACCCTCCAACCCGGACGGCCCGGTCCGAACGAGCTCACGATCTACGTCCTCGGCCCCGAAGCGACGGCCGCCCTGGCGGTCCGAGCGACGGTCGACGGTGCATCCGTGGCGCTCTCGCAGTGCGCCGACACCTGTCGGGAGGGCGAGGCCGATCTCCGAGGGGGTGAGGTCGTCGCCGTCCACGTGAGCCCCTCCGCGGGTGGCAGGGCGACCTTCCGCCTGCCTGCGCTGCCCGCCGCCTCGGGAGAGAAACAGCTTCAGCAAATGATCGGAGCGATGGGGGCGCTCACCAGCTACCGACTGCAAGAGGATCTCACCTCGGGTCTCGGGACCACGGTTCACACGACCTATGCCTTTGCGGCGCCGAACTCCTTCGAGAGTGACGTCGAACAGCAAGGAGGAAGTTTCCGAACGGTGTGGATCGGGGACACGAGGTACACCCGCGAGGGGAACGGCCCCTGGAAAGTCGAGCGCGGCGCGCCCGCCGTGCCGGTGCCAACGTACATCTGGGACTCGTTCCACCCGTATCAGGACGTTCGGACCCTCCGCCGGGCGAGGCTGAACGGCGTCCGAACGACCGAGATCGCCTTCGCCGGGGGCAGCTCGGACCTCCCGGTATGGTTCAAGCTCTGGGTCGACGTGAGCGGGCTGGTGCACCGAGCCGAGATGCGGGCGCCCGGACACTTCATGGATCATCGGTACTACGACTTCGACGCACCGATCACGATCGAGCCCCCGGAAGGAGCGAGCGGATGAGATCTCGAGGATGGATCGCGACCACGATCGGGTTCGCCATCCTGGCCGCGGCCTGCACGCGCGACGCGGCGACACCGAGCCGACAGCAGGAGAGCCCGATCGCGGTGGGCGATGCGGCGCCGGCGTTCACACTCGAATCCGCGAGCGGCGGACCCGTCTCGCTGTCGGACTACGCTGGCAAGCCCGTGCTCTTGTATTTCAGCATGGGTCCTGGGTGAATCGGGTGCATGCAGCAGGTGGTCGACCTGCAACGTGATGAGGGCTTCGCGAACCTCGGCGTGCAATTGCTTGCCATCTCGCCCGACCCGGTGACCGCGTGGCGGCAGGACGGCGGCACGCTTGGGATCACCGTTCCGATGCTGTCGGATCAGGGAAACACCGTGTGGATGAAGTACGGGATTCCGAGCTGGATGATGGCCACGGGCGAGCCCGGGCACACGTTCTTCCTCGTTGGCGGCGACGGCAGGATCGCGTGGCTGCGTGACTACGGCGCTCCGGAGCACGGCGGAGCGATGTACGTCCCGCCGGACGAGATTGCATCGCAGCTGGAGGAGCATGTGGCGGGATGATCGATCGTCGGAACGGCTCCCGACTCGACGAGGCCAACGGTTTCTCACGACGCGCAGCCCGCCAACGTCGGGTAGAGGCGGGAGCGAGCGCCTGGTAGCGGTGGACGCAAGGAGCAAGCGATGGCACACATGGAAGGGATGTGGATGGACGGGATGTGGATGAACGAGATGATGTGGGCGATGTGGATCCCCTCGGTGATCATCCTCGGGGCGCTCGTGGCGCTGGGCATCTGGGCGGTGCGCCGGTTTTCGCCGCCCCGAGGCAACTCGAGCGCCCGCCAGATCCTCGAAGAGCGGTTCGCGCGAGGCGAGATCGACGACGATGAGTTCCGCAGCCGGCTCGCCGCTTTGGAGGGCCAGCGGTAGCGGGCGATGCCAGAGGACGCGCCGAGCGTAGGGCGCTGTGTGTGGCCCGCCTTGGGGCGGAAGAGATCGTGGAGTCTCCTCCACGATTGCGTGACGATGAGGCTTGACCGGCGCTCCTTGGGGAGGACGCGTGAGGCTGCGGCGAGGAACAGCTCATCAGGCGCGAGAGCTTCGGGCGGAAGGTCTTGCGCTTCAGGACCTTCACCTGGTGGCGGAGGACGATGCTCGGTCTAGCACATCTCTAGGCGATCCGCTAGAACCAGGGGCCAAAGCGCGCTGCAAGGAGGGGCCGTGGCCAATAACCAGCAGTCCGCGATGGCGTCACTCGTCGTGGGCCTCATCTCTTGGGAGGTCTGATCATTGGTTCCTCGGTCTGCCGGGACCGAACTCCGGACCAAAGGAGAACGCCGCCGAAGTGCGCGGCATTGGATGACGACTACTGGGACATGGTCGACTTGATGCTTGATGTCGCGCCTCTTGGCGTCCAGCTCCGGAACCGTGGCGGCTTCAACTCCTCGTATGTGGATGTTCAGGAGGGAGAAGGCGGCATCTTGCACGTCGATAATGACGCGATTGAGGACGAGTGGGGGCCCATGTATGACGAGCTGACTCAACGGTCGAGGACGACTTCCTTGCCTGCCGGGAGTCATTTCCAAACGGGTTCTAGGCCGTCTCGCTTCGCGACCCGGGACTCCTGAATCCCGCGCCGCGCTCCTATTTGACGCTTTGACGCGAGCCTTCTGCGTACTCCATCGCCTCCATCTCGACCGGCCAATGAGGCTCGTCCTTGGAGGCCGGTCGCCGGGTCTTAGTCCGATGGGTGGGTTGTGCGGATTTCGTGCCTACGCTGCAGCCGCCCGACGAAAGCCAGCGCATCGGATGGGTCGAGAATGGGGAAGCCGTTGAAGGCTTGGCGTATCCGATGACCGGCTCTGAGGAGCCGCTTGTCCTTCGTGAGGAATCCGGTCATGACATACCGAATCGCCGTCGCGACGTTCATCGCGTCGCGCACGTCTTGTCGGCGCGCCGAGAACCAGTCCCCTCCCGGGAACAGGCACGAGAACACCTGGTGGAGCCGCTTCTCATCATCCTCCGAGCCAAGTACCGAATGATCCAGCCTGGAATGACCCACCACCAGGGGGCCCAGGTACTCGGAGTAGTCGCCTGCGTATTCCAGGAGCTTGTCCCGCCGGCCAATCGGGGCATCGCTGAGCTCGGTGGCGGGGATATCCGACACGAAGAGCTGGATCCATCCACCTCGACGGAGCTCTCGAAGCTCTGCCATTTCACGGGAGGGGTCATCGATGAGGTGCGTGTCAATGATGAAGCGTATCCCGAGGCGCGTAGTCGGGTTGAGCGAGTGGGTAATGTCCATGGCTCGTCAACTCAGAGGATACTGAGGAGATCCCAGCGGTCCTGCCTTCACCCGCCCACCCTCGGGCCCCGGGGCTTCGGTCCGGCGCCGAGCAAATGTGTCAAACCTGGAGACCGACGTCGCCGATGAGACTGTTGAGCCGCGCCACGAGGTCTTGCCACGAGTTCGAGTACTGCCCCCCTAGGTCTACACGCGAGAACTCGCAGGTCACGGCCCTTTCTCGTTGCCTCCGGCTCGTTTGCCGGCGATTCAGACGCCGTGCGATCCCGCAAGTATCCCGCACGAGTCTCACGGAACCCCAACGCGGGGGCCTACGTGCGGCCTATCCGCGTGTGCGGCAGAGGACCCCCTGACTCGCAACGATGCGACCATCACCTGAACCAGGACTGCGGTCCGGGGTCGTGCCGTGCGATTCGGTGCACACTCACAACAAGGACGGCGCGCGTAACGCCGACACAGGCCCATCGTCAAGCGCTGCATCGCCGAGTCGGCATCTGGGTCGTGCTCGGATCCGCTCAAGCCTGGACCGATCGAGCGAACGCATCACCCGCCGGGTCCTTTCCCGCGATGCCCAACACCATCCGGATCGACGGAAACTAGCCGGCGACTCGAACACGACGACCTTGGCGGAGTAGTCGCTTCGGCATTGCCACGACGAATAGGTTCCGCTGATTGAAGAACGTTTCAACGGTGCAGGGCACGAGTCGACCGCTGAGATCGGCAAGCGGGATCGTGTCAGCCACCGGGCTGACCCGACGAGCGCGGCCCGGGCAAGCGGAACGATGGCACCATCGTTCCTCTGCTCGCGGACCGGCACCGCTGGTATCAGCGTGGCTATGGACCCGAACCGCTGCCCGAACGACTTGGACTCGATGCCCGTGAACACTGGCACGGTCCAATCGCTCCGAGGGAAGCGGCCCGCGATCGCCAGGGCCAACGGATCCGGATGGTGCTCCACATAGAACCGGATGGTGACGTGTAGGGAAGCTCCGTACTGGTCGGCAAGGAGGATCGGGGTCTTGATCGAGTTCTCGTAGTCGAGCGCGCGCTCGTGGAAGCGTCGGCCTTGAAAGATCAGCAGGGCCGCGGCGAGGTTGGCCTCGAGCTCGAGCAGCTCTTCGGTCTCCCGGAAGAGCCTCTTCTCGTCGTCGAGGTGGAAGCTCGCCTCGTGCCACGGGATCAGCTTGTGGGCCGCTTCGTGGGCGTGGATGAACCGCTTCCTCCCGCTCGGCTGGCTCAGATCGACGAACGCCGTGTCGCTGCGGTAAAGGTAGGCGCCGAGGATCCGGCGGAGGGCGCCTGGCGTGGAACGCCGCAGATCCTCGGGTAGCTCCCCGATGTCCACAAGCTCGTCGACTGCCACGGCGCCGCCAACCAGGTCGAGCGGCGTGGGCAACACGCCGTCCACGCCCGAAGTAAACGATCGCCGCTTCCACGAGCCCGACGATCTGGCGACGGCTGAACGCATCCAGGCTCACGTCATCGGCCCTGCTTGCCACCACGCCGCTTCCTGAGGGTCTCCATGAAGCTGAGTAGCTCCCGTTCCTCGGCCGGCGAGAGGTCGCCGACCGCGTAAAGGGCCGCCCCAGCGAGGGACCGACCACGCCTTCGTTCTGCCGTCGGCTCAACGTGACCGGCGAGCCTCATGAGCCTGGGGAAATCGAGCTGGTACGTGTTGGCGAGCGTCCAGAGCATGCTCACGGCGGGCCGTTCGATCACGCCCGTCTCGATCTGGCTGAGATGCGCGTTGGCGATCCCGGTTCGACGCTCCACCTCGCGCAGGCTCCAGCCCTGCCTCACTGGTTCCTTCTTCAGGACGCGCCCCAGTTCCGTCGCCATCGCGATCTCCCGAACTAAACCCGCAGGTAGACGGTGTATTGTTGATCAGACGCCGAGCCTCTTTGGCGCCCACAGACCTTCAAAAGACCCTCACGCGCTCCCGTTCATCCGGGAAGCCGCTTGCCACAGAGATTCGTGACGAAGCACTCCCGGGCAGGGGGGTCTGACGCGCCAGCCGCCTAACAATCTGTTCAGGGTCGGAAGGCAAGGTCGCTACGGCGAAGGGTGTTTCGCACGCCGCCCATCATCAACCGCGGGAGTAGTCCAGAGAGCTCGATTCCCCTCTCCCGGGAGCACCGGGAGATATCCGAATCCGCGAGCAAGACGGTTGTTCCGTCATCCGGCACCCTCGTGCAAAGGGCTTCCACCCCCCAACTGTCGACTGGAACCCCTAACGACGGCGACGTCCGCAAGCTCTCGACGGGGGCAGGATTCTCCGTCCCGCCGCAGGCGATCCCAGGTGACGCTCGGATCCGGGCAGATCAGGACGCTTCAGCCAGTCTGCTCGTCGAGCCAGGCGCCCCAGGGGCGGAACCGAGCCGGTTCCTTCCCGACGATCAGGACGTTGACTTCGCTTTTCACGGCTCAACCCCTTCGAGGCAGGTCTATACGGGCCAGCGGGATCCAGCCGACGTTCTTCCCGGAGGGAGGGCCCCCCGGCCGGGCCAATCGTCCCTGCCTAGGGGGGTCTAATGAGCCTATCACCCGCTGCCGCCTCCGAATACCACGAGCAGGGACGGTAGAAGTCTGAAGGCCTGTTCGGAAGGAGGTCGGCAATGATGGACGGATGGGACTGGGTGTGGGGGACCCTCATGATGGTCGTGTTCTGGGGAGGTCTCGCAGCAGTCGTCGTCTTCGCTGTCAGGGTGTTCGGCAGCAACCCTCGACGGGTTTGGGCGGAGAGTGACAAGCCTGACGCAAAGGCGATCCTTGACGCCCGCTTCGCGAGAGGCGAGATATCCGAGGAGGAGTTCGAGGACCGAAAGAGAGCGCTCGGACTTGCCGGCGCCAGGAACGGCCAGTTCGAAGGGAAGATCGCAGGGGCTCGCTGAGCCTCGCCAGCGGCGCGCAGGTACGGCCCGCTCGAGGCTCTAGCAAGCGATCTCTCCAGTGATTGGGTTCGTCCTGCCATCCGCGTCACCGGTTGTTTGCCTGGGAGGCCCTGGCCTCACATCGTTCGGCAGGGAAAGAACCAGAAGAGAGGAGACCGGTCACGGAGCTACGCCTGGAGACCGATCGCCTCGAACTGCAGGCGCTGACACTGGGCGATCTCGACGAGCTGGCGTCGATGCTCGCTGACGCCGAAAGTCTGACCTACTGGGGGCCGCCGCTCAGCAGAGAGGAGGCGCGGTCGTGGATCGAACGCAACCTCAGGCGCTACGAGCACGACGGGTTCGGGCGGTGCGCCGTCATCCTTCGCAGTACCGGTGAGCTGGTCGGAGATTGTGGCCTGATCCGCACCCTCGTGGAGGGACGTCCGGAGGTCGAACTCGGCTGGATCGTGCGCCGGAGCTATCAGGGCAGGGGGATCGCGACGGAGGCCGCCGCGGCGTGGCGAGACTACGCCTTCGACACGCTGGGACTGCAGCGGATCGTGTCGATGGTCAGCGAGAAGAATCTCGCGTCTCGTCGCGTCGCGGAGAAGCTGGGGATGACGGTCGAGCGCGAGGCCGCATGGGGCGACCTCCCTCACCTGATGTACTCGGTGCATCGCGACGCAAGGAACAGACCATGAGGCTGCGCCTGGTGAGAGCCGGTAGAAGGGAGGGGCCGTGGAACTCCATGATTGGCTGAAGTTCTTCCACATCCTGGGGGCGTTCGTCTGGGTCGGGGCGGTGATCCTCACGAACGCGATGATGGCGAGAGCCAGCCGCGCGCCGGACCGGGCCGCCGTCCTCCGCCTCTCCCGCGAGCTGGAATGGGTCGGGCCCCGGCTCATCGGTCCGTCGGCCCTGGTGGTCATCGGCCTGGGGATCTGGCTTGTCCCTGTAGAGGAGGCCCTGTCCTTCTCCCAGCTGTGGATCTGGCTCTCGCTCGTCCTGGTGGGGGTGACGATGGTTCAGAACGCCATCTACTCCGCACCCGAGGGGAAGCGGATCGCGCGCCTGGCCGAGCAGCGGGGGGCCGAGGACCCCGAGGTTCGGCGTCGCTTGAGTCGACAGCTCTGGCTGGGTCGCCTGGACCTGCTGATCCTGGTGGTCGTGCTGTGGCTCATGGTGTTCAAGCCCGGGGTCTGACGCGGATGGACGAACCTCGCTGGCCGCGTACTAGGGTGCAAGGCACGATGCACGCGACGGAGGATCGAAAGAGGCGAGGCGTACTCGCATCGCTCGCCAGCATCGGCGCCCTGCCTGTCGAAACGCCCGCCGAAGGGCTGCGAAAGCGCACGTTGGTGTTGGCGGCAACCACGATCACCGTGCTCGCGGTCGTCTGGGTCGTCACGTACTGGCTGCTCGGCCTGCATCTGTCGGCCTCGATCCCGTTCGCGTATCAGGTCGCCTCGGTAGTCAATCTGGCGATCCTGGCCAAGACCAAACGCTATCGGTTGTTTCGACGGTCGCAACTCGGGCTGAGCCTGCTCCTGCCGTTCCTACTGCAGCTCAGCCTGGGCGGCTTCGTCTCATCGAGCGGCGTCATCCTATGGTCGTTCACGGCGCCGCTCGGAGCTTTGTTGTTCGCCGGCCGTCGCGCGGCCGTCGGATGGTTCGGCGCGTTCCTTGGCCTCATCGTCGCGGCAGCTGTGCTCGAGCCCGTCATCGGCGAGGCTGGCGACCAGATCCCTCCCTTCATACAGATCCTATTCTTCGTGCTCAACATCGGCGGGGTGACCGGGACGTGCTACATGCTCCTGCATTACTTCGTCGGCCAGCGGGACGCGATGGCCGACATCGTCGAGGAGGAGCGCGAACGCTCGGAGCGATTGCTGCTGAACGTGCTTCCTGCGTCAATCGCTGACCGGTTGAAGAGCGGCGAGTCCGTGATCGCGGATCGCGTCCCGGAGGTCGGGGTACTGTTCGCCGATATCGCCCGATTCACGCCGCTGTCCGAGACGATGTCGCCGGAGGATCTCGTCCGTCTCCTGGACGACATCTTCACGACGTTCGATGAGCTCGCCCAGACGTACGGACTCGAGAAGATCAAGACGATCGGAGATGCGTACATGGTCGCCTCCGGACTGCTGCAGCCACGACCGTCTCATATCGACGCGCTGGCCCAGATGGCTCTCGCCATGCAGCGCGTCATGCGCCGATCTCCAGCGCTCGAGCTTCGGATCGGACTCGACGTCGGGCCGGTGGTGGCCGGTGTGATCGGGAGGAGCAAGTTCATCTACGACCTCTGGGGGGACACGGTGAACACGGCCAGCCGGATGGAGTCGCACGGCATCCCGGGATCGATCCAGGTGACGGAGCGCGCCTACGAGCGTCTCGTGGATCGCTTTGAGTTCCAGAAGCGGGGGACAATCGAGGTCAAAGGGAAGGGTCGGCTGCAGACGTTCCTCCTAATCGGTGAGAGAAGCAGAGGCTCGGCAGATGCGCGGACATCGCCGACTTCAGCGAGTAGGCCCGCGGTGTCCACGCCCCAAGCTGATCCGAGAGAGCCCGGATATGACAGCTGTCCTGCCTGATCGACGACGGAGTGCCAACTGATCCGCCACGGTGTCCCGGCTGATGCGCCACGGAGTTCCTCCTGATCGTTGACACCTCCGCCCGGCTTGCTCTCGTGGCCTCGCGGCCCCGAAGAGGAGATCGGGAGCGTGCTCGTGGAGGTCAGCGTGGTGGAGCAGCGCTACGACGCCGTGAAGGTGGTCTTTGCGAACGGACCGCGTCATCGGAACCCGGGGCAAAGCTATCGGCTAACTCATAGGGACTGCGGGCGATATCCACTATTGCCCCGGGGAGCCTGCCCGTCCGGAAACGCTCGAGGGCGAGGCGTCGGCGAACCGTGTTGCCGTTGTCGTAGAGGACGGTCTTATCCCGAAGGAGCGCCGCGATCTCGCCGATGATCGGCGCGCGTAGGCGCCGGATCGACCCCCATCCAAGGCCCGCAGAGGCGTTGACGATAACGATCTCCTCGGGCTGGCGCATCGCCGCCACGTGGGAGGACCAGTGCCTCCATCGTTGTGAAAGCCCGACGACCCACTGGTCAGCCATGTTGTCATAGACACCACCATCGACCAGCGCCATCCGGGACGTCCCGGCCGCTTCGGGCTGGCCGTCAGCGAAGCGATGTGGGGCCGTCGGCAGCCACCGTGGCGGGAAGGCGCCAGGCAGCGCGGCGGAGCACTGCACCGCGACGTGGAGCGGCAGGTCCGCCGGGATTCCCCAGCCAAAGCGGTAGGAGCAGATGACGCCTCGAGAAGTAGACGTGCTCCCCCGCATGTAGGTCGGTTGCACAGATCACGTGCTGAACCTTGTCGTGGAGTTCCTCAATCCGGGTGGGGCGTCCGCTCGGGGAATAGAGTGTCTGAGCGAGTGCCCGAGAACAGACGAGCCCACGAGCTGCGGCGAACGCGAAGAAGCCCAAGAATCCCAGCAGAAAAAACCCCGGCCCGAACCCACATGGACCAGGGAGCCCACCACACCGCGATAAGCGACGCGAGGAGGGCGACCAGTACAGCGAGATAGGCCCAGGTGAAGAGAGACAGGGGGAAGAAGGTCCCCGTTCGCGCCAGACGTCGTGCCAGCGGCACTACGGCCGCTCGGAAATCCGTTGCGGAAATGTCTGAGTAGTTCACCGTTTGGGGCCACGTAACCGTTGGTTAGCGACCCGCCCGAGACTGAAGAGACACACGCTACGTCACGGTTCTTCCCGGCGTCGGCCAGATACAGCAAGACTCCGAGACCAAAGAGCCCGGCTCTGTGGCCCCCACCCGAGATCGCAACCCCGACACTCGGCACCCCTGCCCCCCGATCGGTCCCGACGCTACCCCCATGGGTCTGTTGTCCGCAAACGCTTCAAGCTCAGGGTGATCGTCCCAATCGCGGCCGTCCGAGAGAAGGGATCCTGAAAGTGGAAGATGGTCCGGGACACGTGTGCACGGTGTCCCGAGACGTCGCATCGGAGCGGACGACGATGCTGGCCAGCTGAGTGACGAACGGCAACATGGCCTAGGCCCAGAGCCCGGGAGGACTACCAGCCGAAGAGCCCGAGGACCCTATTCACCACCGAGCCAGCAGCGGTATCCATGGGCGCCGGCCACTCCTCTCCCGCGAGGAGGAGTGGTGCCGATGCCTGCCCCCTCGACCCGTCGCCGAAGGTCGCCCTCGTATTCCGCAGTGAACCTATTCCCCCGGACATCGGCCACCTCGCCCTCCCGAGACCACCAGTACTCCTCGAGGATCATGGCCTGGCTCTCCTTGGTGAGATCCTGAAGTCGGGTGACGTGCTGAGCGCCAGAAGGGCCACCGTAGTCGTACGGATCACGGCCGCGGAGCCGCCCGAGCTGCTCCACCGGCCCCTGAGAACCTGGGCCTGGCCACTCTGGTGCTCCCACACGTGCCCGAGCTCGTGGATGAACGTGGACAGACCGATATCTTCGCCTCATCTGGCTTTCTTGAACCGGACCATGTTGTTGCAGGTCCAGGCGGCGCTGCCGCCGATCTCGGGACATCGTGCCCACGTGTCACCGATCCGTCGACCGTACTACTTGACGGTCAGCGCCTTCTTCATCCCGGCTTGGTAGTGCCCGGGGACGAAGCAGGCCATCTCCCACGTACCGGTCGCGTCGGCAGGGACGGCCAGACGAAGGGTTACGGCGCCGCCCGGCGCAACCTCGATGATGAGGCCGCCTGGCCCCCCTGCCGCGCCTTCTTCGGTCTCCACCAGCCGGTATCCTGTGCCGCTTAGGACTTCCGGCTCCATCATCGCCAACAGGTCATGCTCATAGCCCCCGCCGGGGAGGAGGGTTCGGCCGACGCTCCAGTGGTGCACGATGCGCCCCACGTTCCGCAGCGTGACGAGGACCGAACGACCGGCCGACAGGACCGCGGTCTCTGGGGGGTAACCCGGGGGCGGAGGGGGGCCCGCCACGGTGAAGCTGAACTCGTCCATCAGAAGCACCAGCCGCTGTGCCGCCGGCGATCCCGCCTGCTGAGCCTCCTTGGTCGGGCTCGCCGTCGGTTCGGGGCCGGCAGGTCCGCAGGTTGCGCCCAACACAGCCGACAGCACGGCCACCCCGATCAGAGAGCCAGGTCTGGCCCACCCGGTTCCGACGCCCCACCTCGATGAAGGCATACCGGGTGAGCCGTGTCGAGCGGCGTGGGCGTTCCTCCGGACGGTCACGTCAGCGCCCCGGTCTCGGCTCCGAGTGCCTCGCCCACCCGGTCCAGGAAATCCTTGAGCGTCGCCTCGGCGACCCGGTGGAGCAGCGCGCGATCGAGAACCCTGCCCACGGCGCCCAGTGGCGGCCGGTACCGGGCGCTGATCGAGAGCTGGGTCCGGTTCTGTCCGAGGGCCGCGATCTCCAAGTCCGCCTCGAGGGACGGGAACAGTCTCCCCGGTCCGGTGGCCGTCCACGTGAGCGGCAGAATGGTCTTGGACGGGATACGGAAGGGGGTTCCCAGCTCGATCTGGACTTCCTTGCCCACTCGATGATCGTCGACCGGGAACCCCACCTCGGCCAGCAGGTGCTCTCCTCCGTCCTCGGCTTCACGGGCCAGCCCCGGCACCCAGACCTCGGGCGCAGCGAGGAGCCTCGCTTCCACGCCCTCGAACGGGAGCGGCAAATCCTGGAAGTAGCGGATGAACATGCCGACAGAATGGGACCGAAGCGAAGGCCGCCGCAGGGTCGATGGTCCCGGCCGCCCAGGGACTTGCGACACGCTGCAGGCCGGGAGTTGCTAAGCGCACTTCGTCCATGATGCAGGGTCATCCCCATAAGAGCGCGGTGCTGGTCGTGGAAGCTGATCCAACAGAGAGGGAGCGGTTGGGCTCCCTTCTTGAGCAGGCGGGATTGACGGCGCTACTCTGCCCGGGCGCGCGCGCGGGTTCACGACGGGTCCCGCCTTCGCTCCGGCTCCCTCGATCGGCCCGGATCTCGTCAGCGTGCGTAGCATGTCCCCCACCGTGACCGCTTCCGTGCATCCCCATCATCAGTAGTGGACAGACCAGCAGCAGTCCGACCGTGAAGACCGTGGCGAGCGGAACGCGGAAGAGCATCACCGCGAGAACGACCAGGCCGGCCACGATCACGAGCACCGGTGCGAGCCTGGTTCGTTTGGCATCGATGCGATCCATGTTCGGCCTCCCTTCTCTTCGTCTCAGACGAACCGTAGCAGGGGGGTGTGAAGGGCCGGTGAAGGTCCGAACGATACGCGATGAGGAGTGCGGAGGTAGACAAGCCGAGATGTCGAAGGCCGCCGATCACCCGGCGACCTTCGACGCTCGCGAGACTCTAGTGGCCCGCGTGTTCGAGCACGCGGCGCCGCTGCTCGAACTCGTCTTCGGAGATCTCGCCCTTGGCGAATCGCTCCTCCAGGATCTCGTGCGCCTCCGGGTGACGAGAGCTCGAGCTGCCTCGGCGCTGGTTCGCGTCCCAGCCGCGGAACGCCAGGACCGCCAGCACGACGAGACCTCCCCAGAACAGGACCATCACCAGGAAGCCGAGGATCCAGTTGCCCCAACCAGCTCCCCACATCATCGTCGTCTCACCCTTCCGTGGATGGATGGTGATCGGCCATCGAACCACCGATCACTTCAGAACCACCCATCATGCCCGAGCCACTCATCATGCCCGAGCCACTCATCATGCCCGAGCCACTCATCATGCCCGAGCTACTCATCATCTGCTCCATCTGCTCGTGCATCGCGTCGCACCGCGCCTGGAGCGCAGCCGGCATTTGATCGTGCATCGCCTCCATACCGGGCGAGTCGTGCATCGCGTCGCACGCGGCCACCATCTGGGCGGCGCCACGCGGCTCGCTCGAAGGGCCGTTGCCAGCTCCCGCCGCGTAGGCGATCCCGGCGGTCGCCACCAGCAGCGCCACCACCGCCACCCCTGAGATGATCCATCGCTTCCTCATCGCTCATCTCCTCCTTCACCCACTAACGTAAGGGCCGCATGTGAAGGCTCGGTGAAGGCCCCGAGCGAACCGGATGAGGCTCCGGGAAGCCGAACCGTGAACGCGGTGCCGGCGCCGGGCTCGCTTGAGACCTCGATCGAGCCCCCGTGCGCCTCCACCAGCTCGCGGACGACGGTAAGACCGATGCCCGAGCCGCTCGCGCGGACCCCATGGCCACGGAAGAATCGGTCGAACACGTGCGGGAGTTCTTCGGACGAGATGCCTGGGCCCGTGTCCGCAACCCTGATCACGGCCTGCTCGCCGATCGGCCGCAGGACCAACTCGACCGATCCGCCCGAGGGCGTGAACTTGAGCGCGTTCGACAGCAGGTTCGAGACGACCTGCCGCATCCGGTTGGGATCCGCGTCCGCGGCCACGTCGTCGAGCTCGGATCGGAGCGACACGCCTGCTTCATCGAAGCGGGGCTGGAACCCCCGGGTGACCTCCTCGAGCAGCGGTCGGAGTGCGGTGCGCTGGGGTGACAGAGAGAAGCCTGAGGCTTCGGCCGACGCGAGCGTCTCGAGGTCGCCCATCAGCCGCGTGAGGCGGAGCGTCTCCTCGTGGAGCGAGGCCACCGTGGGAGCGTCCGGGTCGACGACACCGTCCTGGATGGCCTCGATCTGGGACCTGAGGATCGCGAGCGGCGTCCGCACCTCGTGCGCGACCTCCGCGGCGAAGTCACGCCGGAGGCGGTCCTCCTGTTCCACCGCATCGCCCATCGCATTGAACGCGCGCGCCATCTCGCCGAACTCGTCCGGCGCGTCGTACCGAACGCGGCGCCCTCGATCGCCCGAGGCGAAGGCCCGCGCCGCACGGGCGAGCTCGCGCGCGGGCGACGTGGCGCGACGAGCCAGCACGATGCCGAGCAGCAGGGCCACGAATCCTGCCGCGAGCCCGCCGTACAGGAGCAGCCGGTTCACGGCCGCACGGAAGGACATGTCCTGCGGCAGCAGTCCCGTCGCCGGCAGCTGCACGACCGCGGTCCCGACGACCTTGCCGTCGACGGTGATCGGCAACCGACGCTCGGGACCGAGCACGCCGCCCCCCATCATCTGGCTGTGCATCTCGGCCATCTGACCGAGCAGCTGGTCGGGGCTGGGTGCCCACACGGTCCCCCCCGAGGCATCGAGCAGGCGGAGGGTCCCGCCGTCCATGAAGGCGAGCGGCGTGAGCGAGCGCAGGTCGTTCGTGTCCCAGCCGCGCGACCGCGTGTAGGAGTCGCCGAGGATCGCGACGAGCTGCTCCCCACGTGCTTGCTGTTGGGCGTCGAGGTAGCTGGCGAACCGGCTCCCGAACGCGACATTGACCAGGATCGCCGTGAGCGACGCGGCGGCGATCCCGATGCCCGCGAAGGCGGCCGCCAACCGGAGCGCGAACGACCTACGCATCCGGTTTCGCCCCGAACTTGTACCCGACGCCGATCGCCGTCACGACCCACCGAGGATGCTTCCTGTCGTCGTCCAACTTGCGGCGCACGTTCTTCACGTGCTGATCGATCGTTCGCTCGTATCCCTCGTAGTCGTAGCCTTGGACCTTGTTGATCAGCTCGTATCGCGAGAAGACGCGCCCCGCGCGCGAGGCGAGCGCGTACAGCAGATCGAACTCGCTCCGGGTGAGTTCGACGGTCGCTCCGTCGAGCGTCGCCTCTCGGGTCTCGCGGTCGATCGTGAGCCGACCGCCGTCGAACCCCAGTCGATGCTCGCGCGATCCGTTAGCCCGCCGGAGCACTGCCTCGACCCGGGCGACGAGCTCCCGCGGACTGAAGGGCTTCGCGAGGTAGTCGTCGGCGCCCAGGCGGAGGCCGGCCACACGGTCGTCCTCGGCGGCCTTGGCCGTGAGCATGATGATCGGCACGTTCGAGCCGGTCCGGAGCGTCCTGGCGACCTCTTCACCCGGCAGGTCCGGAAGCCCGAGATCCAGCACGACGAGGTCCGGATCCGATCGGGAGGCGGCCTCGAGCGCCCGCTCGCCCGTGTCCGCCACCAGCACCGAGTAGCCCTCCAGCTCGAGGTAGGACCGGACCAGGTCGCGGATCTTCCGCTCATCGTCGACGACCAGGACGGTCGCGGTGCCCATCTCAGGCCTCTTCCCTGCTGTCCTGGAGGAGATCGACGGACTGCCTGGTCCTGGCCCGCCGTTGCGCCCGACCGACGACGAACGCGATCCTCCCAGCGACCAACGTGGTCGCCGCAAGCCCCGTCACCGCGACCGCCATGACCACGTCGTTCGCGAGCGCGTGGGGACCCGCTCCGAGGCGGCCCGCCGCCGACCACGCCGAGCCGAGGAAGAACACCGCCGCCGCGACGGATCCCCAGAACAGGACGATCGGCCGGCGTCCCATCAGCCCATCCCTATGTGCGAGGCGACCGGTTGCACGGCCGCGTACACGATCAGGCCGATGATGGTGGCCACGACCACGCCGGCGGCGATCATCATCGGGAGGCGCCTGCGAGGACTCCGCTCCGGCGTGCGGTCGACGAAGGGGACGAGGAATAGGGCGATGAAGATCGCCAGTGTCGCCCACAGGATTCCCGCGACGCCGACCCAGTCCTCGATCGGGTAGACCCACAACATCGGCCACGGGGGCTTAGTGATCTCGATCCCCTCGATCGGCGCGGGGCCGTGCGGGGGCGGCGCTAGGACCGCGAGGATCGTAAGGACGCCGACCAGCACCAGGGCCAGCGCGCCGAGCTCCGCGAGGTGCTTCGTGAACGGCCGGGTCGGCTCGGGCTCGGGACCCTTCCGGAACGGCGACGGCGCCATTTTCAGGCGTTTGACGAGCAGCAGGTGGATCGACACCACGATCGTGAACAGGAACGGCAGCACCGCGATGTGCACCACGTACAGGCGGGTGAGAAACGGGATGCCCCCGAACGTCGGGGAGAACCAGAAGCCGAACCGGCCGAGGAGCTTGCCGATCTCGATGTTGTGCTCCAGGGCCTCCAGGGACTCCTGGTCCCACTTCAGGACCGTTCCCGTGAAGAACAGGGTGGCGGTGATCCCGGCGAGGACGACACCGAAGAGCCAGTTGGCCTCGCGTGGGCGCTTGAACGATCCAGAGACGAACACCCGGAGCAGGTGCAGGCCGATCAGCACGATCATCGCCATCGCGCCCCAGTAGTGGAACCCGCGGATGAACTTTCCGAACGAGACCGAGGTGATGATCCGCCGGACGCTCTCGTGGGCTACGGCGGGATCCGGGTTGTAGAACTGGGTCAGGTAGATCCCGGTCGCGACCATCAGGACGAACGTGATGAGCGTGAGGCCGCCGAGGGAGTAGGCCAGCTTGTTGGCGTGCTCCGGGATCGGGTACTGCAGACCCTTCAGACCGAGCCGCTCGTCCAATGAGTCCCACAGACGCCGCCACGTGCTCGGCGCCGTCGGTTCGCTCGGGGTCGTCTCCACCGATGCGCCCTGCTCGCTCATCGGATCCTCCTGACGAGGCCGAGACCGGCCAGGATCAGGACCGCTCCGACGGCGATCAGCACCGGCTCCTCGGTGCCACCGACGGGGGTGCGATCCAGGACTTGGATGTGGGCGACCGACGGGCACGGGGAAGAGAGTGATGGCGGAGCGCGCGGCGCGTCCTGCGGCTCAATCACCGGGGCCCCGGGGCAGGCGCCGATCGATCGCTCGAGTAGCGTCAGGGCATCGTCGGTCTTGCCGGCGACCAGGGCATCCTTGGCCTCGCTCACGAGGTCCAGCAGCACACCGCGCGTATCGTTCGACTCGAGAGCGTCTCCGACCTTGTCTATGGCGTGCTCGGCGACCTCCGCAGGGGGAAAAACCCCAGGATGTTCGGCGAGGATCGCGATCGCCTCCTGGACGTCGGTGATCGCGGGCACGTTCTCCTCACCCTCGTGAGCGAGCGCCACCGATGCCGGGCCGAGCGCGAGAGCGAGCGCGCCGACCACGGCCAGCGAGCGAGCGAGCCAGCGCCGGTGAACGTGCGTTCCCTCGCTCATGTCACACGCTCCGTGCAAACCGACCGACCGCATCGAGCAGCTCGGCGGCCTTCTCCTCTCCCTTGCCTTCTTCGATCGCCTCGCGGACGCACCCGTTTACGTGGTCCTCGAGGATCAGCAGCGCCGTCGCCTCGAGACCGGCACGGGCGGCGGAGATCTGGTCGAGGACGTCGATGCAGTACCGGCCGCCCTCCTGCATCTTCCGGATCCCGGTCACCTGCCTCTCGATCCGCCGGAGGCGTTTCATGATGTCCTGGTGGTTGCTTCCCATGCCGCCTCTTTTGCCTCGGCATCCTTCCCCTCGGGTCCGGGATTGCCGTACCCCGGTTGGGCATAGTTTCGCCGATGAGGATGCGCCGTGAATGTGCCGTAGGTCCCTTCCCGGGCGGGACGAACGTCCTGTACCGATCAGGTCACGTAGGAGAGGACCGTCAGCATGCCGGACTCGGCGTGATAGATGTTGTGGCACTGGAGCACACATTGGCCCGGGTTGTCCGCCTCAACGTCGAGTGTGATCCGCGATCGTGGCGATCGCCGGCGTGCGTCGGCTGGTGGCGGTCACCTTGGCGATTCTCCAGCCGACGCGATGATGCGAATGATGATGCTCGGCGTGAGTGGTCACGTGAGCAGCAGCTCGCGGCATATGAGGTCATGGGATCCTCCCAGGGCGTTCATCTCGTCTCACCGGTCATGAGAGCTCCGCTCACCGCGGTCGTGACCATCGTCGCCCTTGCTGTTTCGTGTACGGGAACATCGACGGACGGAGTCTCCCCCTCGTCTCCCTCAGCCGGAGCCGTCCCGCCAGGCTCGGAGGCGGGCCCCTCCGCCCAGCCGGTTACCGACTACGACTCATTCACGCAGGGGTTGGCGCTGCCGGGTTCTCGGTCCGTGAGGGGGATCGAACGGTGGGCGAGCTGTTCTTGGTGCCTGCACAGACCGTGTTGATCGACGGTGTGCAGGTTTCGACGTACGAGTATCCGACCGAGGCCACGCTCGACGAAGAGCGAGCGGCCATCAGTCGGGATGGCTATTCCCTTCCGACGAAGACTGGTGGGCTCGCGATGGTCGAATGGGTGGTCCCACCGCACTTCTATTCGGGAGGCAAGCTCCTCGTCCTATATGTGGGTGACAAGCAACGCACCCTCGAGGCGCTCGATCTGCTGCTCGGACCGCAGTTCGCAGGCGGCTAGCCCCCGGCTCGCCGAGGCAGCTTGGATGGCTGGCAGAGAGCGTTCGAGCGAGCAGTCCATCACGTCAGTTCCACGATCTAGTCGGATCCGCGCTAATACCAAGCGGCGAGCCACCCACGCATCTGCGCGATCTCCGCTTCCTGGGCGCCGATGATCGCACCGGCTAAGTCCTTGATCTCCGCTTTCGTCGCGTTCTGCTGTGCAAGCTTCGCAGCGGTGATCGCCGATTCATGGTGCGGGATCATCGCCTCGAGGAAGGACTTGTCGAAAGGCTGGGCGGTGCGCAGCATCTCGACATCGGTGGTCATGTCCATCGTGCCGCCCATCTCCATCCCACCCATGGCGTCGCCTTCCATCTCCATACCCGGAAGCAGCGGCATCGCGTCCATAGGCGGCGTCTGATCGCTCCCGAACCATTCCTTTCGCCACTCCCGCATCTGCGATATCTCGATCTCCTGGGCGGAGATGATGTCGGCTGCGAGTGCTTTGATCTCGGGATGCTCGCCGCGATCAGCCGCGATCTTCGCCATCTCGACGGCCGACAGGTGGTGGGGCACCATCATGTCGATGAACTGCTGGTCGAACGTCGTCATCGTTGATACCTCCTCGAAGTTCGTAGTGGGCTTCCTCCAAACGGCGAGATCGGTCCGACTCTCATCCTGGGCCCTCCTCCTCTGCCCGAGGGAGCCGGAGTCGCTTGAGCAGGAGGGCGTTCACCGCGACGAGGAGGCTCGATCCCGACATCGACAACGCCGCGATCTCCGGCCGAAGGACCAGGCCGAAGGCGGGCTCGAAGACTCCCGCGGCGATCGGGATCGCCACCGAGTTGTAGCCGATCGCCCACCCGAGGTTCTGCCGCTCCTTGCGGAGGGTCCCGCGGCCGATCGCGAGGGCGGTGGGGACGTCCAACGGATCGGAGCGCATGAGAACGACGTCGGCGGTCTCGATTGCGACGTCGGTGCCGGCGCCGATCGCGATGCCGAGATCGGCCTGCGCGAGCGCCGGCGCGTCGTTCACGCCGTCGCCCACCATGGCGACCTTCTTGCCGTCCTCCTGCAGTCGCGCGATCGTGCTCGCCTTGTCGCCGGGCAGCACCTCCGCGATCACGGTCTGCACGCCGAGCTGGTCGGCGATCCTCCGCGCGGTGGCTTCGTTGTCACCGGTGAGCATGACGACCTCGATGCCAGCTTCCCGAAGAGCGGAAATAGCTGCCGGCGAAGTCGGACGGGGCGCGTCGGCGATCCCGATCACGGCGGCCGCCTGGCCGTCCACGGCAACGATGACGGCCGTGCGACCTCCCGACGCGAGCTCTCGCCGTCTGCCCTCCAGCGGCCCCATGTCGAAGCCCTCGCGAGCCATCAGGCGGGCGTTGCCGACGGCCACCAGATGGCCCCCAACCTTCCCGAGGGCGCCGTGGCCCGGGACGTTCTCGAAGCTCTCGGCGTGCGCGGGTATAGCCCCGTGGTCGTCGGCGTATCCGACCACGGCCTCAGCGAGGGGATGTTCAGACTCGCGCTCGACCGCGGCCGCGAGTCGGAGGACCTCGCTCTCGGGCGAGCCCTCGACAACCACGTCGGTCACCTCCGGCTCACCTTTCGTGAGCGTCCCCGTCTTATCCATCACGACGGCCTGGATCCGGGCGGACGTTTCAAGCGCGACCGCGTTCTTGAACAGGATGCCCCGTTTCGCGCCCAGGCCGGTACCGACCATGATCGCAGTGGGCGTGGCCAGCCCAAGGGCGTCGGGACACGTGATCACGACGACGGTGATGGCGTACAGGATCGCGGTGCTGAACGGCTGCCCGACCCCGAGCCAGACCAGCAGGGTGAGGGTGCCCCCGATCAGCGCGACGAGCACCAGCCAGAACGCGGCGCGGTCCGCCAGTCTCTGACCGGGCGCCTTGGAGTTCTGGGCTTCCTGCACGAGCTTGACGATCTGGGCGAGGGTCGTATCGGCGCCGACCTTGGTGGCACGTACGCGCAGTGTCCCGTTCCTGTTGATGGTGGCCCCGATCACCTCGGAGCCCGGCGCCTTCGACACGGGGAGGCTCTCCCCGGTGACCACCGACTCGTCGACCTCGCTCTGACCTTCCTCGACCACACCATCGGTGCCGATCTTGTCGCCTGGTCGCACCAGCAGCAGATCACCGACGACGATCTCAGCGGTCGGGATCTCCACGGGTTCGCCGTCTCGGATCACGGTCGACTTCGGCGGCGCGAGGTCGAGCAAGGTACGGATCGCATCGTTCGCCCCGCCTCGGGCCCGCATCTCGAACCAATGCCCGAGCAGGACGAAGGCTGCGAGCACGCTGACCGCCTCGTAGAAGGTGTCCCCACCGCCCGTGAGCGTGACCGCCACCGAGTACAGCCACCCGGTGCCGATCGCCACCGACACCAGCACCATCATGTCGAGGGTGCGTGCACGGAGCGCGCGGACTGCGCCGTCGAAGAAGATCCAGGACGAGTAGAAGATCACCGGTAGGCTCAGCAGGAGCAACCACACGTCGTCGCGGAGACCGAACGGCGCTGCGACGTCGAAGTTCAGGACGTCGCGTCCGATCGGTGACCACAGCAGGATGGGGATCGACAGGAGTGCGGCGACCAGGAAGCGGTCCCTCATGTCGCGGACCATCGTGTCCATCGACATGCCGGCGTGACCGCCGTGGCCCATCACGTCGTGGGGCGAACGCATGGCTTCGCCCGAGGTCATTTCGTGGCCCGCGTGCTCGGCGGCCGGTGCGGTCATCTCGTGGCTCATGTGGTCGGCGTGACCGGTGTGCTCGGGTGGTGCAGCGGGCGCTTCGGTCACCGCTTGCATCGCGTGTTCCTGGGTCTCAGGGGGTGGATCGGGTTCCATCAGGGGGTCGCAGATGTGCTCGGGGACCGACTGGCCGGCGCAATGGAAGCCGCAGTCCTGGACCCAGCGGCGGAGCTCGGCCACCGAGGTCCTCGCCGTGTCGAAGGTCACGTTCGCCGTCTGCGCAACCGGGTTCGCCTCGACACTGATCACGCCCGGACGACGTCCCAGGACCTGCTCAACGACGGCCTTCTCGCTTCCCCGGTACATCCCACCGACGTGCAGCACCGTCGAGACGAGCTTCCTATCCTCTGCGGGAGCGCCATCAAGCCCACCGTGGTGGGCGGCTGGGTGCCGATCGTCTGCATCCATCTCGTTCACCCCTCTAAGCCAATCATGAATGCGATTAGCCGTCCTCGCGTCAGTTGTTGACCGCCGAGACTACGGTCTCGGCGCCACCCTGTTCCGACCACGATTCTCGCGGCACGGAGCCTCGCGCTTGCCGCTTCGCATGCACAAAAGGCCGCACGTCAAGCCCCCACAAGATCCCGGCGAGCGAACCGCCATATGCCGGCAGCTGCCGCGATGATCCCGACGACGAGGAGGACAGCGAAACTGTCCCACCGCACCTGGGACGCGGGCGCTCGGGCGATGTGGTGAAGGACCGACGTGTCAAGCAGCCAGTGACTGGCTCCCACGCTCGCGCCCACGACCTCCGCGAAGAACGACCAGGCCACGAGCCCGTACGCAACGGCTCCGGCGAAACGGGGCGCAAACCCGTGGACCAGCGTCCCGATCCCGAGGACGAAGATGGCGACCGGCACGACGTTGAGACCCGCCGCCAGCAGCGTTGGCAAGCTCAGGTCCCCTCCGGTGGTCGCCGCTCCCACCCAGGTCGACAGACCGGCGACGACGCCGATGAGGACGAGCGCCGCACCCGACATCGCAACGCGTCCCGCGAGCCATGCGACGCGAGCAACCGGCCGCGCGAGGAGGTGGTCGAGGTGGCCTTCGGCTTCCTCTTCGCGGGTCGCCGCAACCTGACCGGCGGCGGCCGACGCGACCAGGACCACGACGACGAGGAAGGCGATCCCGAGATAGATGGCGCCTCCGCTCGCGCCGCCGAGGCGTTGGAGGAACCCGCCGTTCTGGTTCGCCCACGCGATCGCTGTCGACTTGGTGATCAGCCCGAGGACCAGGCCGCCCGCCGCAAGCCCGGCGATCCAACCCGCCGCCGTGCGCCGGTCGAGACGGTAAGACAGGCCGAGGGGACCGTTCAGCAGGCGGGTCCTCGGAGCGGCCGCATCGTTCGACGGCAGGATGCCTGTGCCGACGTCACGCCTCTCGGCGAGGACGATCGTCACCACCACGAGCCCCGCGATCGTTCCGACGATCGGGATCAGCGGCAGTGGATTGCTTGCGGTGAGAGGACGAAGCTCGTCGACCCAGCCGAGCGGGCTGGCCCAGCGGAGCCACCGCAACGAGGAGCTGCTGTAGGCGACGAGCCGGATCAGGTAGAGGACCCCGAAGGTCGCGGCGGCGAGTGCTGTGGCCTGCCTGCGGGTCGTCGCGAGCTGGCTGCACACCGCCCCGACAGCGAGGAAGACCGCCGCTCCGGCCACCATGGCCAAGGCGGCGAACAGGCTGGCGCTCAACGTGAAACCGGCATCGGCGCTGGAGCCGACGACGATGGTGATGGCCGCCGTCACCGTCCACAGCGTAAGCAGCCCGACGCCGAGACCGACAACCGCCCCGGCGGCTGCGCGCCGCCGCGTCGTCTGCCCAGCAAGCAGCACCTCCCAGCGGCCAGCCTCCTCCTCGCCGCGCACGAGGCGTGTCCCGGCGAGCAAGCCCCACACGGCGCCGATGAGGCCGGCGACGATCATGTGGAAGGCCGTGTACCCAGCGACCGTGTCGATGTGGTGCACCGGGCCGAAGATCGCTTGCAGCCCGACGCTCGAGCCGTAAGTAGCGGCCGCGCGTGCCCGGTCCGCCAGGGTCGGGTACTCCTTGGCGAAGGAGGCTACCTCCACCCAGGTGACAAGCCCGAACACCCCACCCCAGATCAGGGCGCCCCTTATCACCCGGCGGGCGACGACGACGGCGGGCACGAAACCCGGATGACGCGTGGCCGGCACCACACCAGGGCGGCCGGTGATCTCGATCGTCTCAGCGGCCACTGGAGATCACCTCCCGCTCGTTGGCGGCCGGTTCGGCCCCGTACTGAGCGATGAACAGCTCCTCCAGCGAGGGCTCCCGGCTGAGGATGTGGCTGACGCCGACCGCCGTGAGGCGCTCGAGCAACGGCTCCACGGAGCCGCGCACCTGCAGGCGAACCCGGTTGCCGTCGACCTCGACATCCCTGACGCCCGGAACGCCTGACAAGTCCGGCGGGCTTGAGTCGAACGTGGCCTCCACCGACAACGCTGACAGGTGTCGCATTTCCGCGAGCGTCCCGACCTCGACGAGCCGGCCTGCGCGAAGGATCGCAACCCGGTCGGCCAGCGCCTCGACCTCGGACAGGATGTGAGAGGAGAGGAACACCGTCTGGCCCGCATCTTTGGCTTCGACCACGCACCGTCGGAACTCGCGCTCCATGAGCGGGTCCAGACCGCTCGTCGGCTCGTCGAGCAGCAGGACGTCCGCCCGGCCCATCAGGCCCGCGATCAGTCCCAGCTTCTGACGGTTGCCCTTCGAATAGCTCCGTACCTTCTTGGATGGATCGAAGGCGAATCGCTCGATGAGCTCGTCCCGGTATCCGGGATCGACCCGCCCCTGCACCCGGCCCAGAAGGTGCAGCGTCTCGGCTCCCGTGAGGGAAGGCCACAAGCTGGTCTCGCCCGCGACGTACGCGAGCCGGCGGTGCGCCGCAACCGTCTGCCGCTGGACATCCAGGCCGAAGATCTCTGCCCTGCCGCCGGTCGGTCGCAACAGCCCGAGGAGCAACCGGATGGTGGTTGTCTTGCCCGCTCCGTTCGGCCCCAGGTACCCAAGGACCTCGCCTTGGGCTACCTCCAGCTCGAGGGACGTAAGGGCATCGACCTGCCCAAAGCGTTTGGAGAGCCCCTCGGCTTTGATCGCGATGTTCATCCCGATCGCCTCCTCACATTCGCGTTTCCTATGGGCTACCCCGGTAGGGTATTCGCGGGGTCGAACCGCCTCGCAGGGTCGATAGTCCCGGCGCCGGCGGGACCCTCGGCGGAAGAGCCCGTCGCCAACCCCGCACGGAGCCAGCGCGCGGTGTGAGCACTCCTCATCTGAGGCGCGCGCCGGCTTCACGATGTCTTCACACCGGGCGCCGACGCTCCTGTGGATGCGAAGCGTCATCACGCCCTCGAGGGAGACCGGTTCGATCGACGTCGTCGTCGTTCGCTCACCCGCCTGCCACCTGTGCGAGGACGCGATCGAGGCGCTGGACGAGATCGGCACGACTTTCCCGCTCGACGTACGCGTGGTCGAGATCGACTCGGAGGATGGACGCGCGATCCTTGCCCGCTACCGTCCGGCGCTCTCCCCCACCGTCGTGATCGACGGCCGCCTGTTCAGCTCTGGTCGGCTCCCGAGGAAGAAGCTCCAACGGATGCTGGAGAGGATGAACTAAGTGAGCACGCTTCTCTCCGGCGGGTCGATCCTGGCGGCGTTCTTCGCCGGTGCGCTCGCACTGTTCAGTCCGTGTTGCATCGTCTTCCTTCTTCCCTCGTACATGGCGGCGGGCGTGAAGAACCGGCGGTGGTGGCTGTTGCCGCTCACGCTCGTGTTCGCGGCCGGCCTCGGCCTCGTGCTGCTGCCGATCACGCTCGGGATGGGATTGCTGGCCCAGGCGCTAACGCGGTTCCACACCCCGCTGTACCTCGCTGGCGGTCTGCTGCTGCTCGCGATGGCGGCGTGGTCGCTGTCGGGTCGCTCGTGGAGCCTGCCGTCGCTCATCCACTCCCCCGCGCCCGACCGCAGCGACACCGCCGGTGTGTTCGCCCTCGGCGTCTTCTCCGGCATCGCCTCGTCGTGCTGCGCTCCGGTCCTTGCGGGCGTGATGACCCTCTCGGCGCTCTCGTCGTCGTTGGCGGGCTCGGCGGCGCTCGGCCTCGCGTACGTCTTCGGGATGGTGTTCCCGCTGTTCCTGGTCGCGACGTTCTGGGACCGTCTCCGCCTGGGCCAGCGCCGTCCGTTCCAGAGCAAGACGGTCCGGCTGCGATTCGCTGGCGGGACGTTCGTCACGAACACCATGAACGTCGCCGTGGCGGTCGTGTTCGGGGCGATGGGCGCCTTCGTCCTGTACCTTGCGGCGGCGGGCAACCCGATGGGTGCGGGAGGACTGCAACTCGCGATCGGTCGGTGGCTGACGACGTTCTTCATGCGCCTCCTTTCGTTCCTCGACCCCGTCCCCGATCCGATCCTCGGCATCGCCCTTCTGGCCCTGGCGGCAGGCTTCGTCACGTTCGCTCTTCGGGGAGGCCGCGAAGCGGCCACCCCGACCGAACCAGGAGGTTCCTGCCATGAGCACAACGAAGGTGCGGCCTCGGCCGGCGAGAACGTCACCGCCGAGGAATGGCTCGACGCAGAAGAGGAGCTCGCGGCGCGCTAACCGGTGGCGGCCGGTATGGTCGATCGGGATCGGCGTCGCCCTGATCGTCGCGGTCGCCGCGATGCTGCTGGCGTCTCGCTCGCCTCGCTTCGGCGAGGGCGTCGGCGCACAGGCGCCAACGTTCATGCTCCCCACGACCGGCGAGGGTTCCGTATCGTTGGCCGACTTCCGGGGGAAGGAAGTCCTGCTGTACTTCAGCGAGGGCGTCGGCTGCGACACATGCTTCTATCAGATGCGCGAGCTCGAGCAGAACGCGACGAAGCTAGCATCGCACGGGCTGACGGTCCTGCCCGATCGTCGTGAACCCGGCGGACCAGGTACGAGCCGAGCTCGAGCGATTCGGGCTCACGACGCCGTTCCTGATCGACGCCGACGAGAGCGTGTCCGACGCGTACGGGGTTCTGGGGACGGGGATGCACGAGAACCTTCCCGGTCACTCGTTCATCCTGGTCGACGGCTCCGGGCGGATCGCGTGGCGCGGCGACTACCCGTCGATGTTCGTGAAGACTGACCGGCTCCTGTCGGACATCGGCTCGGCGCGATGACCACTCATCAACTATCCGGTGAGGCATCTCCGAATCGACAATGAGCGTGTGCGGACGGGTTCCATCGCTGGCAACGATGCCCAAGGAACCCGCCACTCAGTTCGGCTCAGGCGGACAGTCGGGGCAGTAAGGCGGGCGCTCCGGGTCCATGTTCTCCTCCCTTCCAAGTCAGCCGCGAGTTCAGTAGACGCGATCAGGCCGCGTACTTCACGGGCTCGGCCATGAAGCGATCGTCGCAGCTCTGGGAGCAGAAGTAGTATCTCGTCCCCTCATACTCCTCGCTCCCGGCGGCGGTTGCCGGATCGATCTCCATTCCACATACGGGGTCCTTCACGGTTGCCATCGTCTCCTCCTTCTTGATCCGTTCCCGCTCGCCGACCTCCACTCGAACCGCACCGGTGACGGGTCGGGCGCCACCCGCGACGACGGGCGCCGTGAACCCGCGGAGTAGGTTCGCGTTCGACACGACCGAGAGCGAGCTCGCGGCCATCGCGGCGGCGGCGATCATCGGGTTCAGCACGATCCCGAAGAACGGGTACAGGATGCCCGCGGCGATCGGGATGCCGATCGAGTTGTAGATGAACGCGAAGAACAGGTTCTGCCGGATGTTGCGCATCGTGGCCTGGCTGAGCGATAGCGCCAACACCACGCCGCGCAGGTCACCGGAGATGAGGGTGATGTCCGCGGCCTCGATCGCGACGTCGGTCCCGGTCCCGATCGCCACGCCCACGTCGGACTGCGCGAGCGCTGGCGCGTCGTTGATCCCGTCCCCCACCATGGCCACGAGCTTTCCCTCGTCCTGGAGCCGGCGAACCTCCAGCGCTTTGTCCTGCGGAAGCACTTCCGCGAGCACGCGCTCGATCCCCACCCGGCGCGCGACGGCCTCGGCGGTGCGGGCGTTGTCGCCGGTGATCATGATGACTTCGAGTCCGAGGTTTCGGAGCGCACCCACCACGGCGGGCGATTCCTCCTTGATCGTATCGGCGACTGCGACGACACCTGCGGGACGCCCATCGATCGCGGCGTAGATGGCGGACTTTCCCTCCGCGGCGAGACGCCCGACGATCTCCTCCAGTGTCGAAGGATCGGTGCCTGCGTCGGCGAGGAGCTCCTTTCGGCCGACCAGCACCTCGTGCCCGTCGACGGTCGCTCGAACCCCATGGCCCGTCACGGAATCGAAGGCGGTCGCATCGGCGAGCTCGATCAATCGTGCCTCGGCGCCCGCCACGATCGCGGAGGCGAGCGGATGCTCCGAGGACCGCTCCGCGGACGCCACGTGGCGAAGCAGCGTCTCCTCGTCGAAGCCGTCGACCGGCACGACATCCGTCAGGGACGGCGCGCCCTTCGTGAGCGTTCCGGTCTTGTCCAAGACGATCGCGTCGAGCTTGTGTGCGGTCTCCAACGCATCGGCAGATCGGATCAGGACGCCGTTCTCCGCACCCTTGCCGGTCCCGACCATGATCGACAGCGGCGTCGCGAGCCCGAGGGCGCACGGGCACGCGATGATCAGCACCGACACGGCGCTTACGAGGGCGAACGTGAGCGCCGGCGCCGGCCCGACGTCGAACCAGATGACGAACGTGCCGATCGCGATGAAAACGGCCACCGGCACGAAGTAGCTCGCGACGAGATCGGCCAGTCGCTGGATCGGCGCCTTTGAGGCCTGGGCCTGCTCGACGAGCCCGATGATCTGAGCGAGCATCGTGTCCCGCCCGACCTTCGTCGCGCGGAACCGGAAGGACCCGGTCTGGTTGATCGTCGCGCCGATCACCGTGTCACCGGGGCCCTTCGAGACGGGGATCGGTTCGCCGGTCACCATCGACTCGTCGACCGCCGAGCGACCATCGAGGACCTCGCCGTCGACCGGGATCTTCTCGCCGGGCCGCACGACGATGACGTCGCCCACCTGGACGTCTTCGATCCGGATCTCTCGCTCCCCGCCCTCTCGCACGACCCGGGCGGTTTTGGCCTGCAGCCCGATGAGCTTCCGGATTGCCTCGCCCGTCCCCGCTTTGGCACGCGCCTCGAACAGGCGGCCGAGCAGGATCAGCGTGAGGATCACACCCACGGCCTCGAAGTAGACCTCTCGGAGCTCCGGCGGCACGGCGCCGGGAACGACCGTGACGAACAGCGAGTACCCGAACGCTGCACACGTCCCGAGCGTGATGAGGGAGTTCATGTCGGCCGTACGGTGGCTGAGGATGAGCCAGCCGGTGCGATGGATCGGCCAGCCCGTGTAGAGCATCACGGGCGCGATGAACGCTAGCTGCACCCACCGGTTCAACAGAAAGTCCGGCACCCACGTGGCCCTGAGGAACTGCGTCGCCATGACGGCGACGAGCACCGGCGTCGTGAGAATCGCGCCGACGATCACGCGCCGGGAAAGGTCGCGGATCTCCGCGCGCCGCGCAATCGCCTCTGCGTCCTCGGCCTGGGCCGAGCCGAGCTCGCGCCGTTCGTCGACCCGATAGCCGATCGCCCGGATGGCGTCGCGCATCTGGTCGGCCCCGACCTGCGATGGGTCGAAGTCGACGGCTACCCGCTCGGCGCCGTAGTTGGCCTCGACGCGGTCAACGCCGGGGAGCCGGTCGAGCAGCGATACGATGTTCGTCACGCACGTGGGGCATGCGACGCCGTCGGCCCGAAGCGAGAACTCCACGCGCTTGATGTCGCTCACCAGCTGAATCGGTCCCACCCCCACCGCTCGTGCCGGTTCGTGCGAGTGTGTCGTAAGGGGAGCTGTTTCACGGCGGCCTTGCGTCGCCTCCGGGACGAGCGCTTGCCTCTCGCCGTTTCCGTCTCCCGCCTCCACGAGGAGGGTGCCGTGAAGCATGTTCATCCCACAGGCGAACCCGAACTCCCCGGCTCTCGTCGGCATGAGCTCCACCGTCGTCTGGCCGAACGCGGCGAGCGACTTGCTCACCCCGAAGTCCGGGAAGACGACCCGTGAGGAGCAGTCACTGTTCTCCTGACGGTCGAAAACGAGCCGGAGGGGGACGCCTTCCTCGACCCGGATGAGGTTCGGCGAGTAGCCGCCCTTGACGGTGATCTCGACCTCCTGGACCCCTCCGCGCACCTCGGCCCGTCGAGCCTGTTTGGGACCGAAGAAGAACCACCCGAGCGCCGCGATCAGCCCCACGCCCCCGGCCGTCACCAGGATCTCCGTTCCCGTCACGTCTCTTCGCTCCTCCCGCAGGACTGGCGGCTCCGATGAATCCTCGAACACCTTGATGCGCTTCTCTCCATACGTATACCCTGGAGGGGTATCATCCGTCAACGAGATCACGGAGCGACCAGGAGGCGAACGTGGCAACTCAGACACGCGGGTACACGGCGACTAAGCAGCAACTGATGGAGCGTCTGGCCAAGATCGAGGGTCAGGTCCGAGGCGTCGCGAAGATGGTCGAGGACGACCGCTACTGCATCGATGTCGTGACCCAGATCAACGCTGCAAGGGCGGCGTTGGACAAGGTCGGCCTCGGGCTGTTGGACGGTCACGTCCGTCACTGCCTGATCGGCGGGCACGGCGGCCCGACCGATCCCGACGAACAGGCTCAAGAGGTGATGGGGGCCGTGGGCCGGATGATCTCCCGTTAGGCACCGGAAAACGGGCCCGCCAGGCGATCTCCGAGTCCAAGTCTCCCCCGGGAAAATGGAAACCGCCGGAACCCGAGGGTTCCAGCGGTCTCCGGCCCGGACTGCAGGGCTCGTTGGGCCCGAGTCAAGACCGGCGTATCGCGGAGCCGATTGCGAAGCTCAGAGCTCGCATGCTCACGCCGACAAAGCACGTCGTGATCAGGCGGGTGGTCGCAAGCCGGCCAGGGTGACCGTCACGAGCCGACGGATCGACGCTCTCGACCGATGCCTGGCGCCCCTGAGGGCTTCGACACAGAAGTCTGCCAGCTCGTCCGGAGGCACGTCGTCCCGGACGTCGCCGTTCTTCGCGGCCTCGATCAACAGGCCTCGGATCAACTCGTGGACCTGCTGCTGCGCTCGCCCGAGCTGATCGGCTCGATGCATGAGTTCCTCGACCCCGGCGCTCTGGTGACCGCGCGAGTGGCTCGACAGGAGCGCGTACGCTTCGAGCACCGCCTCGAGTCGCTCCCCCGCATCGCCTCCCTGGTCTCGGATCTCCGAAAGGTGGACAAGATGGGCGTTGATCTGGCGATCGTGCCACGCGAGGAGGATCGCCTCGACGTCGGGGAAGTACTTGTACAGGGTCGCGCGTCCGATCCCGGTCTCTTCAGCGATCTGCGACATCGTTACGCCCAGTAGCCCATGCTCCGCAACCAGCGCGGCCGTGGTGTCCAAGATCGCGTCGCGCACCTCGCGGCGGTGCGCCTCGATCGTCTCGGTCCACAGCTTTGGCACGCAGGGAAGTATACGCGACGATTACTTTGGAGACGCTCTGATTTGACACAGACAGTCTGTCTCGATACCTTGGGAGCGCGCATTACCCGGTCTGACACGAGGAGACCGACATGGCTGACCCCCTCCGCTCCCCCGAGGACGCAGACCCCGCCCGCCAAGGACCGGACCAGGGCGCGCCGAGCGGCACACCTAGGTGGGCGGTCGTCGTCGTGATCGTCTTCGCGATCGCCTTGCTGGGGCTGATCGTGTTCCTCCACCTCAGCGGCGCCATCGGGCCCGGCGTCCACTAGGCGGTCGCACGGTGACGAACCACGTCGACGAACGTGAGCAGCCAATCGATGGCGGCAGAACTGCCATCGTCACGGTCAGGTCGCTGACCAAGCGGTTCGGAGACCTCGTCGCCGTGGACGACCTCTCCTTCTCCTTGGAGCCGGGAACCATCACGGGATTCCTCGGCCCCAACGGCGCCGGCAAGACGACCACCCTTCGTGTCCTGCTCGGGCTGGCCGAACCGACCGCGGGCCAGGCGCTCGTGTTCGGGCGGCGGTACCGCGACCTCGACGACCCGGCACGTCGGGTCGGAGCGGTGCTCGAGTCGAACGACTTCCACCCCGGACGCTCGGGGCGCGACCACCTGCGAGCGCTCGCGGCCGCGGCGAAGATCCCGCCCCGACGCATTGACGAGGTGCTGGCTCTGGTCGAGCTCCAGGATGCGGCCGACCGGCGGGTGAGGACGTACTCGCTGGGCATGCGCCAGCGACTCGGGCTGGCGACCGCGCTGCTCGGCGACCCCGACCTCCTCGTGCTCGACGAGCCGGCCAACGGGCTCGATCCCGCCGGCGTCCACTGGCTTCGGGGGTTCCTGCGAGGGTTCGCCAAGCTGGGCCGGACCGTCCTCGTCTCGAGCCACATGCTCGCCGAGGCCGCGCTGACCGTGGACGAGGTCGTGATCATCGACCGCGGGCATCTCGTGGCGACCGGACGGCTCGAGGAGCTCACGCAAGGAGGACGGACCCTCGAGGACGTCTTCCTCGGGCTGACCGGAGCCGCGACGTGAGGGCCCTGGTGCGCTCGGAGCTGCTGAAGCAGCGTTCGACCCGGACCACGCTCGGCGTGTTCGCCGCCATGCTCGGCCTCGTGCTCCTGGCCGTGCTTCTGCACGGCTTCGGTCTCCAGGCGGAGCGTCTGAACGACCCGAACGTGCAGCTGATGGTGCTCGGGCGGGGAGAGTTCCTCGGCGTGCTGTTCGCGGCGCTGCTCGGTGCACTCTCGATCACCGCCGAGATCCGCCACGGCACGATCAGGCCGACCTTCCTGTTCAGCCCGCGGCGGCCCCGGGTGGTCGCCGCGAAGGTCACGGTGAGCGTCGGGATCGGGGCGGGGTTCGGGCTCGTGGCCGGGGCCGTGGCCGTCGCCGCGGGCACGGCCGCGCTCCGGGCGCGGGGAACCGGGCTGCAGCTCGACCGTGGCGACTACGCGCTCCTCATCGGGGGGGCCGCGGCGGCGGCCGCCCTGTGGGCGGCGATCGGCGTGGGCGTGGGCGCCCTCGTTCGCAATCAGGTCCCGACCCTGATCGGCCTCTGTGCCTGGGTGCTGTTCGTCGAGGGCCTGGTGGCAGGCGACGTGGGTGGCCTCGGCGATGTCGGACGGTTCCTACCTGGCTCGGCGGCCGCGGCAATCAGCGGGCAGGACCCTGGCACGCTGCTCGCTCCCGGGCCCGGCTTGGTACTGCTCGCCGCGTACGCGGCCGCCGCGGCACTGGCAGGCGCGTTGGCCACCTCCCGCAGAGACGTTGGGTAGGCCATCGCCCTCACTCCACGAGAGCTCGGACCAGAGCACAGAGGTGGCCCATCGGAACGACGCCCGGCACGAGGACCGGCCCTCGAGCGTCCGGATCACCGTGATCGTTCAGAACCGCTACACGTTCGAAACCCACCGGGTAACAGGAAGGCAGATCAGGGAGGCAGCAGGCGTCCCCGCGGACTTCGCCCTCTACCGCCGCGCGCAAGGTGGGAACGAGCCGATCGCCGACGACGAACATATCGAGCTCCACAAGGGCGACCACTTCTTCGCGCGCCCGCCCTCGAACGCGTCATGACCGCGCGGACTCGAACACGCGTGATCCTGCTCGGAGCTGTCGCCGTGGGCGGCGCGATCGCCGTGGGGCGACACGCTCGCGGCGCGAGGGGGAAGAGGGTGCCCGGCGGGATCCTCATCGGCGACGCCGCCCTCTACGACGCGCTCAGCCACCGGTTCCTGCTTGGTTCGCTCTTCGAACGCATCGCCAGAGACATCGCTGCCATCACCCCGGACGGGGCGCGTCTGCTCGAGGTGGGGTGCGGCTCCGGTCGCCTGTCGATCCTGTTGGCCCGCCGGTACGGCCTCGACGTGACCGGCCTCGACCTCGTTCCGGCGATGATCGAGCGTGCCAGAGCCAACGCCGAGCGTTCGGGGAACAGGGGTGAATGTCGACCATCGTTCCTCGTCGGGGACGTTTCCCCCCTGGCGTTCCGCGGTGAATCGTTTGACGTGGTCGTGAGCACGCTGTCGATGCACCATTGGGCGGACCCGATCGCAGGCCTGACCGAGATCGCCCGCGTGCTGAGCCCGAACGGCCGGGCCCTCGTGTGGGACCTCCGTGGCGGACGCGTGCCGCTCCACGGACGTCTCCCCGATCCGGTCGAGCGCGCGCATGGATCCTCTCTTCGGGTGGTGAGCGCGACGCCATGGCGCTGGCCCTGGCGGCTCACGCTCACCCGGCGGATCGAGCTGACCCACGCCGAGGACGCCCCGGCGCGCCATAGTCCGTAGGTCCACTTCCACAGCTCGAGACTAGGGGCAGAGGAATGAGCTCGGGCGTTCGGGCGTGACATGCTCGATACCGCCATCCTCGCGATCGCGACTGTTTTAGCGATCGCGGGTGTTGGAGGCCTGATCCTCGATCAGGTACGAGCGGTACGAGCGCGCCCACCGGTCCCGGGAAAGCACGCGGCTCGTCGCGGCGAGGAACCCCCGATGCCGGTCTTTGAGCTCCGGCCGGCGAACCGTCCGTCGGAGCACCCTCAACTGGTGACGGAGGACGGCGTTCTCGAGCTGGAGCTGTGAGACGGTCTCGCGCCCGGTGAGCACCCCGATCACGCGAACGAGCACGAAGTAGACGAAAGATCGCAAGGCCCGAGGATGCTACCGACTGGCATCAATCAGGACGCGGATCCGAGTTTTGGAGCCCACATCGTCCGGCAGCAGTGTTCTCGGGGTATTGACCAGGGCATGGACGAGCCGCGGAAAACTAGACGGGTAGCACTCGGGACAGGGTCGCGGCATTCGGATCCAGGATGTAGAGGGCTCCCGTCCCACAATCCAAGGCTGCCTGGCTGGGTGAGATGCCGATGGCCAAGGTGCGTACGAGCCGGTTTGAGCGGGTGTTCACGACCCAAACGAGTCCGGCATCGAGATCGACGGTTTCTATGTTGAGCGCTCCTTGATCAATCACGTATACCCTATCCCTCTTCGGATCGACTTCGACGTCCATCGGCCAGACCCCGCTCCTCATCGACGTGACCACATCGCCTGTCGTCGCGTCCACGACCTCAAGAACCCCTACCTCGTTACCAGGCCTCACCAGATACAGAGTGTTGGTCGCGGGATCGACGGCGGCCGCGGTCCCACCCACCGGGAAGGTGTTCACGACTTGGGTAGTGCTGGTGTCCACCACCAAGACGCGCTGGCGGTTGGACACATAGAGGCGCGAGCGGGTTTGATCGAGGGCAAGAGCCAACCCCCGCGTCGACACTCTCGCGAGCCGCTCAAGGGTCCCCTCGTCGAGCACCCAGAGGTCGCCTTCGCTGGTCAGCACGTAGACTCGCTCGGCTCGGGGATCGACCTCGAGATCGAAGACGTCCTCGACCACAGGTGGTCCGAGGCGTGCAGTCAGCAGGACCCGAGGCGTCCGACCATCGATTGCCCAAATCCTGCCCCCGGCGGCAGCGACGAACACCGTCTCGCGCACCGGGTCCACAGCGACTTGCTCGGCGGCTGACAGACCCGGGAGTCCGCCCACCCGGCGCATCGTTTCGCCCTCCACTATTGACAG
>WNGB01001697.1_pt1 | contig 36097 bp, 41 predicted proteins | sample 5400681 | NCBI WGS metagenome assembly WNGB01 (sample SAMN13153367, study PRJNA577476) | soil metagenome | isolation source: 115 cm soil or saprolite under grassland replicate 2 | place: USA:California | collected 2016-06-15 | reverse complement strand
CGCACTCCGCAGCAACACCAACGGCGACAACAATACGGCCACCGGCTTTGCCGCGCTCACTAGCAACACCATCGGCTTCAACAACACGGCAACGGGTCTTTGGGCCCTCTTCAACAACACCGAGGGCGATGGCAACACGTCTAACGGGATGATGGCGCTCTTTAACAACACCACCGGCCGGGGCAACACGGCCAGCGGGTGGGAAGCACTCCGTAACAACACCGAGGGCGAGGGCAACACGGCCATCGGTGTTTTCGCTCTTCATGACACGACCGGCGACAGCAATATCGCATTGGGCGTTAATGCCGGCGCAGCTCTCACCACGGGCAATGGCAATATCGATATTGGCAACTCTGGTGTTGCAGGTGAATCGAACACCATCCGCGTCGGCGAATTTCAGACAAGCACCTTTATCGCCGGGATCAGCGGCACAGCGGTCGCAGGCGACACAGTTGTGGTGGACGCCAACGGTCAACTTGGCACAATGGCCTCCTCTCAGCGTTTCAAAGACGGCATTAAGCCAATGGACAAAGCCAGCGAAGCGATACTGGCGCTCAAACCAGTCACCTTCCGCTACAAGCAGGAGATTGATCCCAGGGGCATCCCGCAGTTTGGCCTCGTGGCCGAAGAAGTGGAAAAGGTGAATCCCAATCTGGTGGCTCGCGACGCAGCGGGGAAAGTTTACACCGTTCGCTACGAAGCGGTGAACGCAATGTTGCTCAATGAGTTCCTCAAGCAACACCGCAAAGTCGAAGAGCAGCAAGCGACAATCACGCAGCTAGAGACAGAAATTGAGACCGTGGTCGCGCATCTTAAAGAGCAGGATTCAAAAATCCAAAAAGTGAGTGATCAGCTCGAACTGAGCAAACCTGCGCCCCGAGTGGCCCTTAGTAATCCTTAAAAAAATGGTGGCGGTTCAGCGAACCGCCTTTAGGGGCAACTCCGTCGTCCAAAGTAATCGAGCCGCCACGCTTCGCTGCGTGGCGGCTGATGTTTTCCTCAAAAGTGATAGGCGCGCCATTGCAAGCCGATCTCAGCATCGGCCGTATCGAACGTGGGTGTTTAAAATAATTTCTGGAGCTTTTTGAAACTTTCCCGCGGAATTTCTGTAGCAAGAAAATATGAAACCAAACGCACCATCACAGGATCAACTTCGCGGGAAAAAAGAGGGAACATCTCTGAATCCACTGGTTCAGCTCAAAACCACAGCTCCATCATTTCTCATTGCGCTCGGCCTTGGACTCGCCTGCTGTTTTGCGTTTTCGCAAACGGTACAAGCGGCGGGGCCCGACACGGAAGGGGTCATACCAGGGGCCAATAATGGCGAAGGTCTTGGGGTACTGGTCAACATTGTCGGCGGGGTCTGGAACACCGGCACCGGTTATCAGGCGCTTAACCAGCTTACCACTGGCAACCAAAATACGGCCACCGGCTTGCGGGCGCTCTTCAGCAACACCGAAGGCGACAACAACACGGCCACCGGCGTTTATTCGCTCTTCAGCAACACCACCGGCGTCTTGAACACCGCCAACGGAGCCCAAGCGCTCGTTCTTAATACCACCGGCTCCGCCAACACGGCCAACGGTGTGCAAGCGCTCGCCAGCAACACCGAAGGCGAAGCCAACACGGCCAGCGGTTATCAATCGCTCTATAGTAATACTACTGGCGCCTTCAACACGGCTAACGGTGCTTATTCGCTCTCTAACAATACGACTGGTGACAACAATACGGCCAATGGCGGTCAAGCGCTGGAGAGCAACACTACCGGCTTCGCCAACACGGCCAATGGAGTGCTCGCCCTCTCTAGCAATACGATTGGCTCCAACAACACGGCGAATGGTGTAAGCGCACTCTCTTCAAATACTAACGGGAACGAAAATACGGCCACAGGCCATGACGCGCTCTATAGCAACACCATCGGCGACGAGAACACGGCCAACGGTGTAAGCGCGCTCTTTAGTAACGTCGAGGGCGTTGGCAACACGGCCAACGGTTTTGAAACGCTCGCTTACAATAGCACCGGCAACTTTAACACAGCCATCGGCTACAATTCGCTCCTTAACAATACCATCGGCAGCCACAACATTGCCGTGGGCGTTATAGCGGGGCTGCATCTCACCACGGGCGATCATAACATTGATATCGGCAATATCGGTGTTGCTGACGAATCGGGCACCATCCGCATCGGCAGCGGAAACCAAGACCGCACGTTCATCGCCGGCATTCGGAATGCGTTCGTCGGGAACGGCGAACCAGTCCTGATAGACTCAGCAGGCCAGCTGGGCACGGTCAGTTCTTCCCGCCGGTTCAAGAGCGAGATTAAACCGATGGATCAGTCCAGCGAAGCCCTTCTCGCTCTCAAACCGGTGACGTTTCATTACAAGAGCGACAGCACCGGGACACCGCAATTCGGTTTGATTGCCGAGGAAGTAGCCGAGGTCAACCCTGACTTGGTCGTGCGCGATGACAAGGGCGAGATCTACAGCGTGCGGTACGAAGCCGTGAACGCGATGCTGCTCAACGAATTCCTCAAAGAGCACCGCAAAGTGGAGAAGTTGACGAAGGACTTCCAGGCTACGGTGGCGCAACAGCAGAAAGAAATACAAGCCCTCACCGCACGTCTCGAAGAGCAGGCGTCGCAAATCCAGAAAGTGAGCGCCCAGCTTGAACTCATCAAACCTGCGCCGCGAACAGTCGTCGAGAAGTGATTTAGACAGAATGAACAGAATCTACAAAATAGGTTAGAGGGAAGACCTCCGAAATCATTCTGATCATTTTGTTAAATTCTGTCAGAAGAATCCTGGGTCTGGCTCGATGGGTTCCAAGATATTTCCGAAGTTTTTTTGAAACTTTTCCGCGGCGTTCCTGTAGCACCAAGTATGAAACAAAACCCTGGATCACCGATTCCGCTCAAAACAACAACTCCATCAATTCTCATCGCCAGCTGGTATCTATCGAATATTAACACTTTCGCGTCTTCCCGCTACACTCGCGGATCCCGCAGGGGACATACCGGAAATCTAAAACCTCAACGCACATTTATTATGAAGAAAAATCGCTCTCAACTTGCAGCATTTTTGATACTCGCGATCGGCATCGCTACCGCACAAGCGGGAACAAGTTTTTATCAGGCAATTCCGCCCACGCAGAGCGACGCGGGCTCTGGGATTGGTACCGACAACCAGTACACAAGCGCGGTGGATGGCGGGAACACACATGGAACGGATCGCGTCATCAATGGCATTACGCTCTATTCACTTGCAGGAAATAATCAGACGGCGACGGCTGACAATTGCACGTTAAACGTGCTGGCCGGTAATTTGTCGAATGTAGGGGGAGAGAGCTCGACCATTCAAGCAGACGGCGTTTTTAAAGGAGCGTTGTCGGACATGACGTTCAACAACGGTGCCACCGATAACTCACAACAGGAAATTGTGCTCGATCCGGAGAGTTTGGAAGTTGGCACGACCTACGATCTCCGCATTTATATTTGTGATTCATCTGGACAGAATCGACAGGTGAATTTGTCGTTCGTTGGCGATGGGCAGCCGCCTGTAGAGACTGGATTCTTTAATGAAGATGACGCGCGGACTTCGGCGGGTGGATTTAAGGACGCCAATCAAGCTTACTACATCAATTATCGATTTACTTGGGATGGGGATTCCACTCCCGGGGTAACAATTACTCAAAGATCCGGGGGCGCGCCATTTGTTTTCTATGCGCTGACCAACCAGGTGGTACCGGGTGGGAGCGCAGCGACGGGAGGCGAAGGCCAGGAGGGGTTATCCGTTGGTCTGGTGGAACAAGGAGCCGATGAAGTGGGCGTTACGACCGACGATTTTTACGGCAGCGAATCGCTCAATGCGAACGGCCTTTGGGTAAATGTGGAGCGCTGGGGTAAGTGCTGGCAGCCGACCAACGTGCCCAATGGTTGGCGTCCCTATACGAAAGGAACCTTTCAGCAATGCGACGATTGCGGCTGGACTTTTGTCTCAGACGAACCATGGGCATGGGCCTGTTACCATTATGGACGCTGGTTAAAAGTAAACTATGGCTGCGGATGGGTCTGGGTACCTGGCAAGGTTTGGGCATCGTCGTGGGTCTCGTGGCGCAAGGGACGTGATGAGTCCTGCTCTTGTATCGGCTGGGCGCCGTTGCCACCCGAAGCCCGTTGCGAACCGGGTGTCGGCATCAGCACATGGGTCGATCATACTTACGACATCGGACCCGACTACTACACTTTTATTAACATCCGCGACTTCGGCCGCGAATCATACCTCGGATGCGGCTGCATCTACGAACATTCGCGGAACGTTACCATCATCAACGAAACCACCAACATTACCAACATCACCTACAACCGTTTTGGCACCTATTCCGGCGGACCCGATTATAATTGGTGCAATACCGAAATCCGTAAGCACGGCGGCAGAGAGGTCGAGAAGGTTTATGTTCGCCGCTACGACGATCCCAGCAAAATGGGCGGGCAATTTTCCAAGCGCGAAGGGAACCAACTGGCCCTCCTGTCTCCACGTGTGAAAGGTGAGAAAAATCCAAGGCACGATCCGAAGGTCGTCGAATCTCTAAAGTCGGATAAGATCGATCGCGGCTGGAACAGCATTAAGGATCGCAGGGTCGAGGATAATCTAAAGAAGACGATCGCGCAGCAAAATCAGGGCAAAAACCCCAAGAATACCAAGGCCACTCTGTCACCTGACGCGACTCAGGCAATGACAAAGAAGCATGGCGGGAAGGGCTTGGCTGGAAGAATGACTGGGGGTACCGAAACAGCAGGTGTGAGCGGAGGACAGCAACACCCGGGCAAGGGAAAGAAAGGCGTAGGCGCGCAATCGCTCACAAGCGGCGGCCAAGCTGGCCCGGGCGGATTTAACCAGCACGCCGGTGGTAAAGGGAAAGGCGCAGGCCAGGACGTTGCTGGAGCCGGAACATCATTGGGAGCTGGCGGAAAGACTGGATTTAATCAACATCCCGGCGGTAAGGGTCACGAGGGCCAAAATGCGGCTGGCGGCGCAAGTGCAGGCGTGGCGGAAACTCAAACGGCCGAAGTCGGCGGTGGCGTTGGCAAAGGAACAACAGCTGTGGGCGGAGGCCAGGGACAGCAACACCCGGGCAAAAGAAAGAAAGGCGTAGGCGCGCAATCGCTCACAAGCGGCGGCCAAGCTGGCCCGGGCGGATTTAACCAGCACGCCGGTGGTAAGGGGAAAGGCGCAGGCCAGGACGTTGCCGGAGCCGGAACATCATTGGAAGCTGGCGGAAACATTCAGGGCGGCCAGGCCGGCGGGCAAAGCGCCGGTGGCGGAAAAGGCCATCAAAAGGGGAAGCAAACTCAAGGACAGATCTCGCAGGGTGTAACGCAGGGCATGCAGGGAGGAATCCCGCAGGGGACCGGTGGCCAAGCTGGTCAGGGTGGACAAAGTGGCGGAGGAAGTGGCAAAGGCCATCACAAGCAGCAACAACAGACTCAAGGGCAAACGCCCCAAGAAGGACACGGAATCCAGGGAAGCGGCCCAGGCGGCACCGGTGGTCAGAGTCAAGGTGGTAAAGGTCATCACAAGCAACAAAAGCAGACGCAGCAGACGCAACAGTTTCCGCAACAGGGGCAAGGTGGCGGTGGTGGCGGCCAAGGGTTTCACAAACAGCAGCAGCAATCCAATCAGCAACAGTTCCAGCAACAACCGCAGGGCGGGAAGAAAAAGGGGAAACAAACGCCGACTCCGGCACCGCACTGAAGTCAAACAGCCCCTTAACGAGCGCAGAAGAAAGAAAACTGCTCCTCAAATTTGAATGGTCATAATTGATCTAGAGGGCAATCCGATCGGAAAACCGTCCAACTTCGTGCGCGTTGACCTCCCGTGAGTTTACTACAGGAACCTGTGAAAGCCGTTGTTTTCATCCTCGCGTGTTCTGCGGCCGCGTCTTTCGCGGCGCCAGACCCATGTTCCGTGCTCACGACGAGCCAGCTTGAATCGACTTTTGGCAAACTGAAGGGCGCACCGAAACCCGACGTCGGGCTGCAAAAGGAAAAAGAGTGCCATTACGATAACGAGGATGGCAATTTCCTCGTTCTAAGAATCTATTCCGCCGATCGATGGGAAATGCAGAAGGGCTTCCACAGCGAAAGTAATCCAACGGTCCTGCCTGGCCTGGGGGACGAGGCTTTCATGGTAAAGAGAGGGACGGACAAAGAAATTTATATTCGTAAGGGCGCGTGGATTCTGGAAATCCGCAGCAGCGCCGACTCCGAAAAAGTAAAATCGCTCGCGTCCCTCGCTGCTGCGCGCTTGCCCTAGCGGTAGTAATAGCCCACGAGGTTATGCCAAAAGAAGTCACCAGGTAAAACAGTCGCCCAATCCATGATAATTTCCGCGCTCAACTCCCGTTTTGCAGTTTCAAAAAGGTATCCTGCCTACCTTTGTTGCTTAATCATCGCCATGACCGGCTCTCTTTGCGCAGCGGAGCCTTTGACCCAAGATGTAGCTGGACACGACCATCCGCTCCTGAAGCGATATGAAGGCTCCATCATTATCGGGTACACCGAAAAGGCGTTTGACGAGTACAAGATAATTCTCGGCAAATGGCTTAATCCTTCGTCGAACGACGGCAAGCGGGTTGAGAAACAACAAGCGGTCGAGGGCAAGGTCACGCGGATCACCTATTTTGCACCAAAAGGCCGAGCCGCCCTCGAAGTATTCCGCAACTACGAAAACGAATTGAAAGCCAAGGAGGCCGAAACCCTCTTCACCGGCTCAGGTCGCGATGAACTGGGCGACATGTTCGGGCTTCTCTCGCAATACGATGGCCTTGATGGGCAACTTTTCAGTTATAGCAACACCAACAACCGATACGGGGCTTACAAGATCGGCAACAATTACGTGGTGGTATATGCTGCTGAGTTTGATTATGGGGCGACGCACCATCCCATTGAGAAAGGCCAGACCGCGGTTCAGGTGGACATTATTGAGACCAAGCCGATGGAGGAGAAGATGGTGGCCGTCGACGCGAGCGAGATGGAAAAGCAAATCGCGAGCATGGGCAAGGTGGCGCTTTACGGCATCCTTTTCGATTTCAACAAGACAGAGGTAAAACCGGAGTCCGAGACAGCATTGGTTGAGATCGCGAAGCTGCTCGCGAATCGCGCGACATTGAACGTGCTCGTCGTCGGTCATACGGACGCGGTCGGAAGCTTCGAGAGCAACCGCACCCTCTCGCAACGCCGCGCCGATGCGATCGTGGCCGCGCTGGTCTCAAAGCATAGGATTGCGGCGACGCGGCTCTTCCCTGTCGGTGTATCCTTTGCCTCACCAGTCGCGACAAACAGCACCGAGGAAGGCCGGGCGAAAAATCGACGCGTCGAATTGGTGGAAATGCCGGCACCGAAGTAGGTGAAAAGCATAAGATTCCCGATCTCGTCGCGCGCGATTCAGAAGGGAAAGTCTTCACCGTCCGATGCGAAGCTGTGAACGCGATGTTGCTCAACGAGTTCCTCAAAGCGTACCGCAAGATGCAGGCTCAGGAAGCGACGATCATCGAGTTAAAATCTACGGTGGCGCAGCAACAGAAGGAGTCACAGTCAATTGCCGCACAGCAGCAGAAGGAAATTAAAGCTCTCGCCGCCACCCTGAAAGAGCAGGCATCGCAAATCCAAAAGGTCAGCGCCCAGCTCGCCGCAGCGAGTCCGTCCCGTGGCGGACTTGAAGTGAGCAAATTCGCTACAGGACGAATCCGCCGTGGCGGACCTGCGCCACAAGTAGTCCTTAATAATCAATAAAGTTGGCTCCTTTGGAGTGCATGGGCACGTGCTTGTGTCGAGAAAAACGCCTCGACACAGCGAGGCGGCTACAGCTACTTTCGAGTCTCCGTCGCGACAAAGCCGCCGTTGCCTTCATCGAGATAAATTGTGGAGCCGACGCATGAAATTTGCAGCGATTGTCGCCAGCTTCCCGACCCAAAATCTTTTGCAGCCTCTATTGTTTTGGTTTCCGGTTTTAATCCCGGAGTCGCGGGATCGATATTGACCATCGCTTCAGACAGAATTCTGCCATCTAATTGCCGCGGCGATATGATTCCCAGAATGCGCAGGATAGTCGGGGCAAGATCGACATTCCCACTTGGCAAGTCGCTGACGCTCCCGCGGCGAAAATCCGGACCGGCCGCGATCAACGTATTGTGCATGTCGAATCGGCTGAGCGTGGCATGTGTCCCCTTTCCTGCTCCGCGTTGCCAATCGGCGTCAATCATTCCCGGAACACCGAATTGATTCTTCTCTTCGTTCCAGCGGAAAACCATCACCACATCCGGCGCGTTGCTGCTTGCCACGCCGGAGGTCGCCGCGGCGACCGAAGGCGGGTCAATTTTCGCTTGATTGAGACAGAACGTTCCCGGCAGTGCCTCTTTCGTGAAAATCACTCCGGCAAAATCTGATTGTTGCAAGAATTCGACGAGGCGGCGCGTGAGCGTCGCGTCGTGTCCGATGACATAAAACAGAACGCTGCCGCCGTTCCCGGCCAGCATGATATCTCCGCGTTTTGGTTCATCGGTAAATTCGGTCTGCGCGCTGAAACCGGCATGGCGGAGAATTTTCCGCAGATCAACCGACCGTTTGATCGTAGAGAAGCCATGATCTGATACGACGAAAATATCGGTTGCTCCGCGCGTTTTTCGCCGATCTAAATCTACAAGAACAGCCGCGAGATTTGCATCGGCGGACTTCATCGCAGCCAGCGCCGATTGCGAACCGGGTGCAGATTCGTGTTGTGTCAGATCGGGCTCTCCTAACCAAAGAATCGAAAACGCCGGGACACCCTCTTTCCAAAGAAACTCGGTCAGCGCTTTTGTCGTCCAAGCATCCTGTTCCAAATGCGCAGGTGGAAACGGACCAAGCTTCTCGGCGATCGAATGAAAAATCTCCTCCGGGAGTGATTTGCCCGCGAATAGCGTGACGCTGTGCGATCCCCTCACCTTCATCCTCTCCCCTTCGCCAAGGGGAGAGGCGGCCCTATTCACGTTCTCACTCTGGTTCCAAAGATCGGCTTGTCGATCCAACAAGAGGCCGACCGTTTTTGCGGCCGCAATCACCGTGCGCCCTCCTGCGCGTTGCACGAACTCGGCAATGGTTGGAACGGAAATGTATTTTCCACCGGACATTTCATCCCCCTTTTTCACTACTGCTGGCAGCTCGACATCAATCGTGTGGTGAGTATCGATATCGGGGCGATAGACGTGGTTTGCGACGATCCCGTTTTTGCCGGGATAAATGCCAGTAACGAGCGCCGTTCCGTTTACCATGGTCGCACTCGGATAAACTGAATGGTGATTGCGAAAAGTGACTCCCTCTCGCGCGAGCTTCCAAAGCGCAGGCGTGTTTTCCTCACTCACGAGATCCGGCCGCATCCCGTCCCAAACGACGACCACCACGCGGCGCTCGGATTTGGCAGGCTCCGCCGCATTGGTGGACGCGCAGGCAATCCACAAGACCAATGAAATGATTCGTAGCATTCGCGAATCATAGAACAAGGAGCGGCGGTCTCCAGTCCGCCGTCACAATCAAGTGCGTCTAACAAAGCGGCGGACTAGAGACCGCCGCTCCTTGGGATGCGCCAACAAAGCGCCCTCCCTTGTGGAGGCCGCGCAGGCGTGCGAATGAGCGTTGTGAAGAGGACTTGCGTCGCTGTTTATTTTTTCAGCGTCGCCTCCGTGTTGGCCGCTCCCCTCATCCCCAACACACCCGGGACGGCATGGCGATACAACATGACGCAAGAAGTGGATCACGGCCTGGATGTTTCCGACGTTAGACCGGACCCTGACGGTAAAATTCGCGCCCCGGTCGTGTATCGCATTGAGGGAACGGAAAACGTTGACGGGAAGGAGCTTCTCAAATTCGAAATGCACCGTGCTGGCGTGATCACAAACACAGACCTTCTCACCGTGGACGATCACGGTGTGCTTTGTTGGGCGCGTATTAATCTGGATGGCGAGTTGGTTAAATTTAATCCGCCGCAACCGATGATCGCCATGCCGCTTAAGCGGGGTGCCAACTGGAATTTCGACGGGCAGGCCGGCGACCTGAAAATCCACCAGCACTATGAGGTGACGGGAGAGGAAGACGTCCAGGTGCCGGCGGGAAAATTTCGTGCGTTCCGTATCCGCAGCGAGCAAACATCGCCCAGCCCGATGACGATTGACCGCTGGTTCGCGGCCGGCACTGGAATAGTGAAAGATGTCACTACAATGCGCGCTACAAACGGCGATTTGCTTGAGCGCATCTCGCTTGAGTTGGCAGAACCACCCAGGGTTACGGAGCGGCCGGAGGTAAAACCCGAAGCGTCGCCGAAAAAACTCTCGGTGAGTTTTGCAAAAGACCAGTTCGGCAAGGCGAGCACAACGTTTTCATCCGATACACCTCAGATTTATGCGCGCTGGCAGGGGCAACGTCTGAGGAGAGGCGCAAAGGTGCGCGCCGTCTGGATCGCTGAAAATATTGGCGAGGATGTTCCGCTGGACTACAAAGTAGACGAAGCTTCCGCGATCGCCGAAAGCTCAACCGCTCACGGAGCATTCGCGCTGTCGCGACCGGAAGATGGTTGGGCAATTGGCGATTATCGGGCGGAGTTCTACGTGGACGATCTGCTGGTAGAAACAGTGAAGATAAAAATTGTAAAGTGAGCTGTAGCCGCGTTCGTTGAACGCGGCCGGGGTCAGCGCCCCAGACTACAACCTTCGCAGAAGTTTCTTGAATCCAAACCGAACGCTCGCAGCATCGTAATAACAGGAGGTATATTTCCTATGAAGAAGATCACCATCTTGTTTTTCGCCTGCGTCGTGCTGGTCGCCGGATGCCGGTGGGTCGGAATTCGAGGCAATGGCAATATCAAAACCGACGAACGCACGATCAGCGCATTTGCCAACGTTTACGCCAGCGGCGCGTTCACAATTGAGTGGCAAAATGGAGCGCCTGCTCTCCGTATCACGACAGACGAAAATCTTCTTCCCTACATCGACAGTGGCGTCGACGGTGACAACCTTCGCTTGCGCACGCGGGAACAAATCTGGCCGACTCACGGAATCAAGGTCGTGATCTCAAGCCCTACGCGGGCAGGCGCAATGATCAGCGGTGCTGTAAAGCTCTCGGCGAACCAGCTCTCCGGCGAGAAATTCGCTTTTGAAGCAACCGGCGCATCGGAAGTCAAACTCGATGGCAGCATCGACCACCTCCTGGCTGACATGACCGGGGCAAGTGAGTTAAATGCCAGCGGTCTGCAAACACGAACCGCCGAAATCTCCACCACCGGCGCAGCTGACGCCGAGATTGCGGTCAGCGAGACATTGAAAGTCTCCATCACCGGCGCGGGAAAAGTGACCTACTCCGGCAATCCAAAGACAATCGAGAAACACGTTACCGGGGCCGGCTCGATTCGGCACAAGGATTAGACCTTAAGAATGGTAGGGACGGATCGCCGAGCCGTCCGTCTTCGGCACGCCCGGCGGTCGCGCCCTACCGAAAGACAATGAAAATTCTGTGGGAGAGGCAGTTTGCTTCCCTATAGACAACACGAGACGCTAACAGCGTCGCCTACAGAATCGAAACACCGAATGTTTGCGGCGTAACACAGCCATCATGGCTGTCCGTCGTACGGGCACCCTGCCCGCCAGAATCAGCGCAGACTGGAAGCCTGCTTGACGAAACAGGCAAGATGCCTGTGTTACGAGATCCCGTGGAAAACTTTATCTGCATCCAGTGCGGAACGCAGTTTGAAGGGACTGCACAACCGCCATCCTCCTGCTCCATCTGCGAGGACGAACGGCAATTCGTTCGTCACGCCGGTCAGGGATGGACCACGCTTGATATGCTCGCGCGTGATCATCACAACCGAATTGAGGACGAAGCGCCTTGCCTTCTCGGGATCGGGACCGAACCGGAATTCGCGATCGGCCAACGTGCATTGCTCTTGCAATCGCCCGGCGGAAATCTGCTCTGGGATTGTATTTCATTGCTGGACGACAAAACCATCGCCGAGATAAACGCCCGCGGCGGCATCCGCGCCATTGCCATTTCGCATCCGCATTTTTACTCGTCGATGATTGAGTGGGCTGAGCGATTCGACGCGCAAATATTTTTGCATGCCGCTGACCGCGAATGGGTCATGCGCAAAGGTCCACGCATTCAGTTTTGGGAAGGAGCGACCTTTTCACTCTGGGATGATCTCACACTGATCAACTGCGGCGGTCATTTCGAGGGTGGCACGGTGTTGCACTGGCCGGCAGGCGGCAATGGCAAAGGCGCGTTGCTCACGGGCGATATCGTTACCGTGGTGCAGGACCGCCGTTACGTCAGCTTCATGCAAAGTTATCCGAATCTTATTCCGCTTGGGCCTGCGGCAATACGCCGCATCATCGAGAGAATCGAACCATTCTCGTTCGATCAAATCTACGGCGGCTGGTGGCAGGCGAACGTCTTGTCCGATGCTAAAGCCGCCGTCGCCCGATCAGCGGAGCGTTATCTCCGCGCGATCGCATAGGCACAGCGGATCGTTGACGGAAATCGCGGCGCTTCTATGCTCGGAGCGATGGCTAAAGCTGAGACAAAACCGTCCGCGGTCATTGACACTCGGGTCATCTACTGCGGGGACAACCTCGAGCAACTCAGGAAGCTGCCCGACGCGTGCGTCGATTTGATCTACATCGACCCGCCGTTCAATTCGAACCGCAACTATGAAGTCTTCTGGGGCGAGACGAAAGAGAAACGCGCCTTCGCAGATCGACATGCATCAACGCAAGCTTACATCGAGTTCATGCGACCTCGTTGTGTCGAGCTGCATCGCGTGCTCAAGAAAACCGGCAGCTTTTACTATCACTGCGACTGGCACGCCAGCCACTACGTTAAAATCATGCTCGATCAGATTTTTGGCGAGAATCAGTTTCAAAATGAAATCGTCTGGAAGCGGACCCACGCGCACGGTTCCGCAGACAAATTCGCTCCCATTCATGACGTTATCTTCTTTTATGCGAAAGGAGATACGCACACGTGGACGAATCCGACTCTTCCTCATGAGCCCGAATACATTGAGAAACACTTCAAACAACGCGATGAAAAAGGGCGTGCTTTCCAACCCATCTCCCTAACCGGCTCAGGTACCCGAAAGGGCGAAAGTGGTAAGCCGTGGCGAAAAATTGATCCGACAAAAGTGGGTCGCCATTGGGCAATTCCGGGTGACCTAATGCGGCGCTACAAGCTCGAAGGGAAAACAGTTCAGGATCGGCTAGACGCATTGAATGCTGCTGGCCTGATCTATTGGCCTAAAGTCGAGGACGGAACGCCGAGACTCAAATGGTACGCCGACGAGCTCGGCGGCATGGCGATTGGAACTGTGTGGACGGACATATCTCCAATAGGCGCTCAAGCTACAGAACGGTTGGGTTACCCGACGCAGAAGCCCCTTGCACTATTGGAGCGGATTATTGATGCGAGCAGCAAGGAAAACGACATTGTGCTGGATGCCTTCTGTGGTTGCGGCACAGCGCTCGTGGCCGCGCAGAAACTAAAACGTCAATGGATCGGCATTGATGTTTCGCCGACCGCATGTCGGGTGATGGCAAAGCGATTGAAGAAAGATTGCGGATTAAAAGAAGACGAAAAGCTATGGGAAATCGGGCGCGGATTTATCGTACGCGACCTACCGAAGACAGAAGAAGAGCTGCGCAAATATCCAGCGTTTGAATTCGAAAACTGGGCTGTGGTCGCGCTCGGTGGTATTCCAAACAAAGCACAAGTCGGCGATCTCGGAATCGATGGCCGCATTTATCCCGTGAGCGCAATGCCAGAAGATCGCGTGAAAGAAAATGTCGAAATGGATTTCATGGACGTCTGGTATCCGATCCAGGTGAAGCAGACCGATAAGGTCGGACGTCCCGACATCGACGCATTCGAAACCGCGATGCAACGTGCCAAACGTAAGCTCGGTTACTTCGTCGGCTTCGAATTCAGCCGCGATGCGCTTTTCGAGATCGATCGCTTTCGCCGTCAAACCGGCTGCGAAATAAAGCCGCTCACTGTTTGCGAGATTTTAGATGAAGAAATCGGGCACACGAATTAAGCGTAAGCGACGCGTCGCTCGAACAAAATCCCCGCGCAAAGGAGCCGCTCTCGGTGCGGAATGGCAGAAATGCTGGCGATCGATGCAACGTGTCATTCGCAAGAGTTTCGACGAACATGACGGGGATCGAGAAGGAAATTCTGAGGACGCGGCTTGGATGGCGGATCTGATCGCTCAATCATACTTCATGGCACTTAGAAAAGCGGTGCCCGACAAGCCGGAAAAGCCTGTGCTTTATGGAATTCCTCTCAACCTGTCCGAAAGGATTTTATTCTTTCACATTCAGAGGTTAAATGAAGTGCTCTGCCAATTAGCGCGCGCGGCGCGTTGGCATGCTTGTCAAGAGCTGTGGGACCAAGCGGTAAAGCTTGTCAGTACGTTTTGTGAGATAGCGCTGAAGAATCCGGAGCCGTTTAAGAGCAAAGCACGGATCTCGCTCATGATGCCAGCTCTGCGAGTCCCACCAGTTCTTCACAAGTCCAAAAGGAGCAAAGGAAAATGGATTGATCCTTTCGTCGGCGATTCTCCCGAAATCGCTAAAGTGATCGAGCTTTCTGCCGATTCTGTCGGGGCGAAGATATCCGATAATCGAAAACGAATTGGTGGACTTTGCGCGCGACTCGTTGGCGAATGCATCAACGAGATAAAACGAGCGCGCAGGTTATGGGCGCACTTCTTTACGCCTTACGGTCGACCGGTGCTTTGGCCTACGAGAGAGCAGGTAGAGCCGTTTCTCGGCAAGACGCAAAATGAACTAATCGCCGGCATCGGGATATCGCGCCTCGTCGCCGAAGAACGGACAATGGAAGGTTACGTTCGCTCCTTCTGTTTGCTTGGAGATTGCGGCGTGGAACGTCTCCATTTTCTTCTCTTACCTGAACTCACATGCGAAAAAGCGAATGTTTGGTGGAAGAACGCAGTCGAGAAAATGATCGCGGGGAGATTCCCCGATCTGTTGTTGCAGCCAGTGTGGGTCAGGGAATTACGAGCTGTTTCCTCCGGGACAGAGGCCGACATGCTCAAGGAGTTGAAGGATTACTGCCGGGACAAAGTAAAGCAGTTCGCCTAATCGAACGCGGACGCAGACCCGCCGCCCGTAGGCACCGCAAATAAAGGCGGCCGGAAATTATCATTTCTCTTTCGTCAAGAACTTGAGCGGGCTAGGAAGATCGTCGCAATGAGAGAGATCATATTTTACGAAACCGACTTCGGAAATAAACCGGTCGACAAGTTTCTTGAGAGTCTCGATCCTTCGCCGCGCGCGAAAGTCGTTCGCGTGTTGGAATTGCTGCGCGAGCAGCAGGTTGTTCCATCCAAGTTCTGGAAGAAGCTTTCAGGAACTGATTTATGGGAGGTGCGTGTTGAGTACGCTGGGAACATTCATCGAATTCTGGCGATGACCGCTAGACGTAACCGCGTAATTCTGCTGCACGGCTTCCAAAAGAAATCGCAAAAAACGCCGCGACGGGATATGGAGATTGCTCAACAGAGACAGAAGCGGTATTTTCAACGGCACGGTTATTTGTGAAAGACGATTTAGAAAAGTTTCACGCGCGCAATATGGCGGGCGACCCTCAGTACGCCGTTGCTCGTCAACTACTCGAACTGGGTGAAGCAGTCGCGCAGCTACGCACGCATGCTCGGCTGAGCCGCGGCGAGCTCGGGAAACGTCTTGGTGTAAAGGCGCGCGATATTGCAATAGTTGAAGAGGAAACACCTCGCGCGCCAGCCGGGCTGCTGGAGGCGACATTAAGCTTGTTACTCCAGATGATGTCGCAGCGCATGGCAAGCGGCGCGCCGCCTGCGATTCCGATTCGCACGATCCGGCACCTCAGGCCTGCGCTCGTGCCAGCATGAGTTGATACGTTCGTATGGCGAGTAAGCATGCCTGATTCGGCAACGTGACCGTACCGAACTTTCACGACTGGCTTGTTGCTGTTACTCCCCGCTTTCCAGAATTCCAAGAGATTGCGGCTTTCGTCGAGAACGCCACCGGATGGCCAGATGGGCATGATGAAGCTACGCTGACAACATTCCTGAAGCGATCCGGCGCTCCGCATCTTGTCACATCATTGTCGCGTGCACTAAGCTCATTCGACCTCCTTTGTACGCCATCAGCACCAATGCCTGACGGAATGCGACTTCCGTGGGATTGGCATGATTCCGCTTTGGTCGAACAGACGCGAGCATCGATGAAACGACATTCGCGACATGAGAACGTTTCCCCTTCTGAATATCGCTGGCAGCTCGGTCGGCGCCTCGCGAAGATAATATCCAAGAAGACGCGCATCCTTGTCGATATTTGTCACTGGATAAAAATGCGCGACTCGGAGCGCAGCAAACCTGTCGCGAAGGAATATGGGCAAATTCTCGCGCAACTTCGGCGCCTGGTAGCATCGCAGCGTTACATCTGCCCGATAACACCGGCGCTTTTCCTCGAATTACAAACGCAAGCGGATATCGATAGCCGTCTGCGCACTGCGCGATTGATGGAAGAACTTAGTGATAACATTGTGCTGCCAGAGTTGTCGGAAATGGAAAAGCTTGAACTCAGGCGGCGAGCATTTGATTCGGCTTTTGGAACCGGAGCTCTAAACGTTGACTGGAAAGTTTGGACAAAGGCTGGCTTTCTCTTGGGTGAGTTGTGGCCTGAGCCAGAGGCGAAGGACTGGCTTACCACCAAACAAGTTTGGTGGGTTCAGAAATGCTACATCGATTCGATGTGGACTACGCCTTTCACTCAAATTGTGAGCATCCTGGATCAAGCACACTCAACTAGGGGATTGCGGACCGATTTCTCACGAATAATGAACGAGGATAAGGCCACGAGGCCAAGTACAGATTTTGAATATGAGCGGAAGCGTGCCGTCGCCATTGTAATTCGGGAAATAATAATGCCAGCTGTGCTTGAAATTATTCCAGAACTGCAGCGAGTAGCAAGCAACAGACCGGGTTATCAACTTCCGAAACTGCAAAGCCATACCGAACGCGACCCTTGGTGTTTGCCGAGCGTGCAAGTCATTGCTGGTATTGAAGCGCTTATCAGAACTACCAACCGCCGCTTCCACGACAATGACATGTTTGACTTATTTCATTGCGCTGCCGCCTTGCCATACTGCCAAGTGTTTTTCAGTGATGGGCCTTTCGAACGAATCATCAAGGATCCAAAGTTGCAGTATGATCGCGAATACGGTGTGGAAGTTCTTTCGGATCCTCGGCGAATGCTCAGCTACTTAGAGAAACTTTCATAGGCGGTGGCTTCTGCCTGATGTTTGCTGATCGGAAGCCGACGGCATCGAGAACCTTGGAGAAGCGAGCGTTGGCATCTAGTTACTTTCAGTGACCCAGTTAAAGCAGCCGTTTGCGATCCGAATACTGACCTGGTTCGCAGGTCTGGCATCGGTCGCCATGTACGTTTCGATCGTGCTCGTGATTCTCGATATCGGACCGCACATGATGGGCGGCGAGCGCGTCACGCGGATCGAGTGGCTGCACATTGCCGCGCCGTTGGTGGCGGTGATTGGAGTTCTGATGGCGTGCATTTCCTACGGATTCGCGACAGCCAAAGCGTGGTCGCGTCGCGTCGTGATTGCGATGTTCGCGCTGATCGTTGTTTACGCGTCGATCCTTGGCGTGTTGAATCTTATTCATCACGCCATTATGTGGCGCGCCATCATCAATGGATCTTTGTTTGGCGGCGCATCGGTTTGGTATTTTTATTTTAAGCCAAACGTGGCGGAGTATTTTCGCGACCTCGCGAAGTGATGACCTGGACGGCCCATAGGGCCGTGGCTACAACTTGATGATCTCACGGCTCGCGGAGCCGCGGCTACAACTTACTTGATCGAGAAATATGGCGGACGGCGAAATTATCGAGTCCTACGTGCCCGCGCGGCTGGATCGGATGCCGTGGAGCCGATGGCACTGGCTGATTGTTGTTTCACTCGGCGCGACCTGGATTCTCGATGGTCTTGAAGTCACACTGGCCGGTGCGTTAGGCGGGGTTTTAACCCGCCATGAAACGCTCGGATTGACCGACACGCAGGTGGGAGCGAGCGCGACCTGCTATCTCGCAGGGGCAGTGCTGGGCGCATTGCTCTTTGGTTATGGAACGGACCGGTTTGGCCGAAAGAAATTGTTCTTTATAACGGTGGCCGTCTATCTGATCGGCACGGCGCTGTCTGCGTTTTCCTGGAACTTCGCGAGTTATGCTGTTTTTCGTGCGCTGACCGGCGCCGGCATCGGTGGAGAATATGCGGCGATCAATTCGGCGATCGACGAGTTGATCCCAGCGCGTGTCCGCGGCCGGGTGGATTTGATAATTAACGGCTCGTACTGGATTGGCGCGGCACTTGGCGCGGCCGCGACGCTCGTCCTGCTTGATCCGCGCTGGCTGCCAGTCTGGCTGGGATGGCGCTGCGCGTTCGGGATTGGCGCCGGGCTGGGTCTCATTGTGATTCTCTTCCGCCGATGGATTCCAGAAAGTCCGCGCTGGCTGATGATTCACGGACGAAATCCCGAGGCGGAAGAGATTGTGGGCGAAGTCGAGCGAAAGATTGCAGGCGTGCGCGGAGAGCCGCGGTCAGCGACCGCGGCTACAGCGCTGCCAACGCGGATTCGAACGCGCACACATACGCCGTGGCCGGAAATCTGGAATGCGATCGTGCACGAACATCGGCGGCGTTCGTTTCTTGGTTTCGTATTGATGCTGACGCAGGCCTTCTTCTACAACGCGATCTTTTTTACCTACGCGCTTGTGTTGATACGGTTTTATAGCGTGCCGGAACAAAGTGTGGGCCGCTACCTCCTGCCGTTCGCGCTGGGAAATGTGCTCGGGCCGCTTCTGCTTGGGCATCTCTTCGACACGATCGGCCGCAAAAAAATGATTGCTGCTACGTACGGGCTTGCCGGGATTTTGCTCGCGCTAACAGGCTGGCTTTTTTACGCCGGCTTGCTCACCGCCCAAACGCAAACGCTGGCATGGATGATTATCTTTTTCATCGCGTCGGCTGCAGCCAGCTCCGCGTATCTGACGGTAAGCGAAATTTTCCCGCTGGAAGTCCGTGCCCTGGCGATCGCAATTTTCTTCGCAATTGGAACACTGGCGGGCGGCGTAGGCGCGCCGGTGTTGTTCGGATGGATCATCGGCACGGGATCGATTACGGCATTATTCATTGGATATCTGGTCGCGGCCGCGCTGATGATCTTTGGCGCATTGGTTGAGGCTTGGATTGGTGTGCCGGCTGAACGACGATCCCTTGAGCACGTGGCTGCGCCACTCTCGAGCAAAGGTTTGTGATGAGTTACATCGTTGAATCGTTACATCGTGAATCGTTACATCGTGAATCGTCAATCGATTTCCGAATAACGAATCTCGATTCTCGATTCACGCAGCCGACATGGTGAGCTCGCGGGTGTGAATCGGACCAGCGGGCGTCAGTCTGCTCGAATACAGATGAAATGCCTCGACGCGAATCATTCCCGCATCAAGATCGGCATTCGACTGCAAAAACTTGCGAATCGATTGCGGCGAGACATCCCGGCAACGCGCAATCGTAATGTGCGGATGCCAAGGACGCAGCTCCGGCTCAAGTCCGACGGCCAGCGCGGCTTCCTGCACGCGCTTGTGCACTTGGAAAAGATGCGGATGTCCGCGACCGACGCCGATCCAAATGATTTTCGGCGGGCCTTTCGTCGGAAATGTGCCGAGGCCGGTGATCGGTAGAAAAAACGCCCCAAACGCGATTGCGCTGAGTTTTTCACGCAGCGCGAGGTCAATATCTTCCGGAACGTCGCCGAAGAAGGCCAGCGTCAGATGCATTTGGGTGGCATCAGTCCAGCGCACACCGCGAATCCTTGGATCAAGATTGACCAGAAAGTGTATGGTGGATTCCGGCAGATCAATCGCGACGAACAGGCGTTTAGGCATTACTGAGAAATCTACCTCGACATCAATTCAGTGGAACATAGGCGTGTCGCCTGTGCGCCCAGCGGACATGTTGTCTGCTGGTTGCGTTCAGCGGAGTGTAACTCCGCTGGGCGCACAGACTACAAGTCTATGTTCCGGCGCTGTTCATTGTTGCGAATGGACGCGCGGTCGGCCAGACGCGTTAGCCACCGCGGCGTCACTCGACGCAGTTGCGATCCAGCGCGTAATTCATTCCCTTTGTCGTCGCCTGCTCCCGGCAAAACACGGTTCACCAGCTTCATCATGTAGCCGGTGACGTTTGGAAAGAGCGCGTTCCCCAGAATCGCCGCCCGCGCGGCAAATGTAAGCGTAAGCGACGACTGACCGCGACGGCAGGCAGCAAGGATTTTTCGCGCGGCGCGATCGGCGTTCATTGAGATCAGTGGGGCGCCTGCGGAGGCAGCGAACCAGCCAAATTCAGCGTCGTGCTTGCCTTTGAATTTTGCATTCACGTGCGACCCGGTGCGCATCATCCCCGGCGCGACGGTTGTCACGTGAATATTATCGCGCGCCAGTTCCGCGCGAAGCGCGTCGGAGAAACCAGTGAGCGCAAATTTGCTGGCGCCGTAGGGCGCGAGGTGCGGCACCGCGACTTTACCGCCGATGGAAGAGATATTCACGATCCGACCACCACCCCACGTGCGCATTTCGGGAACGATCTGTGAAACCAATTCGAACGGCGCCCAAAAATGCAGTCGCATGGCGCGCTCGAAATCTTCCCGTGTCATGTGCTCGAGCGGACCAACTTCGATGATGCCGGCGTTGTTGATCAAGATGTCGATCTTGCCGAAACGATCGATGATTTGCCGAACCGCAGCCTGAATTTGCCCTGGATCAAGCAGGTCGCATTGCACAGTCAAAACCGCGCCGCCGCGCCGGGCAAGGTCAGCTTTTGCGCGCCCGAGTTCCTCGGCATCGCGCGCAATGAGCGCGACCTTTCCGCCTGCCGCGCAAATTTGTCGCGCGAGCACGAGCCCAAGTCCGCGTGATCCACCTGTTATGACAACGACTTTATCGCGCAAGGAAAAGCGCGCGGTGCGGATTAGGCGCAGAATCAGCCATGCAATGAAGAGGAGAACTAGTGCGATCAGTAAGACGCGAAGATCCATGTCAGGAATTTACAGTGCGTCACGGGAGACTTCGCGGCAAGCTGCCACAAAGTGGGTAGTCGACAGCCTGGAAGCCTGCCGGCCGCACAGGCGAGGACGCCTATGTTCCTCCGTGTTTGCGGTTGAAGCGCGCGACTTCGCGCGCGGTCTCGCGATCAACGGCGCGCTTCTTCAAATCCGCGCGTTTATCGCGCGCTACTTTGCCCTGGGCAACGCCGAGCTCCGCTTTGAGCTTTCCGTTTTTCCAGTAAAGTTTGAGAACCACCAGCGCGCGGCCGGCGACTTGCGTTTCGCCATACAGCTTGTCGATCTCCTGCCGGTGTAACAACAATTTGCGAACGCGTTTCGCGGCCGGGATTTCGTGGCTGGCGCGTTCGTACGGTTGAATATCGGCGTTGTAAAGAAAGGCTTCGCCATTTTCGATTCGCGCGAAAGCATCGCCGATGTTTGCCTTGCCTGCGCGGATGGATTTGACCTCGCTGCCTTTCAGTTCGATGCCGGCTTCGTAGCGCTCGAGAACGTGATAATCGCGCAGCGCCTTGCGATTAACAATCGACTCAGGCGACATACCAAGCACAGGCAAGATTGCCTGTCGTCCGCTTAGGCGCTGTCCGAACTCCCAAGCGGCTCGAAGGTCAACTTGCCCGCGATGATTTCCTTGAGCGCAATATCCGTAAGCGACATCCGCGGAGTCGTCTCCACCATCGGTCGATGTCCCAACCCGAGTTGCCGCACGCGCTTGGAGACAACGTTGATCAGAAGTTGCTGATTCGGGATAACCTGAGCTGCTTCCTGGAGAAGTTGAGTCGTCATATGGCGCAAGGAACGAACGGGGCGGAATGCTTCCGTCGGGAATTGAAGAATGGTCGGCATGCTGCCTGCGAAAGTGGATGGGGTAAGCTGCGGCGCGAACATGGTAAAAACGAGTGTGGACTTTCCAAGTGAAGCGGCTGCTTGTCAATGGATTTGTTAATGTCAACGCACTCCAATTCCAAGTCCGGATAAATTGCACTCGGCTTTACCTTCCAAACTTTCTCACTTGTTAGTCTTCTCGATCTGTGCCTCCCAGACAGTCTTCGTGTATTTTCCAAGCCGGTACTTCACTTGTATCCGATCGCCCTCCTTCAGTTTGTCGAATTGCCCTTGCTCCGCCTGAACGTTCAACGTGCGCCCATTATCACTCATTCGAACTTTTACGAGCCACTGTTCGTCCTTCAACGCGCGTGGATCACGACTCGTTCCGCGCGCCTCCGGTTTCATGACATATCCCATCCACCGTGATCTCATCATCGCCGATTGGACGAGGCTGCTCGTCGCTCGTTGCCGATGCACTTGAAGTCGCCGTTTCGCTCGCTGGCGGCGCGGCGGCAATATGCTCTTTCGTAAGCACGACGGCTTCGCCGCTCTGCTTTTCACATCCGGCCAGGCAGAAAATCGCGAGTAATCCGAGAACGAATCGCAACACTACGCCCGATGTGAACTTGCGAACGCGTGATCGTCAAGCTTCGTCACACCAACAGTTCAGATTTGACCCCAGTTGACTGTGGATCGAAATGCGCAAGCCCGATCGAATAAGTGAAGTTACGGTACCAGGAAAATCTTGCCTGTGTATGGATCTTTCACAGCGGCCCCGGGGAAAAAAGCGCTGACATCGATGTGATTTCCCTCCGGTAAATAAGGACTCATTACCATGCCTTTCTGGCCCGGGACGGGAATTCCGTATGGCATATCGTCTCTTGCTTTTGCCGCGGGCGCGGCTGAAGCCGGCAGCACAGTGTGAATAAGCTTCTCTTCTTTGGCAGGTTTCGATGGCTCTTCGGTTGGACTCGGAGTGGGACTCGCCTCGGCCGCATTTGATATTCGGGAAGCGCGTCGCCGGGTGCTCCGCGTCTTCTTGGGTTGTTGCTGCGCCGGCTGAGGTTGAAAAGCCTTCGAAATTGACTGGCCAACTTTTTTGAAAAAATCTCCTACCGGATCGGCGTTTGCCAATCGTCCGCTCAAAAAGAAGAGCGCGACCACCAGCAATGAAATCCAGCGCGAACCAATGAGGCGATTAGTTAAGTTGTCGGCGTTCAATGTGAAGTCGTGATTGTCCTCCATGACTGCGCCCTAAGAGAAGAAGATTTTATCTGCACCAGGGGCTTAACTGACGATGCCCGATTACCATTTCGCGATCGCGGACGATAAAGTCGCGTCGCTAACAATCGATTTCTAGCTCAAGAGTTCATCGCCAAGACCGTGACTTTCTTGTCCGGTGACGTGGCGTCCCTTACTTTCCTGCCGTTCGCTCCCGCCGCGGCGAGCACGGCCCGCAGCCGCCAGCGCTGTTAAGCGCGATTGGTGATTGCATAATCACGATTCAGAATTCGAATGGAGACGCCCCCGTAGCTGCGTTCATCTCACACACATTTGTTTTCCTCTCAGTCGTTCTCTCCCATGTCTGTGAACTGATACCCGACGTTCCCTTTCTCGAACACGAAGATGGTTGTCCCGCAAAATACACTGTAGCTCTCCCGATCTGCATGTTTGACCGGCTTCGCATTCCGAAAACATCTCTGCACTTTGTCGCTGAAAATCGCATCACATTGCTTGATGAAATCAGCTTTCGTTAGCTGTTTTGCGTAGTAAGCGAACGGGAACTTCGTCATCGCGGCGATCGCTTCCTTATTGTTATTCGCGACCGCTGCCTTAAATTGCGCCCAGAACGGCGCAAAAGACCGCGCCTCCTGTCTAATCTCAGCGCTTTCAGCGAGAGGGCTCGCGAAGAGGAACATCATGGCGATTGCAAGCAACTGTTTCGTTATGGCTTTCTTCTTCATCGTGATCCTACGGGTGATGTGATTTTTCCTCTCCGGGCTTCTTCATTGCCACTGGCGCGTCGTGATTTTACCCGGTCGAAAATCGACTTTGTCGAATTTTCCCGTGTCCACATTCCAGACCGCGTGCAGTTCGGCCGTCCAGTGTGGACCACCCGCCAGGTTCGGTTTGTTATCCGCAAAAATGTTGAGCAACAACTTGTGATCCTTGAATTCGATCTCCTGCACGCTCGAGTCATCCACCACAAACGTGTAGCTATCGGATTCCTTCGGATACTTCGTCAAGAATCGCGCATGGAAATCGCGGTCGAAATATTTCACAACTTGGGGCCAAATCTTTTGCACGCGTTTGACCTTGTCGTTCTCAATTTCATAAATGACGAAATCCTCAGCGCCCCATTTGTGAGCGTGCCAGATTACGACCATCGAATTGCCGTTCCACTTAACCTTTGGCTCACCGCGCATCCCGCGCCAAGAGGGGCCCTGTTCGCCTTCGATCTCCTTTAGAACTGCGTAAGGCTTAAGCCTGACGAGAACGTTTGGTGGCAGCGGAGCATCCGAATCTTCATTGCGCACGGGGTAAAGGAGAGCGAATCGTCCGTTGGGCGAAATTGTGTCCTCGCCGACTTCGTATTCTTTTGGAACTTCCGGATACGATCCCGCTGGCGACGCCGATTCTTCCTGCCCGCGAATTACCAAACTGCTCGCCAAAAGCAGCGCGGCTGAAAAAATCAGAGTTCTCACATGTCGATTATTAGCCGGTCGATCACCGTAACGCCATAAAGATTGTTGAACGATCTCGGCACGTCGAGCTGCCGTGCGCAATGTGAGTGCCAACCGAAAATGGTGTTGCTGAACGATTCCAGCCGCGCCACCTCGCGCCCGAGCAGACCAAACCCGGCAAGATCGCGTCACGCGATTCATTATCCGCCAGCGCCAAGCGAGACGAGGTGCTATTGCGCTTCTCGTAACCGCCGAATATGATCGCGAAATGTTAAAGGCGATCCCATTTCTTATCGTGCTGGCAGCGACTGTTTTCGCCCAAGATTCGGCCAAGGACGAAGCGCAAATCTGGAATCTCGAGAAAGCGTACTGGGAATACGTCAAAGCGAACGACCTGGAAAAATATCGCGCGCTCTGGCACCAGAATTTCGTCGGCTGGCCGCTTGTCAGCTCAGCACCCGTCCGGAAAGATCACATCACCGACTGGATCACGAGCAATACATCGAAAGGCGTGAAGTTGCAGTCCTACTCGATTGAGCGACTTGCCATTCAGGTGACCGGCGACGTCGCGATCAACCATTATCGCATCAAGGCGAACTGGGCCAATAATGAAGGAGCCGAAGTAAGGACCGACGCATTGCGGATCACGCACACGTGGATTCGCACAGACGGCACGTGGCAAATCATCGGCGGCATGTCGGCGCCCGTAAACGAAAAGGGGCAGTAGCCAGCTGATCACTGGTCACTCATCACTGATCACTAGTGTCCGTGCAGCTCAGACATTGCAGATTTTCGCTTTCCTAATTCTTACCTCTTCGTTCTTACTTCCCTAATGCCCTCTGTTGTCTTTCTCCGTGGGGTGAACGTCGGCAAAGCTAATCGATGCCGACCGGCATTGATCGCCAAGCAGTTGACCAGGTTCGGTGTCGTGAATATCGGCGCGGTCGGCACATTTGTTGTCCGCAAAAACGTCAGCGAATCGGCTCTGCGTGCTGCAATCGCTAAAAAATTGCCCTTTAAAAGCGAGATCATGATCTGTCCTGCGCGCGACGTCATCAAGCTGGCATCAAAAGATCCTTTCGCGCGGCTACTGTCCGGTCCGGACACAACGCGATTCGTCAGCGTCTTAGCCAAACCGTTTCGGCGAACCATTGGGTCCGACTCACGTCAAACATCAAACCTCAAATCCGCCAGCGGACGGATTCGCCGCGGCGAACATCAACCATTCGACGTTCCTCTCAGTCTGCCCTCGGATGACGACTGGCTGCTGAAGATCATTGCGATCCAAGGCAGATTCGTTTTGGGCATGTATCGTCGGCAGATGAAGGCGATCAGTTATCTCGGCAAGATCGAGAAGCTCCTCGGCGTGCCTGCTACCACGCGCAATTGGAACACGATCAAGAAAGTCGCCGAAATTCTCGATAACGCTTAGAAGCAATCAGCAATCTCATAAATAGTTTGGTGCGGTTGCTTGCGGGCCGAGCGCGGCCCGGCTCCATCGGCATGCATCGATGAAAAACGCTGGAGACGGCCTGCCCTCAGGCCGCGTCGTCTGGCTACTCATCACTGATCACTTTTCACTTTCTCTAGCGACCGGTCATTTGCTCCAGCTTTTCGGGATACCGATCCCCCTGCACACTAATCTTTGATGCGGCGTTTTCGATTTCGCGAAGATCGTCTGGCGTAAGTTCAATCGAAGCTGCTCCGATATTTTCTTCGAGCCGCGGCAACTTCGTGGTCCCGGGGATTGGAACGATCCACGGCTTCTGAGCAAGCAACCAGGCCAGCGCGATCTGAGCAGGCGTCGCTTTCTTTCGCTTTGCAATCTCGCCGAGTAAATCAACCAACGCCTGATTCGCTTTTCGAGCCTCCGGTGTAAAGCGCGGGAGCGTGTTGCGGAAGTCCGAACTATCGAACGTCGTATTCTCGTTCAGCTTTCCCGTAAGAAAGCCTCTGCCCAGAGGGCTGTACGGGGCGAAGCCGATCCCGAGTTCCTCGAGCGTCGGTAATACTTCCGCTTCAGGCTCTCTCCACCAGAGCGAGTATTCGTTCTGCACTGCAGTCACTGCCTGGACTGCGTGTGCGCGACGGATCGTCTGCACTCCTGGCTCAGAAAGTCCGAAGTGCTTGACCTTCCCTTGCTGGATTAATTCTTTCGCCGCTCCCGCCACGTCTTCAATTGGCACGTCGAGATCAACACGATGTTGATAGAACAGGTCGATTACATCCGTCCGGAGTCGCTTAAGCGAGGCTTCAGCGACGTTCTTGATGTGCTCGGGCCGACTATTAAGGGCTGGCGCACCCTGTGTCCCCCTGGGATCGACGGTGGTATCGAACCCGAACTTGGTCGCTATCACCACTCGCTCACGCATGGGAGCGAGAGCCTCGCCGACAAGTTCTTCGTTTGTGAATGGGCCGTAAACTTCAGCGGTATCGAAGAATGTGACGCCAAGGTCAACCGCCTTGCGAATCAGCGAAATCATCTCCTGCTTGTCTGCCGGCGGACCGTAGCCAAAGCTCATTCCCATGCAGCCGAGCCCGATGGCTGAGACTTCCAAGTCGCTCTCTCCAAGTTTCCGCTTTTTCATTTTTCTGAACTTCGAAAGCGAATCAGCTCTCAACTATCAACTATCAACCATCAACTTTTTTGATCATTCCGATTTGAGAGAAGCCATATCGATGGAAAACCGGTACTTCACATCGGACTTGAGCAGTCTTTCGTAGGCTTCGTTGACCTTCTGGATGGGGATAACTTCGACATCCGCGGTAATATTATTTTTGCCGCAAAAATCGAGCATCTCCTGCGTTTCGGCGATGCCACCGATGGCAGAGCCAGAGAAACTGCGACGTCGCGCGATGAGGCTGAACGCAGGGACGCTCAACGGCTCCGCGGGCGCTCCGACCAACGTAAGATTGCCATCGACCCCGAGTAAATTGATATAGGCATTGATGTCGTGATCGGCGGACACGGCGTCGAGGATGAAGTCGAAGCTGCCGGTGTGCTTCTTCATCTCGTTAGCGTCGCGCGAGACAACAACTTCGTTGGCTCCCAGCCGGAGCGCGTCTTCTTTCTTTCCGGGCGAAGTGGTGAAGACAACGACGTGCGCTCCGAGCGCATGAGCAAACTTGACCGCCATGTGGCCCAGTCCGCCAAGACCGACCACGCCAACTTTTTTGCCCTTTGTAACGCCCCAGTGATGGATCGGGGAGTAGGTCGTGATCCCGGCGCAGAGCAGCGGCGCAGCTCCAGCGAGATTGAGGTTGGACGGGACGCGCAGAACGAAGCGTTCATCGACAACGATGCTGCCGGAGTACCCACCATAGGTTAAGCCTCCGAGGTGTTTGTCTGGAGAATTGAAGGTGAGGATCATGTTCGCGCAGAACTGTTCAAGGCCAGCTTTGCACTGCGGGCAGGTACCGTCCGCATCAACCATGCAGCCGACCGCAGCAAGGTCACCGGGCTTGTACTTCGTGACTCCCGAGCCGACCTTCGTGATACGGCCGACGATCTCATGGCCGGGGACAATCGGGTAATTCGTGGGCATGAACTCGCTCCACTCGTTGCGCACTGAATGCAGATCGGAATGGCAGATCCCGCAGTACAAAATTTCGATTTCGACATCCTGGGGGCTGGCTTCACGCCGGCTAATACCAAACGGAGTCAGACCCGAAGTTGGGCTTTGTGCTGCATAAGCTTGGACTTTGGTCGTATTCATGTTCTGAAACTACTTCGCCCCGAGGAGCTGTCACTAGCAGAACGCGCCATTCTATTTGTTAAAGATGCCAAAAAATGGCGGTCGAGGAAGTCGTGAAAATTCTGTGAAACGCGCGTAGCCGACGCAGCCCGCGTTCAGCGCCGGGGGTTGAGAATCAATTCGACTCAAAGCTGCCAACGACGACGAAGAAGAACAAAAGTGACGTAATGTGTCACCAACAACAACGGAACCCAAAAAGCCGGGATCCAATAGGCCGGTCCCATTCTCACTGGCGCATCATAAATCGTGGCAAAGGTGATCGCTGTGAGTAGATCGACGGTTCCGAAAATATTGAAAGTCCATACCGCTGGCTTGGCCAGGCGACTGCCGCGCAACACAAGTGGAATTGCTGCGAACGCAAGGACGGCCGTTATCAGATCGCCAAACGCAGCCGGATACGCAAACTGCGGCGGCATTCCTGGAAAAGTCGCGCCGCGAGTCAGGAACATCAGTCCCAGATGTCGCATTGAATGTAAAAGCAGGATCGGAACAAGAATTTGCTGCGGTCGAATGCGTGGAACCAAAGGCAGCAAATACAGCCGCGCCGCCACATAAAAAATCGCGGTGTTCGCGATAAGATTCAGTGTGATGACACGATCGAAAATGGCGGGCATTTATCTCTCCTTCCAAACCACTCGGCTACCATCAACTCTAACCACCTGTCGCGCCGTAGCAACGAAGGCGGATCAACCAATCGCTCTCAACTCTTCAGGCTACGGTTCACCGATCACTCATCACTGATCACTGATCACTTCTTGTATTGTTCGTCTCTGATCGTTTGCATCCAGTCGGCGGCCGCTTGACTACTGCTGAAAACTAGTCGCTGACGGAGTCGGGCAATGGCGGGTCTCGGTCGTGGTGCTGGGTGTCAACCCGCCAGCGCGCAAGGTCCAGCATTCGCCGAGCGTGGAGCAATAACAGATCTCGACCGTCACACGTAGGCGGTCCTTATTCATCGTCACCCAGAGCGGGTTTGATTTGTCGAAATTGAGCGGATTATTTTCGGGATCGCGCGGAGTGAAGACGGTCAGCGATTCGCTCGCGGCGAACACACGACCACTCATATCGCTCTCCGAACCCAGATGCTCTCCAGGTCCCAGTATTCTCTGGAGTACCTCCTTCCAATTCCTCACCGGCTGGCCATCCACCTTTACAATGACATGCCGGATAATCGCCGGTCCGACCCCTTTGTTGGCGAGAATAAAGTGAATGGGCGCATTGCTGCTGTCGAATTCGAGGATGGGCCACACCGCGGCACGCACCTGCTGGCGCTGCACGTAGGCGGTGTAAGCGGAAACACACAAAGCGCAGAGCCCGACAAGGGTCGCGATAACTGCGTCATATCGGCTGGCGCGACGCGTCTCCGTCTGTTCCGGCACGGCGCCGATCATATCGCTGTCCGATTGAGTGTCAATCAATCAGCGTTCGGTGTTGTAGAGGCGCTTGTGCTAAGCGCCTAACCAGTCAGGCTCGGTGCTCGCCGCAGGGAGCACCGCTACAATTTTCGCTCGCGTTGACTCTCAATCCCGTAAAGGAGCATGGCTCCCACGGAGCTTTACGCTCTCAACCTCTTCTTGCTACGGATCACTGATCACTAATCACCGATCACTGCGCGATCAGCGCTGATATTGCTCGTCGCTGACTTTTTCCATCCACTCGACGACTTTACCGTTCAGCGCTTCCTGAATGGCGATATGAGTCATCGCGGTCGTTGGCGTAGCGCCGTGCCAATGCTTCTCATCCGGCGGAAACCAGATCACATCGCCCGGCCGAATTTCCTCGATCAAGCCACCCCAACATTGAGCCCACCCAAGGCCCGACGTGACGATCAACGTCTGACCGAGTGGATGTGTATGCCAGGCGGTGCGTGCACCCGGCTCGAACGTAACACTCGCGCCACGAACACGTGCCGGTTCGGGCGCCTCGAACAGCGGGTCAATCCGAACGTTACCCGTAAACCAATCTGCCGGTCCTTCTTGTCTCGCCGTAGCCTCTTGACCCGCCGTAGCCTTGTGCAAAGGCTGGTTGGCGGAGGAGGATGTTGAAGGCTGTGACCCACTTCTTTTAATTTCCATATCTCACTTCCTTCACCTGGTTTCGTTAGAGTTTCGGCGGCCATGGCACGCCAGCCAATTCCTTTGGCAACTGCTTCGGGTCAACCGGATAGATGAGCGACAAATCCATTTTGGATTTTGAGCCTTGCAGGAATTCCAGTTCCTCCGGTGCGCCGATGATGAGCCAGAGCACTTCGGCGTCGGTGTCGTTGAAGACTTGCCGCAATTCGTTAGGCCCAACGAGCACTCCGCCGTATTTCGGCACAGTTAACGTTTCGTCGCCGACGCGCATGCGACCCGTGCCTTCGAGCACAAAGTAAAATTCCTCTGATCGAATGTGCTTGTGCAAAGTGTTCGCGCTCTTCGGAGGCAACCGCCAGAGCCGTGCTCCGATATTTTCGCTCCCGGTCCGCTCGAGATAATCCGCGTTGGAAATTTTCATCAGGTTGGACGGCCGCCAGTGCAGGTCTTCCGGCTTGATGAGGTAATAACCTTCGATCGCTTTCATGTACTTTGGAAACCTAGTATCGCTAAGGAAATCAGGAACGCAGGAAGGTTTCGAAAAGGTCCATGAAATACCGGTCGACATGATCCACGAGTGGTCCGTGCGCCTCCGATTCGGCCTTCGCCTTCTGCCATTCCGGATCGGCTTGGAAAGCAGCCCAATTCTTCTCGGCCTCCTGACGGCTGGGATGCTCCAGAATGTAGACAAACAGCTTCTGAGAATCCGGCGCATCTTCGGGCGACCAATAACCGACGCTCTTCATGTTGTGCCGCTTGAAGATCGAGTCGGTGTGATTACCAAAGCGAGCTTTTAGAGCATCCATTTTGCCCTCGTTGACGTGATACAGGCGCAGTTCGTAAACGTGGTGTGGGAAGTTGGATCCGCTGAGCGTGCTGAAGCCGAACATCACCGCGGCGCCGCAAAGAAAAGGCAGAAGATAAGATGTTTTCACATTGTATAAGATACTAACCGTCGGCGTCATCGGGGAGGAACATGAAGTACCTCCTCCATGTAGCGATCGGCGGCTGCTGCTGCCTCCTCCGGAGTGCTGCCGTTCTGACGCGCGCTCAGATAGGCCGCGTACCAGTCCCACCAGTGATGTTGGGCGTGCGTCTTTTCGTAGTGGTCGTGGTGCTCCGCCGTTTCGCGGAGGAGCTCTGCAAGGGTCGCGACGTCCATGGCTCGTGCTCCCTTCTACTTCCATTCGCGGCCGGGAAGCCGCGTCGTGATCTCCTGGAGGAGCCAGCGGTTCCCGTCTGGATCCTCGAAAGAGGCAAACGAGAAGTAGGAACGACCTTCCGGGTCGCGCCCAGCGACGCGCGGGTTCTCTACGGCGTTGTTGAAGGGGCCGCCGGCGTAGTGGAAGACCTCGCTCACGTTGACGCCGCGGCCGATCAAGTCGTCGCGGGCGGCGTCGAGGTCATCCACGGCGAGGACTAGCTCGGCCGAGCCAGCCCTGGCCGACGTCACTCCCTTGCCCAAGATGATCGACGCCTCTGAACGAGGAGGAGTGAATTGTATACCCCGAAAGTTTTCATTCGCGATGTCGATATCTAATCGGAACCCCAGTTTCTCGTAGAATGCTTTGGCGCGATCGACGTCGGAAACAGGGATGATTACCACTTCTAATTTCATGTTCATGATTGCTGTTCCTTTTCTTTTGTTCTCGCTTCTAAACTTAAGTGTTGGCGCTGATCACTACAGCTGCAAGAGAAGAGATCGCGTCCACGATTTCATCTGCTGTCAGGATGACACTTGCGTAGCTTGGGATATTGACGTGAGAGCGGCGCAGTTCGTAAACGTGGTGTAGAAATTGTAAATTGGGGTCAGTCCTCACTTTTGACATAAGATCAGTGAAACCGACCGCATGGTGGCAGTTTACAAATCTTAAATCACGAACGAAAGTTCCTTTCGGCGAGTCGCCGAAACCAGCACGCGAGTCGCGTGCGCTACCCAAGGATTCGCGGCGTTTTTGAAACTCGGGCGTTACCCACACTTCCTCGCTGCTACCGTCGCAGCTTTACCTTGATCACTCGCACTGCCTCGTGCTCGCGCCAGCTACCCTAGCTGCGTTGCCGTCTACCCGCGCGATTCCCGATCGCGACGTGTTCTATGTCGCTCGCGTCCCCGCGGCTCCGTTCACTCGCTCCCACCCTCCTCTATTGCCGAGGCGTCTTCTGCTGAACGGCAAAGGGCCATTCGCCTAAGTCGCCGCTTTTGGAGCGCTCAAGCTTTTACTGTAGAACCCAGAGCGGTCGAAGCAGCAAACGCGTCGCTTCCCCGCAGCTAGCATCGAGCAGGCATTTTTGATCCGGCGCGCGCGCGTCTCTGGCTGTTTGGCAGAGATGATCCAGTGGATCCAATCTCGGCGCGCGATCGGCGTGATATCCGACCACACCGTCCGCGCTTTCGGGGCGGCGCCTGCGAGAGCTTTTTTCACATCTGCGGGCACCGTGGGTTCCGGTTCTTCTGCCGCCGGCGCGATCTCGAGGGTGACAACGTCGCCCGCGTCCGCCCCCGCACGTTCGCGAAGCTTCCGGTCAACCTCGAGCCAGTGGCTTTTTTGGCCGTCGGGCTTGAGCGTGGCTTGAAAAGGGAAGCCATTGATGGTGCCTTCAATTGCCGTGATCCCGCGCGAAGGAAGCTTCGCACTAGCATTCTTTGGCAGTACGAGAAAGGTCCAAGACTCGGCGTTTCCAGTCTCCGCCGAGCGGAAGAGTCTCGCTTTGAAACGGACCTTGGAAGTGATTTTGGTCATCTACTTTATATCACTAATCGCAAACGGCAGATTGCGCGGGCCATCCCACAGGCTGACAAATTGTATGTCACTCCGCAACAGTGCAAGAGCGGATGCGTCGGCGATTTCATACCGCGGCAGCAGCGGGACCGGCGGCGGTTGGCACTTCGACGAGAGGCGTCTCCGCTTTGTCGGTGATCAGCTTGCGCAGGAACGGAATCAGCACGACGAGCACGACACCGACCGCGAGGCTGACGGCGCCGAGCTCCGCGAAGAGCTTCGCGTACCGGCTCGCTGCATCGTAATGCGTATTCCTTGTTCGTGCACAAGAAGCGCATTGCGCTAAGGTTCCCGCCGTTCTCATGACTCGCATTAATACCTTCGCAGTAGTCGTTCTTTGTTTCACCTTTGTCGCTCCAATGCGTGCACAACAATCTCCGGCGGAACGGGTCGCTGAGATTCAGGCTGCATTACGCGACGCCAAGCTGGATGCCTGGCTCTTTTACGATTTCCGGCATAGCGATCCGCTCGCTTATCGGATTTTGAAGCTGGACGAGAAGATGTTCGCGTCGCGCCGCTGGTTCTATTACGTCCCTGCCTCGGGTGAGCCGGTGAAAATTGTCCAGTCGATCGAGCAGTTCAAACTCGACTCGCTCCCCGGCAGGAAACTTGTGTTCCGCGGCTGGCAGGAATTGCACGCGCGGCTGCGGGAAGTGCTGGGCGCAGGGGCGAAGGAATCGAAACGTCGCATTGCCATGCAGTATTCGCCCATGAACGATATCCCGTACATCTCGCGCGTGGACGCCGGAACGATCGAGCTCGTCCGGTCATTTGGAGTCGAACCTGTCACGAGCGCGGAACTAGTACAACGATTCGAAGCCGTGTTTTCACCGGCTCAGCACCAGATGCACGTGGAAGCTTCGGACAAAATGCATCGCATCATTCAGGAGGCGTTTGCCGAGATTGCGCGCCGGATGCGCGCCAACGAAGCAACGACGGAGTGGGACATCGCGCAGTTCATGCTCCGTCGCTACAGCGAGGAAGGGATGCAGCAGGAGCCAATGATCGTGGCGGTAAACGCGAACACCGCCAACCCGCATTACATGCCGACAAAGGAAAAGAACTCACCTATTAGGCACGGTGATTTTGTGTTGATCGATGCGGCTACGAAACTGAACAAACCGGAGGCCGTCGCAACTGACCAAACCTGGACTGGATACGTGGGCGAAACTGTTCCGGAACAGTACTCACGCATTTTCAACATTGTGCGCGAAGCGCGCGATTCGGCGGTCGATTTCGTGCGCAAAAACATTCGAGCGGGTAAATCGATTCGCGGAGCGGAAGTCGATGACGTGTCGCGCGGCGTAATTACACGCGCAGGTTTTGGCGAACAATTCACGCATCGCACCGGCCATTCGATCGGCGAAGAAACGCACGGCAATGGCGTTAACATCGACGATTTCGAGACGCGCGATTCGCGCCCGATCATTTCCGGAGTTTGTTTTTCGATTGAGCCTGGAATTTACCTCGAAGGAAAGTTTGGCGTTCGATCGGAAATTAACGTTTACGTTTCGGATAAAGACATCGAAGTCACCGGACAGCCAATCCAAACGGAGGTCATCCCGATCCTAAAGACTCCGTGAGATCCGAGTTGGACGGGCATTAGGTCACATGCGCTGCCACGTAGGGTCTTTCGCTGAGAGGGTGGACGCTATGGCAGAGTTCGCTCAGCGCTTGTCGTATTCGTCGTGGCGGCGCCACCAAACGCCGGTCTCGTTGCGCCCCTTGGGTGCGCGATCGAGCCACTGGAACATGCCCCAGAGGACATCCAGACCGCGCGCATAGGTGGAATAAGTGTGGTAGATGACGCTGTCCTCGAGCACGAACGCGCTCATGCCCGGCCTCTCTCGCGGTGTACGTAGCCGCGTTGGTTCCGGTCATGGCGGCATTCACGGCGACGGGCTCTGGGACCGATGTCTCGTCCATGGCGTGACCGCTACGCCGGTAGTTGTATTCGATGGATGAGAACCTCATTGACGCGCTAAGCCGCTTGGTGTCTGCGCTGCGATATACCTCCTGATACGAGCCTCCTGTTCGGCGCGGTATTCCGCGATCCGGTCTCGATCAGCTTCCGCGAGCGCGCGCCGCAGAGCAGCGGCTTCAAGGTCCTGGCAGTAAGCCGGCGTTCCGGGTTGCTGCCGCCAGGAATCGTCCAGATCACCACCGTCGACAGGGTCGAAGCCAAGATCGTCGACGAGGCGAAGCACTGCTGCCTTGGCGTCCAACGAATCGCCGACGACCGAGAGAGCGATCCGCCCCTTCGTTCCCCTCGGAACGCCCTTTTCGCGAAGGCTTTTGGCGAGGATGTTGTTGAAGGCCTTGATCACGGGACGCCCGATCTGCTGCGCGACCCACTGGCTATCGAGCATGCCGCGATCGATCGCGTCGATGCGGCCATCGCGAAGTTCGGGATGGTAGTTGCCGACATCGATGACGACGACGCTGCTCGGTACGTTCGCAAACAGCGCTCGCGGAAGATCGGCAACCGCCTTCGTTGGGATCGCGATTATGACGACTTCCGCGGCTTTGACAGCGTCGACTACGGAAACAGACGTCGCGCCGATCTCTGCGGCCAACCTAGTCAGGCTTCCCGGTCCTTTTGAGTTCGCAATCGCGACGTGATGGCCGCGCTTGACGAGGCGCCGCGCAAGCGTTTCTCCCATGCCTCCAGCGCCGATAACTCCGATTCTCACGTGGACTCTCCACTCAAATCTTCATGCTCCAGCTTCGTTCGGGCCCTTCAACGGAGCGCCAAGAGGT
>WNGB01001696.1_pt1 | contig 36098 bp, 40 predicted proteins | sample 5400681 | NCBI WGS metagenome assembly WNGB01 (sample SAMN13153367, study PRJNA577476) | soil metagenome | isolation source: 115 cm soil or saprolite under grassland replicate 2 | place: USA:California | collected 2016-06-15 | reverse complement strand
CCATCCTCGCCCACGCCTTCCTGTCGTCGCCGTTCTGGCCGAGCACACCCGCCACCCACCACCGCCCGAGCTGATCCCGGTCACCTGCAACGAGGTCGGGCACCTATTTGCCTTCCTGGCCGCCCAGCCGGTAGGCGATCGCACCCATCGGCTGCGCTGGTCCGCGTGGCGACGACGACATCAAGCCACGCCCGCACCTGCCACTACCGCCGACAAGCCGCCTGGGACCCATGAAGATCACGAACTACGGCTGGAGGACTAGGTGTTGCATCCCGCCTCAGTGGCCTACAGGACGATGTCCCCTTCTGGGGTCGATCGAGGTAGGGGAGCGCCGCTAGCCGTCTCAGTCGATCCATGGCGGGCCGCCGCTTCGACCGCTGGCCACGGTTACGGGCCGACTGCTGTCGAGTCCTCTCCGGCGGGCCAGCTGGCCGGTCGCCGCAGCTCGTCCGGGAGCCGAGTGGCCGCATCGCCATCGGCGGCATCCAGCTGCGCCTACGTGAGCCCCACCGCCTCGGATACGTCCGCTGGACCACCTCAGCATGAGGGTGTCGGACGGGCTTCAGAGCCGCTCGTAGGGCGTGCGCAGGCCGTCGCGGATGCGGCTGCCGAAGGTTCGGGCGCGGCGGGCGATCAGCGCCACTCCGAGCGCGACGTACACGGTTGACAGGCTGAGGATCACCACGCCTTTCAGAGCCGGCGGCGCCACCGCGACCAGCACGAACTGCGCCCAGAACAGGCCGAACAAGGCGGCCGCCTCGCCTAGCGAGATCGACAGGTCGACCAGGATGCCAACCGCGAACACGGTCTGGGCGGCGGTCAGCAGCAGCTCCTCCCGCTGCTTCGGGTCCACGGGCAGGCCGTGCAGGCCGCCCGAGGCGAACGCGAACACCAGCGGGAGGGTCCCGACCAGCAGCGTCCACTGGTTTACCTTGGAGGAGACCAGCGTGGTGAGCGCCTCGCCGGTCTTCAGACGCCAGGCGTACAGCCCGGCCACCAGCAGCTCCGGCGCCTCCGAGGCGAGCGGCGCCAGCCACTGGACCAGCACGAACTCGCCCATCCCCAACTCCCTGCCGGTGTCGACTAGCGCCTCGGCAAAGTGCTCGGCGACCAGCAAGATGACTGCGCCGGCGAACGCGAACATGGCGAGCGTGCTCGCCCGCCGGGCCCGCTTGCCGAGGCCGCCGATCACCGCGGGGGGGCCGAGCAGGTCCGGCTCGGACTGGGGCGCGTGCCGGCCGGACCACCAGGGCCGGGTTGAACGGTATCCAGCCCCACCGGGCCGCCATCCCCAGCGCCCCGGACAGGATCACGTGCACGTCGCGGACCCGGTTGGCGCTCAGCCGCTGGTCGCTCGCGCTTGGGCGCGCCGTGGCGGCCGCCTTGTCCGGGTCCTCGCCCCTGGCGGCCGCCTCGGCCCTGGCGCGGGCTCGCGCTCGGGCGGCGGCCTTCGCGTTGCCGTAGCGCCGCAGGTCGTCGTAGAAGGCGTCAAGGACCCGAGCGTTGACCGTGTGCAGGCGCTTGCTCCCCAGGGCGGGCTTGATCTTCTTGGCGATCAGGCTGCGGTAGTCCTCCACCTGTCCGGGGAGATGGGCTTGTCGCTGGCGACGCGCCGCTCGATCCACAGGTCAACCAGCTCGCCGAGGGTCTTGAGCCGCGTGCCGGCGTGCTGCCCGTCGGCAACCTCGGTTCGCAGGCGGGCCTCCACCTTCTCGGCCTGCCGGCGGCTGCCGTTGACCTGGCGGGTGAGCTGCCGCTGCTTGCCCGTCAGCGGGTCAAGGCCGGCGTAGACGATGACCTGCCAGCCGCCGCGGCGCTTCCGGATCGTCACGACTCCGCTCCCAGTAGAGGGTCGATCGTTGACCTCTCGTTGACCGTAGCGCAAGCGGAGCGGCATTTGTAGTGGGCAGGGACGGGATCGAACCGCCGACCTTGCGGTTTTCAGCCGGGTTGGTCTTGTCCGGGTCCGTCCGGGATGATCCGCCTGAGCCGCATTCACCGTGCTCAGCAGGGTGGATGCGGCGTTGGTCATCCGGGTTGATCCGGGCCCGTACGGCTCGGTGCGGACAGCTCTGGCAGAACGTTGGCAGAATCGCGAAGGCTCCGTCACGGGCGCCGATGCATGGTTTCGATGGTCCCTGACCCGTCGGCGGACTACGATCCTCCGCATTCGGTGGTGCAGTACGAGTCCAAGGAGAACGCGGGCCACAGATTCTGGACGGCCCCTACGCCATCCGGATCGACGCCAACCGGCTCGGCGTCTACCGGTGGCTCATCACCCTTGAGGGCCGCACGGTCCGCAACGGCGTCGCCCCCAACCGCGACGAGGCAGCCGCCGCGGCGAGCGACGCCCTGGATGAGCTACCGCGCTAGAAGTCGTAGATGTGATGCCCGCTGATCGCAAGCTGGGCCCCCGTCCGTGAAACGGCCGCTGACCTGCGGGTTGACCTTCCAGCGCTTGTCGTCATGTGTCGCTGCTCGTCGACCTCGGACGGCCTGGCGACGGCCTGGCGGAGCGGTCAGCAGAGATCACCGCGAGTTCGACTACCACCGTTGACGGTGCTCGTTGACGCATAGTCGTTGCGATCAGGTCGCCGAGGCGGGAAGATCGACCGTCGCTGGCGAGCAGCCGATGAGAGGGGGCCGCGGTGCCGCTGTATCTCACGAAGTTCAGCATGACACCCGAGGCATGGGCCAAGCTGATCAAGGAGCCAGAGGATCGCCGGGAAGCGGTCGGGCGCCTGCTGGAAGCCGCCGGAGGCAAGCTCCATGGGTACTGGTACGCCTTCGGCGACCACGACGGCTATGCCCTGGGCGAGGCGCCCGACAACACCGCGGTGGCGAGCGCGCTGGTGACCGTGGCTGGCAGCGGCGCGTTCAGCTCCCTGTCGACGACGGTGTTGGTGACGGTCGAGGAGATGCTGGATGCGCTCGGCAGGGCGCAGCGCATCGCCTACCGTCCCCCAGGCGGCTGAACCGACCCGGTTGCGTGCTTCGGCCTGGCGCTCGGATATCTGGCCGATGCAGCCGTCGAGCAGAACAGCAGGCTGTACGCTGCTCCTCGAATCCAGCGCGTACGGCTTCAAGGGGGCCCGGTGGATCGAACCATACCCGGCGACTCGCCAATCAGTTCCGAGGCGTTGCAGGCGATCGGTGAGCTACTCCAGGCCGCTGCCCAGTACGGCATGGGCGTGGCATTCGAGCCAGATGGCGAAGGGTGGCGAATCAGCTACGTCTTGCATGACTGGCCTGCCTACGAGGAATACGGCCTCCCGTGTGGCCCGCTCTCGAACGCCTACGACCTCCACATTGCAGCTGCCGCCGCACTCAAGCCGCTGATCGAGCTGGGGGGACGAGCCGAGAAGTACTTCGCGAAGCGGGACGCGATGAAGGATCGCTCCTGAGAGGACGCACCGTGCCTCTGTTCACCTCGATCAACGGGGTAAGCATCGAAGGCGGCGCGGCAGTTCGGGGCTGACCTCGTCGTTGTAAGCGAACTTCGGCCCCTCCAGCCGCCCTGGCCAGCCCTTCAAGACCACCGCTCACCTGCGGATCAAGGTACCGCGAGTGTCCGATGTTGACCGCCGGTTACCGGCCGTCCGCGGCCCCAGCACGGCCCCACGGCAGCGGTTGGGTGAGGGGTTCGAACCCTCTTCGGCGGTACTTCGCCGGCCGAAGTTCTGGGCGTGAAGGTTCGGTGACCTGCCGTTTCCTCATACTGGTCGTGACCGCTCGTGCCCGCCGGGATCCCCACATGACCAATGAGGTACGGACCCCAACGCGGACCGGCCTAACCATGACCGCCACTGCTTCGGGGACTGCCCTGGTGTGAGGAGCAAGGCTCGTCCCGAGGCGACGACTTGGCTCGCTGGGCAAGCGGCCGCAGGGCACGTGGCAGCCATTTTGCGAGGCCCGTCATGGTCGATACAATCCAGAAAATCGGTCGAGAGGAGGCATCATGGCGATGTCGCTTAGATGTGCCGACACCGGAGCGGACTGCCGGGGCGAGTGGACGACCGACACCGAAGACGAGTTCTGGAAGCACTGGGAGCTGCACGTCGCCGAGGCGCATCCCGATCTCGTGATCACCCCGGAGCTCCGGGAACAGACCAAGGGCTTCGTTCGGGCCGTCTGAGCTTGCCTCAGACAGCCGCCACCGGCTTGCCTTGTCCCCGGTCCTCCGTCGGGCGGGCACCCTGGTGGTTGGTGGTCGAGCAGGTCTAGTCGTCCAGCTCTAGAGGCGCACTACCGGACAGGTGAGGGTCCTGGTGATGCCGTCGACCGCCTGCACGCGCGCGACCACCAGCTTGCCCAGCTCGTCGATGTTACGCGCCTCGGCGTGAACGATCACGTCGAAGGGTCCGGCCACGGCCTCGGCCTGCTGCACGCCCGTGATGTCGACGATGTTCTTGGCGACCTGGGCTGCCTTGCCGACCTCGGTCTGGATGAGGATGTATGCCGTCACCACAGGTACCGACCTCCTTGCGTCATGCCGCCCGCGGCGCTCTGCAGGGACTGTGCTGATGCGATGGTGGCATGCGGCCGGTGCAGGCGATCACGTGGCTGCGCGATCGAGTCGATCCGGTGGTTCGCGCTCGGAGCTAGGAGCGGGCAGAGTGCCGAGATTTGAACCCCACCAGCTCATCCCGTCACGTCCAGGAGAGTACACCGCTGTGCGCCTGACCTGCAGGTCTACCACAGGCGTGTGCTGCGACGTCCAGGCGTATGCGCACCGTCTGTGAGCAAACTGTGAGTTCCACCGTCAGCAGGCGTTGGCCCTGCGTCCCCGGCCTCTCGTGGCGTCGGAATGCAGCTTGTGAGCCAGCGACCGGCGGCTCACACTGGCCATGGCGCCACCACGACCAGCGGCGTGAAGGATGGTGCCAGGTGCAAATACGGCTTTGGCGGGGTCGACGTTTCGACCTGATCGGCTGGCTGCTCCTCGGAAGCGTCTTCCTGGTGTGGTGGCGGTGGTCGATGCTCAGCAGCCACGCCAGGGGCATGATCCTCGCCGCCTACGGCGTGGTGTTCCTACTGATCATGCTGCCGCCGGCGCTGCGCACCCGTGGCCTGCTCCAGACCGGCGCGCGGGCCGAGGGCACCGTGGTGGGCGCGAAAGAAAGGACGAGCATCCAACGAAACGACGTCATCACCTCTTACTACCCGATGGTGCGGTTCACCACGCCGGACGGCCGCCAAGTGGTGTTCACCTCGGGCTTGGGCTCCCCCAACAAGCCCGAGCTGGGCTACCCCCTCCGGGTCCGCTACCGCCCTGACCATCCTGAGCAAGCGGAGTTGGACCGGGCCGCCACCTGGATGGTACGGGCGGCATTCGGCATCTTCGGCGGGCTGGGGCTGCTGGTGGCCGGGTTCATCGTGTACGGCGGTGAGGCCGGGTACGAGTCCACCGGGATCACCAACCACATTGACGGCACCGGGCAGGTCCGGGCGGTCCCCGCCAGCGGCAGGATCGGCGAGACGCTGACGGTCTATGACGAGGTTGGTGACGCTCAGCTGGAGGTCACCGTTGCCCAGCTGAGGTTCTCCACCGATGACCCGGTCGGTCAGCCCGAGCATGGCCTGTACATGGGTGCCGATGTGCGGCTGCGCGGAGTGGCTGACCTGCCGGATGTTCCCGAGATCTCTGCGCTGGTCGGTGGCCGCTACTACGACGGGCACGAGCTCACCGCCTCGACCGCGTTTGAGCCGCCCCTGGAGGTTGTGACGCTCGACTCGGGCGAGCGGGCCTCCGGCTGGCTGGTGTTCGACGTCCCCGCCCGGCACGGCCAGCTGGTGCTGCGCGACCCGGACAAGCACACGGTGGGGGTTTGGACGTACTGATGGGAATGTAGGTCGGCCGCGTTCGAATGCCCAAGCCGCGGCCATCGCAATCGCGCAGCGGGTGCTCAGCCGACCGTTGCATGGCTCCCAGCTTGGCTATCGCGTGAGGCCCGTCCGGGATGACCACCTGCCTCGTCGGCAAGAGCCGGAGGGCTCGTAGCCCGTGTGAGTGGGGAGACTCGAACTCCGACCCGCCTTCCGCAGCGCTGCCTGCTCGCAGCCGTGTTGCGGCGGTGACCTCCGCTTTCTCGCAACCCGTCGTGACCGCTGGTGCCCGCTGCGCTCCCCTGGCCGCCGGTCGGGTGTGTACCCAGCGTGTACCGCTGTGTACCGCTGGGTCGGGTCCCGTTAGGCCTCGGTCGCTAGCCGGCGCTTCGGCGGCTTGATCGTGGTGGGGACGGGAGGCTCAGGCCGAGAGCGAGCTGACCAGCGCTTGTTCCTGCTGATCGAAGGAGCTGCCGAGCTGCGCAAGGGGGACGGCCAGCCTCTGGTAGTCCTCGGGCGAGCCGGCGGTGGCCATCTCCCGGAGGGCACTAACGATCCGGTCGGCGAGGTCCTCCAGCTCCGCCGCTTCAGCTTGGGCCGAGGCGGGGAACCCGATCCCACGCAGCTCGGTGGCGAACGCCTCGAAGGCGTCGGCCAGCTCGCCGTCCGCCGACTGGACGCAGCTCAGCTCGGCAGGACAGGCGGCGATCTGCTGCTGGTGTTGCTGGATCCGGCCGACCAGGGTGTTGTGTGCTGCCGTGAGGTCCGAGCGGGCTTGGGTGGTCCTGCGGACGTTGCTGGTGGTGGTGACGCTGACGACACCGCTTGCCACGTACTGCACGACGCCAAGCACGAGAAACAGGACCACCAGTCGCTTGGCCCCGGCTGACAGCACCAGCAGCCCCCGTGGTGCCCTCGGCGGCTCCAGCCCCTCGGGGGGACCGACCAGCGTGGCCGTGGGGACCGCCTCCTGCGGTGCGGCTGTCATGCCGGGCCCGGCCGCGGGCGCAGGGGCACCGGTTAGGGCCGGCCGGTCGCCGAACAGCCCCCCGGGGTAGGCGGCGGTGACCAGCCAGGTATAGGCGGTCGTGCGCATGTTGTAGCGGAGCACAGCGGTGGTGGCGTCAAACAGCGCGCTCGGGACCCGGCCGGCCACCAGGACCAGCAGCCAGATGAAGAAGGCCGCCACCCCCCAGCCGTTGACCACCAGGCCAGCCAGAATCGACGCTGGGATCGCCAGGAACAGCCTGAACAGCACCGCCAGGCGGTTGAGGCGGCCGGGCGCCAGCTCCACCTGGACGGGATAGTCCTCGGCCGAGAACCGGAACGGCGGATACCGGTCGGTGAGGAGCCAGCCGTAGGCGTAGACCCGGGTGGTGTAGCGAGTGAGGTGGCACAGGTAGCGGGCGAGCGGCTCAGGCAGCCGCCCCAGCACCAGCGCTGCAAACCACCCCAGCACGAGAACCACAAGGCCCACCAGCAAAAGCACGAACAGAACGACGACCTGGGGCAGGGCCAGCAGCAGTCGGAACGCGACGCTCAGCCGCCCGCGGAGCTCGACACGCTCGATGATGAGCGCCGGTGGGACGGGCGCGCCGTCGACGCTCATGACCATCAGTGGTCCCCGCCTCCTCCTGACAAGTTTGGACATCCGGCCAATAGGCCGCCGGATAGTACCACCTACACCAATCGCCCAGAGAACTCGGCGGTACAGTTGGTCGAGCCGGCGAACTGGCTGGTTGAGAGCCGATCGGAGAGGCGCCAGGCAATCGACCCCGCCACGCCGGAGGTGCAGCGACGTCTGCGTGAGTGGGCCCGAACCGTTGCCTTAAGAGCGCAGGACGGCCGCTCTCGGGACCTGCAGGGCGGCGTCGTACACGGCCTTTGCCAGGTCATTTGCTTGCCGAGACTATCCGCTGTGGACCCGTGGGCGCTGCCCGTCTGTGCCCCCAGTGTGCCCCACGCCCAGGGGCTAGCGGGGCAGTTCACCAAGGGCGGCGGCCGCATCGTTGGCGGCTTGGTCGCGGTCGGCGGCAACGCCGCTGGCGACGGACTGAGCGTCGCGCGTGATCATCCAGCGGTAGACGCCGGGCCGGTTGGCGTCAATACGGATCGAGTGAGCACCGTGCCGGCCCACCCAGAAGATGTGCTCGCCGTTGCGCTTGGTCTCGTACTGCACCGTGATCATGCGAGGATCGTACGGTCCCGATCAGCCAGCGTCCATGCTCGGCGTGCCCGACGGGACCACCATCTGCTTTGCCCGCTTACCGCCCTCCCCGGCTGGGATGTTGGCGTCATAACGCGCGTCCCACGACTGCGCCTCAGGTGCCTTGCTCCGCTGCGGCGGGCTGTGAGACCCTTGAGACGCATATGACAGACGGGAGGATAGATGCTCAATCGAATCCGCGCGCTCGTGCGTCGTGTCCGGGCCTCGCAGCGGCGCCGTGCGCAGCGACGGGGCGACCCGCTGCTGTCGCCGGACGCCAGGCGGGCGGGTGCGCGCACGACCGCCGACTACTACAACCGGATAGGCGACCCTCCCACCGGTGGTGGCGGCTTCGGGATAGGCAACCCCGGCGGAGGCGCCTAGACGTCGCTCGACCAGGCGGCTTGACCTCGTCGTTGTAAGGAACTTCGGCCCCTCCAGCCGCCCTGGCCAGCCCTTCAAGACCACCGCTCACCTGCGGATCAAGGTACCGCGAGTGTCCGATGTTGACCGCCGGTTACCGACCGTCCGCGGCCCCAGCGCGGCCCCACGGCTCTGGCGCAAGCTGTCGTTCGCGCTCGTCCGTGCAGCCGTGCCACCCGACGAACACCAGCACAGGGGTTGGAGCGACCTGAAGCGCGGCAATGGCAATGGCAGGGCTGCACGGTGGTTGAACAGCTACGACGAATGCACATCATCTTGCGTAGTGCGGGCGTATTGAACCATCCAGGCAAAAGGTGACTAGAGTGCGGCGCCATGCGGAAGCATTGGCGAGCGCTAAGGAGACGATCATGGGGAGAAGGCTGCTGGTGCCGTTGATCCTTGTCGCGGTGTTGCTGACCGTCGCGGTACCCGCCGGGATGGCCAGCGCGAAGCCCGGCGCCATGGTGCTCCGGGACATCGGCTGCGGTATCGACCTGAACGGGGTGCCGCCCTTTGTTGCATTCACCGACAACGCGCGGATCGTCGCGACGCCGAGCGGGCGAGCGGTGCTGGTGTGCCATGCCGAGATTCCTACCGGGCTATCCAGCGCCGTCATCGTCGAGGATCTTCTGTGCTTTGTCGGGCCGGCTGGCGTGACCGACCAGTCGCATACGGTCATCACGCCAAGCGGCAAGGTGCTGCTCACCTGCCACCTCAATCCGAGTGATTTGGCTCAGCTTCGCGCGGCTTCCACCCTGGGAACCGCGTCCGGCGCAACAGGAGGTGGGGGCGTCACCCAGCGCACCGCGTTGCCGGGCAAGGGCGATCGCACGCTAGGTCGCCTTGCTGGGGATGCAGGCACCGCCCAGGTCACGTCTCCGGCGGCAACCACTCGCTGGTCGATGCGGGGGTCGAGGCCCACGTCGAAGCCACGCCAGGCCACGGCCGGCGGTGTCGGCCCACCCGCACGGGTAGAGTCGGGTCCGAACGGGCGGGGCCAGGGGCGAGGACACGTCCATAGGCCTTGGTGAATAACCCCGCCATCGGGTGGGTGAGCCGGTACGTGGGACGGGAGACTCGAACTCCGGTCCACCTCCTCACGCACTGCCTGCTGGTGGTCGGATCGGGCGCTGTCCCGCGCTTGCCCAAAACCGGTAGTGACGCTGCTGCCCGTAGCGCTCCCTTGGCCGCCGTCGGCTGTACCCGGCGTATACCGCGTGCTCCGGCCCTGGCCGGATCAGAACAAGTTTCCGATGTCAACCTTCTGCTTCCAGCTGCCAGGTGCGAGCTCGTCGGTAACTCCGATGACTTGTACCCGCGTTCCGTCATCCAGCGTGAGGATGTCCCCGACTTCTATGGGGTGGTCGCTCTGGAAGGTCTGGAGGATCTCACCGTGTCCTTGGGACGTCACCCGAGCTGGGTCACGTCCGACGCGGCCGTCGTGAACAGTTACCTCGATCACGCGGCTACCCTACACCGGCGATGGCCGGCGAGGATGAATCTGGCTGGTCTCGGCGGCGACGACCCCCGGCTCCTGTGTTTGGGTGAGGTTCGTCCCCGGTCGCCACATGCCTCGATAGCAAGCCTCCAGAGGGCTCGCGGCAGCTAGGGTGGGTGGCCACGTCGCCGCTGGCAGGGCAGTCCACAGCGGCCCCCGTCCTCTTCCAGGCAGAGAACTTGTCAGCTCCTCAACCCGGAGCCATGCGCGGTGACCTGCGGAGCTCCTATCCGATGTTGACCGCGGATGATACCGCTCGTGCGCGCCCCTTCTGGCGCGCGGGTGGCGCGGCTGGCGAGAAGGACCATTAGCCAGCCCGGTCCTCATCGAAGATCACACCAGCGGCTTCTGCATCTCTCAGCGAAAACCCATCAGGCCAAATGGTTGTGCGGTCTGCTGTAATGCCTCGTAGCTTGGCTCCGGTGATCTTGGCGTTAGTTAATTTGGCTCCTCTTAAGAAGGCTCCTTCAAGATTCGCCCCTACTAAGTTTGCTCCGGAAAGATCGGCATGCACAAGAAAGGCGTCCACTAGATAGGCGCCCGCAAGGTTTGCATCCACGAACGAAGCTCCATCAAGAAGCGCATGGCCAAGATCGGCATGGTCAGGGCTCCGGCGGACTCGTGAATGAGCCAGTCAGCGTTGTAGGGCGATTGTGCTGATTGGTGGGTATTGAAGGGTGCCTGGTACACCCAGCCGTGAGAGTCGGCTGGGAGGAGACGCGGGTGGAGGGGCGGGTCGAACGGGCAGCGACCGACGTAGGCGAGGGGTTGCTGGATCGGCTTGGGGAACTGGCCGACCCGCGCGACCGGAGAGGGGTGCGGCACTTGTTTGTGTCGCTGCTGGCCATCGCGGTGGCCGCGGTGGGCTCGGGTGCGCGCTCATGGACTGAGATCGGGGAGTTCGCCGGCGAGTTGACCCCTGAGCAGCTCGCTAGGCTGGGGGCGCGGCCGAGTCCTTATACCGGCCGGTACAGCCCGCCGGACGAGGCGACGATCCGGCGGGCGTTGCAGCGGGTGGACGCGCAGGCGCTGGACCGGCTGGTCGGCGGGTGGCTGGGTGTTCGGCAACCGCCGGCCGATGCCGCTGACGACGCGGCAACCGACGAGGGGGCGGTGGCGGTGGACGGCAAGACGCTCCGCGGCGCGGTCGGTGTCGACGGGCGGCGGGTGCACCTGCTGGCGGCGTTTGACCAGCAGCAGGGTACGGTGTTGGCGCAGCGGCGGGTGGACGGCAAGAGCAACGAGATCACCGGGTTCCGGCCGTTGCTGGACGAGGTGGACCTGGAGGGCAAGGTGGTCACCGCCGATGCGCTGCATTGCCAGCGGGCTCATGCCCGCTACCTGGTCGCCGAGCGGCACGCGGACTACCTGTTTGTGGCCAAGGAGAACCAGCCGGGGCTGGTCGCGGCGATCAGCCAGCTCCCCGAGCAGGCGTTTTCCCCCTCCGTGCGTGACTGTTGAGCGTGGTCACGGCCGCTTGGAGCGGCGCACAGTCCGTGTTGCGCCCGTGCCCGCCCAGGTCCGCTTTCCCCATGCCGAGCAGGTGTTGGTGGTCGACCGGCAGGTGACCGATCTGGCCGGCGGGTCTGGGTCAACCGAGGTCGCCTACGCGGTGACCAGCCTGAGCTCCAAGCGGGCGGACGCTGCCCGGCTGGGTGGGCTGCTGCGGGGGCAGTGGTCGATCGAGAACCGGCTGCATTGGGTCCGCGACGTGGTGTTCGCCGAGGATCACAGCCGGGTGCGGACCGCGGGCGGCCCGCAGGTGATGGCCAGCCTGCGCAACCTGGTGATCGGGCTGCTGCGGCTGGCCGGGCATGCCAAGATCGCGCGGGCGCTGCGCTGGATCGCCCGCAACCCCGCCCGTGCGCTGGCACTGCTGGGCGTATGAGCGGGTGGGGTGGACGCTCACTGCTGGGATGCCTGCGTCCGGCTTCGCAGGCCGAGGCGCCGTCGGTAGTCGCGGTCCTGGTCGGCGGCTTCGAGGACCAGTTCGATGAGCTCGTCCTGGCCCAGGGTGGCCAGCCAGGGACGAAGATCGCCGGCTGGTGCGGTCTCGGCGGCCAGCGCGGCTGCCGCAGGCGCGTCGACGCCAAGGTGGGCCAGGCCGACCAGGACCAGGTGGGAGCAGAAGCTCCCGGCCAGTCCCTGGGAGCAGTCGCACTCGCCGTCCAGCGACCCGCCGGCCCGATGGTGCAGGATCGTCTCCAGCGTGCGGCCGTCGTCCAACTCGATCGTCGCGTACAGGCTCCATTCGTCCTCGTCGGGCCCATCAATGGCCACCACGTGCTCCCAAGCGGCCCGGAAGGCCTCCTCGCCGGCCCGGCTGCGCAAGTCGGCGACGGTGAACCCGGCCGGGTCGGTCATCGGGTCACCGCCACGCCGATCCACGAGGATCCTGCTCAAGGACCGCCAGATGGCCGTGCCGGCCCAGCGGTGTGAGCTGATAGCGGCCGTCCCCGAGGCGCTCGACCCCGCCGACCGCCACCAGTTGATCCAGCACCCAGGCCACAAACCCGACCTGGTCGTGACCGGGTCGCACCAAGGCCAGCTCGGCGGCTGACATCGGCGCCTCGGCCTGCCACAGCGCCCACAGCAGCGGCGGGGTGAGCCACAGATAGCCGACCGCGCGACCCTCGTAGACCAGCACGCGGCCGTCCACCGCGGCCAACTCCCACAGACCGGTCCACAGATCCAGGGTCTGGCCGTCGTCGTCGAGTGCGGCAAGGGCAGGGCCGGGGATGGCGTCCTTGTTGGAGATGTCGATCAGGTCAAGGTCTTCGGCAAGCCGCCAGCAGGCGTCCAGGTGGGGCAGGTGCCTGGCACTGTGGAAGCCGGCCGGCGGGGCGGGCAAGCCCAGCGCCTGCAACGCACCCGCCACTTCGGGCTTTTTCAGCACGCCCGTCGGGGTGACCGCTCGGGGAGTGGCCGTCCACCGTGCCAGGCGGACCAGGTCCTGCAGCAGGCAGGCTCGGCGCGCGTCCGCCGCCAGCGCGCGGACCTGCGGCGTTGCCGCAACACGCGGGGACGCCGCAGCCGGCGCCTTGCGTTGCAGCGGGAGCTCGGCGAGCTGCTGGTTGAGCGCGCCAAGGTCCAAGCGTCGCGGCCGATCGTCGTCGTACTCAGCCGGATGCGACCCCACGCCCGCAACACAACGCGCAGAGCGGGTTCCCGCAGGGGCCGGCTCCACCGCCTCCACCACGATGCGGTGCTCCCAGCACGCGCCCAGATCATAGGTATAGCCGATGACCTTGCCAGCACGCCCGGCGACCTCGCCCAGGGACACGTCGTCGTCCTCGCAACCGTCCAGATAGCCCGGGTCGGCGTACCTGCGCCGGCCAACCACGAACTCGTACAGGTGATCGCCGCCCCAGTCGAACAGGACCTGGATGACCTCGTGCAATCCAGCCAGCGTCAGATCCGACGGCACCTCAACCTGCCGTCGGGTCGGCGGCACCACGTGCACCAACGACACGGTCAGCCGATGCATCGACTCCACTACCGGGACCCCTCATCGCAGACGGTCCAACGCGGGTGACATCATCCCGCGACGTCTGCGGGTAGCGCATATGGCGGCGACCATCAACGTCGCATCTATCGCCTGCCAGCGAGACCCGTGACGGACCAGCCGGTCACCACCAGCAAGAGACCACCCGGCACGTCCGCCAGGACGCGACCACACCCGCCGCACCGGTCGGCTGCGCGATACCGCCGCCAACCACACATCCACGCAGCATCATGCAACTACGAGAACGCCTGAGCCCTGTCGGCATGGTTGAGGTCCGCTCCATCGAAGTGTGCACCCATCAGGTATGCATCGGCTAAACTCGCAGCCGCGAGAAAAGTGTTCTCAAGATAGGCCCTCCCGAGAAAGGCGTTGTCGAATCGCGCGAATGGCAAATGAGCTCCGCGGAGATTAGTCCAGCCAAGCATAATAGGTGGAAAGCGAGCTGGATCCATCTCGTGTGGAGGTCTAGGTAGGGGAGGAAAGCGACCGAGGACGGACAATGCTGCATACACATCCGGCGCACTGAACTGCATGAGAGATAGGCGATCGCTATCCAATTGCCCTCTTGCTGCTTTCTTGGAGGGTGCTGACAGTGAGGGTGCGTGACCCCGCACATAGGCCGACAGAACCTCAGCTATGGCTGCGCGATCAGCGGGTGAATCTCGCGCGATCCTTTCCAAGGCATGGATGCCGCCGAGCGTGACATCCAGCTTTGCATTACCATGTCCAAGTTGCTCAACAGCCTTAGTGAATCGCTCAGTTATTTGACCTTCACGGTTGAGTTGGAGTTGCCGGAGTCCTACGACGACGCCGATGGCTGTGCCAGCTAGTACCAACATTCCGCCGATTCCCTGAAGCAGAGTGGTTCGAGCGTCATTTTTGGCCCGTGCCAGCTCAAAAGGAGCTAGGTAGATGCCAGGCCCAATATCTCGACGTACGAGATAGCCGCTGGAGCGGTGCGCGGAGCTGCTTGGCCGCGACCTGGTGAGCATCCGCGAGGCGGCCGCCAACGTCGAGCCCTACATCCGCGCGGACGGCATCAAGGTCTGGAGCCTGATGCAGCTTGAGCGGCAACTCCGGCCTGGGGCGTTCGGCCGGCGACGAGGAGGCTACATCGACCGTCGACGAACCCCGACCGAGTCATGAGCACCGCTCGCGACGTTCGATGACCTTCGGGACCACAATCCGAATCTCTGGTCTGGGTTATCCCAGCTGCTTGAGCCGAAGGGCCCGCGAGCTGCGGTTCCTCCGAACCGTGGGCGACCGTTGGCGCCCGCTGATGCCCGTGCGCGACCGTTGCGGCACGGACCCAGCGCGGACCGAGCTCGAACCGGGCTCATGCTCTGAACTGCCTCTGAGGATGCAGCCCTAGACCAGTGCCCAACAGGAGTACGATGCTGCTCCAAAGTTCGTATGAGATTGCCTTGCTTGAGCAGGAGCCCACTACCCTGAAGACGTATGAATCCTAATACGCGACGCCGAGTCGTTGACCTACTCGCAGCACAGTCTGGTGGCGTCATCCACTCATTCTTTGTGGCTCATGGACTGGGCCAAGCGTATCAGCGTCGTGAGAACGATTCGAGGCCGGCTAAGACGGCAAATGCCCTTACTGAAGCTGAGCGCCGGGGAGATCTTGACGCTGTACTACAGGATGCGGCTATTCGCTTCGGCGGTGCCACGGAGTCCGGTATTGCTCTCAAGTCCATTGGCAAGCTTCGCCACGAATTGCAAGTCGTTGAAGGAGAGCTATCCGGTAAGGCAAATATCGACCGGGAAGCTGCAGAAGAGCTGGTCGAGGAGTTGAATAGGCTTCTAGAGCACGTACGCGGATACGTCGGGGATGAGGCACCCGATAGTGTCGAGATTCCGACTCGATATTTCGATAATTCATCGGGACTCCTCACCGACTCTGGCCGTAATCGCCTGGAAGCAATTGCAAAACGGGCGGTGGACTTGCTTCCATCGGCACGCGAACAGGCGGGTTTGCAGCTCGATCCAAGAATTACGGCCCTACATGCCGAAGTGTACAAGGTCGCTCGGCCACTACTGGCTGGGGGCCACGGCGATAATGCCGTGGAGGAGGCATGCAAGGTAGTGGCTAAGCGCGTCCGTGACCTTAGTGGGCTTCAGACCGATGGAGTCGGGCTAATGACAGCCGCCTTCAGCCCGCAGAGCCCGAAGGTGCGGCTCAATGATCTAAAGAACCAGACCGAGAGAGATGAACAACTCGGCTATATGTATCTCTCTGCAGGCTTGATCGCGGCTGCTAGAAACCCGAGGGCTCACCGTCCGTCTGGTGGCTATGATGAAGATGAGGTATTCGAATTCCTAGCTGTCGCTAGTGCAATCTTGCGTAGGCTCGACCGTGTGAAATGAGAAGGCTGCGTCGGTGAGTTGACGACGATAACACAAGCCTGGTCCCAGCCGTAAGGAGCGGGTGGCCACGCAGCTTCTAAAGGCGAGGCCGAGGACGACGAGATCCGCTAGGCGGCGGCAGCCGGAGGCCCCTCATCATTTCTGGCATGCGACGGGCGAGGCTTCCCTATGCCGTGTTAGGCCACGTTTGCCCTGGTAAGTCAGAAGCTCTCGCGCCGTGATGGGCCTTGCTGGGCCGCCTCGACAGCCGCCAGCCAGGCGACGGTGAAGCTCGCCCCGTCAAGATCGACAACCACCCGTACCAGCCGTCCGCCCTGATCGGGCTGGAAGCGCAGCACATCGCCCTCCATCACTGGCTGGAGGCGCTGCTCTTCCACAACGGCGCCGTCCCAGCCGGCCGCGACCGCGCACGCGACCGGGTCGTACTGGAAGTTCAGCAGGTCATCCGGCAGGCCGGCGTGGGCGCGCCCAAGCGCGGCCATCCCGTGATCCTCACCATGGGCCTCGCCCTGGCGGGCAAGCAGCTCGCCGAGCGGCCCGGAGGCACGAAGACGCGGGAGGTCGGCGGCGCGCAGGTGCGCCTTGAGGGTCACCGGGAGCGTCACCAGGGTGAGCTCGCCGGCGGCGGCCAGAATCTGCGCCGCCCGGGTGTCGAACTGCACGTTGTGGTCCATCTCCGGCCCCCAGGCGGGCAGGCCGTCGGCGGGCGGCCCCGTCCATCCCCCCATCGCGACCACCGGGACGCGGCCGAGGCGGCCGGGCCGGGCGACCTCCAGCAGCGCAAGGTTGGTGTAGGACCCGATGGCTACGACGGTCGCTTCGTGCTGGATGCTGCGGTCCAGCAGGTCCAGGGCGGCGCCCGGTGGCGAGGGGCGGGGCGCAATAGTGGTCGGCCAGTGGCGCTCGTCGTCGGTGACGACACCGGCGGATCGAAGTGTAGTCAGCGACACCTCCGCACCGGCGGCAACCGGGGTGTCGTCCCGACCAGCGAGCTGGAGGCAGTGGGCGACGTAGCTGGCTCGGCGGCCACCCGGGTCGGCGGTGGTGGTGATGCCGACGAGTTCGACGCCAGGCCAGCCGAGAAGCATAGCCAGGGCGCAGGCATCGTCGGTGTCACCGCCAAGGTCGGTGTCGAGATGGATGCGCACCAAGCCAGCATGCCTCCAGTCCCACCATGCTCAAGGTCGTGACGAAACCTCTCACGCCCATATGGGCTAACGGGGTAGTCGAAGCATATCCAGGGTAGCTGCTGATGCTCCCGGATACGGCGAAGCTACCCGCCCGTAGCTGGTTGCCCTGCCTGGTGCTTGCTTGGGACTGCTCTCGGAGCCAGCCCTATTGAGGCGACACCGCACACCCGAGCGCTAGCAACCGATCCTGCACGTCCTGGACGAATGGCTCATGGCGCCAGGGTCGGAGCTGCCAGCCGGCCTTGAAGACGCGGCGCAGCCCGGCGGCCGAGCGGGTTCGCTCCACCAGGTCAATGGACTGGTGCAGGACGGCTGCCGCCTGCTCAGGGTCGCCCTGGTAGATGAATGCTTTGGCCAGGTCCCCCAACACCACGGCCTTGTTCTTCTCCCAGCCGGCCCCAAGGCTCTGCGCCGTCTGGCCCAGCACCACCTGCGCGCGCTTGGGATCAGCCAGGTACAGGTGGCAGGCGCCCCGGAAGCTGCCGAGTTCTTCGGTGGTGAAGACGCCGACGATCGGGTCGTTGGGCTGCACCTTGGCCATGTGGACGGCGGCCCGGTCGAGCGCCACCCTTGCGGGACGTTCATGGCCCAGCCGGGCCTCTGCCACGCCGGTGAGTGCCCAGGCCCAGCCGCTAATCACGTGGCTGGACCCGTCACCTGCTCGCGTGGCGGCCCGGGTGGCCAGCTCCAGCCCAGTCTTGGTGTTCTTGTGGCGGTAGATGGCCAGAAAGGCTTGGAACAAGCGTGGGAAGGCTTCGGCCCACCCTTCTCTAGCGCCAGCGGCCGCGTGGATGGCCTGCTCGTAGTAGCGGCCGGCGGCGGCATGGTCGCGCTGGCCGGACACGTCCCAAACCAACCGGCCCATGAGGGTGGCTGATTGGGCCTCGACCGCGGCCAGCCCGCGCTGAATGGCCCCGACCGGAGCGTGCTCCCGCAGCAGCGTGACCTGCTCAAGCTGCTGTATGGCCGCCGGCAGCAGCGAGGTCGACGGCATGGCTTCGTTCTGCTTGAGGAGGCTGACGGCCTGCTGACCCAAGTAGCCGACGGTTGCGAGATCCACGCTGCGCGGATGCTTGAGCATCCAAGCAAGCCGCTGTTGGCCTTCAAGGTCGGTGGCGACCGCTGGGACGCCGGCCACGCCGGCGGCAAGCGCCGCCGAGTTGAGCAGGAACTTCCGCCGGTTCACCGGAACCCCCATCATCTTCAACGCTCCCATCAGGCGGTCCAGTTGGGACCCGGGCTCGATGGTACGTGCCGCCAGCTCCTCGTCGCTGGCATAGACCAGGATGAACAGGATGTAGTAGTCCCGCGGCCGGTGGCCGCCGGCCTCCCAGTCGTAGATCCTGCGGATGAGACTCTCGCGGTTGGTCAGCGGGCGGCCAATCACCTTGGCCTGCGCTTCCAGCTCGACGGCGAGCATCGGCACCGACCAGCCGCAGCTCTCGCGCAGTGCCTGAAGGATGCGCCCTGCCTGCCGCCAACTCGCCATTGCGCTTGCCTCCAGCTTCAAAGTCGCACTAAGCCGCTCGAAGTCGCATCTACCGGTACAAAAGTCTAGGTGGTTCGCTTGGTGTGCTCAAGACAGCGGCCGCTAGCCGGCCGGCCCTGACAGCAGACCCGGAGCGGACCATGGCTGATCGCAGCATCGCACGGCCCGGCGACAGCTCCCGAAGGCCGCCCTAGCCGAGGTGGCCCCGGCGGTGCTCGCAACACCACCGGGGCCAGCACCCGAGCGAACCCCTCCCCTGCCAAGAAGGAAGGACCCTCGTGATGCCCCACGAGCCTAGCGGCTCCTGTTCGCCGGTCCCACAGGTCCGTAGTAAGCGCTGCTCCGCCTGCGAGCAGGTCAAGCCTGTAGCCGACTTCGCCACCCCGGCCGGCCGCTCTTTCTCCTGCCGTGATTGCCGCCGGGCGGCCTCCCGGCTGGAGAGCCGCCGTCGGGCCGCGGCGATGCGGCTGCTGATCGCCGCCCACCCTGAGGAGTGGGCCGGGCTGCTCGGGCTGGTCCGTGGTCGCCACCAGGTCGGCACTAACTGGCCGAAGCGAGGTGGCCGCGATGCAGCCTGAGCGGCCCGAGTGCCAGTGCCTGGCCTGCGCCCAGCTGCAGCACCAGCAGGCCAACGACACCCTTCTGCTGGTCGCCATCGCCACCGTCCTGGTCGTGGGCGGCCTGGTGTGGCTGACCGGCCAGCTCGCCGGGCTGCTCGCCAGCGGCACCTGGCCGGACGTGCCGCTCTCGGAGCTGCCCGGCATCCTCGCCCGCCTCCGCGACCATGCGAGCGACCCGGCGGCGGCGTGGCTAGCCGGCGCGCGCGACGGGCTGCCCGGCCCGACCGGCATGTACGCCACCCTGGCCGGCATCCTGGCCACCCCGCTGGCGCTTGGGGCGCTGGCGTGGTGGCTACACGAGCCGCCACGTGCGCCCAAGCCGCCAGCCACCCCCGCTCCACGCGGCCGGCGGACGCTGCCCCCGGCCGCGCACCCGAGCGCGCCGATGCTGCCGCCGCCCGAGCACGACCGGGAGGCGCTGTGACCGCGGCCGCCCTCCGTGCCCAGCCGATCGGACGCACCGGCCATGAGAGCAGTGGCGGGGACGCGCAGGAGTGGGCCGCCACCAACCTCGTGGCGGCCCTCCCCTGCGCTCCAACCCCCTTGCTTCGCCCCTTGTCTACCTCCTTGCTTATCCCCCTGCTTATCCCCCCATCAGCGACCGTGGGGGTGAACTCGCCCACCGGAGCGCCGTTTCGGCAGGTGAGGGCGACCGACCCCGGCCAGTCGCGCGCAAAAACCGCGCGCGACTGGCCGGGGTCTGGGGGGAAGCTGCAGCAACGGCGGGCCACTCGATCCAGGCTGCACGCTGGCGCGTTCCTTGCTGGTCGGCCCCCCACCAACCCCGTGGGGGGCCTCCCGGCGGGCAACCGCCCTCACCCGCACCACGCGCGGTGGTCGGATGGGTAGCCGGCAGCGGCCCCGCTGGGGGACCGGTCCGGCGCCCACGCACCGGGATGTGGCCGCGCTGGCGTGGGTCGCCGAGCAGTACGGGGTCCGCGCTGATCTGCTGGGGCTGCTGCTGGGCCGGCTGTCGCCGGAGCTCCCGCGGACGGTGCACGCCTGGGAGTATGCCACCGGCCAGCGGGCCCAGCTGCCCACGCTGGCCGAGGCGACCGTCCGCTACCACCTGCGCCGCTGGCTCCGGGCGGGCTGGGTCACGGTGCAGCGGGCGCTGGGCCGCACCTGGATCGTGCCCACCCCCAAGGGCCTGGCCCTTGCCGGCGCCGGGTACCGCCCCTGGAGTCTGGTGCCAACCCGGCTCGGCCATGTGCACGCGGTGGCGGTGGTGCGGCTGGCGATCGAGGCCGCCAACCCCGACGCCGAATGGGTCTCCGAACGCGAGCTGGCCAGGTCGCGCGTCCAGCAGCGGGCCGGCTGGTGGCTGCCGGACGGCGGCCTGGTGGTCGCCGACGCCGCCGTCAACGGCGCCTGCCCGCCGGTGCACACCATCGAGGTGGAGCTGACCCCCAAGCACCTGGCCAAGCTGCAGCAGGTATTCGAGGACCGCTACCCCGGCGAGGTCCAGACCACCTACTTCACCCCACCCGGCCACCAAGACGGCCTCCGCCGCCGGCTGGGCGTGCTGGAGCAGGCGACCCGAGCGCGCAACGAGCCATGGAGCCGGGTGACCGTCGTGCCCCTGCCGCAGCTGCCTGGCACCAGCTACGAGGGCGCCGCGTGAACGCCGCCCCTGCCACCACCGGCTACCCGCGGGCGGCGCGGCGTACCAGCTGCCTGGGCACCTTCGTGTTGGTGGTGGTGCTGTGGACCTTCAGCGTGGTCGCCCTGACCGCCTATCTCGTCACCCGCTCGGCGATCGTGCGGCAGGTGCGGTTCGCCTGGTGGGCGGTGTTCCTCGCCGCCGCGGCCGTACTCGCCGGCGAGGTGGCGGTGTTCGAGACCACCGGCGACGGCCTCGTGGACCTGCTGCGGCTCCACATCCATCCCTGGTGGCTGCTGCTGCACGGCTACGGCATCGGCTCGCTGCTGAGCTGGCCGCTGACGATCGTCGCCTGCCAGGCACCCCTCGCCATCCCGGTCGGCGTCATGGTGGGCGCGCTCGGCGTGGCCCGCGGGGAGCGGCTGGCCGCCGGCGCCGAGTGGAGCCCCTACAGCCAACGCCAAGCCTTGGTCGCCGAGGTCCACGCCACCCGGCAGGTCGCCCGCGCCACCCGCCGCCACCACGAACCCACCAACCCAGCCACCACGCCCGCGCTCGGGCTCGCCTATCCGGGTGGCGACCTGTACGGCTGGCTCCGCAAACGAGGGGGCGCCACCGAGGTGGTGATCCCCGCCCGGGAGCAGCGGCTGGCCATGGCGGTGCTGGGCATCCCCGGCTCCGGCAAGACCTTCACCCTGCTCCGCCGGGTCTGGATCGCCGCCCAAGCGGGGATGCGCGTGGTGTTTCTTGACTGCAAGGGCACCGACCCCGGGCTGGCCTGGCAGGTCACCTGCGCCTACCGGCTCGCCAACCCCGCCGCCATCGTCGGCTTCTGGCCCACCCAACCCCTCGACCTGTGGCGGGGGGACGGGATGGCGATCGCTAACCGGCTGCTCGCGGTCGAGGGCTGGGCCAGCGAGGGTGGGGGAGTCTACTACCGGCGGATGGCCACCCTGGCCCTGCAGCTGGCCTGCACCCCACCGTCGGGCCCACCCCGCAGCAGCGGCGACTTCCTGCGCCGCCTGGACCTCCGCAAGCTCCAGCAGCTCTGGCGCGGCGACGACACCGCCCGCGTCGACCTGGAGCAGCTCGCCTCAGACCCCACCGTCATGGCCGGCGTGCGTGGCCGCTACTCGGCGTTCTTCCGCTCCCTCCAGGGCAAGGCGGATGGCTGCTGGGGCTTGGAGGACGTCGACCTGGCCGTGCTGACGATTCCGACGATCGCCAGCCGTCAGGACGCCGACGCCGCGGTGCGGCTGGTGCTGGAGGACCTCGGCCACTTCGCCACCCGCCGCAAGCCGCGGGTCGGGGATGACGTGCTGCTGGTCCTGGATGAGTTCTCGGCGGTGCAGGGTGGCACCGAGCAGGCCATCCATCTGGCCGAACGCCTCCGCGACGTCGGTGTCCCGGTGGTCTTCGGCGCCCAGTCGCCCGAGGGCCTCGGGGACGAGCGGCAACAGTGGCGCCTGCTCCACGCGGTCGGTGGGGGGCTGGTGCTGCACCAGATGCCCGATCCGGACCGGCTGATCGAGCTGGCCGGCACCGTGCGGGTGCCCGAGCAGGCCTGGCAGCTGGACCCCTGGGGGCCCGCCGGCCAGGCCCGCGTCCACATGACCGACCGGCCCCGGGTCGATCCCAACCAGGTCCGCCAGCTCGACCCCGGCGAGGCGGTCCTGGTCCACGGCGGCCGCGCCGTCAAGCTCTCCGTCCTGCAGGCGCCCGTGCCCGCGAGCGTGCAGGAGGAGGCCGGCGCCCTGCGCGCGACGGCGATGACCGCGGCCGAGCCGGTGTATGTCGCCGAGGGGATCGCCGGGGCGCCACCCCAAGTCGAGCTGTGGCGACCCCAGCAGCCCACCCTGGACCAACCCGACCAGATCACGCCGCTACCCGCCCTGGAAGCCCTGAGCGAGGATGGCCAGGCCACCGAGCCGGCGGTGGCGCCGGCCCTGCCCGCCACCCCGCGCCCGCGCCTGCTGCTGGCCCTGCGCCGCGCGGTCGCGCAGCGCGACCAGGCCACCATCGCCGCCATCATTCAGCTCGGCCGCCGCGACGCGCCCGGCTGGGACCCCACCACCGAACTCGACCGCGGCCGCGCCGTCGGCCGCTGGCGCCGCTGGCGGCGTCGGCCCAGCTTCCCCCGGTGGCTAGCCCGGGTCGCCCACCTGGGACGGGTGCGCCATGGCTGAGCGTCGCCCACCTCGTGGCGGCCTGGGCCCGCACCTGCCGGTCCTCACCGTGGGGATCGCCTACCTGTGTCCTCCCATTGTCGTGCCACCCCAAGCCCTCCAAGGCCGGTCCGTTCCTCCCTGCGGTCCGGTACTCCCGTCGCTGCACGACAGCCTCCGGCTGGCCTTTTCGGCCCCGGGGACCCCGGCACATGGGAGGAGAAGCCACGGGCAGGCCACACCGGAAGGAGCGTGCAACATGGCCGACTGGCTCGACGAGGTAATCGCTGCGGTACGGCGCGACGAGCCGCTGGTGTGCGACGGCTGCGGCGTGCGGAGCTGGAAGCGCGCCGACATGCTCGAAGCCTTCATCCCGCGGTTCTCCACCACCCTCAACGGCGTCACGATCGCACCGCTGACGCTTGGGTGGGTCGGGCCGTGCTGTGCAGAGCTGGCCAGCGAGCACCAGCCGTGAGCCTCGCACTGGCCCCGCCGGGAGGATGGACGCCCGCTCCATCCTCCCGGCCGTCGGCCTGGTCGTCGCTCACCGGACGCGCGGGGCGCGGAGCGGCCTACCCGCTTCGCTACCGTGCGGGGACCCCGAACCCCACACGGCCCGGCCGCTTGCCTGCTGGACGGGCTGCCACCTCGCCACCTCCGCCGTCAAGGCCGCTGCGGTACTCGCTGCGCTCCGTTCCTCGCGTCCCTTCGGGATGGCCTGCGGCCAGCCTTGACCGCTCCGGCGTCGAGTCGGCCCGGAGACACCGTTCCGCGGGGCGGGCAGGAGCCGGCCCGACCAGCAGGCACCCACGAGGAGGACGCCATGGACGCCCAGGAGTGGACCCGGTACGGGGGGACGACCAACGCCCCAGACGCCCAGGAGGAGGCCGAGCTGCTGGAGCTGGGCCGCCGCGTGGCCCTGGAGCGCGGCTACCAGTCGGTCCTGTTCGACGACCCCGCCGACTACGCCTGAGGAGGTGACGCCACCCCGACTGTCCGGACCGCCACCGCCACCAACCCGCCACGCAGCACTCAGTCCCAAGGAGGACACCATGTCCGAGCCCGAGCGCGTGACCCTGGTCGGCAACCTGACCGCCGACCCCGAGCTGCGCTTCACCCCCTCCGGCCTCCAGGTCGCCAACCTGCGCCTGGCCGTCACCCCCCGCACCCGCCAGGACGACGGCACCTGGACCCAGGGCGAGACGACCTTCCACACCGTCACCGTCTGGCGCGACCAGGCCAGCAACGCCGTTGACAGCCTAGCCAAGGGCGCCCGCGTGCTCGTCGTGGGACGGCCGAAGAAGCGGTCCTGGACCGACCAGGACGGCACCGAGCATCACGTCACCGAGGTCGACGCCGAGGAGCTCGGCCCCTCGCTGCGCTGGGCCACCGCCAAGGTCACCCGCACCAACGGCCGCAGGAGCAGCGGCCAGGTCACCGAGGAGCCGCCGTACTAGACCCCTGACTCGGGAGAGGGGCGCGAACCCTGCTGCCACGCCGGACGCGCCCCCTCCCCCAACACCACCTGAGGAGGTGGCACCCCGTGTTCTACACCACCCCAACCGACGACGGCGCGATCGCCGTCACCTGCGACCTGTGCTACCAGGCGGTCGCCTGCCCCGACCCCTGGGCGGCCGCCAAGGAAATCACCCACCACCGCTGCGACCCGGACCCAGCCATCGCCGGTGCCGAGGACCGCGGTCCTGGGCTGGATGGCGAGCAGCCGGCGTTGCACCTGCTGGCCGGCCGCTGGGTGGCCTCCTGCCCCACCTGCGGGTTCCAGCTCGCCAGCGCCCAAAGCCAAGCCCGCTGCGAACGCCGCGCCGCCCACCGCGGCTGCCCGGTCTGCCACCAGGAGGCGTGAGGATGCCGCTGCCGCTGCTTGGGTTGGTGGCCCGGTCGGTGATGGTGCCAATCCGACCCACGAGCCAGGCAGGGCAGGGTCGCCGTGGGTGGGCTGCACCGGCCGTTGTCCTACACGGTCACGGCCACGGTGTAGTCCCCACCGCGGAAGTCGTCGCACAGCGCCCGGCACGCGCCCATCCTGGAAGGAAACTCCGGCAGCGCCCGCCACGACCCCAACGCCTCCAGGCTCTCCCAGCTGGCGAACGAGACGAAGTGGCGCGGGTCCTTGTCGTCCTGGAGCAGCCGCGCCCACCGCAGGCCAGGGGCCGCCTCCCGCGTCCAGCCCAAGAACTCCGTCCAGCGTCCGATGAACGCCTGCTCGTTGCCGGCGGTGACAACCCAGTCACCCGAGGCGTAATGGTCACCGACGTTGTCCATGCCTACCCCCCCAGATCAGCGCTCCCCAGCGTCAGCGGGACGCCCACGCCGTTGGTCAAGGAGCCCTTGGCAGGTGCTCCCGGGCACCACGCTAGCCAACTCCACCGCCAGTGGCCAGCCAGCCACGCCCCGGAGGCCCACCCCTGATGGCCGGCCCCCACGACCGCGCCCTGCGGCTGGACGGCCCCATCGAGGAATTCCACCAGGCCGTGGACCGGCTGCGCTGGGACACCGCGCCCGCCCCGCTCACCCACCAACCCCCCAGCCCACCAACGCCGCCACGTCGCCGCCACGACCCCAGCGACGGGCAGACGACCCTTGTTGCGGAGGGATCATGCACATCAACCTGCACCTGACCGACGACACCCAGCTACGCGCCCACGGCTTCGTCGCCGCCAGTGGGCTGTTCGCCGAGGTCCAGTGGGACCTCCACGGCCCCTTCCCCGACTCGCCCGGCGACGGCGTGCTGTGGGGCACCCCCGCCGCCATGCGGCGGTTCGCCGAGCTGGCCGTCCAGGCCGCCATCCAGGCCGAGGAGGAGGCCGCCTGGCAAGCCCACACCACCAGCACGGCCACCGAGGAAGCGCGGGTGGCATGAACGGCCTGCTGGACGCCGCCCTCGGCTACGCCGCCCGCGGCATCCCCGTCTACCCGATCCACTGGCCCCGCCGCACCGCGGGCGGGGCCAGCCTGGCCTGCTCCTGCCCACGCGGCCCGGAGTGTGACCGGCCGGCCAAGCATCCCCTGGTCCGCCACGGCATCCACGACGCCAGCTGTGAACCGGCCCAGCTCGAGCGCTGGTGGTCGCGGTGGCCGCACGCGAACCTCGGCCTTGCCACCGGCATCGTCTTCGACGCGCTCGATATCGACGGCCCCGCCGGCCTGCTCGCCCTCCAGCAGCTGGCACCCACGGCGGGCCTGCGGCTCCCCGGCCCCCGCGTGGCCACGGGGGGCGGTGGCTGGCACCACTGGTTCCGCCCGACCGGGCTCGGCAACCGTCCACCCAACGGCCTCGCCCACGTCGACTGGCGCGGTCGCGGCGGCGCGGTGCTCGCCCCACCCAGCCGCCACATCTCCGGCGGCGCCTACCAGTGGCTGCGCACCCTGGACCAGGCGTCGCTGCCGGAGGTCCCGGCCGTCCTACGCGTCCTGCTGGACCCCGACCCGCCAACCACAACCCGGCCAGTCGCCCCGGCCGGCCCGACCACGCCCGGCCACCCGTACGGCCGCACCGTGCTGGCCGCCGAACTGGGCGCCCTTGGCCGGGCCACCCCCGGCCACCGCAACCACACCCTCAACCAGACCGCCTTCAAGGTCTACCGCTACGTCGCCAGTGGCGTCCTCCACGACCAGGAGGTGACGGCCGCGTTCACCCAGGCCGCCCTGGCGATCGGCCTGGACCCGGCCGAGGTCGCCCGCACGCTCGCCTCCGCCCGCACCGCCGGCCTGGCCAACCCCCGCAGCGTCCCCGCCGCCGATCGGGAGGCGAGCAGCTGATGGGCGGCCGCTGGACCTACCGGACCAGCGCCACCGGCGTCCTGGTGCTCGCCGCCGCCGCGTTCACCCTCTCCTACGACGCGCTGCACCAGCTCGCCCTGGATAGCCGCGTGCGACCTGGCCTGGCGTGGATGTGGCCGGTGGTGATCGACGGCACCATCGTGGTGGCGCTACTGACGGTGCTGGCTGCCAAGCGCGCCGCCGCCAGCACCGGCTATCCGTGGGCGCTGGCCGGGCTGTTCTCGGCCGCGTCGGTCGCCTTCAACATCGCCCACGCGCCCGACCGGCCGGTCGCCCGGCTGGTGTTCGCCATGGCGCCGGTCGCGCTGGTGCTCACCACCCACCTGCTCATGCAGCAGGCCAGCTGGCGAACCATGCCCGACCGCCCGGCCGCACAGCAGGCCGGGCCCGAACCCGCACACCCGCACACGCCGGGTGACCACCCAGCACCCATGCCGCCGCCTGGCGGGCAGGCCGCATCGATGGGCGCCCGTGCCCGGGTCCGAGCTGCTTACGAGGTCCAGGTGGCGGCCGGGCAGACCCCGACCGGCGCCGGCCTGGCCCGAGCCGCGGGCGTCAGCGAGCGCTACGGCCAACGACTGTTGGCGGAGTTCACCGCCGACCGGACACGCGCCAGCCACCCAAACGGTGACCGCCCAGCCCAGAGGGCCGGCCAGCGGCATGACCCAACGACCACAGAAGGGAGGTAGGCATGGAGAGACTGCTGCTCACCCCGGAGGAAACCGCGGAGATGCTCGGCATCGGGCGCACCCAGGTCTACGAACTCATGCGGCTTGGCCTGATCGAGTCCGTCAAGATACACGGCTGTCGGCGCATCCCCACCGAGGCCGTGCACGACTACGTCGAGCGGCTCCGTCGTGAGGCCGTCGCATGAGCATCACGCGCAAAAACAAGCGGTGGTATGTCGACGTTGATCTGCCCGCCGGCCCGGATGGCAAGCGGCGTCGTCGGGGCGTCGGCGGGTTCAAGACCAAGCGCGAGGCCAAGGCGGCCGAGGCGGAGGCCCTCCGGCGAATTCGGGATGGTGTGTTCGTGGAGCCTAGCCGGCTCACGCTTGGCGCCTACCTGGCAGAGATGTGGCTGCCCTCGATGGTCAGCCAAGTTCGGGCCACGACGCTCGGTGGCTACCGTCACAACGTCCGCGCCTACCTGGTGCCCAGGCTCGGAGACATCCCACTTCAGCGGCTCACCACGGCTCGCGTCGGCGCCTTCTATGGAGAGCTGGTGGCCTCCGGTGGTAAGGGCGGCCGCCCGCTGTCCCCCAAGACAGTCCGCTACGTCCACACGACGCTCCGCCGGGCGCTTCGAGATGCTGTGGCCGACGGCCTGGTGATCCGCAACGTGGCCGCCCAGGCCCGCCCGCCCCGCGTCCGCCGGGTCGAGATGCACACTTGGACCGCCGAGCAGGTCGGATCCTTCCTCGCGGCGGTGCGTGAGGATCGGCTATATCCCGCCTGGCTGTTACTGGCCACGCTGGGAATACGCCGGGGCGAGCTGCTGGGTCTGCGCTGGGTGGACGTGGACCTGAAGGAGGGTCGTATCGCAATCCGCCACACGCTGGTGATGGTGGACGGCAAACCCGCCATGGCCGAGCCCAAGACGGCCAAGGGACGCCGTTCCCTCACCCTGGCTCCGGAGGTGCTGGAGGCGCTACGCACTCACCGCGCTCATCAGGCGGCCGAGCGGCTGTCCTGGGGCGCCGACTACACCGACTCGGGCCTGGTCATTACCACCGAGGACGGCCGACCCATGCACCCGGAGACGCTCTCGGGCCTGTTCGTCCGCCAGGCCAGGCGGGCGGGGCTGCCGCCGATCCGACTGCATGATCTCCGGCACTCGGTCGCGTCGATCCTGTTGGCCCGGGGTGTCCATCCGAAGGTGGTCAGCGACATGCTGGGCCATGCCACCATCGCGCTCACGTTGGACACCTACAGCCACGTCATCCCGTCGCTCCAGCAGGAGGCAGCCGGCGTCGTGGCCGCCGCCGTCCTCGATCCTGCCGGAAGGGCGCCGGAATCAGCCCCAACCGGCCAGGTCAGGGCCATCACGTCAAATACCTGATCGCACGAGGACCATCGAACGCACGTGATGCGTTAGACGGTCTACCCGGGGTGGTCCGGCAGGATGAACTCGGCCACGGCCGCCAGGGCCTCAACCGGGTCGTAGTGGGCCGCGGTGGCGATCTCCTCGCCGGCCTCGTCCACGACCTGGAGCAGCCACCCGCCTTCCTCGGTCAGTTGGGTCCACCAGATGTGCCGTCCCTGCACCACCAGGTGGTCGATGATGCGCCGGGGTCCCCGGTCGCCAGTGGACCGACCTTCGGTGCGAGCCTGGGCCATCGCTGCGCCGCTGCGTGCCTCGACGGTCGGCGGTGGGGCTTCGCCTACTCCCTCGGCAACCTCTGCGTGGGCTTCGATACTCACGGTCGCGTCGTGCGCCGTGACGGGCAGCGTGGCGGGCTGCGCATGGGCAATTGTGGCGGCGCCGTCGGTCTTGGTCACGCTGAGCGTGTAGGTCGCGGTCCCGCTGTCGGAGAGCGCGATCTGGTCGGTGATGTCCTTCTCGAACCGCCGCGCCAGCGAGCCGCACCGCGGGCAGGGTGGCCGCCGATTGGGGAGCAGGGTCGGGGCCTCGTCCTGCTTTGCCCCGCAGTCGGCGCAGTAGATGCCGTCGATCGGGGGTGGTCCTCCTTGCCTCGGGACGAGCTGGGGGGCTCTGCCGGAAGAATGCCGGAATCCGGAGGCTCGTCCAGCGGGGGAGTCTCAGCGGCGAGGCCGCTGAGCTGGGCGAACCTGGTGGGCAGGGACGGGATCGAACCGCCGACCTTGCGGTTTTCAGTCGTTGGACCCGGTGTGCAGCAGGGCGCAGGCTCGGTGACGGTCCTGGTCAGATGGCACGTGACAGAGCAAGCATAGGCAGGGTCCGGCAGGGTTTTCGTTGACCGCGACGTTGACCGTGGAGGCGTGACGCGACGTCAGGGGCTTGGCGCATCCGGGGACGAATCGGGTGGCAGTCCCCGTCTGGCGCGCCCCGGATACAGCTTGGCCTCGCTGTGGACATGCTTGATGACAGCCTCACGGAGTTCGGCCTCAGGAAGACGCTCCTGGAGGCTGGTCAGCGCGTAACGGATGACGTCGCTGGCAGAGAGGGTTGAGCCTTCGAGCCTGGCTTGGGCGGCAAGCCGGGTGAGCCACTGCCGCTGTTCCTCGGTGAGGTAGATCGTTGTCCGGTGGTAGGAGCGCGACTGCGGGGCATCCATGGAGTTGGCCTCGAACTCGGTTGCTGGTGCTGTGGAGTCTAGATGGCGTGGTGACCTATGACATCAACCGCACGCGGCGAGCTGCTCGCCAGCTCGCTTATCGCCCCCGTCTCAGTCCGAGCTGCGATGTGAAGCGCCTCGCCGATGTTCCGCATCCCCACGTCGGAGCATAAGCGGGAAGAGGCGCTCCAGCTCTCGGATCGTGCGTACCGGATCGACATGGTGGACGACCGCCATACTTACCTCCCGGGCCGGTCCAAGGTTGGTAGGCATGTCATCCACGAACACGCAGGCTTCAGGGGTCACACCAAGCTTGTCGGCCGCCAGCAGGTAGATGGCCGGGTCCGGCTTGCGGATTCCCACGTCGCTTGAGATCACGACCGCATCGAACTGCTCGTCAAGCTTGTAGGCGGCGTAGGGGTCGAAGGGGGCAGTTCCCCAGGAGTTGCTGATGACGCCCGCCCGGATGCCGGCGGCCCGAGCTTGGGCTACCGCGTCGATCATCAGGGGATCAGGTTGTAGGTCGGCGAGCAGGCCTTGCACCAGCCCATGGGGCTCAACACCAAGCAGCCGGGCGATCTTGCGCTCGAACTCTGGCTGGCTCAGCTGGCCGCGCTCCACCTGGTGGTATAGCTCACGGCCGACCGGATCGGCCGTCACCAGGTCGCGGAAGCTGTCACGTGGCAGCCCCAGGCGCTCACAGTGGGCGCCCAGGGACGCGAAGAAGTCGGTGGTGACAACGCCACCGAAGTCCAGCAGCAGGCCTTGGTAGTCCTTCATGTAGTCCATGCAACCACTAATCCCCCGAGGGGCACGAGTTCAGCATCCTTGTCCGCTTGCCCTGCTTACGCCGCGGCCGCCAGTTGCTCGGTGAGCCGCCGCACAGCCGGGTTGCGATGCCAGGGCTGAAGACGGCGCCGGAGCTGGCGAATCCGGTCAACGCTGACAGCGTGGCGAAGATCGGTGGCGATAGTGAGCGACTGGCAGGCCCGCTCGCAGCCCTCGTCGATCTCGCGCAGGTGGATGAGAGCGGTGGCCAGATCGGCCAGTGCCGTACAGCGATGCTTCCGGAGCGCCGGGTCGAGCCCGTCCAGTGCTTGCGTCAGGGCGGGAATGGCGTCTCCTGGTCGGCCGAGCTGGATGTAGCAGACGCCGTGGTACGCCGCCAGCTTTGCCTGGTTGAACGTCCCAACACCGATCCAGGAGGACTCGTCGTCCTCGGCTGCTTGCTCAAGGGCGCCAGCGGCCTCTTCAAGTGCGTACAGGGAGGCATGATCCTGGCCGGCGACTGCGTGTACTTCGGCCGCCACCGCCGCCAGCCAGCCCTGCGTGAGTGGCCCACCAACCACCCGTGCGGCGTCTCGGGCCTGTTCGATAAGAGCGACCGCCTCCGTGCGCTTACCGCTGTAGCGGGCATGAAAGCTCATGCAGCCGAGGATGAACGCGCCAAGCTCGCGTGCCTCAGCCTCCCGGGCGGCCGTCATGGCCAGGTCAAGATGGCGCTGGCCGACCTGGAAGTCGTACAGGTCCATGAACTCCCAGGACCCCGGCCAGCATCGCCGTCTGCCCGGCAGTGGCTATGAGGCGTTGGCGGAGGGCAACTGGCTGGGAGCGCTGCAGCAACTCGGTGACGGCCTGGAACTGCCCCATCGTCTGGGGGAGCAGGGTCTGGACTGAGAGCTGCCGATACGAACGCCGGTATGCGGCGGTGATCGCCTCCATGTCGGTGGCGGTCGCCAGATCGATGCGGCTGGGCCGCTCCAAGGCCCATGCGAGGCGGTCACCGACCTCCGCATCGTCCAGTGTGTCGAGCCAGTCGAGCGGGGTGAGCATCGCAGCCCCAACCGCGGCTCCGTGGCGAAGGAAGTCGCGTCGGTTCACTTCACTGCCTGGGACGGCGATTTGCTCCGCCCCGACCGGGTTGCGGAAGCCGAGCCCTTCTTCGGTGGCCTGGTAGAGCAGGCAGAGGAGCCGCCGATAGAACTTGCTGGGCCGTTTCTCGCCACGCTCCCACTTCCCCACCATGTCGGCGTTAATGCCGACCCTGACGCCGTGGTGGACCCATGCGAGCCTAGCAAGTTCCTCGGCGACGGCTTCCTGGGTGAAGTCGAGCCGCGCCCGGTGCTGCTGGAGGCGGATGTTGGGGACGTAGGCCCGAACAGGCGCCATGACCGCTCTCCTCGCTCTGCGCCATTCGCCCTGATGCTACCGCGCTGCTGCGACCTAGTTGCGGGGGACGGGCAAACGGACGGGTAACGGGACCGGTTGGCGGACCTTCTGATCCAGGCAGACCGCTGGTGTCCTTGATGCCGGTAGCTGCCAATTGCCGGCTAGTTCTGGCGGACTTCTACCAGTGAAGCACCTTGATGCTTAGCCATAAGTATGGCAGGGTGACTAGGACCTGGAGGTTGCAGGCAGAGGAGGGTGGCAGGTTGTCGGGCGAGACACCTGCAAGAGGGTAAGCAGCAGAGCCCCGGCGGTTGATGGAGCGGTGTAGGCGCACCGCTCCCCGCCGGGGCCAGGCACGAGAGATCGGAGGCTCCGCGTGCAGGGAGATCGTAGCGCGCCGGCCGCCAAGCCGGCCGCAAACCTCGTTGTCGAACAGGATGGCGACGTCCTGACCTACACCGTTGCCGAGGCGGCGCGGCTCGCTCGGGTGTCGGTGTGGTCGTACTACCGAGGCCTCAAGGAAGGCAGGCTACCCGGCCGGAAGGTCCGTGGTCAGTGGCGGGTCTCGCGCAAGCAGCTTCACCGGTTTCTGGATGGTGAGGAGCTGGCCTCGGGGGGTGGCCCGGATGTGGCCTGAAGCCTGGCCGCCACTGCCGCCTGGTGGGCATCGACCGCCGGACGCAGCGCCGTTCACCAGCCCCGGCGACCAGCTCCTGGCTGTCGGCCTCGGCGCCGCCACGGGTGCCGGCACGCTGGTGTGGGCCAGCGGCCAGCTCGCCGGCCTGGCCTTCGGGCACACGTGGCTGGAGGTGTCGCCGGCCGATGTGGCCCACGTCCTCTGGAACCTGCCACAGCACTGGAGCGACCCCGCGCTGGCGTGGCCGGCCGATGTGCGCGCCCCGCTGCCCGGCCCGGCCGGCATGTACGGCTCCTTCGCCGGCGTGGTCGGTGGGCTGTCGGGCGGAACGGCCGCGGTGCTGCGGCACCTGCCCGGCCGGGCGGCCGGCCACCGCCCCGGCCATCCACGGCCGGCCAAGCATGCCGCCGCCTGGGCCGGCAACCGCGAGCTGCGGCTGCTCACCGTCCGCGACCCCGAGCCTGGCCGGGTGATCCTAGGCCGCACTCCAGGCGCCTTCGGGCGGCTGCTGGCGGCCGAGGACTGCCACTCGGTGCTGGTCTTCGGCCCGACCGGCAGCTACAAGACCTCCGCCCTGGTCATCCCCGCGGTGCTGGAGTGGTCGGGGCCGCTGCTCGCAACGAGCGTCAAGCCGGACCTGCTGCGGGCGACCATGGCCCACCGGGCGCGGCTGGGGCAGGTGCTGGTGATCGACCCGCTCGGGGCGTCGGGGGTGAAGGCCGCCCACTGGTCGCCGCTTGCCTCGTGTGGGACGTGGGCGGGCGCCCAGCAGACCGCCGTGCAGTTGGCGAATGCGATCGAGCAGACCCCCACCGAGGAGCAGCGCCCCGAGCACCGCTTCTGGAAGACCATGGGCACCAAGTTCCTCGCCCCCATCCTGTTTGCCGCCGCCAGCAAGGGCCTCGGCATGGCCGAGGTGCTCCACTGGCTGGACAGCCGCGAGGACCAGCAGGTCAAGGACATCCTCGACGCGGCCGGGGTGCCGGCGGCCCTGGACGCCTGGGAGTCCAGCCAGTACCGCACCGACCGGGCCGTCGACTCCCTCTATGCAACGGCCGAGGAGGTCTTACACGTCTACGCCAACCAGAAGGTCGCGGCATCGACGGAGGGCCACGACCTGGACCTGGAGCACTTCCTGTCGGGGAACCACACGATTTACCTGTACGCCCCCGCCCACCAGCAGCGGCTGCTCAGACCCCTGTTCGAGACGATCACCCAGCAGGTGGTGGCCGCCGCCCAGGAGCAGGCCGCCCTGGCGTCGGACGGGATGCTCTCCCCCAGGCTGGGGCTGTTCCTGGACGAGGCGGGCAACTGCGCCGCCTTGAGTGACCTGGATGTGCTGGCGACCACGGCCAGAGGGCAGGGCATCCAGCTCGTGACTGTGTGGCATGACAAGAGCCAGCTCGAGGCCCGGTATGGAACCAAGGCGGCCACGATCCTGAACAACCACCGCGCCAAGCTGTTCCTCTCCGGCCTGGCCGACCTGTCCGCGTTGGAGCTTGGCGCCAGGCTGATCGGCGACCAGGCGCTGACCGAGCGCAACCGGTCGATGGGCTCCGACGGCCGCCACTCGCTGAACGAGTCCACGCAGTATCGGCCGTTGCTGCCGGTGGAGGACCTGCGTCGGTTGCGGCCGGGGGAGGGGGTGTTGCTGTACGGGCACCTGCGGCCGACCCCGATCCGGCTGCGGCCGTTCTACCAGCCGCGCGAGCAGGCCCGCAGGGACCGTGCCGAGCAGCGGGCGGCCCGGCGGCTGGCGCGGGCGCAGCGGCGGCTTGGCCGCAAGACCGAGCGGGCCTTCAACCGGATACAGCTTCGCCGGCTTCGCGAGCAGGGCCAGGCCACCGCGGCGCGCGTGGTGTGGCCGGAGCGGGAAGGGGGCCGGCGATGACCCTCGACGCACAGACCACCGGCATCCCCACCGACCAGCCCGACCCTGAGCGGCCGGCCGACCCGCGGCCGGCCTGGGAGCGGATCGCCTACACCTGGCTGGCGCGTGAGGTCGACGGCGGCCAGCGGGTCGACCCGGCCACCCTCGCCCGCGAGGTCAGCGTGGTGCCCGCCCTTGCTCGCGATCTGCTGCGGCTGCTGCGCGGCCAGCGGGACCGCGACCCGGCGCTTGGGGAGCTGCGGGCGCGGCTGGTGCGCGACCAGATCACCGACGCCTACCTCACCCGCGAGCTGGCAGGCCACCAGCGGCTGGACGCGACCACCCTCGCCCACCAGGTCGGCACGACGCCGGCGGTGGCCCGCCAATGGCTGGCGGGCCTGCGCGCCCAGCACACCACCGGGCAGAGCCTGGAGGTGCTTAGCGAGCCGGCCAGCCACGGCCGCCCGACCAGCCAGCAGCTTGCGGGGTTGCAGGCGCACTTCGCCGCAGGCGGCCACCAACACGCCGCCGTCTCCGGCCGCCCCACCGACCCCGAGCAGCTGGCCGCCGAGGTGGAACGCCACTACTGGACCCGGGAGGTTCGCGGCGGCCAGCAGCTCGCCTCACTCCAGCTCGCGAAGGAGCTGGGTGGCGACCAGCGGCAGATCAGCGAGCAGCTCGCCGCGCTGCGCGCCGGGCCGGCCACCGCCGGCGAGCGCATCCAGCAGCTCTGGCACGCCCACCAGCAGAATCCGGCCGCCCGGCCGCTGAGCTCCAGTCAGCTCGCCCAACGGCTAGGGGTGTCCGACAGCTACGTGCGGCACCTCACCTGGCAGCTCCGCACCCGTGAGGGGCGGCCGCCGCTGGGGGAGCGGTTGGCGGTCACCCGCCAGCAGCTCGCCAGCCCACCACCGCCTGTTGAGCAGGCCGACGGGGAGCGGGACTGGCGCCTGGACGCCGCCTGCGCCGAGGTCGACCCGGAGCTGTTCTTCCCGGAGACGGGCCAGGTCCCCCAGGCCGCGCAGGCCAAGGCGGTTTGCGCCGGCTGCGCGGTCCGTGGCCCGTGCCTGGAAGCCGCGTTGCACGGCCCTCAGGCTCGCGACGACCACACCGGCATCTTCGCCGGCACCACCGCCAGAGAGCGCGTGGCGCTGCGGGGCCGCGCCTCCTACGCCGAGGGCACCCGCTTCGTCCACGACCGCACCGCCGCTGAGGAGGCGCTGGCATTGGCCAACCAGAAGAGCATCGACCAGGCCGCCCGCGAGCTGGGCGTGTCCAAGCAGGCGCTGCGACGCGCGTTCGACCACCACGGCCTCCCGCAGCCGCAGGTGTTCCAGGGCGGGCCGCGACGCACTCGGTTCTACGATGACCGTGATGCGGCCGAGCAGGCGTGGCGGCGCGCGGCCGAGGTCGGCATCAACCAGACGCGCAAGGAACTCGGCGTCTCCGACCGAGCGCTAC
>WNGB01001827.1_pt1 | contig 36129 bp, 32 predicted proteins | sample 5400681 | NCBI WGS metagenome assembly WNGB01 (sample SAMN13153367, study PRJNA577476) | soil metagenome | isolation source: 115 cm soil or saprolite under grassland replicate 2 | place: USA:California | collected 2016-06-15 | reverse complement strand
CGTGATGGTCGGCGCCGGGCGCCAAGCGCAGGCCGCGGCCGAGATCGGCCGCAAGCACACCGGCCGCAGCATGCCCTGGTAGGACTATTTCCTTGAAGAGGAGCAGATATCTTGACGGGGCCGACGGCTTGGCGCTTACGCGCCGCTGACTTCGGCGAGCAGCATGCGCGCGTACTCGAGACTGCGCCTGTCTTGACTGACCTGATCGCCGAACTGGACGCCCTCAATCGCGAGGTAGCCCGGGTAGCCGGCGTCGACCATCGCCGAGATGGCAAACCGATAGTCGATCTCGCCATCGGGCAGTGGTACGCGCTGGAACAGCGAATGGTGCAACTCGGGAATGTGCACCCGGCGCAAGTTCTTGCAGTGCCAGTACACCGAGCGCGGCGCCAGCGCGACAATCGCGGCTTCGGGTGTCTCCTCGGGGTACTCGTACTGCCAGTAGATGTTGCCGAGATCAGGGTTGGCGCCGACGCTGTCCAGACCGACGAGATCGAGCAGGTGCAACGTGGCCCACGAGTTATCGGCAATCGAACCCTGGTGCACCTCGATCGAGATCTTCACACCCGCGTCGGCTGCCATCTTGCCGTAGTGGCGAAGCTGCTCGGCGGTACTGACGAAGTCCTGCTCGGACGCGAGGCGACTCGCGCCCTGCGAGACGGGCTCGCCCTGGCGCTGGGCACCAGGTCCGCCCGGATGCGTCGCCGGCGTCACCATCGCCGTGTTGACCACGCTCGCGCCGGTCCAGCTCGCGTACTGAATCGCGCATTCGAGCCGCCGCCGCGCCCCTGGGCCTGACTGCGGATGGGCCAAGGCACCGCCGGCCCGCACGCATACCACCGACAGGCCGGCGTCGCCCAACTCGCGCGACAGGTCGCGCGCGGCTGACGCATCGGCCTGTTCGTCGACACCGACTTCGACGCCGTCGAAGCCCATCTTGCGCACCAGGCCGAGATACTGCCGCCGATGCTCGCGCACCGGCATGGTGCCGAACTCATCACGTTGACTCGGATAAAAGACACCCCGTCGGAGCGCATAGCAGAGCTTCACAGCATCCAACAATACGCCCCCGGAGGCAGACGGGGGTTGGACTCATACAGGTCGGTGCCCGCCGCGACAGGCCTGGTCTTGCTGCTCACGGCCGCCGTGCTGCGTCGCCCGCCGCCGGCTACGTGCGCTCGCCGAGGGTCAGATCGGCCAGCGCGAGCGCAAATTTTGTTCGCAGCAGCAGGCTGTCCACTTCCAGGAACTCGTTATTGCCGTGGACGCCTGTGCGCAGCGGCTCGGCGTTCGGGTGGTGCGGCGAGAAGCCGTAGACCTGCGTCCCGAGCGGGCGGACGAAGCGTGAGTCGGTGAAACCAACGGTCAGGGCCGGTACGAGCCGGAAGCGTTCGGCGCCGAGCGCAGCCCCCAGCGCTTGATGCATCACGCCCACGAACGGCGCATCGGCGGGTGAAGCGTTGGACACCGCGGTGTAGGCGACGTCGATGTCGACGTCCAGGCCGGACAGCACGTGCTCGAGCTCGTGCTGCACGAACACATCATCCTGTCCGGGCAGCCCGCGCACGTCGCACACCAGGCTGGCGCGATCGGGAATGCTGTTCGACTTGACGCCGGCGGCAAGCATCGTCGGCGTGATCGTCATGCGCGACGCGGCCTTGAGCGTAGTGCTCAGCCCTGGCTGGTCCGTCAGACTGTCGGCGATGCGATCGATATTCTCGGCCGTTGGCGCCTGAGTTATGCCCAATGCGGACAGGACCTCGCGGAAGAACGGATGCGAGACGTCGATCTCCGGCTCATAGGCCTGGATGCGCTGAATCGCTTCGGCGAGCACGGGCACGGGATTATCGGCAGCCCAGGGCCGTGAGGCGTGGCCCGAGCGACCCTGGCGCGTGACACGCGCCTCGAGCCGGCTCTTCTCGCCCGTACATATGGGATAGAGCAGCCCGTCGGCGGTGTGAATGGGCGAGCCGCCACCTTCGTTGATCGCAACGTCCGCGCGCAGTTTGTTCGGATAGTGCGTGGCAACTGCACCGGCGCCCCAGCGGCCGCCTGATTCCTCGTCGGCAGCCGCCAGGTACAGCAGCTCGCCGTGGAGCCGCACGCCAGCCCGCCGCAGCAGCACCATGGCCATCAAATGCGCCACGACGTCGCCCTTGTCATCGTCGGCACCGCGGCCATAAACGCGTCCGCGGTCGAGCTTGCCCGAAAACGGCGGATGCTCCCACAACGACTCATCCTCGACGGGCACGACATCGGTGTGCGACATGAGCAGCAGTCGCTTACCGCCAGGTGCACCCATGCTGGCCAGGACGTTGTCGCGCGTGGGCGCAACCTTCAGCGTCTCGTGGGTGATGCCTGCCTCGTGCAGCACCCTGCGCACGATCTCGGCCGCCTGCGCTTCGTCACCGGTATCGGGTCGCGCTCCCATATTGACGGTTGGCACACGCACCAGTTCCTGGAGGAGTGACACGATTTCGTCGCGCGCGGAATCGACGCTCGCCAGGAGCTCGTTCAGGTCGGGCATACGTCTTCATGGTGACGGGTATGCCCGTTCATTGACGACCCGCGCCTCGCGCCGTATCGTCCGAGCCAAGTCAGGGGAGGAGGAATCCCGTCGTGGCTGACACGTATTGGCTCTCCCGTCGCCGGTTCCTGCGTTCGGCTGCCATTGTCGTCGGCGGGTCCCTGCTCGCCGCCTGTCAGCAAGCCGGGCCCGCTCCGGCTCCAGCGGCTGCCACTAACCCCCCGGCTCAAGGCGCGCCCGCGCCGACCACGGCGCCCGCCCAGCAGGCGCCGGCGCAGGCAGGCGCCGCGCCCAGCCCGAAGATCGGCGCCGTGATGGGCTTGACCGGTCGCTACGCGGCCCTGACCGAGCAGGTCAAGAACGGCTACGAGCTTGCTTTTGCCGACCTGAATAAGAGCAGCAAGCTGCAACTCGAGCTCAAGATGCTCGACGACGAGTCGGACGCGAACAAGACCGTGCAGCGTGTCGAGTCGCTGTATTCGGGCGACAACGTGCTGGCGTTCCTGGGCGGCGCGGGCAGTGACTTGCACGCGGCCGCGGCCGCGGTCGCCGACAAGAACAAGACGCCCTACCTGGGCATCGCCTTCGCGCTGCTGACCGTGCACCAGAAGGGACTCAAGTACCTGTTCTCGCCCTTCCCGAAGTCGCCGGCGCTGTCCAAGAGCGTGTTCGAGCTCCTGGACACCGTGAGTCCCAAGCCGACCAAGATCGCGATCTTCACCGAGAAGACCGATTGGGGCGCCGAGCTCAACGGTCTGTGGAAGCAGGATGGGCCGGCCAAGGGCTACGAGGTCGTCGCCAACGAGGAGTACGCGCCCGGCTCTCAGGACTATTCGTCGCTGATCTTGAAGGGCAAGAGCGCCAACGCCGACGTGCTGCTGGCCATGCCAACGCCACCCGACGGTATGGCCATGCTCAAACAGATGAAGGAGCTCGACTTCGGACCCAAGGTGCTGCAGTTCATTCGGGCCAGCGACAGCCTGGTCTGGTCGACGAACCTGGGCAAGGACGGCGACCTCGCGTTGAACGCGCCCGGCTGGAGTCCTGACTTGAAGTATCCGGGCGTGGCCGAGCTGCGCAGTGCGCACCAGGCCAAATACAACAAGTCGGCCGAGGCTTTGACCGGGTCTGCGTATGCGGCAGTGCAGATCCTGTTCGACGCCGTCAACAAGGTCGGCAAGGCGGATCGCGAGGCGCTGCGCGACGCCATCGCGGCTACGGACATGATGACCTTGTCGGGGCCGGTGAAGTTCAACGCTGATGGCACCGCGCAGATCGTGACCGTGTTCAACCAGTGGGTCGGTGCCAAGCAGGTGCTGATCTGGCCCAAGGATCAGGCGGCGCAGGCGATTCAGGTCGCGAAGCCCTGGCGCGAACGGTCTTGAGGCGTATTGTCATCCTGAGGCGAGGCACGAGCCGAAGGATCCGCTTGTCAACCGGTGCCGTGCCAGCAAGCCGATCCTTCGCAAGCTCAGGATGACAACGGCCGCCCCGCCCCTGCTGAGGCTCGAGCGTGTATCTCGAACCTTCGGCGGTCTCATGGCGGTGCGGACGGTGGATCTGGCCGTCCAGGAGGGTGAGATCCTCGGACTCATTGGGCCCAATGGCGCAGGCAAGACCACGCTGTTCAATCTGATCACGGGCATGTACCTGCCCACGGCGGGCACGCTGAAACTACAAGGCAGAGACATCACGAACCTGGCGCCGCCGAAACGGTGTCAGCTCGGCATCGCGCGCACCTTCCAGCTGGTCAGGCCATTCCCCAACCTGACGGTGCTCCAAAACGTTGCCGTCGGCCGCATCTATGGCCGCGAGCCAGCCCGCTCGCGCACTCAGGCGGACGCCGAAGCGCTGGAGCTACTGGAGTCGGTCGGCCTGCACGAGCGCCACAAGGTGTTGGCCAAGCAGTTGACCCTGGTCGATCGCAAACGGCTCGAGCTGGCGCGAGCCCTGGCCAGCCGGCCGCGACTCCTGCTGCTCGATGAACTGCTGGCCGGTCTGAACCCCTCGGAGGTGCTCTCAGCACTCGACCTCATCGGGCGCATCAAGACGGCGGGTACAACGATCATCATCGTCGAGCACCTGGTCAAGGCCGTCTTCGGCATCTCGGACCGGGTGGTGGTCTTGAATGCTGGAGAGAAGATCGCCGAAGGATCACCAGCCGAGGTGTCGAGCGATGGCAAGGTGATCGACGCGTACCTCGGGACCGACGCGGATGCTTGAAGTGCGCGGTGTCGCCGCGGATTACGGCGACGTGCGCGCGCTGTGGGACGTCTCGCTCGAGGTGAAGAGCGGCGAAATCGTCACGCTCATTGGCCCCAACGGCGCCGGCAAGACCACGCTCATGTACACGATCTCTGGCCTCATTCAGCCCAGCGCCGGGGAGATCGTCTTCGAAGGCACAATGCTGGCCAGCCTGGCTGCACACCAGATCGTGGAGCGCGGCGTCGTGCTCGTGCCGGAGGGCCGGCACATCTTCAGCACGATGCGCGTCGAAGAGAACCTGGAGGTCGGTGCCTATTCCGCGAAGGCGCGCCGCGAGCGCGACGCCAGTTTTCGGCGCGTGTATGAGATCTTCCCGGTTCTGCGCGAACGGCGGAATCAGATCGCCGGCACCATGAGCGGCGGCCAGCAGCAGATGCTGGCGATCGGTCGGGCGCTCATGGGTCTCCCGCGCCTGCTCCTGCTCGACGAGCCGAGCCTGGGCCTGGCGCCGCTGGTGGTGCGCGACATCTTCGCGGTCCTGCGCGCGATCAATCAGCAGGGCGTCACGGTATTACTGGTCGAGCAAAACGCACGGCTGGCGCTGCAGCTCGCGGACCGCGGGTATGTGCTGGAGCGGGGCCGCGTGGTCGGCACAGGCAGCGGGGCTGAGCTGTTGGGTGACGTGGGCGTCCAGCGCGCGTACCTGGGCCATGTAGGCGCGGCATGAACGTAGACGCCATGCTGCAGAACCTGGTATTCGGCCTGTTCATTGGCAGCAATTACGGCGTCGCCGCGGCCGGTCTGTCGCTCGTTTTCGGCGTGTTGCGCGTGCTCAACGTAGCCCATGGCGAGCTGTTGATGCTGGGTGGCTACACGAGCTTCTGGCTCTTCAACCTGTTCGCGGTCGACCCGTTCATCTCGGTGCTGATCAGCGCACCGCTGCTGCTCGTGTTCGGCCTCGGACTGCACCGCGGCCTCTTCGTGTTCGTCGAACGGCTCGAGGAGGAAGACCGCATCAAGAACTCGCTGCTGGTCAGCTTCGGGCTTGGACTCATCCTGCAGAATCTGGCGCAGTGGCTATTCACGGCCGACGAACGATCGGTCAACACGGCCTACGCCGGCGGCAGCGCGATCGTCCTTGGGCTCGTCTTTCCATACACGCGCCTGGCAAGCCTCGCGATTGGCACTCTGTCGATCGTGGCGCTCGACCAGATCCTGCGTCGCACGTTCATCGGCAAGGCCATTCGCGCGACGGCTGAGGATTGGCGCGCCGCGGCACTGGCCGGCATCGACATCCGCCGCACGTACCTGATCACGTTCGGGTTCGCGGCCGCGCTGGCTGGGCTCGCGGGCTCACTGGTGAGCATTGGCTCGAGCATCGCGCCAACGCTCGGCGCGGCCTGGACGCTCAAGGCTTTGGTGGTGATCGTGCTGGCCGGCATGGGCAGCATTTTCGGTGCGTTCGCGGCCGGGCTGCTGCTCGGTGCCGCTGAAGCGGTCAGCACGTACGCGTTCGGCTCCGTGTGGCGAGAAGTCGTCGGTCTGGTGCTGTTCCTGCTGGTCTTGCTCGTGCGGCCGCAGGGCCTGTTCGGCCGCGGACCACGGTGACGCCCGCGGCCACGGCGACGCGCGAGCGGTACAGGGCGGTGGCGCGCTCCTACTGGCCGCCGCTGCTGGTGGCGCTGGTCAGCTTCCTGATCCTCGCCGCGCTGCCGACCGTGATCACGCGCAGCGACGTGATCAACCTGCTCTTTCTCGTGTTTCTCTACATCACGCTGAGCCAAGCCTGGAACATCCTCGGTGGGTTCGCCGGACAGGTGAACCTGGGCCACGCGGCCTTCTTCGGCATTGGCGCGCTGGTCGCGCGCGACCTGTGGCTGGGCGGCGCGCCCCTTCCGCTCGCGTTCGCCGCCAGCGGCCTGACCGCGCTACTGTTCGCGATGATCATCGGCGTGCCCACGTTTCGCCTGCGCGGGACCTACTTCGCCATCGGGACGCTTGGCCTGGCCGAGGTGCTGCGCATCACCACGGCGACCAATCGCACGCAGGTCTCATCGCTGCCGACCGACTACGTGGTTGCGTACGACCTGACCGCCCGCTACGAGCTGGCGCTCGTTCTGGCGACCGCCTGCGTGCTCGCGGCGTGGTGGCTGCTCCGCTCGCGCGTCGGGCTGGGCATCCGCGCGATCCGCGAAGACGAGCAAGCAGCCGAGGCAAGCGGCGTCGGCAGCTTGCGCCACAAGCTCGTCGCGCTCGCACTGAGCAGCCTGTTCGCCGGCCTGGCGGGCGGGGCCTTCGCCTTCTACCACATCAGCTACTACCCCGAGATGACCTTCGCGCCGACATGGACCTTTGATGCGGTCCTGCCCGTGTACGTCGGCGGTATCGGCACGCTGTGGGGGCCGGTGATCGGTACCGCGCTGTACGTCGTGGTGCGCGAGCAGCTCGCGCAAACCGGCGTGCAGGCGCACCAGGTTATCTTCGGCGTGCTGTTCATCCTGGTGGTGCTGGCCTTCCCGGGCGGCCTGGTCGATGCCTGGAGCCGCCTCCGCCGCGCGCGACGGTCGGGCTGAGCGGGGCCTCTTGCAGTACGTGGCCGTGGCGGCTGGGGCGGTGCTGGGCGCAAACCTGCGCTACGCGGTCGGCCTGTGGGCCGCCGATCGCTGGGGCATCGACTTTCCTTACGGCACCTTCGCCGTCAACGTCTCGGGCGCGTTCATCATCGGCCTGATCCTGACGATCGTTGGCTCACGAGCCGACGTCAATCCGTTGTGGCGATTGTTCTTTGCCACCGGGTTGCTGGGTGGCTACACCACCTTCAGCGCGTTCACGTGGGAGGCGCTAGCGCTGGCCGAGAGCGGCGCCTGGCTGCGCGCTGGGCTGTACGTGCTCGGCAGTAACGTCATCGGACTGGTCGGCGTGTGGTTGGGGTGGCTACTCGGGCGCATGATCTAGCGCTGCCAGCAGGCACAGCGCCTTTCGCCGCAGGCTCGTGCGCGGTAGCGCAGGTTGTCGATGCGGGTCGGCGCCATTTAATACACGCCTGAGCAACAGGGCCGGGTCGGGCAAGCTGGCCGCGCCAAGCACGACGTACCACTGTCGCGTGGTCCCCGAACCGAGGCCCGACAGGGTGTCGGCTACCTGCGCCAGGTGGCGAGCCGAGCGGCGGCGGCTCAGCGCACGGGCAGCCGCCCACGCCGACCCAAGAGCAGCGATGTCGGCCGTGCGCATGGCATGTGCCTGGTCTGCATCAACTGGTTGTGCACACTGGATGGCATGGCAGGGCAGTTGCGGACCTAGCACGATGGCGAATGCATTCACGACGTCGGCACGGGTGACGCACACGACGGCGTCCAGCCGGTCGGCCCAGTGCAGCATGACCAGCGCGGTGCGCAGCGCCCAGGCTCTTTGTGCTGAGGCATCGGCGTCGGCACGGGGGCGGCGCCAACCTGGTCGCGGGTCCCAGCTGCCGGGCAGGTGATCCGGCGCCAGGACGGCACTGCCGTCGCGCAGGAGTGGGCTCGTGCGCACCAGCAGGGCCGCTTCGTCGGCCAGCCGACGGGCGTGCTCGGGATTGACTGTCGGATCGTGCCACGCGGCGTACAGCAGGTCACCGGTGTCGTAGAGCGGATCGAGGACGAACGTCCGTCGGAACAGGATCGCCGCGGCGGTGATGGCCGGCTCGTCGTCGAGCAGGGTGACCGCGCGCCAGCGGCCGGCGGTGCGATCGAGCTGGTCGACTTCGTTGTCGGTCGGCACACGCCGGCTGAGCGTCGAGCGGCGTGGCCAGCCGGCTAGCTCGGCGACCAGGCTGACATATTCCGTGCGTTCGGCCGGTAGTTCGAGCAGCACGTGCTCGACCTCGGGCGGCGAGAGCTGGTCGAGACCGCGCACGGCAAGCGCCTGCACATCCTCACGGTAGCTGTCGCTCGACGTGGGGCGGCTTCGGACGGGACCGTTTCAGGTTCCTCGCGCTGCGCGCGCTCCCGGCGCAACACCGTTCTGTTGTCCAGGACCCCGCCGACAGGCCGAACGCTCCGGGGCTGGGAGGCTACCGCCAGGCAGAAAGGTCCCGTTTGGCCCGCTGCCAGGCGCACGGTCGCGGCCGGGGTAGGGAAGACCGTCTGACGTCACCGAGTAATCGGCTAGACTACTCGTCTATGGCGACCCAGCCGGTGTACGACGTCACTGCGCGCAAGACGCATCAGTGGACCATGGTCCTGCTCATCGTGGCCGGCTTCGTGCTCGGCGATCGCCTCGGCTGGCTTCTGGTCGCGCTCGCCGGTGCAATCATGCTCGTCGGCCGCTTCTGGTGGCCAGCGGACGTCGTGCGCCAGTTCGTGTGGCGCGTGGCCGAACCAGCCGGCTGGTTACCGCGCGTCGAGCGCACCGAAGATCACACCACCAGGCGCGTCGCGCGCACAATCGGCGGCACGGTCTGGCTCGCCTCCGCGGCACTACTGTTGCTCGGCATCAGCGCACCGGCGTGGATCCTGGCCGGCCTGATCGCGGTGATGGTCGTGCTCGACGCCACGCTCGACTTCTGCGCGTTGTGCTTCGTGGCGGCGGTCCTCGATCGTCGTGGCGTGCTGCCTGCGTAAATGCCGGAGCGCATCGTCGCCGTCGCCGGCTTGGCGGCGCTCATCACCCTCGGTGTGGTCGTGATGCGGCTGTATGCCCGGCGCACGGCCAGCCGCCTGCGGCACGTGCCCGGCGAGACCATGCTGGGCCACCTGGGTGCGCAAGTCGACGCCCGGCCAACGATCGTGGCGTTTTCGACGCCGTCGTGCGCGGCGTGCCACACGGCACAAGCGCCGGCGGTCGCGGCGGTGGCGGCCCAGGTGCCAGTGCGCGTGGTCCATATCGATGCCGCGCATCAGCCCGAAGTTGCCAGCGCCTTTGGCATCCTGACCGTCCCCAGTACGGTCGTCCTCGATGCGTCAGGCAACGTGGCCGTCGTGAACCACGGTTTCGCGCCAACGCAACAGCTCGTTCGGCAGCTACAGACCGCGTAGCAGCCGGCCGATCATAGACGTGGCCCATGCCACGCCGCTCGCGTTCCCTTACTGCCGCACGCCTGGACGAGCTCCAGGAGCGTTTCGACGCGCTGTTCGACGAGAACCCGGACGCGGTGTTCTTCATGGACCTGGCGGGCCGATTTACGGCGACCAATCGCGCCGTGATCGAGATGAGTGGCTACACCGAGGCCGAGCTGAAGGACATGGCCAACATCGACCTGGTGGCACCTGCGGGGCGCATGCGTGCGCGCAAGCACTTTCTACGTGCCTCGCGCGGGATCTCGCAGGACTTCGAGGTGACGTGCCACGGAAAGCACGGTCGACGGCTCGAGCTGCACGTGACCAACGTCCCCGTCACGAGCGACGGCAAGGTGGTCGGCGTCTACGCAGTGGCCAAGGACACCACACTGCGGCGGCGCCTGCTCGACCTGATCAGACCGATTAGCGAGACCGACTCCGTCGGCGAGCAGGTACGGGTCATTCTGGGCGCGCTGCGCGATGTCCTACCGTACGACTCGGGCGGTCTGTACTGGGTCGATCACGAGACGGGCATGCTGCGGCCGACCGAGCTCGTCGCCGCCAACTGGGTCTCGTCCGAGCTCGATCGCTTCCAGATCCCGCTGGGGCAGGGCGTGATGGGCTCGGTCGCCCAAGCGAGTCGGGGCGAGCTCGTCAACAACGCGCACCTCGACCCACGCACGATTTACCCTGCCGGCGCCGTCGTCAAGTGCGAGCACCTGGTCGTTGTGCCCGTCGCAGTCGAAGGACGCACGGTAGGTGTCTTCTACACCGCGCGGCGATCCGATCCACCGTTCTCGGCGCGCGAATACGACATTGTTCAGTTGTTCGTCGGCCACGCCGCGGCGGCGATCGAGAAGATGCACCTGCTCGAGCAGACGCGCGCCTCCGAGGAGCGCTTCCACCACCAGGCGCTGCACGATCCGCTGACCGATTTGCCAAACCGAGTGCTCTTGCGCGATCGACTCGGCCAAGCGGTCGCGGCCAGCACGCGCTCGAGCGAACCCGTGTCATTGCTCCTGCTCGACCTGGACCGCTTCAAGGAAGTCAATGACACGCTGGGCCATCACGCGGGCGATCGATTGCTGCAGGAGATCAGCGCCCGTTTCCGCAACAGTGTGCGGGCCTCCGATACGGTTGCGCGGCTCGGCGGCGACGAGTTCGCCGTGCTCCTACCGGGCGCGAGCGCGGAGTCGGCTGCCGTTGCGGCTAGCAAGCTGCTGGCGGCACTCGACCGGCCCGTGATGCTCGATGGCCACGAGCTGGCCGTCGGCGCGAGTGTTGGCATCGCGGCCTGTCCCGATCACGGCCTTGACGCCGACACCCTGCTGCGTCGCGCTGACATCGCGATGTACGCCGCCAAGCGGGCGCGCGGTGGCTGCGCCACGTACAGTCCGGATCTGGATCGACACAGCTCGGAGCGACTCGGCCTGGTCAGCGAGCTGCGCCGCGCGATTGCCACCGACGAGCTCAGCTTGCACTTTCAGCCCCAGGTCGACTGCATGACCGGCGATCTGAGCGGCATCGAAGCTCTGGTGCGCTGGTGGCATCCCGAGCGCGGACTGATCGGTCCAGATCAGTTCGTGACTCTGGCCGAGCAGTCGGGCCTGATTCGCTCACTCACGCGCTGGGTACTGAGCAGTGCGCTGGCCCAGGGCAGCAAATGGCATCACTGGAAGCCCTCGCTGAACATCTCCATCAACTTGTCTGCGCAGGACCTGCTCGATCGCGGCCTGCCCGAATTCGTCGGCCGCGAGCTCGAGCGCTGGCGCTGGGCGGCCGATCGACTGACGCTCGAGATCACCGAAAGTGCGCTGCTCGCCGATCGCAGTGGAGCGCTGGACGTCCTGCATCGCCTGCGGGCGATGAACGTGCGCGTCGCGCTGGATGACTTCGGCACCGGCTACTCATCGCTGTCGTTCTTGAAGGACTGGCCGATGGACGAGCTAAAGGTCGATCGCACGTTCGTGCGCAGCATGGTCGACAACGTGCGCGATCGGTCGATTGTGCGCTCGATCGTCGAGCTCGCGCACACGCTCGGCCTCGAAGTGGTTGCCGAGGGCGTCGAGGACGAGCGAACGGCGCGCCTGCTGGCCACGTTCGCGTGCGATCGGGCGCAGGGCTACCACATGGCCCGGCCGATGGCGGCCATGCAGTTCGAGGCGTGGTTGAAGCACCGCGGCCTGATCTCGCTCGGCCAGCTACTCGCCGCATGACACAATGCGGCCGGTGGCCGCCCCCGCTGATCAGCAACTACCGCCGATAGCGTTCCTTGGCGCCGGTCAGATGGCCGAGGCGTTCGTGCGCGGTCTGCTGCGCGCGGAGCTCGTCGCGCCAGATCGCGTCTGGCTGAGCGACATCCGGCCTGGCCGCGCCACGCAGCTGTCCGAAGAACTGGGCTTGAATGCCGCCGCTTCGAATCTGCAGGCCGTGGCCGCGAGTGAGCTGATCCTGGTCACCGTGAAGCCGCAGGATGTGCCCGCATTGCTGGACGAAATCGGCGCCGACGTGCGGGCCGATCAACTGGTGGTGTCGATCGCCGCGGGCGTCCAACTACGTACTCTGGAGCGACGACTGCCACACCATCCGCCAGTCATCCGGGTGATGCCCAATACGCCGGCGCTGGTGCAGGCTGGTATGGCCGTGCTGGCGCCAGGCACCCACGCCACGCCGGAGCACCTCGAGATTGCGCTGCGGCTCTTTGGCGCACTCGGCCGCGCGATTACCCTGGCGGAACGGTACCTGGACGCGGTCACTGCACTCAGCGGCTCGGGGCCGGCGTTTCTGGCTGTCGTGGCGGAAGCGTTGTCGGATGCGGGGGTACGCGTGGGGCTGCCGCGCGACGTGGCGCACCTGCTGGCGGCCCAGACGATGCTTGGCGTCGGCCGGATGCTGGCTGACACGGGCATGCACCCGGCGCTGCTGAAAGAGGCGGTGACCTCGCCGGGCGGCACGTCGATCGCCGGCGTGCACGCGATGGAGCGCGGCGGGATCCGTGCGCTCATCATGGATGCGGTCCAGGCCGCGACCGAACGCTCCACCGAGCTCGGCCGCGCCGCCGGCGACGACTAGCTCGCGCTACGTCAGTCAAACTCCCACCGGAGTCCGCCGCCAGGCGGAATGCAACAGCACATGTACCTCCGGCCACGTCCCTGCCGTACGGCTTTCGCTATGCGGCAGCTGCCAGGTAGGTAATGGGAGCCGTCGGCTGGCCGACTGTGTTCTCAGTGGAACGTCAGCGCTGGCTGAGCCCGTCCGTCAGTACCGGCTCAGAGCGGCGTCAGGGTCGGGTGTCAGCATGCGCTGCGTCTGGCACGCCAGGCGAGGCACCCCCGCGTGTCACCTCGAGCCCTCGGTGAGCACCTGGCGGACCACCGCAATCTGACGGTGATGTTGCGTCTTGTGGTCGATCCAACGGGCCACCTGATGCACGGCGAGCTGATCGATCTGGATGGCTCCAGCCGCGGTCGCTTTTTGAACTGGGAGCGGCTGATCGAGCTCCTGACGGTACGTCTCGAAGACGGCTCGACCTGAGCCCGTGCCGGGGGCGTGGTTGACCCGCGCCCGGCGTCGATGCGACCATGGTCGCCGCTACCGCGTCAGGCACCCTAAGTCGAGGACGCCCCCATGCAGGTTCACGTCCAGAGCGTGGTCCACACCGCTGAGTGGCAGGTTGGGCACCCCGTGCTGATCTGTCTCCTGGGCAGCTTTCAGGTCATCGGCGCGGGGCATCCCGTCGCGCTGCGCATTGGCGGCAAGGCGGAGGCGCTGTTGTGTGGTCTCGCGATGCGGGCGCAGCAGGGGCTGAATCGAGATCGACTGCTAGACAGCCTGTGGCCAGACAGCGAGCCCGCCCTCGCGAGCCAATCGCTGAATACGCTTGTATACAGCCTGCATCGCCTGCTCGGCGACGTGCTTGGCGGTGCCCCGCCTGTCGTGTACAGCGGCGGCTGGTATCGCTTGAATCTCGATGCCGGTGTAGCCGTTGACCTGAGTCAGTTCGACGAGCTCGCCGATGGCGCCGACCGCCTGGAGCTGAGCGGCGCACACGATGCCGCGGCCGAGGCGTTCCAGGCCGCGATCGATCTGTACCGTGGCGACTTATGCGCGGGCACCGATGTGCATAGCCTGGTCGAGCGCGAGCGGGTGCGGGCGCGCTACTTGAACGTCCTGGCCCAGCTAGCTGATTACCACTTCTGCGCTGGCGATTACTCGGCGTGCCTCGAGCTCGTACTGCGCCTCCTGTCGGTCGATGGCTGCCGCGAAGACGCACATCGGCTGGCGATGCGCTGCTATGTACGGCGCGGCGAGCGTGCCCAGGCGCTGCGCCAATACCGTTTGTGCGAATCGATCCTGGCCGGCGAGTTCGACGCGCCACCCGAGCCGGCCACACATGCGCTGTTCGAGCGCGTCCGGCTCGATCCCGACAGCGTCTGAGTTGTTCGCATTGGCGTGCCCGACGTGCCGCGGCGCACTGGTCGACCTGCACTGCGCGACTTGCGGCACCACGTACGAAAATGTGGATGGCATCTGGCGCTTCCTCCCGCCAGACCGTGCTGCGCTGTATGCCCAGTTCGAACACGAGTACCGCGTGGTGCGCAGCGCCGAGGGCTGGGGCAGCGATGAACCCGCCTACTACCGCGCGCTGCCCTGGCAGGATTTGACAGGGCGGTTCGCTGATTTGTGGCGCATACGCGCGACCAGCTATCGGGCGTTTCTCGATGAGGTCGTGTCGCCGTTCGGCGGGCCGCTCGACATCGTCGACCTGGGCGCCGGCAATGGCTGGCTGAGCTACCGTCTGGCACAGCACGGCCACAACGTGGCAGCCGTCGACGTCCAGACCGACACACGGGACGGGCTCGGCGCGTGGCGCCACTACGATGCCTCGTTTATGCCGATGCAGGCTGAGTTCGACCGGCTGCCGTTGGCTGACGGACAAGCCGATGTGGTCGTGTTCAACGGCTCGCTGCACTACTCCACCGACTACACAGCGACGCTGCAAGAAGCGCTCAGGGTGCTGAAGCCAGCGGGCGTGATCGCGGTACTCGACTCGCCGATGTATCCTGCCAGCGCCAGCGGTGCTGCCATGGTTGACGAACGCCGCGCCAGCTTCCAGCGCACCTACGGCTTTTCGTCCGATGGGTTGGCGAGCGAGCACTACTTGACTCCACAGCGCCTGGCGCAGCTCGGGCTGCGTTGGCGAGTCATCACGCCCTTCCGCGGCTGGCGCTGGGTGGTCAGGCCGTGGTGGGCGCGTCTACGCGGGCGTCGCGCGCCGGCCGACTTCCCGGTCCTGGTGGGCAGTCGCGCATGAGCAGCGCCACCGTCAGCGCCGCCGAGGCCCTGCGCCGCCAGGCGACCTTCACCACCCACCACATCGTCTCGCTGCCCATCGTCGTCTTGATGGCCCACAGCCGCTGCAATTGCCGCTGTGTGATGTGCGACATCTGGCAAGCCAATGCCATGCGCCGCGAACTCACGCGTGACGACCTGCAGCCGCACCTGGCCGACCTGCGGCGGCTGCACGTGCAGCGCGTGGTGCTCTCGGGCGGCGAAGCGCTGATGCACTCCAACCTGTGGCTGCTATGCGAGCTGCTGCGCGAATTCGCCTCGTCGATCACGCTGCTGTCGACCGGACTGCTGCTCGAGACGCACGCCGAGCATGTGGTCAAGTGGTGTGACGAGGTGATCGTCTCGGTCGACGGCAGCCGCGAGGTGCACGACTCGATTCGGCGGATTCCGAATGCGTTCGATCGGTTGGCGCGCGGCGTCGCTGCGTTGCGCGCGCGCGTGCCGGGCTTTCCCGTGAGTGGGCGATGCGTCCTGCAGCGCCAGAACTTCCGCGACCTGCCGCGGATCATCGACGCTGCCCATGAGGTCGGCCTGGACCGCATCTCATTCATGTCGGTCGACGTGGCCTCTACGGCGTTCAACCGGCCGGTGCCCTGGGAGGAGCCGCGGGTCCAGGAAGTCGCCCTGTCCGCAGACGAGTGCGCCGAGTTCAGTGCCCTTGTCGAGGACACGATTACCCGATTCGGGGCCGACTTTCAGAGTGGGTTCGTGTCGGAAAATCCGGCTAAGCTGCGCCGCCTGCCGCAGTACTTCGCTGCGCTGAACGGCCTGGCGGAGTACCCCGAGACAGTGTGCAACGCGCCGTGGGTCTCGGCCGTGGTGGAAGCCGATGGTGACGTCCGCCCATGCTTTTTCCATCCCGCGCTGGGCAACATTCATCAAGCGCCGCTCGAATCCATCTTGAACGCGCCCGCCTCGGTGGCCTTCCGTCGCCAGCTGAATGTCAAAACGGATCCGATCTGCCGCGCCTGCGTGTGCACCCTCCAACTGGGCCGCCGCTCGCCGGCCTAAGCGCCATCGGCGCTTACGACTCGATTGCCGCCACCTATGACGCGCAGCAGTCCGGCGACGAGTGGATGCGGCGCACGCTGCACGCGCATTACCTGCGGGTATTTCGGCCTGCCCAGCGGGTGCTCGATGTCGGCTGCGGCACCGGGACCGATGCGCTGCTGCTGGCCCAGCACGGCATCAACGTCGTGGCCATCGATGGCGCAGCGGGCATGATTGGCCAACTGCGAGCAAAGGCCAGTGGTCTGGAGGGACTGATTGCGGGGCAGGTGCTGCCGATCGACGAACTGCACCGTTTGGACGGGCCGTTCGATGGGGCGTACTCCTCATTCGCGGGCCTGAGCACGGTGGACCTGGCGCAGTTTGCGCAGCAGGCGCACCGATTGATCCGGCCACGTGGGCGCATGGTGCTGCACATGCTGAATCGACTGAGCCTGTGGGAGTGGCTCGGCAGCCGTCGCATTCATCCACCCAACGCAACGCAGCGCAGCTTCACCATTGGCGGCCACCCGGTAGCCCACCGCCTCTATTTTCCAGGTGAGGCATACGGTTACTTTGCCGAGGGGTTTGCGCTGAAGCAGATGTACAGCCTGGGCGCGCTGCGGCCGCCGCACACGGTTCGCAGACTGCCCCACCGCCTGGTCCAGCGATTGGAGTGGTTCGATCTGAGAGCGGGCGGGCTACCCGGCGTGCGGAGCGCCGGCCGCTTCTTCGTGCTTGATCTCGAACGCCGCCCCTGAGCGGCCGAGCAGCGTCACCACCAATCCAGCGCCGGCGACCCGTGCCGCGAGCCGCGCGATTATCGCGCCGACCGGCCCAAACACCGGCGCCAAGCCCAGCCCGACGACCGCGAGCGTCACGGCGCGCACCGCGTCGGCGGCGGCCATCTGGCGTGGCCGGTGATACGCCAGCGGCAGCAGCACGATCGGGGTGGCCAGCACGTCGAAGATGACCACGCCCAGCAGCAGTTGCAGCAACGGGATCGCCGGGGCGAAGGCTGCGCCGTAGACGATCTGCACAAACGGCTCAGCCAACGGGATGCACGCCGCCAACGCCAGAGCCATCACTCCACTGCGCATTAGCGAGCGCCGCACGTACACACGCACGCTGGCAGCGTCGCCAAGCTGGGCCACCCCTGGCAGCAGCACGGTGTACAGACTGTGATTGACCACGTTCGCTTTGGCGGCCACATTCACCGCCAGTGCATAGGCACCGACCATCGCGGGCGCCACGAACTGATTGACGATCAACACGTCGAGATTGGCCGCCAGCATTGCCAGTACGCTGGCCAGCCACAGCCAGCGGCCGACGGGTGCCAGCGCGCGTGCCTCAGCGCGGAGGTCCGCCAACGACGAATAGCGCAGCGGCATGCGCAGCAGCACGATGCCGAGCCCAAACGTCGCCAGTGAGGTGGCGATGCCCAGCACGAGCAGAGCCGTTAGCAACGTCAGTTGGCCAAGCAGTGCCAACACCACCGCCAGCAGCGCCGTGAGGCCGGTGTTGAACAACGTCAAGGTCGACATCTGGCCGAAGCGGCCGCTGGCTTGGAGCAGAACGCTGACGGCCCCGCTGCATGCGGTCGCCACGATACCCAGCAGCGCCCAGCGGGTCAGCGTGCCGTCGTCGTCGAGGTGCAGCACCAGGCGCGCCAGCGGGCCAGCCAGCAGCCACAGCACGCTAATGACGAGCGTGGCCAGGCCCACACGCAGCCAGAAGAACGCGCGTGCCGAACGTTCGGACCAACTCGGCGCCAGGCGCAACACTGCCGCCTCGCTGAGGCCGCCTTCGGCCAACGCAGCCACGACGCTGACGGTGGCGCTCAACACGGCGTACACACCGTAACCGGCGGGGCCAAGCGCGCGCGCCACGACGAAGCTGGCGACCAGTCCCAAGCCCAGGCGGACCACTTCCGCGCTCGTGACGACCGCCCAGCCACGAGTGATTGCGTCCACTGCGGGTGTTGTACTGTAGTGGCGAGTAAGGGAATCCCGCGGCCCGCGCTCACTCGTACATCACTGGATACAAGGTGCAGGCCCAGACCTTTCGCAGAGGCGGCAGACCGTGAGCGGCGGGACCGTGGCGACGTCTCCTGCGCCACGGTCAGGGCGTGCTATCCCTGCTTTGCAGCAGGCCATCGTCCAGACCGTCGCCTATGCCGACGTCTTCGACTATCCCCTTACCGCGGATGAGCTACAGCGCTACCTGATCGGCGTCAACGCGAGTCGTGCCGCGGTGCGCAGTGCGCTGGCCAACGGGCATCTCGTGCCCGGGCTGGTGTGCCACAACGGGCGCTACTTCACCCTCGCCGGCCGGGAGGCGGCGATTGAGATCCGTCGCGCGCGCGCCGCGATCTCGGCTGAGCTGTGGCGGCGCGCCATACGGTACGGTCGACTCATCGGCAATCTGCCCTTCGTACGCATGGTCGCCGTGACCGGCGCACTGGCGATGGACAACGTCGCCGATGGCGACATCGACTATCTGATCGTCACCGAGCCCGAGCGACTGTGGCTGTGTCGGGCGCTCGTGGTCGGGGTCGTAAAGGTGGCCGCGCGCCGCGGCGTGACACTGTGTCCGAACTACTTCCTCTCAGAGCGCGCGCTAGTACTCGTCGAGCGCAACCTGTTCACCGCGCACGAGGTCGCGCAGATGGTCCCGCTCATGGGTCTGGATACGTACGAGCGGCTGCGCGCGCTGAATCGTTGGACGGAATCGTTCCTGCCCAACGCTGGCGGATCCCCGCGGCGTATCGCACCCGCCACCCCGCGCGGACGCCGAACGCGAGCGCTTGCGGAACGGGCGCTGCGCAGCCGGCTGGGCGGTCACCTCGAGCAGTGGGAGATGGGCCGAAAAGTGCGCAAGCTCGCCCTTCGCAGCACCGAGCACGCTGAGGCCGCGTTCGACGTCGATTGGTGCAAGGGCCACTTCGGCGATCATGGCCATTCGACATTGCAACGATTTGCGGAGCGGATGGAGGCGCTGGAGTCACGCTTCCTGTGACCCACGTGGCGCCGGCCGAGCCGATCCTCCTCGGCCAGTCCTACTTCCTGCGGTTCGATCCCAAGCTGTGGGCGGCCATGCAGCCGTACCCGCCGCTGGGAACGCTGTACGCGGCCAGCTACCTGCGCGGCCGTGGCTACGAGGTCGGCCTGTTCGACGCGATGCTGGCCGAGTCCGAAGCTGAGTGGGCCGCGACGCTCGACAGCCAGCAACCCCGCGTCGCCGTGCTCTACGAAGACAATTTCAACTACCTGTCCAAGATGTGCCTGCTGCGCATGCGCCAGGCAGCGTTCACCATGCTCGGCATGGCTCGGGCGCGCGGCTGCATCGTCGTCGTGGCTGGCTCAGACGCCACCGATCATGCCGAGGCGTACCTCGACGCCGGCGCCGACTACGTCCTGCTCGGCGAGGGCGAGGAGACGCTAGGCGACCTGCTCGACCACGTTCTGCGTGGCCAGGGCGATGGGCTCGACGCCATCCTGGGCCTGGCCTATCGACGTGATGGCGAAGTCGTGCACAACCCGCGTCGGCCAGACCTCAAGGACCTCGATGCGCTGCCCTTTCCCGCATGGGACCTGGTCGATATCCCCAAGTATCAGCGCATCTGGTACGAACGCCATGGCTACTACTCGATGAACGTCGCCACGTCTCGTGGCTGCCCGTATCACTGCAACTGGTGTGCAAAGCCGATCTGGGGTCAGCGTTACCATGTGCGCAGCGCTGACAACGTCGCCGCCGAAATCGCCTGGCTCAAGAAGACCTATCACCCCGACCACGTCTGGTTCGCCGACGACATCTTCGGACTGAGGCCGGGCTGGGTCGAAGAATTCGCCGACCTGATCGAGCAGCGCGATGCGCGCGTGCCGTTCAAGAGCCTGCAGCGGGTCGACCTGATCTTGAAGGGCAACACGGTCAGTGCCCTCAAACGAGCCGGTGCGCAGCGCATCTGGGTTGGCGCCGAGTCAGGCTCGCAGAAAATCCTCGACGCGATGGAGAAGGGCACCCAGGTCGAGCACATTTACGAGGCGGCGCGACGCCTGCACGAGGTCGGCATCCAGGTCGGCTTCTTCCTCCAGTTCGGCTACCCCGGCGAGACACGCGACGACATCGAGCGCACTCTGCAGATGGTGCGCGACTGCAAACCCGACGACATCGGCATGTCCGTGTCGTATCCGCTGCCCGGCACGCGCTTTTTCGCTGCTGTCCAGCACGAGCTTGGCACGAAGCAGAACTGGAACGACTCTGACGATCTGGCCATGCTGTACCACGGACCGTTCAGCACGGCGTTCTATCGGCTGCTGCACCGCGTCCTGCACCGTGAATTCCGCGCCCGCAAGGCGTGGGACGATCTGCGCCCCGCATTGCGTCGGCCAACGCGACTGCGGCGGCGGCACGCGCGCGATCTGGCCGCCATCCTGTACTCGACGTTGGCGCTGCCGGTGCTGCGTTTGGAACTCGACCGACGCGCACGCGCACCGCACAAGGGGCTGACCACGCTGCTGCCGGTGGCCCCTGAGCCGTAATGGACGTCCTGCTCACCCACGGTTACTACCTGTACGAGGACCCGCATGAGCTGGCGGTGATGAAGCCGTATCCGCCGCTCGGACTGCTGTACATCAGCTCGCACCTCAAGGCGCGCGGGCTGTCCGTCGATTTGTTCGACACGACATTCGCCCGCCCGGCCGATCTCGAGGCGCACATCAGGCGTGAGAAGCCACCCGTGGTCGGCATCTACAGCAACCTGATGACCCGCGCCGCGGCCCTGCACGCTGCGCGCGTCGCCAAGGAGGTTGGCAGCTTCGTCGTCCTGGGCGGACCCGACCCCGCGAACTATCTCGACGAATACCTCAACCGCGGGGCGGACGTGATCGTCATCGGCGAGGGCGAGCTGACGCTAGAGGACCTGCTGCGGCGCGGCACCGCCGACCTGGCTGGCATCCAAGGCATCGCTTACCGGGATGCGAGTGGTGCGATCGTGCGCAATGAGCCGCGGCCGATGATTCCCGACCTCAATGGCCAGCCATTCCCCGACCGAGCCGCGATCGACCAGCACGAATACGTACGCATCTGGCGCGAGCACCATGGCCAGGGCTCGGTGTCGCTGATCACCGCGCGCGGCTGTCCATTCACGTGCACGTGGTGCAGCCACGCCGTCTTCGGCTACTCGCATCGGCGGCGGACGCCCGCCAACGTGGTCGACGAGGTCCAGCACATCGTCGACACCTACCAACCCGACCTGCTGTGGTACGCCGACGACGTGTTCACGATCAACCACAAGTGGTTGTTCGAGTACGCCGGGCAACTCGAGCAGCGCGGATTGAAAGTGCCATTCGAGACGATCTCGCGCGAGGACCGGCTCAACGAGGAGGTCGTGCAGACGCTGGCGCGGATGGGCTGCAGCCGCTTGTGGATCGGCGCCGAGAGCGGCTCACAGAAGGTGCTCGACGCGATGAAACGGCGCACCGACGCCGAGCGCGTCAAGTCGATGGTCCACCTGCTCCAGCGGTATGGCATCAGCGTGGGCATGTTCATCATGCTCGGCTACGAAGGCGAAGAGCGCGTGGATATCGAAGAGACGGTCGCGCATCTCAAGGCAGCCGGCCCGGACACGTTCCTGACGACAGTGGCGTATCCGATCAAGGGCACGCCGTACTACGCATCGGTCGAGGATCGGGTGGTCGCCCATCGAGCCTGGGAAGACGGCTCGGATCGCGATTACGGGGTGCTGGGTCGCCACTCGCCACGCTATTACCGCTTCGCCACACGCTGGATGGTCAGCGAGGTCGCGCTGCAGCGAGCGCTGCGGCGACCCCACGTGCGCGCCTATCCAGGCATGGCGAAGACGTTTCTGTCTGCGCAGGTCGGCCGCCTGGGCATGCTGCTAACGGAACGCGAACGCGAACTGGCATGACCACGGCCGTCTTTGACGCCGTCGCGCCCAGCTATGACGCCGAGTTCACCGACACGCTGCTCGGCCGCTGGCTCCGGCGGCGTGTGCAGCAGTATCTGACATTCACCCCTGGTCAGTCGGTCCTCGAAATAGGCTGCGGGACAGGCGAAGACGCAGCATGGCTTGGCCAACGGGGCGTGTCCGTCCTCGCGACCGACATCTCCCCAGGCATGCTCGCGGTTGCCCGACGCAAGGCAGCCGGCTTGCCGGTGGCGTTTGCCCAGCAGGACGCTGGCAGTCTGCATGTTGATGGCAGCTTCGATGGGGCATTCGCCAACTTCGGCGTCCTCAACTGCGTGGCCGATCTGCCCTCACTCGCGCGACGGCTGCCCATCAGGCGGGGTGGCGCCTTTGTGGCCGTGGTCATGGGCCCGTTCTGCCTGTGGGAAACCACCTGGTACGCACTCCACGGCGACGTCCGCCGCGCCACGCGCCGCTGGCGGCCTGCCACTGCCTCCATCGGCGGCACCGACCTGCCGCTGTGGTACCCGTCGCCGCGCCGCCTCGCCGCTGCCTTCAAGCCGTGGTTCACCATCCACCACTGCGAGGGACTGGGCACGCTGCTGCCGCCGTCCTACCTCGGACACCTGGTCAACCGCTGGCCGCCCGCCCTGGCCGGCCTGGATAGTCGCATGCCATTCGGCCAATACTGGGCTGACCACTACGTGGCGGTGTTTGAACGCCGATGAAACGTGCCCTCTGGCGGCTGCTGCTGACGCTGCGCGTGCGAGTGCTGGATCGGCAGCGGTATCGCAACCTGGTGCTCGAGCACGTCGACGGCGTGCCGCTCGTCGTCCTGCCCCAAGTGTTCAACCCGAAGCTGCTGCGCTCGGGCGAGTTCCTGGTTCGCCAACTGGCACGTGCTGACCTGCTCCGCCCGAGCAGTCGCGTGCTCGACCTGGGCAGCGGTTCAGGCGCCGGCGCGGTCGCGGCCGCCCGTGCGGGCTGCCAGGTGGTCGCCGTCGATATCAACCCCGCCGCGGTGCGCTGCACGCGCATCAACGCCCTGTTGAACCTGGTCGAGCACCAGGTCGATCCGCGCCAGGGCGACCTCTTCGCGCCGGTCTCCGGCGAGCGCTTCGACGTGGTGCTGTTCAATCCGCCGTACTATCGCGGCACACCGCGCGACGACGGCGATCGCGCCTGGCGTTCGCCAGACGTCATCGAGCGCTTTGCCGCCGGCCTCGGCGACCATCTCACCCCTGAAGGTCATGCGCTGCTCGTCCTATCGTCCGATGGCGAAAGCAACAGCTTCCTCAGTGCGCTCGAAGCGCGCGGGTTCAACAACCGCCCGGTGGCTCACCGCGACTTCGTCAACGAACAGATGTGGGTCTACCAGGTAGCGCGATGTTGATTCTGTACAACCCGCCCTCATCGGCGCGCCGCAAGCCGGTCATGCCGCTCTCGTTGCTCGCGCTCGGCGCGCTGCTCGAAGGACGGCACGAGTACACCATCGTCGATGGCAATCTCGACCCCAGTGCGCTGCAGACCATCGATCGGCTGGTGCGCGAGCAGGGCGCGACGATGCTCGCCGTCACGGTCATGCCCGGCCCACAGCTGAGCGACGCCACGCCCTTATGCCGTGAACTGAAGACACGCCACCCCCAGCTCAAGATCATCTGGGGTGGCTACTTTCCGACCCAGCACTACGACGCCTGCCTGCGCTCGGGCTATGTCGACTACGTGGTGCGCGGCCATGGCGAAGTCGTCTTCCAGTCGCTCGTCGATCAAGTGGCCGCGGGCGAAGATCCGACGAGCTTGAACGGCCTCGCGTATCTCGCGCCCAACGGCATTCCAACCTCGAACGCCATGGCGCCGATCCCGCACCCCGACTCACTGCCAGACTTCCCGTACGACCGCGTCGACGTCTTGCGCTATGCGCGCAAGACGTTCATGGGCCGCCGCACGCTGCCACACCACTCGAGCTATGGCTGCCCGTTCTTCTGCAACTTCTGCGCGGTCGTGAACATGGTCGGTGGACGCTGGATGGCGCAATCAGCCGAACGCACCGCCGGCGTGGCGCGCCGCCTCGTCACGAACTACGGCGCCGACGCGGTCGAGTTCTACGACAACAACTTCTTTGTCCACGAAGCGCGCACGGCTGAATTCGCCGAGCGCATCATGGACCTCGGCATCGCCTGGTGGGGTGAAGCGCGCATCGATACGCTGCTGCGCTACTCGGATCGATCGTGGCAGTTGATGCGCGACGCGGGCCTGCGCATGGTGTTCATGGGTGCCGAGTCCGGCTCGAATGAGACGTTGAAACGCATGAACAAGGGCGGCTCGGCATCAACCGAGAAGACGCTGGCGATGGCCGAGCACATGCGCCGCTTCGGCATCGTGCCCGAGTTCTCCTTCGTCCTGGGCAACCCGCCCGACCCCGAGGCCGACGTTCATCAAACGCTGGCCTTCATTCGCCAGGTCAAACGGGTAAACCCGAGCACCGAGATCATCATGTACGTCTACACGCCGGTGCCGCTGGCTGGCGAGCTGTACGACCAGGCGCAAGCCGAGGGCTTTCAATTTCCAACGACCTTGGACGAGTGGATTTCGCCCGAGTGGTCCGACTTTTCCCAGCGCCGCAGCGCCCAGATCCCCTGGCTGGCCGATCCGATCCGTCGCCACTTGCGCGACTTCGAACGTGTGCTCAGCGCGTACTACCCGACGATCACCAATCCGGACCTGCGCGGCTTCCGCCGCTTCGCCCTGCGCGCCGCCAGCGCCTGGCGCTACCACCTGGGCGTCTACCGCTACCCGTACGAGCTCCGCCCGCTGCAGCGCCTGCTGGCCTACCAGCGTCCCGAGACGTGTGGCTTCTAAAGTCGCCGTCCGCGAACGCCCAACCAGCCAGCGCTAGCCGCCCCACCGCGGCGGCGGTCCTCCCAGTAACGCGCAGAGGGTCCAGCCTTGCGTATCAAGGTGGCGCGGGCCTGTCGGCAAGGGGCCTGGTTACACTGGCGCTGCTCGTCATCGTGCCAGCCGCAGGGACGGCGCTCACCCGTGGCTTCGATGGCCTTTATGGCCAGGACGCTTACGCCTATTTCGACTACGCCACCGGGCCGCTGCGCAGTGCGCTGATCCACGCACAGCCCTGGCCGGCGTTCTTCTGGCCGCCGGGCTACCCGCTGCTGGTCGCGCTTCTGTCATTCGTCGTCGGACCAATTCCAGTGGCGGGGCAGTCAGTCAGCCTCGTCATGGGTGCGCTCGTGCCAGTGCTCGCGGCACTCCTCACGCGCGAGCTCTGGCCACAAGAACGCTGGCTGCCGCTCCTCGCTGGTGGCCTCACGGCACTGACCGGCCAGCTATGGCAATCGAGCATGGTCGTCATGGCCGACACCACTGGCCTCGCCCTGGCCACGCTGTCGGCCTTCGTCATCGTCCGCTACGCCCAGCGCCACGGACTCCCATGGCTCATCGCGGCCACCCTGGCGCTGACGTTGGCCATCCTCAGCCGCTGGATCTACGGCCTCGTGGCCCTGCCATTCGCGGCCTACGTCCTATCCGGCAGGCCACCCATCAGACACGTGGTCGCGGCGGCACTCGTCGGCGCGGCCGTGCTGGCACCAGTCCTGGGGCCATCCCTGCTGGCCGCGCTGCGCGAGCCCACGGCCGATGCCGCGTTTGCCGGCAACCTGCAGGTGTACACCTGGTCACCGCTGAACGCCGTGCTGCGTGACTTCGACACGCCCGATGGCCACCTGAGCTATGCCCGGCCGAACGGGCTGTACTACGCCCTCGCGCCCGCCAATTTGGCCCTCTTCGGTCCTCTGCTCGCACCAGCCATCGCCATTGGCCTCTTCCAACTTCCCAAGAGAGCAGCGCTCATCGTGGTGGGCTGGGCAGCCGTGGTCTTCGCCTTCCATGCCGGCGCGCCGTGGCAAAACTTCCGCTTCACCCTGGCCTATGTCCCGCCGCTGGCGATCCTCATCGCCCTGGGCGTGATCTGGGCGGCCCAGAAAGTGGGCATCCGGCCCACGGCGGCCTATGTCGCGATCGGCGTAGCGGTCATGCTGGTCGGCGGCACGCGACTCCTCACCGACTTCGTCGATCGCCATGAAACAGACGTTGCCCTGGTCAGGTGGACCGAGGCCCAAGTGCCAGCTGACGCGCGACTGCTGACCTTCGGCCCAACGTTGACGTTCACCCACCGCAGTTACCTACCGACGCAGGACCTGTTCGATCTGCCAGACCAAGAACTGATCAGACCAACGCCTACGTATCTCTTAGTAGACGTGGCCAACGTCGAAGACCAGTGGCAGACCAAGCGACCCGCCGAGCTATACCACCGTCTGCGCAACGGCCCAGGTCTCGACGCGCTCGGCACCTTTGGCGCCTACAGCCTGTACCGCGTCGGACCATGAACGTCGGTCTCGTGGTGCCCGGCTTCAGCGCCGATGCCACGGACTGGTGCATCCCCGCCCTCCGTCACCTGGCTCGCGAGCTTGCGCCGCGCGCGCACGTGCGTATCATCGCCGTACGCTACCCGTATCGGCGCAGCCGCTACCGCATCGACGGTGCTGACGTGATCGCCTTGGGCGGTGCCGAAGCGCGCGGCCCGCGCGCGTTGAATGTCTGGCAGCGCGCGCTCAGCACCCTCGCCGCCGAGCACAGGCTGCGACGCTTCGACGTCCTGCACGCCTTCTGGGCAACGGAAAGTGGCCTGCTGGCCGCGCTGGCAGGTCGCATGCTCCGCATTCCGACGCTGGTGAGCCTCGCTGGCGGCGAGCTGGTTGGTCTGCGCGACATCGGCTATGGCGATCAGTGCAGTCCGTGGGAGCGGCTCAAGGTCAGCACCGCGCTGCGCCTGGCGCGCGCGGTCTCCGCTGGCTCACGCTACCTGGTGCGCATCGCCCAACCCTCCCGAGCGCAGGTGGAGCTACTGCCGCTCGGTGTCGACACCACGCTGTTTCGCCCCGCCACAGACCGCTCGCGCGATCGGCTCCTGCATGTGGGCGCGCTGACCCCGGTCAAGGATCAACGCCTGTTGCTGGAGGCCGTGGCCGAGCTGCGTCGACGTGGCGCAGCCCTGCCGCTGGATATCGTCGGCGACGGCCCGCTGCGCGGCACACTCGAGCGGCTCGCCCACCGCCTCGGCCTCACCGACAGTGTTCGTTTCCTGGGGTCTCGCGACCATGCGGACCTGGCGTCGCTGTACCAGGCGGCGCGCACCTTCGTGGTCACCTCACGCCACGAGGCGCAATGCATGGTCGCGCTCGAGGCAGCCAGCTGCGGCATTCCCGTAGTCGGCACGAACGTGGGCGTGATTCCCGACCTGGCGTCGGAGGCAACGGTCGCCATTGGCGATGCGCCAGCGCTGGCTGATGCGCTGCAAACTTCACGGAGGACCGCTGCGCGCGATGTCGTCGAGCGGGAGTTTGCGCTCGACGTTTGCACCCAGGGCTTCCTCCGATGCTACGCGCGACTCGCGGCCTGAACGGCGCGGCCCTCGCCGCTACGTGCCTGCTGTGTCTGGTGTTCGGCGCCGGCGACGTCACCGATACGACCCTGTTGCGCGCGCTGTCCGCGTTGCTGTGGACGGTCATTGCGCTCGGCCTGGCCGTCGCCCTGCTGACACGAACCATGCTGCCGCGCCCACTGCGGCTGCCGCTGGCCCTCTGGCTTGCCATCCTTGCCGCCGCGGCTCTGCTTGCGCCCATGCGTCGAGACGAAGCAATCGGCGCGCTCACCCGGCCGCTCAGCGGTGCGCTGCTGGCATGGGCCGTTGTGGCCGTGGCGCGCACCCACCGTCAATGGCAAGCTCTGTGTGTTGCCCTCGCGCTGGGCGGCGCCGGCGTGGCAATCCTTGGCCTCGCAGACCTGGTTGGCCTGGTGCCCCTCGGCGCTCTGCACTACACGAGCGTGCCCGTCGCCGACGTGCCCCGCCTTGGCTCGCTGCTCTCCCATCCCAATGTCGCCGCCAGTGTGCTCGAGCTGACCCTGCCCGTGCTGGTCGCGCTGACATTCACCGTGTTGGCGCCCTGGCGGGCTATTGCTGGCGCACTGCTCCTGGCCCAACTGGCCGCATTGATGTTGACATTCAGTCGAGCGGGCATTCTGGCCGCCGCTGCGTCACTGCTACTGTTCGCCGCCATCGCCGCCCGGCACCGCGCGCGACGCATGGCCTACGCGCTCGGGCTCGCTGGTGTGGCAGGGCCGTTCGCCCTTGCGCTTGTAGGCGGGCTCGTGCCGCAAGTCGAACGCCGACTCGTCGCCGAGGTCGAGCAAAACGGCTACCGCGCGATCTATGCCGCGCCGGCCCTGGTCGCCGCCGCGCCTGAGCAGGTGCTCGACGTCCCCATCCGTGTCACCAACGCCAGCACGAGCGAGTGGTCGGCACTCGACGACAGTCGCGTCGCCCTCGGCTATCACCTCCTGCGAACCGACGGCACGCCGATCGCGTTCGACTGCCCCGCCACACTCGTACCGGCAGATGTCCCGCCGCACGCCAGCCTGGACATGGTCGCGCGCCTGCACGCGCCCGCCGCGGCTGGCCTGTACCTGGTCGAATGGGACGCCCTGCGTGAGGGTGTCGCCTGGTTCAGCTGGCGAGGCTCGCCGACGGCGCCGATGAGCCTGGTCGTCGAGCCCGCTCCGCTGCTGGCCGCCCAACCGCCGGTCGACTCCGAAGTGATCCTACCGCGGCCCGCGCGTGTCCAATACTGGAATGCCGCGTCGAGCATGCTCCGCGACTACCCCCTGTTGGGAGTTGGCCCCGACAATTTCCGTCTGCGTTTTGCCGACTACTCGGGCATCTCCGAGGCGCACATCGGCACGCATGCTCACAGCCTGTATCTGGAGTCGCTGGCCGACACTGGTGTGCTCGGCTTCGCTGGCCTGTCGGTGTTCCTGCTTTCGCTGGTGCGGTTTGGCGCACCCGCGGTGGCTACACGCGATTGGCTGTGGCGCGCCGCGCTGCTGGCCGGCCTGACCGGCTGGCTGGTGCACGGCCTACTTGACGACTTTGAGCGATTCTGGCCCGCTCACGTCGCTTACTGGCTGCTGATCGGACTGCTTGTACGAGGCCACGGCCTCGGCCAGCGCCCGCACTGCGCCGAGTAGCGTCTCAGGCGCATCGCCCTTACACACGAAGGCGTCGACGCCGGCGCGCAGCGCATCGACGCGCTGCTCGGGTCGACCGCTCATGGCAATCATGCGCAATCCGGGTATCGTCATCCGCAGTTGCGTCAGCAGACCGTTGCTGCGCAGCCCCGGCAGCTCCCAGTCGAACAGCACCACCGCCGGGTGCGTTCGGTCAATCTCGCCGACCAGCTCGTCGGCGGCCGTACTCTCGCCGACTACTTGCACATCGGGTTCCTGTTCGAGGAGCAGGCGCAGTGCGGACCTGACGTGCACGTCGTCATCGGCGACCAGGACTCTCACGCGTTAACGAAACTCAATCGCAAATTACCCCTCGGGTGGTTCGCTGTGGGCCGCTGCCGACCCGGCTTACCGGCGGCCATTCGAGCCGCGAGCAGACGGGCCATGCGCTGCTTGCCGCGCAGCAGGTGACTTTTGACGGTATTCATCGGCAGATCCATGACTGCCGCGATCTGCTCGTACGAGCGGTCCTGGAAATAGTGCAAGGTCAGCGCCATACGCTGCGGTAACGGCAGCGTTTTGAGCGCCGCGCGCACCTCGTGGGCTGATTCGCGCCATTCCGCGCGCCACTCGGGCTCGCTCCACTGGTCCGGTGAGCTCAGCTCATGCTGTGGTTCGTCCTGATCGTCTGTTTCTAACGTCACCGGCGCTCGGCGCTTGCGGCGCATGGCGTCGAGACAGATGTTCACGGTCATACGGTGGAGCCAGGTTTTGAACGTGGCGCCGTCACCGCGAAAGCTATTGACCGATCTGATGAGCCGAACGAAGGTTTCCTGTGTCAGGTCCGCCGCATCCGTCGGATCGCGGCTGATGGCCAGCGCAAGGCTATATACCTGGGTCTGGTGGCGCTCCACCAGCAGCGCCAGCGCTTCGCGGTCTCCCGACTGTGCGCGCTCGACCAGGCTCTCAATTGCCATCTCTGTTGCTTGTCTCATCAAGCATGGCCCCCCGGCCGCCCCGCGACATCGGACGAGGGGTCAGTCTTTCACCTAGCCATATGACCAGGCTGGCCTTTTCTTGTTTGGAAAAAGGGAGCCGGCAGAGACTGGTCCGCCACTCGCTCTGGTCAACCGCGGTTGAGCGTAAAGCGCGTCTAAGTGATGAGGCGGTTTTGGACTGCTATCGCTACGGCTTCGGTGCGGCTCTGGACGCCTAGTTTGCCAAGGATGGAGCTGACGTGGAACTTGATGGTCGACCTACCCACAACGAGGCGATCGGCGATATCAGGATTTGAGAGGCCCTGGACCATCAGCGCCAGAACTTCGCGTTCGCGAGGCGACAGGTCGTGGCCGGGCGACGGCGCGTGGGTGGCGCGGTGGATCAATACCTGCGCCGCCTCAGGGGCCAACGTCGACCGGCCTTCCCGAGCAGCACGGATCGCCCGCGCTAGCTCGTCAGCGCCGACGTTCTTCAAGAGGTAACTCAGGGCGCCAGCTTCCAGCACATCCTGAACCAGACGGTCCTCAGGAAAAGAGGTCAGCGCAATCACGCGGATCTCGGGGAAGCGCTCCCGAATAGCGCGCGTGGTCTGGACACCATCCATGCCCGGCATCACCAGGTCCATCAGTACGACGTCGGGCCGTTCCTCGGCGCACAGGCGCAAGGCTTGCTGGCCGTTTTCGGCCTCGCCGACGAGCTCCAGGTCGTCAGCCACGGACAGAAACGCGGCCAGCCCAGAACGCACCATGGCATGGTCGTCGACGATGGCGATTCGCGTTGCGCGCTGTTCGATCACGGTCGTGTTCGCTTTACACCCTCCGCCAGCGAGCGCTGACGCGTGTCCCAGCCCCCGGGCGACTATCGATTCGCAGCCGCGCCCCGATCGCTCGGGCGCGCTCGTGCATGATACCCACACCCAGTCGCCCGAGCGGCATCGACTTCGGGTCGAACCCCCGCCCGTCGTCCTGCACCCGCAGATTGACCGAATCGCTCGACCAGCGCAGGCGCACCTGGACCCGACTGGCCCCGGCATGCTTGCCCACGTTGTTCAGCGCCTCCTGGGCAATGCGATACAGCGCAATCTGCACCTCGGCCGGCAGCACCCACTCCTGACCGTCAACGTCGACCTCGACTATCACGTTGGCCCGGCTCGTCGCCGCCTCGCCGAGCTGACGCACCAGATGGCCGAGCGGAGTCTCGACCAGCGCCGCCGGGCGCAGCTCGAGCAGCAGCGTGCGCATCTCGGCTAAGGCGCCACGCGTGAGCCGCCGCAGCTCTTCCAGGCGCCGGCGGCCCTCGCTCGGATTGCGCTCCCACAAGCGCGGGACAACCTCGGCAATCAGGCTTGCCGAGAACAGCGTTTGCGTGACCGCGTCGTGCAGCTCGCGCGCCAGACGCTGTCGCTCTTCGGCGGTGGCGACTTGCTGCGCCTGTTCGAACAGGCGCGCGTTCTGAATCGCCAGACCAGCGCGCTGAGCGAGCGCCGTCACTAGCCTACGCTCCTCCTCGGTCACCGAGTGGCGCGTACAGAACGCCGCACCAAACAAACCGAACATTTGCCCACCGACCGTGATCGGCGCGGCGACGATGGCCTCGATGCGCTCGCGTTCGACAATCTGGCGCAGCGTGGTCGACATGCGCGCGTCGGTACGGGTGTCCTGGACGGTCAGGAGGTCGGGATCGTTACCGTCGTCCACTACCAGGTCGACACCGGGCACGAGCGGCGTGGCGATGGTCTCGGCACCGAACCCGAGTGAGGCGGCCACGACGAGTGCGGTGCGGTCGGCGTCCCACACGTGAACCGAGGTCTTATCAGCCCCAAGCACGTCCGTCGCGACGTTCGCCAGCGCCTGCAGGACGTCGCTCAGCCGCAGCGAACCGTGCAGCGTTTGGTCCGCGAGGTACAGCGCTTCGAGCTCGTGCAGGCGCTGCTGAGACTCGGCGAAGAGGCGCGCATTCTCGATCGCGACGGCGGCGCGGTGCGCGAGGGCAAGCAGCACGCGCTCCTCGTCGCCCGCCAGCGTGCGGGCCTGGAGATAGTTGACGCCGAACACGCCAAAGACTTCGCCGTTCACCTTGATCGGCACGTGCAGCAGCGAACGGATGCCCTCAGCGTCGGTGATGCGATGCGCCACGCGCGGATCGGTAGTGGCATCTTCGACGGCGACGGGTAGGCCGGTCGTAGCGACGATCGTGGTGACACCCTCGCCGGGCTTATGGGCCATGGTCGCCACGACTTCAGGCTTGAAGCCGCGCGTCGCACCGGGGATCAACATCTCGTGGTGCTCGTCCCACACCAGAACCGAGGTCATGTCCGCCTGGAGCACGTCACTGGCGACGTCGACCAGCGCCTGCAGCACCTCTTCCAACCGCAGCGATCGATACAGCACTTCGTCGGCTCGATACAGCGCCTCGAGGTCGCGCGAGCGCTGAATCGACTGAGCGTGGAGGCGCGCGTTCTCGATCGCCAGCGCCGTCTGATCGGCGAATGCCTCGGCCAGGCGCACGTCTTCGCGAGTGAACTGGCGCGGGCGGCGGTAGTAGAGCGTGATCGCGCCCTGCATCCGACCGCGGACGGACAGGGGTACCGCGAGCAAGCCGCGGTAATAGCGGGCAATGTCGCGCACGCGCGGCATGGTGGGCGCGAGCTCTGCGCCGGGGTAGCCCACTCGCAGCAACTCCAAGAAGCCGCTGCGCTGCTCGACCAGGGGCGTTGGCTGCTGTTCTTCCGGAATGACCGCGAGCATGTCCGGCACGGCCACGGTTTGACCGCGCGCGACGGCGACTCCGGTGACGGCGGTACCAACCGGCAGTTTGGCCGGCACGATGTCTGATATCAAGGCGCGCGAGGCACGTACGGTCAGCACGCCTTGCTCGCCGTCTCGACCATCCAGCACCAGGATGCTGCCCGCGTCGCTACCGAGGAGATCAGCCGACTGCGCGAGCACGCCGTCCAGGATCTCGTCGAGCGAGCGGGTCGAGTTGACCACAGCCAACAGGTCGCGCATGCCTTCGGCGACGCGGCGGCGGCGCTCGTTTTCGCGCATGCGCTGCTCGGCTTCGGCGTGCAGGCGGGCGTTTTCGATCGCCAGCGTGGCCTGCTGCGCGAACGTAGCAGCCAGGTCGACCTCTTCGTCCGAGAAAACGCGCGGCTGGCTGTAGAACAGGCTGAGAGCGCCGAACGAGCGGCCGCGCACGACTAGTGGGGTGGCGACGACGGCGCGGAAGCGCGCAGTCAGGCGCCGCACCCGCGGCTCGGACGTCGGCTCGAGGTCAGGATCGAGCCGTGCGCCCATGCGTACGACTCGGCCATAGCCGTCGTGCTGGGCGAGTACCGACTCGCTAGCGCGGGCGAGGTCGTCGGCGAGCGCCTCGAGCAGGTCGTAGCACACGTAGGTGCGCCCCTCGCCGACAGCCAGGCCCGTTGTTGGCGAGCCGACCCTGATCTCCACTGCCAACTCTGACTGCTCCATGCCGTGCGCGGCGCGGACCCGCAGCAGCTCGCCATCGTCGATGTCCCGCAGGTAGACGGCGCCCGCGTCGCAGCCCAGCAAGCGACTCGACTGCTGCAGCACCTCCACCAGGATTTCGTCCAGGTCGTGGTTCGAATTGACCACGGCCATCAGGTCGCGCAGACCTTCGGCGACGCGCTGGCGGCGCACGATTTCGGTCAAGCGCTGGTCGGCCTGCGCGCGCAGGCGCGCGTTTTCGATCGCCAACGCTGCCTGCTGCGCGAACGCGAGGGCAAGGTCGACCTGACGCACGTCGAACGCACGCTTGTCGCGGTAGTACAGCACGAGCGAGCCGTAGGTAGCCTCGCGCGCCGAGAGGGGCACCGCGGCCAGGGTGCGGTAATTCTCGGCGATGAGCCGATTGCGTTCCTGGTGGTCGAGATCGCGGTACGAGATTGGGCCCGGGCGGACCACTTCGAGATAGGCACCGCGGTCCTCGAACTGGCCGTCGACCGTCGGCGAGAACGGCTGCAGGAGCGCCGCCGGGAAGTCCTCGGTGACGACGATCCGCTGTTTGCTGACCGAAAGTCCGACGATCGGAAATCCGACCGGGACAGTCGGGCTGATCATCGGCTCGGGCAGGCCGTGTGCCGCTTTGAGGAGCAGGACGTCCGGCTGGTGCTCATCACGCAGGTAGAGCACCGCGCCGTCGGTACCTAACACCTGCTGCGCCTGAACGACCAGGTAGCCCAGGATCTCGTCCAGGCCACGGCTGGAATTGACGATCGCCAGCAGGTCGCGAAGCCCGGCGTCGGTCATGCCACGCTCAGCGGACAGGTCAGACGTGGCGGCCATAGGCGGCCGCAAGTCTATCCGCTCAGGCCGTGTGCGGCCAGGCAATTTCCTTAGCGGCTAAACAGCCACCAGGCGCCGAGGACGATGACCGCCAGGACCAGCAGCGCCACGATGCCCATCGTTAATGGTTAGTGAGTCTTTTTGGAAAAATAGAGCCGGTAGAGACCTACCGGCTCCATTTCCCAAAAAGCCAAAACGTGCGGCGGTCCGTATCTTGCACGCCAGCCCCAGGATTGGAGGAAACTAAATAACTCATGAGCGATCGTATTGATGAGCTGAAGGGCAGCGTCAAGGAGGGTGCGGGCAAGATCAGCGGCGAGCGCGACCTCGAAGCTGAGGGTCGCGGTGAGCGGACCGTTGCTGAGACCAAACGCAACGTGAAGGGCGCCGCCAACGAGGCGAAGGGCCGCATCGAACAGGGCATCGGCAAGCTGACGGACGACGAGAAGACGCGCGCCGAAGGCACCGCCGATCGCATCAAGGGCGAGACCCAGCGCACCCCCTAGTTACGCCCTTCATTTCTGGCACGTTTGCGGCTCGCGTGCGCATTCTCAATTAAGCGCGCGTTGGCCGCGCGTTCCATACCGATGACCATTTACCAATGGACGTGGCTCGCGGCAGTGCCACTCATTCTGGCCTCGGCGTGCAGCGCGCCCGACGATCTCACCACGCCGCGGCCGACCGTCCGCCCCGCGCCGACGCCCGTCCCACTCGACGAACCGACGCCTACGCCAGCCCCGAACGCTGGCGCACCAGCCGTCCCGACGCTGGGCCAGGCCGGCATGCGCGCACCGCTGCCGCTCTCGGGCGAGTACGCGGTCACTGCCAATCGCGACGACCACACGCTGAGTGTCGTCCCAATCGGCCTCGCCAGGGCCGTGGCCACGGTGAGCCTGGATGCGCCGCCGCGCGCGGTCGCGACCGCGCCCGACTCGGATACGGCGGTGACGATCTCCGAGACGCCGTCGCTCAGCCTGGCGAGTCTGAACAGCAGCACCGTCCTGGGTAGTGTCGACGCGGCATCCAATGCGGTCCAGGTGGTAAGTCCGCCTGCCGAGGACAGCGGTGTGGTTCTGGTGCTCAGCGAAGGCGACCACGTGCAAGTCGTCGACGCGTCGTCGCGGACGCTTGGCCCGCCGATCCAGCTCGACGCTGGCCCGCATGCGGTGAGCTTCGGCCGCGCTGGCGTACCGGCGGTCCCGCGAATCTTCCTTTCTAACGCAGATGCGGGCACCGTCTCGGTGCTGGACGCCCAGGCAGCGCGCGTTGACCACGTGCTGCACGTCGGCGGGCGACCCGTCGGCGTTGCGCAGACGATCGACAGCCGCCTGTGGGTAGCCGATGCTGCTAGCGGCTCCATCGTTCAAGTGGATACGGACGATGGGCACCGGATTGAAGCGATCCCGCTCGGCGCGGCTGGTGCTGGCATGACGGGGTTGTCGGCGACCCATGACGGGCATTACCTGGTCCTGGCATCGTCGGCTGCCGACCACGCGCTGGTGTCGGTCGACCTGCTGGCGAATGCGCTGGGTCAGGCGGACTCCGTTGTCCGGAGTCTCGCTGTTGACGGTGGCGTGCTGGCCCTGGCAACGGGAGCTGAAACGACGCGCGCTTACGCCACCACCGCGGGCGGTGAGTTGCTGTACTGGGACCTGGTCAGCAACTCGATCGCCCAGACGGTCACGGTTGGCAAGACGCCGGCCTCGCTGG
>WNGB01001779.1_pt1 | contig 36135 bp, 39 predicted proteins | sample 5400681 | NCBI WGS metagenome assembly WNGB01 (sample SAMN13153367, study PRJNA577476) | soil metagenome | isolation source: 115 cm soil or saprolite under grassland replicate 2 | place: USA:California | collected 2016-06-15 | reverse complement strand
CGGCGAGAGCGACGTATCGAACGACTACCGTCCCTTGACGGCCCGTCAGCGCGAGATCCTTGACTTCCTGCTCTCGCTCGAGCTCCCGGGCGTCGAGGAGCTTCGGCAGCAGGCCAAGTTCACTCTTGCCAAGCCCTGGGACTGCGGGTGCGCGTCGATTGACTTGGTCGTCGATCAGGAACACGCGTCACGATCATCGATCACCTCTCGTCCGGCGATTGAGACGCAGTCGAAGGAGCGCGACGACCCGGAACGCATCTTTGATCTACTGCTCTGGGTCGATGACGGCTGGCTCTCGGGAATCGAGCTGGTCGAGTACGGCTTCGAACGCCACGAAGACGCACCAAACGTCTTCCCGCCGCCGGCCGACTTTGAGCCTCCTTCGCGTACCGCGCCTACGTCAGCCTGACGAGTCGCCCACTCTCACAGCAACTTCAGCTGAGGAGCCCGCTCATGGCTGAGCGCCGACGGCGTGCCAACGTCGCAGGGCGACCGCAAGTTGCGGCGTTCGACGGTAAGCGCAGTTCTGGTCCCCTCGCCCGAGGCCGCTCAGCAGGGCTAGACGGAGACGAGCTCGCGGACCGGTGCTTCGCGAGGGCCGGTCTCGAAGCCCATCACGAATCTGACCTCGAGGGCGTGCGCCAGCCGCTCCAGGGTTGCGAGGCTGGTCCGGTGCTGGCCAGACTCGATGCGTGAGATCGCAGAATGGCTTGTCCCCATCCGCCCGGCGAGCTGCTCCTGGGTCAGCCCGAGCTCGCCGCGACGCATGATCACGAACCGCGCGATCCCCTCGTAAGGCGCCAGACGCTCCTGCGCAGCGCGGTACCTAGGATCACGACGACGCCGACGCTGAGCTCATGGACGCAGCTTACCAATATTGATAAGTAGTGCAAGCACCGGCATCAAGGAGCGTCGTGACCCGCCGCGCGTGGAGGTTGCCGCTGCTCCGCGTCCATGCGGTTCTTGAAGTCTGCCCAGCGTTGCTTGGCGATCTCGATGTCACGCTGAGGGAGCTTGCCAGTGTCCTTGCGAAACATGTGCAGGAGGATGATCAGATTCCTCGAGCGCCGATACAGGATCCGGTAGAGCTCACGTCCGTAGTGGCAGCGCAGTTCACGAAGCTCGCCTTCGACCTGCGAGGAGTGCGGGAACGGCAGGTGCGGGTTCGCCGGCGTGAGCATGTTGACGCGGTCGATCTGGAAGTCGATCGCCGCCTGCCGATCAGGATCGCCGAGCGCCTCGATGAACCCATCGACCGGTTCGGACCCGTTGCGTGCTCGATAGAAGACTGCTTGAAGTCGCGCCATATGCCCCGGCCGATGATGGTAGGAGCGGCGCCGGTCGCAGCCCGCGGCCGAAGTCCCAGGCGAATCCGGCTCGCGACTACCGTACGAGAGTGTCGATCTTCACGCCGGACGACGAGCCGTACCTCGGGCGTCCACTGCTCCATCACTTCGATCTCGTCATCGTCGCCGCGCTTGAGCAGCAGCATGCCATTGGTCCGTGGACCCGCAGAAACAGCGACAACCTGACGCGGTTACAGGCGGCTGCGTGTCAGATCGTCCCCGGGGCGTGCTCGATCGCTCTGGGCATCCGCGAGCTGATCCGCCAGGCATACCTCTTCCCCGCACTCATGCTTCTTCGGCCTCTTATCGAGCGAGCGGCGACGATCAGCTACCTGGCCGAGACGCCGAAAGCGCTCGAGCTGTGGGAGCGGGGCTGGCCCTATTCCCGTCGGCCGAAGCTGCCGGATCTCTTGGTCTCCATGAAGATCGGGCAGCTACCCATCGACTCGGGCGATCCGAGCCTCGCGGAAGCCAGGACGATCGCCAGCTACTACAACGCGCTGGTTCATGGCGATCCTCTAAGCGCTCAGGAGAACATCGTCATGCAAGAAGGCAACCAGGCGACGTACTCGGTCAGCAAGGATCTCGACTCTCCTGAGAAGGCGGACAACCTGGCAACGCATGGCGCGATGTACCTGATCGTTCTCATGGCGCGCGCCGCGCAAATCTTCCCTGAGGCGACGACCGCGCAGCAGTCGTAGACGTCACGAGCGCGGGGGCCGGACCTGTTGTCGAATTCGCTTGTCGCCGCTTGTAGCCGTCACCCGGGGTCCGCTTGACACCGCCTGAATCCGCTCTCTCCGGTGCGGGACTTCCCCAAATACTTCCCCACACGCAAGAAATCGCCTGCAAATCCACGCTTTAGCACCAGCTCGACAAGCTGGGGGTCACTGGTTCGAGCCCAGTACCGCCCATTGCATGAAGGCCCTGCTAATGCAGGGCTTTCGCTGTCTTAAACGACAACGAGTTTCCTCGCGTGGCAAGGAAATGGCAAGGATCGCCGCGTACAAGTCCCAGTGGGGCGATCAGTAGGCCCCGCAAGCCTCGGTACGCGATCGTGTTCGAGGTGCTCCGCGCACGCGCTGATGGGCTGCATTGGCGGCGGTCAGACCTTGTCGGCGATTGCGGCCACGGCCTTTATGCAGCCGTCGACCACGAAGCCGATGTCGAGATGGTGCTCGTCGCCGGTCACCGCGAGCTCGAGCGGGTCCTCGACGTCGAGCGGCTCGCGGAAGTCGAGGCAAGCGCGCAGGGGACGCCCCAGCTCGGGGCCGGCGCCGAGGAGCACGTGCTCGATCGCCTGCCAGTAGACCGTGTTGTTCACGTGCCCATGAAGGTCGACGTCGGATGCGCGTAGTGGCCAGGGCGAGCGCGGCCCGTCCGTCGGCGGGTCCGCCAGCTGCGGCCGGGCGGACACGCGGCGGCCGCCGGCGGCCCGGGCGTAGGCGTCGAACCGCGTGATCCGCGCCGGGCGTTGTTCCGCGTCGAGGTGAATCCAGACGCTGTCGACCTCAATCAGGCCGCCGCGGTCGCCCGTCAGCGACCAGCGCCGGCCGGCGGCAACTGTCGCCAGCCCGCTGCACCAGGTGACGAGCTCGACCGCGCGATCAGTGAGGAAGGGTTCGACCACGTCGACGCGCATCCGCCGCACGAACCAAAGGTGGTCGGGCGCTCCCCAGCCGGTCTCGTCGACGTCGTCGATTGCGATCTCCTGCAGGAACCCGGCTACGGCGTCTAGCCGGAGCCGGCCCCGCGGGTCCATGTCCGTCAGCCGCACGCGCCGGCCCTCGACGAAGGTACGGCCCTGCGAGGGGATCGGAACGATGCCCTCCATCGCGCGTCAGTCTCGCGTATTGCAGCGCAGTCTCCGACGGCGCGCCGGCGCTTACGTCAGGGAGTGACCCCGTCGCTCCCTCAAAGGACACCACATCGATTCCGCGGCTGAGGTCGAGGATGCGCGACTAGTCGTATGCCGCGGCGGTCGTAGCAGAAGATGAACTGCACCCACGCGTCGACGATCGTGTCGTAGGCATTGAAGACGTCACACGGCGCGCTGCGCCGACCGGCCTTGATCCGTGTCGTGAACGTCGGCTGCCCTAGCCGGGTGCGGACGTCGGTTCGGGTCGTCGACTCCTGTCAAGCGGACACGACGTCGTGACGCCGCTCGTGTGTCTGCTCCTCGCCCACCGCAATCGCTACCACCAGCAACACGAGAATGCCCACGACGACCAGGCTGCCTAGCAGGGCCGCCGCGATTCCAGTGACCTTCCAGTTCTGACTCTTCATCGTTGCGTCGCGCTGTCCCATTATTCGGTGGTCGGTCCAGCGGCGGCGCTCTGGCAGGACATGAAGGTCGCGGGCTCCCTCGGACTGAAGTGCCGCTCCTCGTGGGAAGATGCTGCGGCTGCCGACGTGGAGCTCTCCCCCAGGTGATCTCCTGCCGGGGCTTCGTGATCATCGGGTAGCCCTCGAGCGCACAGGCGCCCGTTGCCGCGCGAAGTCGACGGCGCCGCGCGCGAGCGCACGGCTGATCCCGCGGCGGCGGAAGCCCGTGCGGGTGACGAAGCAGGTCACGGCCCAGACGCTGTGGTCGGTCTTGTCTTCCGCTCTGCCCGCCCAGGGGACGCGGCCCAGGCGCGGACCGCCCCCGGTCCAAGAACGCGGGGAACGGATCTCCCCCCTCGCGCCACCTCGAACGGGCGTACAACGATGCCCTTCTTCGCTGCGAGGGCGACGCCTTCCGGGACGAAGCGGATCAAGGTCAACACGGCGGGCGCCGAGTTCTTCGGCTTCGCTGGTTACAGGCGGCTGATCGGCGGGAGGCTTCCGGCCGCGGCGGGGCGCTGTCGGCTCGAGGTTTAGTGATTTCTCGACGCTCGGGAGACCTGCTCAGCCGCCGAGGTGGTCAGCCTCAGTTCTCCGATGAGACCCGCGCGATGCGCCAGCGCGACCGCCGCCGCGCGGCTATGGACATCGAGCTTGCTCAGGACGCTCTGGATGTGCGAACCGACCGTCTTCGCGCTGATGGCGAGCCGCATCCCGATCTCCTTCTGCGTCAAGCCTTCCGATAAGAGCCAGAGCACTTCGGCCTCGCGCTTCGTCAGGTCCCCGGTCCGTTCCATGTCAGCGTCCGCTCTTCTCTGTCTGTCCTGGTCGATGAGGCGGCGAGCACGGACCAGGAGCTCCCCCAGGTCGAAGGGCTTCACGAGATAGTCGTCGGCACCGAGGAGGATTCCCGCCACGCGGTCGAGGGGCTCGACCCTCTCTCCGGAGATGATGATCACGGGCAGGTCGGTCCCGAACGCGTCCTTCGCCTGGCGACAGACCTCGTAGCCGGAGATGCCCGGAAGGAGGACGTAGACCACGACGAGTGAAGGTCGCCGCTCGCGGATGATGTCCAGCGCACTGTCGCCGTCCTCGGCCTCCTCGACGTCGTACCCGACGCGCTGGAACAGGTCGGAGAGGAGTATGCGCATCGCGGCGTCGTCGTCGACGACCAGCACCCAGTCCCTCTCGAGCCGCAGTCTCTCCGGCACCTTCTACTCCTGCCGTCGTCTCCCCTGCGCTTTCTATCCCCGTATGTGTACACCTTTGTGAATAGAAGTACTAGGCCTCTGCTGCCAATGCTGGAGGTCACTCGGGGTAATTGCTGCAGGGCAAAGATGAGGCGATCGCCCGTTCCACAGGTTCTCCCCGAGCCGTAGCCTCAACCGTGGGTCACGACACGGGTCTGCGCCCGTCCGGCGCGCGCCGAGGCGGACGGTCCTAGAAAGGGGTCAATGAGAGCCAGCGCCCTGCGGTGACGCTCGGTGGGCGTCGACAACGCCCAGAGTCGCGTCAGCGGAGGTCACCGGGACGAAAGCGACAACTAGACACGGTGCGGCGTCCCATCGTGGAGGCCGCGCACGAGGAGGTTTTTGATGACAGCAGTTCGACGGGTTCCGCCGAGCCCGTCCGGTGCACCCCACGCCGGTAGGGCGATCGAGACACACCACAGCGAAAAGGAGGCAAGAGAGCGTGAGTAAGAGACGTGGTATCAGGGTGGCGATCACGCACCGACCGCTGTTGGCGGTGCTGCTGGTGGCGGCCGCTCTCGCGGTGGCGTTCGGGATGTCGCGTTCGGCGAACGCAACGACAGCGAGCTGTGCGAATCCCGCGACGCTCGCGGGAAGCGCGTTCGAGATCGACCTGAACGCCAACCTCGTGGTGAACACGAGTGGCTGTATCGACTGGCTCGCCGACGGAACCGGCAGCGGCCTGCGCTCGGGCGTCCTGTCCAAGAACGACGTCGCGAGCGGCGCCGGCGACGACGCGTTCGGGCAGGGCACGAAGGAGAACGATGCCAACCCGACGATCGTCAACGGGTCGATCCCGCCGAACAAGAGCGATCTGAAGGTGTTCGGCGTCTTCACGGAGACGTCCGGGACCGCGAACTTCCTGGAGCTGTTCTGGGCGCGCGTCAACTCGCCGCAGGGCACGACGAACATGGACTTCGAGCTGAACCAGAAGTTCTGCGACCCGACGGCGACCCCGACCAACTGCGCCAACAACGGCAGCGGTGTGACACCAGAGACGCCGCTGCGCACGACCGGCGACAAGTTGATCACCTACGACCTCTCCAACGGCGGCACGGTGCCGACGATCTCGATCCGCAGCTGGGACGGGACGCTCTCGGTCTGGAGCGCGCCGACCGTGATCAGCGGCGGTGCTAACCCGCAGGCGCTCGGCTCGGTCAACACCTCGACGATCGCCGCCGCCGACGCCGACGGAGTCGGGACGAACCCGTCCGGCGGGCTGGATCCGTTCACGTTCGGTGAGGCGTCGATCAACTTCGCCGCCCTCTTCCCGCCCGGCGGCGCCTGCGGGAGCTTCGGCTCTGCCTACCTCAAGAGCCGTTCCTCCGACGCGTTCAATTCCGAGTTGAAGGACTTCATCGCGCCCGAGCGCGTGCACATCACCAACTGCACGACGCTGAAAACGCACGCTTCCGGGCCGGTGACGATCGAATCCCCGATCAGCGACACCGCCACCCTGGAGGGGGCGACGGCGAACGCCGGCGGCACGATCACGTTCAAGGCGTACTCGGACGCGAACTGCTCGACGCTCGTCTTCACCTCCAGTCCGATCGCGGTGAACGGCCCGGGCGACTACAACTCCGGCAACTTCACCCCGACCGCCGTCGGCACGTACTTCTGGACGGCGAGCTACACCGGTGACCTCAACAACGCCCCGTCGGCGACCGCCTGCGGCGACGCGAACGAGTCGAGCGTCGTCAACAAGAAGCAGCCGTCGCTCACGACCAGCGCGACCGCGAGCGTGACGATCGGCGATCCGATCAGTGACACCGCCACCCTGAGCGGCGGGTTCAGCCCGACCGGCACGATCACGTTCCATCTGTTCAGCGACTCGGGCTGCACGAACGAGGTCTCGACCGGCCTCAGCCCGGTTACGGTGAACGGCAACGGCGACTACAACTCGGGCAACTTCACGCCCACCGCGGCCGGCACGTACTTCTGGACGGCGAGCTACAGCGGTGACGCCAACAACCTCGCAGCGTCGACCGCGTGCGGCGACGCGAACGAGTCGAGCGTCGTCAACAAGGCTCCGTCGAACATCGCGACGGCGCAGCAGCTCTTCCCGCAGGACGCGGCGACGATCTCCGCGACCGCGGGCGGGACGCCGACGGGCAGCGTGACGTTCGAGCTGTTCGCTCCGGGAGACACGGACTGCACCGGGAGCTCCGTCTTCTCACAGACGGTCCCCCTCTCGGGCGGCTCGGCGAGCACCTCGAACAGCACGTTCTCGGTGACCGCGGGTACGTCGGGAACGTATCGGTGGGTCGTCACCTATCCCGGTGACGCCACGCACCTCGGATCGACGAGCGCGTGTGGCACCGAGCAGTTCACGGCCACGATCACGGACAGCTAAGACACAGGAAGGAGAGCAGGCGGAGGCCCCGGCGCAGTCTAGCCGGGGCCTCCGGCGCGCTGTGGCTCGGCGCCACCCGGTGCCCGGCGAAGTGGCAGCGGGTGGCGTCGAGCCGAGGGCTACGCGGCGGTGAAGGTCGAGGTGAAGACGCCGACGTTGCCGCGCCAGTCGTACGACTTGAAGGTCGCAGTGTGCTGTCCGCGGACGCCGCTAAGCGACAACTTGTAGAAGAGCCGACACTCGAACGCGATGTTTTGGCAAGTCGTCGTCGACATGTAGAAGTTGTCGAGGTAGAGCTCGATCTTCTGCACCGCGTGGTCGTCGCTGGATGAGACCACCACGTCGTACGACTGTGCCACGCCCGGCAAAGAGAGCGCAGTGAGCGCGGCTGCGGATAACGCAGGTCCTACGAAATCGATATGCATTCATGACCTCTCCTTCGTTGGTCTCTTTCGGCAGAGTTTCCGGCTGCGATTTCTGCTCCGGTGTCATTCGGCTTCCTTTCGCTCGAAAGACCGCCCCGCGGCTCCATCAATTGCCACGACATCGATCTGCCTTCGTCCGCTCTCCAACCCGTGTGCGTGCTCCGCTCGGCGCCGCGTCCCGCGTCGACCACGCCGTCACCGCGATCAAGCCCACTTCCAGCGCGGCGGCCAGACCGAGCGCCAGCGCGCCCCAGCGGGACGCTCGTCCTCTCCGCACCTCCATTCGTCGCTCGCATTGCGCGGCGAGCATCGGCGGACCTGGTTGGCGGCAGGCTGGAATTCGCTAGGCGGCCGGCTGGACGAAGGACTGGACCTGAACGGGAACGACTGGGGCAGGTCTTGCAGCGCAACGCGGCAGGCCTCCTGACCGCTGCGATGGCGGCCGCGTACATCTACAGCCGAAGGGACAAAGCATTTCGCGCAGCAACGGGGCGCGGAGCGACCCAAGCGTAGACTCCTGTCGTGGGCGCCTGGAAGGTTGTCGCCGCACTTGCAATCGTGGTCGCGGGAACAGTCGGCGCATTCGCCGTCTACACGTTCGGCTGGCGGGAGGACACCGCATCGGCTCCCAGTCCCCGCGTCTACGTGCTACGCGATGGAGACATCGTTCTTCGGCGGGAAGCGGCGACCCGGTGCATGGCCTCGGGAGAGGGAGGCGTCCCCAATCTCTTTTGTGCTCGCATCGGCGGCGGTCGGCACGACGTCATCTTCTACAGCGACAGCGTGCTGGTGTGGCCGCACGCGCGAGGCCCTGACGGGCCGCCGTTCTCCTATCGCTGGGAGCCGTAGGACGACTCAGGCGGAGAGGGCCACAGCCTCGCGCGCTCGCCACAATGGCTGCGCGGAAGGCCTGGGGTCATGTCCTGCATTGATGCTTGAGTGCAAGACCTGACCCTGAGCGCGTCCGCCAATCGCTGGCGTCAGGCTGTGAGCGAGCTCCGAGCCGAGCTCGAACGCCGCACCACGCCGCTCGAGCTGTTCTTCGACGCTGCCGCGGCGGCAACTGTTGCATCGCAAGACCCGACCCCAGCGATCCCGCGCACGTTCATCGTCGTTCGCCGTTAGCCTTGCTTAGGTGCCGACGGTGCTACCACGTGCCTGCGCGAGAGGGCGCGAACGAGCGCGAATGCGGGCGGCGCGCGGGGTATGAAGCTCCTGCAGAGAACGCAGAACGAGTAAGCCAGCGCGAAAGCGCGCGAATACCGGCTCGACAAGCTGGGGGGCGCTGGTGCCCAACAGGCTGGTCAGCCGACTATCCCGATCCTTCAATTTCCTCAATCGCCTCCTCGGCCTGCCGGCTGCTGCGGGTGATTGACAACATCGCCCATCAAGATCGAGACTCTCCGTATGCGGTTCGCGGCCGCAGAAGAGCGATGAGAGCCAAAGCCGCCTTCGCGTTGGTCGCAAGAGTGTTCAGACACCCCTTGGCGATAACGCTCCTCGCTGGGGCTTTCACCGCCATCTTCCTGCCGCAGCTCACGCGTCAGTGGCAAGACCGTCAGAAAGAGCGGGCGCTCAAGCAGAGCCTGCTTGAACAGATCTCCACATCGTCGGCGACCGCCGTCACTCAGGGGATCTCGTTCGTGAAAGGGCAACTAATCGCAGCTGGTGGCGCACCGGGGCAGGATGGCGAAACGGTCTACGCAATCCTCCGGAATTCATGGATCGTTCACCGCGCCAGCACGCGATCGACGATCATCACGTACTTCCCCAACGTCGACTCATGCTGGTACTCGTACGAGCGCGCGGTTTCGGACTTCATCAGTCTGAGCGCGGACAACTACGCGCCGAATCGCAGGCAGCGGGTGAAGGACATTCGCCGCTACGTGGAGTCTGACTTCGCCGAGAGCTACGTTGAGCCGGGGATGACAGACGAGGCCTGCGCACCTCTGCAGGAATTGCCGCCGGCCATCCAGGACAGATTCCATGTCCTCGAGGGCGTGCTGGACTGGGAGAGCCTGATCCACCCCACGACTGACCAGCGCTTTAGTAGGAGCGTATACGCGGCACTGGGCGAGGCCCTTCTCATCGGTGGCGAGACGATCATCCGTACGATCAGATCTTCTGATGCGGAAGATTTCTCTCACGGTATCTTCTAACCCCGGCACGCTCGATTCCAGCGGCCCGATGACAGGGGATGGAACGCCCGGAGGTCCCATAACCGACCTCGCCGTCTGAATGAACAGGGCCTTGGTGGACCGGAGCGGAGGCAGTCGACGCGGACGGAGTACCCCTCCACAACCACGGACGGGCCAGGTGGAAGTGCTACGAAGTCGTCGTAGGCGGTGGTAGCAGCAGTTGCCGACACACGCCGAATAGCAGCGGCTTAGCTCGATCTGGTGCGAGCTAGCGCAACGTGGCTCCCACGCCGTAACAGTTCGACAAGCTGGGGGTCACTGGTTCGAGCGCAGTCCGTCTTGCGCGGGTGCACGCGGCCGCGGCGCCGCGTGTGCGCACGCCGAGCTTCGCGTAGATGTGCTCGAGGTGCTTGCGAACGGTGCCCGGCGCAGCACCGAGGATCTGCGCGATCTCTGCGTTCGTCTTGCCCTCGGCCAGCCATTCGAGTACCTGCTGCTCGCGCGGAGTGAGCCTTGCGACCTTCGCGGCTTCGACCGGCTCCTCGCGAACGAGCAGCCGTTGGCCAACTCGGTCGATGACGATTCGGTGTGGGCCTCGCTCGCGTACGAGCGAGCGCTGGCTGTACGCGAGCCACTCCGCGACAGTCTGCGGAAGGGACACGCCGCCTGTCGGGAAATACTTCGCGAGCAGGCTCCGCGCGACCGGCGTCGCATGGTCGAGATGGCCGTTGGAGTCGAGGAGGACGATTCCTTGATCGACGTCGCCGCCGTCGAGCGCAGCCAATGCGGCGTCAAGCTGGCGGCGCAGCTCGACGCTCCGAGTCAGGCGGACCAGATGCGGTGAGAGCGTGTCGAGCACGTCGCGGTCGCGCTTCGAGAAGTCTCTGCGGCCGCGGAGAAGATTGAAGCCGCGCTCGTGCCAGGGAGGCGACGGGAGTGGAAGCATCATCCAGTGTTCAAAGCCGAACGGGCGGAGACACTCGTCGTACAGCTCGAGACAGTGGAGCTGCGCGCGCGTCAGGAAGTCGGAAATCTTGAGCGCCCGGAAGTCGCCCGTCTCCTCCACGTAGTGGCAGATCGGGTGCTGGTGCGCGATCTCCCACCACCGCTCGTCTTGGTCGCCGTCCAGCGGAAGATGTCGGCGACGGACGCGGTCAACCTCAAAGACCCCGATGTCGTCGCACGCGACGACATCGGCCAAGCGAGCAAGCGTTTCGGCAGGGAACGCCGTTTCGTCTGTCGCTAGTTCGTCCGCGTCGTGCATGAAGCGGAGGACGGCCTCGAGATCCGATCGCTGCAATCGCATGGCGTTTCGAAGATACGACGAACGACGTATTCACACAACCGGCGGCGGCGCTCATGCTCGGCACGGAGGTGATCAACATGAATGTTTTTACTCCGGTTCTCCGAGTCGTGGCGCTCGCTGTTACGGCACTGGCCGTCGTCGCGTCAGCAGGCACGACCGGTGATGCGGCGGCTGCGCTGCCGCCGGGGAACACGGTCGCGCAGTGGAACAAGATCGCCGAGGACACGGTCGTGGGTTCAGGCGCGTTCCAGGCGGAGGGCTTCGTTTACATGGGCTATGTCTCGGCTGCCGTGTATGACGCCGTGGTCGCGATCGAGGGCGGCTTCGAGCCCTTCGGGCCTGCAATCGCGGCCCCTGCGGGGGCGTCGATCGACGCAGCCGTAGTCGAGGCCGCCTATCGGACGCTCGTCAACTATTTCCCGTCGCAGGCAGGAACTCTCGGCGCGCTCTACACGGAGGCGCTCGGGTCAATCGCCGACGGGACTGCGAAGAACGATGGTCAGGCCGTCGGCCTCGCGGCCGCGACGAACATCATCGACCTCCGCAGTGGCGACGGACGGATGACGCCGATCGGGGTGAGCACGCCCTTCCCGACGCTGCTGCCCGGCCCGGGCGTGTGGCGGTTGACGCCGCCGTTCGCCGCGCCGCAGGTGCCGTGGGTGGGGAACGTGCGCCGATTTGTCCTGCAGAGCGTGGACCAGTTCCTGCCCGACCCGCCGCCGTCGCTTCAGAGCGACGAGTGGGTCGAGGCGTTCAACGAGATCAAGGCCTACGGCGCGGCGACCAGCAGCGTGCGCAGCGATGAGCAGACCAGGGTCGCGAGGTTCTGGTCGGCGAACGTGATCCGCCAGTACAACCGGGTGGGGCGCGACATCGCCGCCGCGCGCGGGTTCGGCCTGCTCGAGACGGCACGCCTGGCGGCGATGGTCAACCTCGTCGGCGCCGATGCGCTGATGTCCGCCCTGTATGCCAAGTACCACTACTTGTTCTGGCGGCCGGTCAGCGCGATCGACCCGTCCGCCGTGATCGCGGACGGCTTCGGCCCTGTACCTGGCTACGAGGACGGTAACGCGTCGACGGTCGAGCAAACGGGCTGGCGGCCGCTCTTGACCACACCCAACCACCCGGAATACCCGGCCGCGCACGGCGTGATCACCTCCGCGATGGCCGAGGTGTTCAGCACCTTCCTCGACACGAACCAGATCGGCCTCGATATTCACGGGTTCGACGCCGCCGGGCCGGGCGGGAACCTGAACGCGGTGCGGCACTTCGACATGCCCAACGAGCTCCGCCACGAGATCATCGACGCCCGACTCTGGGCGGGGCTGCACTACCGCTTCTCGAGCGTCGCCGGCGTCGTCCTCGGCCGCAAGGTCGCCGACTTCGATCTCAGGCACGCCTTCCGACCCGTCGACTAGCACTCGCCAGCATTCGGCTCGGGGACGCGCCCACCGGCGCGCTCCCCGAGCCAGCCGCCGCGCTGCGGAGCTCCTTTGGCTGACGGGCCGCGGACTCACACACCTCCACCTCTGACGAACGCCTCGAGCCACTCTCGGACGGCTTCGTAGATCTCCTCCGGTCTGGCCGCGAAGCTGACGACCTCGTCGCCGCGAGCGATGTCCAGCGTCGAGGTGATGCGCGCCCGCAACCCGCGCTCTGCATCTTCCTCGATCCACGCGCGAACGACGAGCACCCCGCTCCGCTCGGGAGACGCCGACTCCACTTCGCCATGCTGGGGCTCGCCACGTCACCCAGGCGTCATCGGCTGATCAAGGGTCCGACGAGCGCCTCCATCTGTGCCGACGGCTCGAGACCAACACGATCGCGCAGCAGCCGGCGGAAGAAGTGGTACTCGCTCAGCGCGTCGGCCTGATTGCCCTCGGCCAGGTGGGCGTTGATCAGCGCCCGATGTGCGCTCTCGCGGAGCGGTTCCCCCTTGACTGCTGCGAGCCCGGTCTCGACCGCCTCGGCGAACCGGCGGGCCGCGGTGAGCCGTTCGCAAAGACTCTCGAGGGCGTGGACGCGGAGCTGACGGAATCGTTCGCGCTCGATCAGGACCCAATCGTCGTACCAGTCCGGGAGGAGCTCTCCGCTGAGCAAGACCCGGTCGCGGTCAACGTCAACGACGTCGTCCGCGGAATCGAGAAGCCGGCGTGCGGAAGCAGTGGCTTCACGAACGTCGACGACAACCTCGGGAGCGAGTCGAAGCGTGCCGTTCGTCGCTTCGATCAGGGGGTAGCCCTCCCGGCGCAGCCTCCAGAGGGCGGAGCGCAGGCTTCCGAAGGCCCGGTCCTCGCTTGAGTCGATCCACAACGTGCAGGCGCTGTACGCGCGGCGTACCGGGTGATCCTGTAGGGCGAGGAACGCGAGCACCCGCTGCGCCGGCAAGGGCAGAGGCACCGGCTCGTCCTCGCAGCTCAACTCGAAAGCCTCGAGCAGCGTCAGACGGGCCCAGCCCGAGGCGACTCCAATTTGCCGCAGTAACGCTTCCGTACCCCACCCACTCACGGCGCATCAAACCCGTCGTTACGGTCGTTACCGGCTCCGCGCGACCATACCACCCTGGGGCGCGACGCGCGCCGACCTCGACTCCGTAGGACAGGATCCGTTGACGGCGCGATGACGAGGGGGTGACGCGCGCCCCGCAACCTCCTGAGAACGGGACAAGGCGGCCGAGCTCAGAGAGGAGCAGCACATGGCGCGTGAGAGGCGTAGGCCCGAAGAGGGAGAGGCTCGGGTCGAGGGCGCGGAGGTTCGTGGCGACGAGGAGGAAATTCGCGACGAAGACTTCCAGTTCGCGCTGAAGGAACTGCTCGCGGCGTACGAGCCGCTGCTTTCGGAGGACCTCGAGCGAGCGCGAGCGCCGGAGGAATTGCAGAAGGAAGCGCTCGAGCACCCGCCGACCTGCGAGGACGAGCTTCAGCTCGCCGAGCGGATCTTCGACAGGTTCTTTACCGAGGAGGTCGCCCAGCGGCTGCTACCGGCCGAGGGAAGGGAGCAGCTCGGTCCGATCGAGCAGTGGCAATGGTGCATCCGCCACATTCGCTGCTGCATCATCTTCGGCTGGCTCGTTTGCCGAGGACCGAGAACGTTCCGGGCATTCGGCTACTACCTGTTCAGGTACTGGCTCTGCGTCCGCCGGGCGCTGGGCGACGCGCCCATCGAACGGCCGCTCAACGACGCGGAGCGGGAGGACTTCGCGAGCCTGCTCCGGGCGCTGGCCGGCGCGTATAAGCCGTACTTGACCGACCAGCTCGCGACGGTCGAGTTCCCGCTTGGCCTGCCGGACGAGATCATCGGCGGCAAGATCGACTGCCAGGAGGGCGAGGAGGAGGCGGCCGCGGTCTTCGAGCGGCTCCTCAGCGTCGACGTCGCGCCCGCCCTGCTCGGCCGGAAGGCGTTCGAGGAGCACCGGAACGACCCGAGCTTCTGGTTCTGCCGTTGCTGGTGCCTGTGCGCGATTCGTTTCGGCTGCTGCCTCGCGCGCGCCCGCACGCTCCTCGACGTCCTGCGCTGCCTGCGCTTCTACCGCCGCTGCCTGCGCGAGTGCTTCCAGCCGCTGCGCTGCGAGATCACGGCGCCGACCGAGTGCGCCGTCGAGCAGTACGGCCTCCTGCCGAGCGTGTCGCCGATCGCCACCGCGCTCCAGATCGAGGGGACGGCGACGGGTGCGTTCTTCGACCACTACGAGCTGACCTGGCGGAAGGTTCAGCAGAAACAAGACTGCGAAGACGACAAGGGCTTTCAAACGGTCGGCATCCATTACCCGGGTGGTGCGGCGACGGGCTCCGCGCCAGTCGTGGGCGGCGTGCTCGGTTGGCTCGACACGAGCTTGCTCGCCTCCGACACGTACGAGATCAGAGTCTGCGTCTACTCGCAGCAGACGGGCCGGACGTGCTGCTGCAGTCAGTTCACCCTGTTCAAGCGCCAGGTCTGGATCGACGGCGTCACGAACATCCCCGCTCCGGTCTCGATGGCGACGCCGCTCGGGCCCTACGATTCGACCGCGCCGGTCGTGAACGTCACTCCCGGCGGCACCGTCGTCCCCGTCGGCGGCCCGATCACCGTCACTGGGACCGCGTGGGTCGGCGACTGCCAGGACCGGAAGATCAAGTGCGTCGACCTCCGCGCGGCCGTGGGCTGGCTGCCGGGCCCGGACGACCCGGGCTTCGGGGCGACGCTGCCGCAGTACACGATCCCGATGCTGCCCGCCCCCATCTGCTACGACGACGTGGACGAGAAGCTCAAGCGGGCCTGGTGGAACCGGCTCGCCGGCTACCACGTCCATCTGACGCGCTACTGGCACAAGATCACACTCCCGCCCGACATCTGGGTGCTCGAGGAGGCGCCGTTCGGAAGCGCGTCTGGGCTGCCCCTCGGCGTCACCGACGGCGTCTGCCCGGATCCCCACCACCGTTGTCGCAGCGGCCAGTACACGCTCCTGCTCGACGTCTCGGACACGACAGGCGTGCACTACTACGACACGCAGCAGGTGTGGTTCGACAACAAGCCGATGTACAACAACCAGCATGCCCGGTTCGCCGGACTCGAGGGCCTCGCGGCGTGTTCGGACATGAGCCTCGGCAAGTTCGTCCCGGCGGGCGCGCCGTGCGGAGTCGCCTGGCCGATCAACCTCCTCGGCGTCGCCTACGACGAGTACATCGACGAGACCGACTTCACGTATCCGAGCGACAACTTCGACTTCTACTCGCTGAGCATCACGAAGCAGGGCGGTCCGTCGATGGCGATTCCCGTCATCGGCCCGCCATCCGACCCCGGCAATCCGTTCCACGGCACTCAGCGGCGGGGCCAGCCCGGCACACGGTGCGAGCCTCTGCCGGCCGGCGGGCCGGGATGTTCGCCCGCCCAGGTCGTCCCGGGCGAGGCGCTCGACGTCCTCACGACGTTGGACCTACGCGTCTTCGATGCCGTTTGCGCCGGCAGCGTCCTGCCGCCCTACAGCGTGCCCGCCGGCTTTGCGCTCGAGCGGGGCGAGTGCTGCGGGTACACGTTCGAGCTCTACGCACAGGACAAGACCTGGAGCGACGGCTGGGGCGGCGGCTTCCATCACGCCTGGTCGCTTCCGTGGGCGGTCTGCATCTGCAACGACATCGCGAAGGAGGGGCCAATCGGATGAGCGGCGACTTCCGGACTCGGTTCGGACTCGCCGTTCTCGCCACGTGGCGGGTGACGCACCTCCTCGCCCGCGAAGACGGTCCGGGCGACGCCGTCGTCCGCGTCCGGGCGCGGCTCGGACCGGGTTGGGCAGGCGAGCTGATGGACTGCTTCCAGTGCCTGAGCCTCTGGGTTGCGGCGCCGCTGACCGTCTTCGCAGCGCCCAGGCGGCGAGAAACCGTGCCGACGTGGCTGGCGCTCTCGGGCGCGGCGTGCCTGCTCGAGCGCTGGGGCAGCAGCCCGATTGCGTTCGAGGCGTTCGATCGAGCCGGGGAGGGAGGTGGAAGCGACGGGATGCTGCGGCGAGAAACGCGCGGCGTTGAGAAACTCGCGCGCGCCGACAACCGCGACGAGGCTGCCGCAGGAGCTCGATAGCACGGCCGGCGCGGGGCGGGGCGGCGCCGTGGCCGCGCCTGTCCGGGCTGCGCGCGGCGACGTGCCCGTCGAGTACTCGGAGCGGTCGAGGATCCAAGTTCGGGGGGCGGTGACCGGCCGGGTGTACGAGTTCTCACGAGCCGACCCGGTTCAGCCGGTCGATCCGCGGGATGCTGGAAGATTGCTCGGCACGCCCTTCTTCCGTCGCCGGGGCTGAGCAGCGGTTAGGCCGTCACCGGTAACGTCGGGCCGCCGAAATGGTCACGGCGAAGCTCCGCTGCAGCTCTGCTCGGAGGCTTCGCCGCCGATCAGGACTTCTTTGACCTGCCCGAGTGGGATCGACACGACCCTGCGCGGTCGATCCGTCCCCCCGTTCACCTCCCCGATGTAGACGCGGTCGCCGGTCTCGCCGATGAGTACGCCGCTCGTCTCGCCGATGAGCTCGCCACCCCCCTGACCCTGACTCGTCGTGCAGACCTTCGCGTCGAGAAGATGGAAGGTGCCCGCGAAGACAACGCAGGCCGTCAGGAAGGCGAACGCCACTATGAGGCCCATCCACGGAGCGTGTTCCATCTGTCCCTCTCACGCGTCGCGAGCACCGCTCTGAGCTGCAGCGGTGATCGACGAGTCGTCGAGGCTGAGGCGCCGACGCGCCTGCGAGGAGGCGCGCCGTCGCGTACACCGCACCGGCGGCAAGAGCGGGCAGAACAATCTGCGTCAGCCCGATCGAGATGAGGATCTCGCGCGGCAGCTGCCCGACCACCGTCAGGGAAGGCAGATCTTCGAGGAAGAGGCGAAGCACGAGGACTCCGCCGCCGACCGCGTACAAGAGTGTCACGAAACCGGCGAAGAGCCCGAAGATGAGGCCGAGAGTCTTGAGAACGTCGGACTGCTGGCTTTCGCGATTCGCCACACATCAATCATCTCGCACCTCCGGGCGGCGCCGTGTCGCTGGGTTGCAGCGGCCGCGAGCCCGGTACCGCCCACTTCTCGGAGGCTGGGCAACACGCCCCGGTCGTCGAGCCGCGGGTCGCGCCTGCTTGACGCCGCGGGGACAGGCTCGCGTCCGAACGCTACAGCCGAAACTCAGCGATCCGTCGTTGCTGCGCAACCACGAGGCGGTCGGGTAGCGCCTTCATGACGGCATCGCGTGCTCGCGCACCAAGCGGAAAGCGAACCTCAGCGGCACGACCGGCCCGGCGCGACGCGCGCACGACCGCGTTCGCCCGTCGCACGCGTCGGCGCTCGTACGCGCGAAGGGCTGCTTCTGGGTCGTCGCTCGCCGCGACGCACGAGGCGAGCACGACGGCGTCTTCGAGTGCTTGCGCGGCGCCCTGGCCGATATTCGGCTTCATTGGGTGCGCGGCGTCCCCGAGCAGCGTTACGCGGCCTCGACCCCAGGTGCGACGCGGCCGCCGGTCATAGGTGAGCGTCGGCTCGATCGCGTCGGGCTCCGTCGATTCGATTAGCGCCGGAATGGGGTCGAACCAGTCGCCGTAGCGGCGGAGGAACTCGTCTCGTGGTCGTTCGTGCGCGGGTGCGCCTTCCGGAACCGCCTCGAAGCAGTACCCGTACACGTCAGCCGGCCCCGCAGGGCCGAAACCGAACCCGCCGGCGACGCCCCACACTTCGACGAAGTGGTCGCGCACAGACTCCTCAGCGAAACGTGTCCCTGCCCGCCAGGCGCGATGCCCGCCGTAGCGCAGGCGCTCCTCGCCGAAGAGCGACCTCCGCACGGCCGAATGGATCCCGTCCGCGCCAACGACGATGTCGGCGACGAGCGCGTCCGCACCATCGAGCAGCGCGCGGCCGTCCTCGGTCGCGCCGATGCAGGTCGACCCCAGGCGCAGGCGCTCGGCCGGCACCGTCTCGATCATCGCCTGCTGCAGCTCCGTGCGCAGGATTCCGTACGTTTCCCACCCCAGCGCCTCGTAATCGATCCGTGTCAGGAGGTGGCCACGCGGGTTGCGAATCTCGGCCCGTCGCACCCTCGTTCCGCGCGCTGCGACGCTGTTGTGGAGCCCGAGAGCGCGCAGTGCCGTGACCGCGTTCGCCGAGACGACGAGGCCGAACCCGGCCTCCTCGAGCTGCGGCGCGCGTTCGATCACGATCGGTTCGACGCCCGCCTGCTCGAGCGCGATCGCCGTCGCGAGACCACCGATCCCCGCTCCGACAACAACCGCACGCACGCTTCCAGCCTATGTCGCACGACCGCGAAGAGAGGCGCTGTTGGAGGTTCGCCGCTGCCGGGTTGCGTGCGTCAAGCGACGGCTAACGGTCCAGCAGCCACGAACGGCTGGTTTGCGAAATGCCAAGGTCCGCCCAGCCAACCCGACGTTCCGTTGCGATGCGCAGGCGAAAGAACGACGCGCCAGAGACGCCGACGGCGGCCCGGTTACCCGAGCCGCCATCTGCCTGAGAGCAATGTGGGCTGCGGCCCCCCACAACTCTCGCAGACCCATTCTGCGCGGAAAGGCGGCTCCCTCTCGTGCCCCGGACGGGGGAAGTGAAGCGCGCCCATGAATCAGCGAAAGGGGGAGGAATCAAGCGACCCCCTCCCGCGACACTCTGCGAGGAGGAGATTGGAGGACGGGCGCCGATGCGGCGGGCGCCCCCTCCAAGACGAAAAGGCGGGCGATGCGGCGGCCCGCCTTTTTTCGTTCCCTGGGCTCATCCGAAACGGAGTCCGCCGCGGCGGCGGACGCGTGGTGCAAGAGCTGACGCCCGCGTTCCCGGGCTTGACAACCGAGGAGCATCCGTGTGAGAAGGGGTCGGGCGCCGAAGACAACAGCTCAAAGGAGGCCTCGGATGGCAACGGCGACGTTCCAGGTCGACACGTACCAGTACTACGACTGGTCGTCGAGGAAGACCGGAAAGACGAATCTGATCCTTAAGGGAGCAGGGCAGACGTGCTCGGTGTGGTTCGTGGAAGATCCAGCCGCCAACCTCCCAGCGGCGAATCAGGTCGCTCCGAACTACTACGCCTTCTACTACCACCACAGCCAGCTTCAGCACCTGATCGACATGCTGCGGAACGAGAAGCCGATTTTCGTCTTCTTCAACAACGACAACGGATTCGAGAACTCGCGCATCTCGACCACGGACGAGCCGATTGGTGAGGGAGAGATCGCTTAGGCCGCTTGCGCCGACGGCCAACAGTTACGCAACTGACCGCATCCTGTCCGGGGTTCCAGGAGCCCGCCGCTCGGAAGGCGGAATGGGATGCGGCGCTGCCATTTACGGCACTCGAACGCAGGAATATGCTGCGTCCCGGCAAGCGACTCGGAGAGGTTGGTCATGTCACTGAAGCTCAACATGCTGCCGCCCAGCGTGAACAACATGTCGGTCCGCGTTTTCGTGCGGGCCGCCGGGCTCCCGTTCGAGGAAGAGAACGTCTGGGGCAAGACCCAGAGCGAGGAATACCTCGCCAAGTACCCGGCAGGCCTGACGCCGACGATCGAAACCGACGAGCTCCCGAAGGGCGTTCTCGGGGAGAGCTGCGCGGTGATGATGTACCTCGCGAGCCGCGAAGGCCGCGACGATCTCTACCCAACCGACCTGGGCCGTCGCGCCATGGTCGACAGCGCGAACTTCTACACGCTGAGCATCCTCTACCCGCTGCTCACACGCGCGACCTATCCGCGCCTGAGCTTCGCCGGCTATCCGGGCGAGGTCGCCACCTCGGAGGCGTCGGACGACGACAAAGAAGCAGCACGCAAGTCCGCGGAGGAAGCGATCCCTCGCATCCTCGACACGTATCGCCAGTTCTATGGGACCGACGGCGGCTTCATCGGCGGCGGCGACAGCCCGAGCATCGCGGACATCCGGCTTGCGGCCACGATGGAGTTCCTCGCGGTGACCGACGCCGAGCTGCCGGACTGGGCGAAGGACTACATGCAGCGAGTCGAGTCCGCACTCGGTGATGCGTACAGCGAGCCTGCAGCCGACGTGCGCGGTTACATCGCCCAGGTGACAACGCCAACGGTCGCCACCTAACAGTTTTCTCGCAGACTCGGCCGAGCAGACACGCGACGCGCGAAGCTCCGCCCGATTGGCTCTTCTCTACGACCTCGCTCCCGTCTCACGACGGCCCGCGCTGTGACGAAGAGGAGCAGAACCAACAGCGCGAAAAGCATGAACGGCAAGATGGGAAACGAGGAGTCGCCGAGGCGTGGAGCAGCATGAGCGGCTCCGGACCGCACATGTCGGGGCCGACACCGAGCACGTAGAGCGTGTGAGTCTGGCATTGAGGCACTGTGCGGCGATCGCATAGGTGCCCGTGTCGAGGTGCGGCAGCCTGTACCTGGTGGACGCTCTGGCGGGGTCGTAGCGTCCGAGCGGAATCAGCCGCGGATCGCCGACGCTGTGAACGGTCGGTGCTTCGGCGTGGCGTACGAGATAGAGGTCAACGACCTGGTCGGAGTCCGGAAGTTGGACGCGCGGGTAAACCGGTCGGCGTCGAATCGCTCGCACCTGGACGTATTTGCTTCCGGCCTTTGGATTCGTCGGAGCGAACTGGAAAACGATGACGGCGGATGCCGCGGCCGGCAAGACGCACGCCACCGCGGTGGCTGCGGCGATGGAAACAATCCGACCGCTCAAGCTCGATCCCCTCAGTCGATCGTGAGCGCCCACAGCGGCCCGCTCGGGGAGGATCCACTCGGCCAGATCACGTTCCACTCTCGACTGCTGACGAGCGGGCACGCGAAAGCCGACGTCACGTGCATGACGGTCACGGACAACCGGGCCCGGGTCGGCGGCGTCTTCAGCGAGCCGGTCGTCTACATGGGCCTGGTGTTCAGATGGTTCGAGCTGATCGTGGAGGACAACGGGCCGCCCGGACACGGGACCGATAGGACGACGTCGTTCATCTTCTTCGACCGGCCGCGCCCGCCGGACTTCAGCCCGTGCAACTTCGATGCGCCGACGGAGTTCCCGATCGAGCAGGGCAACCTCACAGTGAAGGACGCAGCGCCGACGGCTTAGGGGACACCGCGCGCCGTCGTTCCCCTACGAAGGCTCGCCCTCGAGCGCGAGGAGATATGCGTCGTGCAGGCGCGCGTGCAGCTCGTCGTCGATCTCGCCGTCCTCGGGCAGCCAGACGGAATGCGTGATCCGCTTCGGGCCGAAGTCGACGGCTTCTCTCGGAAGCGTTCGGTGAAAGGCAGGCCGGGATTGTGGACACCGATCCGCATCCGGCGGTGCGCCGTAGGCTCGGCGATCGCGAACAGACTGCCGCCGCGCTCGAACTCTTCCGACTCTCTTTCCCACGCGCCTCGCGAATAACCGCTGGTTGGGAACCCCGGGGTTAGCCTCCTAGCCGCGCTACAAGCTCGCGCGGCAGCGCGTCGCGCGGTCGCCGTCGAACGCCTCGATCGCGAAGCCGACGCGGCGGCCGCGCTCGCGCAACTCCTGCGTCACGAAGCCGCCGACGCGCGCACCCGCCTCAGCAGCAGGTCGGCCAGCCGCTCGGCGACCGTCGTCCTGCCGAAGCCCGGCCGGCCTCGAGCAGGATCTTCGTCGCGCCGGGGACGCTCTACCCGGCTTCCTCCCGCAGCCGCTGGGCGAGCAGGCGCTTGCACTCCTCCGCGCCCTTGCGGCTGTGCTCCTGCATGCGGCGGAACATCGTCGCGAGCTCCTGGTCACCCTCGCGCTCTGCGTCCTGCGCGTACTGATCGAGCCGCCAGACGTGCTCGAGGCAGAGGTGCGTGACGGTGATCAGGTCGTAGTTCTTGTCCTTCGTTCCGCTCTCGGGTGTGGCCGTCGCGGCCATGCTGGCACCTCCTACTCGTGTTGGTTATGGCGTCAACGCTCGTTCCCGCTCGCACTCGCGCGCCCACCTTGGGCCCATCCGCGGGGTGCGAGCTGCTATGCGCCCGGGGCTCGGTACTGGACTTGCTCGGCCTTGCGCAGGGCATCCATCGTTTCTTCGACCGTCAAAAGGACGGTTGTTTCCAACGAGCTGAGCGCCCCGCCGCCACTAATCGCGAGGGCAACGGCGGCCATGGACACATTGTCGGGGGCCTCCCAGATGTTGTAGCCGTCGTGCGTGCCGAAGGCGTACCAGAACCCGTGAAGCTTCCCACCGACGGACTCGATGTACGACTGAGCGGCCTTTCGACGGTCTTCTGGGTTGCCGATCAGCCTCGCCCAGGTCTCAGGCGTGTAACTGAACTTCGATAGATAGAGTGGCATCGTTCCCTCCCTCTCGTTCGCACCGGGCCGAGTCGCTGCTACGCATCGAAGTATGACCGGCGGCAATCTGGAGGGTTGCTCGAGGCTAGTGCATCTGCGCCCAGCCGACGAAGCCGCGCGGCGTTCGCGCCACGAGGAAGACGCTGGACGAGAGACTCGCGCTCCAGGTCACGTGCGGATAGTCGACCGAGACGTCGGCCGTACGAGCGATCACCCGCTTCGCGACCGCCGCCGGACAGACGGAGCGCACGTACCGCGTGTAGAAGGTCGGGAAGGACGCCTTCGCCCGCGCGTCCCGGTAGTCGATCGTCTGGGAGCCGGCGCGCTGGACGCCGTGAGGTGCGAGCGCAAGCCCGAAGCGGCGGAGGGCAGGGAGATCGGACGCTCGCAGTGGCTGCGCGTTGATAGGACAGCGGTTCGTCACGCGGGGCCGTCCGGCGTCGGCGTTCGTCACGCCCGCAGCGAGGAGCACGAGGGCGAGCATGCAGCCGACGGCCGCCGCCCGCAGCGGCGTGTTGTCGACGTTGATCATGCAGCCGAGTCTAGGAGCCGCTGGTTCAGCAGCACCCTAGATGGCGGTTCAGCTCGTACGCAGGTAGGCGAGGACGGCGCGGACGCGCCGGTTGTCGGCGGGAGTGGCGGGGAGACCGAGCTTGCCGATGATGTGTCGTACGTGCGTCTCAACCGTGTTCGGTGTCACGAAGAGTCGTTCGGAGATGCCGCGGTCGGTCAGGCCCTCGGCCATGAGGGACAAGACCTCACGTTCTCGCTGGGTGAGCTGATCGAGCGGACTGCTCTCGCGTGCGCGACCGACGAGTTGGGAGACGAGGGCCGGGTCGACGACCGTCTCGCCCGCGGCGACGCGCTCGAGCGCGGCGACGAAATCGTCCACGTCGAGCACCCTGTCCTTCAGCAGGTAGCCGATCCGGTCGCTGTCGCCCTTGAGGAGCCTGAGCGCGTACTCGGCCACGACGTGCTGCGAGAGCAGCAGCACGCCTACGTGGGGGAAGCGCCGCCGGATCTCCTCGGCCGCAGCGAGGCCCTCGTCGGTGTGGGTCGGAGGCATGCGGATGTCGACGACGGCGACGTCCGGGCTGAATTGCTCCACCGCACCTAGTAACTCAGGGGCGGTTCCGGCTTGCGCGGAGACGTCGATGCCGGCCTCGGTGAGCACGCGTGCGAGTCCTTCGCGCAGAAGTGCGGCATCGTCGGCGAGCACTACGCGCACGGGATCTCCGCGTGCACGCGCGTTCCCGCCCCGCGAGGGCTGTCGACCGTGAGCTCGCCGTTGAGCGCCTGCACCCGATCGAAGAGCCCGCGCAGGCCGGAGCCGCGCGACGGATCGGCCCCTCCGACACCGTCGTCGTCGACGTCGACGAACACGCGCCCGTCGTGACCGGCAACGCTGACGCGGACTCGCGACGCGCGTGCGTATTTGACGACGTTTGCGAGCGCCTCGGTGGCGAGGAAGTAGACCGCGGCCTCGGCGGGGCGCGGAAGCCGTTGCTCGGGGAGCTCGACGATCGTGACGGGGACCGCAGACCGCTCGGCGTGCGTCCTGAGCGCCGCGCCGAGCCCCTGCTCGGTAAGGATCGGCGGGTGGATGCCGCGGGCGAGCTCGCGGAGCTCGTCGAGCGCCGCGCGCAGCTCGGCGTCAGCCTCATCCAGGAGCTCGGTGGCGCCGTCTGCGTCCGGGCCGAGCCGGGCGCGGGCGAGGTGAAGTGCGAGGCCGAGCCCGAGCAGCCGCTGCTGCGCGCCGTCGTGGAGATCGCGCTCGAGCCGGCGCCGCTCCTCGTCGCCCGCTGTGACGATGCGCGCGCGTGAGGCGCGGACCTCCGCGAGCTGGACGCGCAGCTCGGCTTGCAGGCGCTCGTTATCGAGCGCGAGCCGCACGGCGGCTCCCGCTGCGGCAAGCAGGGCTCGCCGCTCGAGCAGCACCGGATCGTGCACGAGCGCAGCGACGGGGGCGTCGGCCGGGCCAAGCAACGTCACCGCTCGGGCCGATCCGGGCGGGGGCAACTCGAACGGCCGCCCGTCGCCGTCGACGTACGAGTGCCGCTCGGGCAGCCAGAGCGCGAGCTCGAGCGACGGGTCGCCGAGTGTGTGCGCGAGCGCGCTGCGCACCGAGCCGGGCGGCGTGCGCTCGAGCTCGACGACGAGATCGGCGACAGCGGAACGCGCGCTTCGCCCCCAGAGCACTCCGGCTGCGAGCGCCAGAACGACGCCGAGCGCGGTGATCGTCTCGGACCAGAACATCGCCGAGCTCGTCCAGAAGTCCGCCGACGAGCCGACGAACCAGAGGCCTACCTGCACCGCAAACTGGACCGCGACAAAGAGAATCGCGACGACGAGTGGCAGGACGACGCGTCGCCCGCCTGGAGTCGCGCGCACGAGCTTGCGGACCAGCAAGCCGGCGAAGAGCACGATCAGGACGAACAGGATCCCGTCAAGGATCCGCCGGGTCCCGGTCACGTCGTGCCACTGCACATGCGTGAGGGGCACCGCGCGCTGCGGCCACTCCCAGAGGTCCGGATCGTGCGGTGCACGCGGATCGTAAAAGAGCATGAGCAGCAGCGCGTACGCGAGCGCGAACACGTAGCACGCCGCGACGAACGCGCGGTCCAGCCGCGTGGCCAACCGACCAGTCGGATACGAGAGAACCGCCTGCGCGACGATTGGCACGTCCAGATGCACGGCCGCGACCCCGACCGTGTAGGCGAGCGCCGAGGCCGGAAAGGTTGCGGGCAGCTCCGACGCGAGATAAGCGAACGGCGCGGCAGTCATGAGGATCCCGGTCCGGCTCTCGGGGCGGCGCGCCCAAACGAGCAGCCCAACCGTGATCAGGATCAGGCCCTCCGCGTAGTGGACGAACGCCTTCTGCGCCGGCAGAGCGTCGGTTTGGATCGCGCCAACCACCATCGTTCCGCAGAGCGCCGCGCCGGCGAACCACAGGGCGACCCGAATCCAGCTCGTCATTGCGCCCACCGGAAAATCGTCGCACAGGTCTCGAGGCGAAACCTCCCGGATTTTCCTGATCTTCGTGGACGTCACGGAAAGCCGTGACGACAATGTCGCGCCGACCTCCTAGCGTCGATCCCGCACCGCCCACCAACGGGCGGCGGGATTCGAAGGGAGGAAGCAGCGATGAAAGGGAAGAGTGCGCGACTGCCGTTTCTCGTCGCGCTGATCCTCGGGCAGCTGGCGGGACCGGCGCCGGCAGCGGGTGGCACGATCGGTCAGTCGGCGAGCGGGTCGGGCCAGTTCGAGTTCACGAGCGAAACGGGCGTGACCGCGTTGCGGACGTTCGCCTTCGAGGCGTTCAGGTCGAGCGACGGCACCGTGAACGGGCAGGCTCAGGTGAAGAACCGCGCCACGGGACAGACGCTTCACATCGAGATCGACTGCCTGAACGTGATCGGCAACGTCGCTGTCGTGAGCGGAACGGCCACGTCGGCAACTGGACCCGAGAACTCGGACGGGGACGCTGAGATCTTCGCCGTCCAGGACAACGGCCAGGGAGCGAACGCCGGCCCTGACAGGGTGACGCGTGCCTTTGGAAACAGCGGGTTTCGTTTGCAGCGACATCACGCCCGCCGACGTCGGTTTCGTCAGCTCCCTGCTCAACGACGTGGAGGGAGGAAACATCCAGATTCGCTAGCGGTGATCCTCGAGCTGCTCCCAAGGCCGAGACGTGCGCGAGCCCGGTGAGAAGAGGCGCCTGACCGAGCGCCGGTTCCAGCGAACGGGCGAAGTCTCGCGCGGCGGGAGCCGCGCTCTCTCGTGTCAGCGCCGCCAGAAGAGGTTGAGCAGGATCGTCGGATCAAGCTGACGACGATCATCGTTCCTAGCGGCACATACACGGTGACGTTCCGGCGGCGGTAGACGAGATCTCCGGGAAGCCGCTCGATCCCGAGACGAGAGAAGAGCAGAAAGACGGCGCAGACGAGCGCGAGGAGCAGCGCAAGAACGATCAGCGTCTTCCCGAGTGTCTCCATCGCACGTGCCGGACGGCCCGGAGGCTATCGATCGCGGGAGGCACGGCCGTGTTGCCTGGTTCCCGGCGCGTCTCGCTACGCTTCCTGACGATGAGCTCGAACCTTCCGCTGATCGCGTGCTCGCTCGAAGGTGACGACCAGCGGGCTCGCCTCGCCGAGTGGACCGAGCTGATCAGCCACGCGACCGCGCGTGAGGGAACCGACGGTGGAGTCCGTTACTCGTTCGCTCCCGACGACGAGCTCGAGACGAGGATCAACATGCTCGCCGCTGCCGAGCACGCTTGCTGTGCATTCCTCGAATTCGACGTCAGGCGTGCGGGCGACGGCGTCGAGCTGAGCGTGACCGCTCCGGCGGACGCGCAGGAAGCGCTCCGCTTCATCTTCGAGATCTGACCAGCCGAGTGCCCACGGTCAACGTCCGCTACATGGTCGACGACGTCGACGCCGCGGTCGCGTTCTACACGACGCACCTCGGCTTCATACAGCTCACGAACCAGGCACCCGCGTTCGCTGACGTTCAGCGCGGCGACCTGCGGCTGTTGCTGAGCGGGCCGACCAGCTCGGCGGGGCGGCCCATGCCCGACGGCCGCCGCCCGGAACCAGGCGGCTGGAACCGGATCCATCTGATCGTCGACGACCTCGCCGCCGAGGTCGAACGGCTCCGCTCGGAAGGCGTGCCGTTCCGGAACGAGATCGTGAAGGGACCGGGCGGCTCGCAGATCCTGATCGAGGATCCGTCGGGCAACGTGGTCGAGCTCTTCCAGCCTCGCTGAGGCGTAATCGTTTCTCTGCGTGCTCGACGCGGCAGCTGAGGAGCTCGTGCGCGAGCTGTACGCGCGGGCTGGTGTCCGATTCGAACGAATCTCAACGGCTCTCCCGACGAGAGCTAGCTGTTGGAGTTGCATCGTGGAGGGCGTTAAAGTCGGCGGGAACCCTTAGCCTGCCGGAGTCCGCAGCCTCCGGACTATCGAGGAGGTTGCGCTATGCGCAAGCTGCTGCTCGTCGCCGTGGTCGGTGCTGCGTTCGTCGCAGCAGGGCCGGCAGACGGGCGTACATGGACCGTGTGGGCAGGAGCGCCCGCGAACCCGCCGTCGGACCTGACGGCGGAGGTCCCGTTCCTGGACGCGTTCCTGCCGAAGACCGTGCAGATCCGTGCAGGCGACAAGATCACGTTCAAGAGCAGGGAGTTCCACACAGCGACGTTCCTCGGGACGACGCCGATCTCGCAATTCCCGCTGTTGATGCCCGACCCGACCTCGCACTACAGCGGGATCACGGACTCGCTCGGCGTGCCGTTCTGGTTCAACGGCGGCCCGCCGAAATTCACCTACAACCCGCAGGCGTTCCAGGCCGTTGGCTCGGCGCGGGTCGCAGACGCCGCCGTGCACAGCTCGCCGAACTTCGCCTTCGTCGAGCCGCACCAGTACACGTTCACGTTCCCGAAGGCTGGGACATACAAGCTCATCTGCGTCGTGCACCCGACCGTCATGAAGGGCACGATCGTCGTGAAGGCGAAGAAGGCCAAGGTCCTCAGCAAGGCGAAGTTCGCGGCCTCCACGCTGAAGCAGCTCAACCAGGGCTGGACGCAAGCGCGCGCGCTGGCCACGCGGACTCCGTCGGATGCGAACACCGTCTACGCGGGCGTCGGCAATGCGCCGACGCTGCTCACGTTCAAGCCCAATCGGTTAACGGTTCCGGTCGGCACGACGGTGACGTGGGTAAACGACGCGCCGAGCGAGCCCCACAACGTGGCGTTCGGCGACGTGGCATACCAGGAAGCGCTTCTCCAGGCGACGGACATGTTTCCCATCGCGCCGGGCGCTCCGAACCAGGTGACGCCGCTCGTCGTCCTCGGCTCGGAGCCGCCGGGACCATACGTGCACACCGGCTCGAATCATGGAAACGGCTTTCTTGCCACGCCGGTCCTCGATCAGGTCCCGGACACGCCGAATCCGCAGAGCTTCGCGGTGAGGTTCACGAAGGCCGGCACGTACCACTACATCTGCCAGATCCACGGAAAGGACATGGCGGGCGACATCGTCGTCACCGGATGACGTCGCGGGTCGTCCGCGGCCTCCTCGCCGTCACGATCGCCGTCCTCGTCCTCGCGCCCGGATCGCCCGGGCGCGAGGCGCGCGGGCGCACCTTGAACTACTGGATCGCGGCCGTGCCGGTGACGTGGAACGTCGTGCCGAACGAGCGCGATGCGATCGAGGAGAAGCGCTTCCAGCCCGCGGAGACGACGTTCGACACCGTCGTCTACAAGGCGTACACGCCCGGGTGGGAGCGACCGCTCGCCGACCGGTCCGACGTCGCCGGCGACAACGACGGCATCCCCGGGCCGCTGATCCGCGCACGCGTTGGCGACACGGTGCTCGTCCATTTCAAGAACCTCGACACGCTGCGGTTCCAGTCGCATTCGATGCACTTCCACGGGTTCCGCTACGACTTCGGGTCGGACGGCTCGTTCATCCCCGGCTTCTCGACCCGAGGCGCCGACGTGAAGCCGGGAGAGAGCTTCACCTACAAGCTGAAAGCCGTCGCCGGCTCGGCGGGCGTCTGGCCGTACCACGACCACTCGCCGTCGATGATGGACTCGATCGCCGGCGGCATGTACGGCGCGATCTCGATCCTCGGTCCCGAGCAGCGGCTGCCGGCCCACGAGTTCGTCGTCTTCCTCAGCTCGCACCTCAAGTTCATGACCGTCAACGGCCGCGCGTTCGTCGGGAATACGCCCGTGTTCCACGCCCGCCGCGGCGACGTTGTGCAGTGGGATGTCCTTGCGATCGGCGACGACCACCACACCTTCCACCTGCACGGCCATCGCTGGCGCGACCCTGATGGCACGTTCATCGATACGCGCACGCTGGGTCCTGCCGACAGCTTCTCGTTCAGGATCCGGGAGGACGTTGCGGGGACGTGGCTCTACCATTGCCACGTGGAGGGTCACATGTCCCGCGGGATGATCGGGATCTACCGGGTCTCACGATGAGCCGCGGGGTCGTCGCCGGCGCGATCCTGTTCGTCGCGCTCGCGTCGCCCTCGACCGCGGCCGACCGCGGGGTCGCGATCCCCGGCAAGCTCTTCGAGCCGGAACGGCTCGAGGTCCTCGTCGGCGACACCGTCACCTGGACCAATCTCGACGCGGTGACGCACACGGCGACCGCCGACGACCGCTCCTTCGACTCGGGCGACCTCCCTCCGGACGGCGTGTTCTCACTGACGTTCGACCGGGCGGGCCGGATCGTCTACCACTGCACGATCCACCGCTTCATGACCGGCGAGGTTGACGTCTTCGCGCTCGCCCTGTCGGGACCCCTCGATCCGGTGCCTGTCGGCGCGCACTTCGCGCTGCGTGGGCTCGCGCCTTCGGACAGCCGCACGGTGAGCGTGGAACGAAGAGCACCGGACGGCACGTTCGTCCCGGAAGCCACGGCCAACGTCGCCGGCGACGGCAGCTTTCGCCTCTCCGTTCCGGCCGTCACCTCGATGGACTACCGGGCGGTATCGGGCGCGCTGGTCAGCCCGCCCGTCCACGTGCGGGTCAGCCCGCGCGTGATGCTCCGTGTTCGCCGTGCAGGCCGCGTCGTCCGCATGGACGGCCTGGCTGTTCCGGCGCAGCCGGGGATGCCGGTCGCGCTGGAGGTCTATTCGCGCGAGCGGTTCGACTGGTTCCCCTATCGCGCCGCGCGGCTGGACGCACGCTCGCGCATTCGCTTCATACTGTCGCCGCGCCGCAAGCTCCGTCTCCGGCTCGTCGTCCTCCACGCGTCGGCAGGGCTCGTCCGCGGGACGAGCAACGTCGTCGTCGCCGCGCCCCCGCGTCCCAGTCGTCGAGCGCTCGCGAAGCAGAACGGATTCGAGGTGCGCGAGTACACGGTTCCCGAGGGATCGCACCCGCACGACGTCGCACCGGCGCGCGACGGCGGCGTCTGGTACACGGCGCAGCACTCCGGCGAGCTCGGCTGGCTCGATCCGAAGACGGGTCGCGTGCGCCACACGTCGCTCGGTCCCGGCTCGGCGCCGCACGGCGTGATCGTGGGCCCGGACGGCGCTCCCTGGATCACCGACGGCGGCTTGAACGCGATCGTGCGCGTGGACCCGCGGACACTGCGCGTCCGTCGGTTCCCGCTTCCAGGCGGAGGCGGGTACGCGAATCTGAACACGGCCACGTTCGATCGTCGCGGCGTGCTCTGGTTCACCGGTCAGAGCGGCATCTACGGGCGCCTCGATCCCAAGGTCGGTCGCGTGCGGGTCTTCACTGCACCGCGCGGCCCGGGTCCGTACGGCATCGCGACGGCGCCCGGTGGGGCGGTCTACTACGCATCGCTCGCCGGAAGCTACGTCGGGCGCATCGACATCCGCTCGGGGAAGGTGGCCGTCCTGCGGCCGCCGACCCGCGGCCAGGGCGCGCGTCGTGTCTGGTCCGATTCACGCGGCCGGATCTGGGTCAGCGAGTGGAACGCGGGCCGGGTCGCCCGATACGAGCCCGCGACACGACGCTGGCGCGAGTGGCGGCTTCCGGGCTCCAACCCGCAGCCGTATGCGATCTACGTCGACCAGCGCGACGTCGTCTGGCTCACCGACTTCAGCGCCAACGCGTTGGTCCGTTTCGACCCGCGGACCCAGCGGTTCACGACCATCAGGCTGCCGAGCTCGCCCGCCAACGTGCGCCAGCTTCTCGGTCGTCCGGGCGAGATCTGGGGAGCCGAGTCAGGTGTCGACAAACTGGTCGTCGTGCGGCCGCGTTAGCGCGCGTGGTCAGTCGCTGTCGTCGTCGAGCCTGGGCCGCTCGGCCCGGCGCGACGCGAGCTGCTTGACCTGCTCCAGGAAGCGCTGGGTGTCGGCTTCCAGCTGCTCGTCCATGAATTGCCCCGGAGGCCGCTCCGCGCGGCGTTCCTCGGGCGGATCCCTTTCCTCCATGGAGAACACGGATTCCGCAGGTCGCATTTTCTTGCGGTCTGGCCTCAAGCGGGGAGCCGAACGCGCCGATGTGGGGAACATGGCTTCGCTTCCCGAGTACGACCCGCGGGTCATCGAACAGTTCGCAGAGAACCTCTACCGCAAGGCCTCGGCGTTCGTGGTGGGCTCGGTCGCCATCGGCGCCTCGCTCGGCGCTGCGTTCGGCGCGGTTCCCCTGACCTCGCTCGGCGCGTCGTGGCCGGTTCCCTCGAGCTTCGGCTTCGCGACAATGCTGGTCGGCGGGATCTTCGGCTGCGCGATCGGGTACGTGATCGGCGACACGCGCTCGTTCGGTTACCGGCTGCAGGCGCAGACCGCGCTTTGCCAGCTCCAGGCCGAGCGGAACACTGCGTTGCTCGCGAAGGCCATTCGCGTCCAGGCCCGCCGGCCCGCGCCGCAGCAGCCCGTGCAGCGGCCCGTCGCTCCGCCCCCGGCTCAGCCGCAGCCGCAGCCGCAGCAGCCGGTTCCGCCGCCCCAGCAGGCTGCGCCGACTCCTCCACCGGCGCCTCCCGTGCAGCCGCAACAGCCGGCGCCTCCGGGACCGCCTGACGTGGAGGCCCCGGCCGCACCGCCCGTGTCGCCGCCGGTCTCGGCCGCGGGCGTGGCGTAAGCGCCGTTCGCGGCCGCACCGCCGCATAAGCTGAGCGGCGTGAACCGCACCGCCGAACGGCTCCTCGCCAACGTGGAGACCGTCGTTCGCGGCAAGCGCGAGGAGATCAAGCTCGTCCTGGCGGCGCTCGCCTGCGGCGGACACGTCCTGCTGGAGGACGTGCCGGGCACAGCGAAGACCGTGCTCGCGCGCGCGATCGCGCAGTCGATCGAGGGAACGACGTTCGCGCGCATCCAGTGCACGCCGGACCTGCAACCGACCGACGTGACCGGCCTCTCGGTGTTCGACCAGAAGACGCGCGACTTCGAGTTCCGCCCGGGGCCCGTCTTCGCGAACGTCGTACTCGTCGACGAGATCAACCGTGCGATGCCGAAGACGCAGTCCGCGCTGCTCGAGGCGATGGCCGAGCACCAGGTCACCGTCGACGGCGACTCCCGTCTGCTGCCGCCGTTCTTCCTCGTGCTCGCGACCGAGAACCCGATCGAGTACGAAGGGACGTTCCCGCTGCCCGAGGCTCAGCTCGACCGCTTCTTCCTGCGCACGACGCTCGGTTATCCGGGTCTCGACGAAGAGGTGCAGGTCGTGAAGGAGCAGCTGCACGGGCACCCGCTCGGCGCGCTCCAGCCCGTGATCGGTCTCGACGATGCTGCAGAGCTCGGCCGCGCGGTCGAGTCGGTGTACCTGGACGACCTCATCCAGAACTGGCTCGTGCGGCTCGTGCGCGCCACGCGCGAAATCGACGAGGTGGAAGTCGGCGCATCCGTGCGCGGGAGTCTCGCCCTTGATCGGCTAGCGCGCGCGTGGGCACTCCTCGACGGGCGAGACTACGTCGTCCCCGCTGACGTGGAGCTGCTTTTCCTGCCCGTGCTCGGCCACCGCCTGCTTCTCGCGCCCGAGGTCGCCGCCGAGGAGAGCTTCACCGAGACGCTCGAGCGCATCAAGCGACGCTGCCTCGAGCGCGAGCCGCCGCCCGACGTCGAGCCGTTGCGCGCGGATTCTGCGGAGGCGGCCGCGGGCTGATGCCGGGGCGCGAGCCCGCGGTCTTTCCGCTGATTCCGCGCCGGCGCGTGGAAGGCGCGCCGTTCGGCGAACGTGCGAGCGTCCGGCGCGGACGCGGAAGCGACGTCGCCGGTTCCCGGCCGTACGTTCCCGGTGACCCCGTCGCGACGATCGACTGGTACGCATCGGCGCGGCTTTCCTCGGCTCGCGCGTCGGAGGAGTTCCTCGTGCGGGAGCGGTATGCCGACGAGGCTCCGCACGTTCTCGTCGTGTGGGACCGCCGTCCGGCGATGGCGCTCTACGGGGAGGACCTGCCGTGGCTCTCGAAGCCGCGGGCGGCCGCGTCAGCGCTGCGTGCGATCGCCGCGAGCGCACGTGCCGCACGTGCGGAGCTCGGCTATCTCGATCTCGCGGGAGGACATGCGTTCTGGCGCGCGCCCGGCCGCCGCGGCGAGTACCGGTTGGTCGAGAAGCGCGCCGAGGGCGCGCGCTTCGATGCGCCCGCCGCCGGCACCGAGCGCGCGCTGCGGTTCCTCCTCGGGAGGCGGGCGGCGCTTCCCCCGGGAAGCTTCGTCTTCGTCCTCTCGGACTTCCTCGTTCCGCCATCGCGCGAGACCTGGCGGCGGCTCCGCGCGCTGCGCTGGGACGTCGTTCCCGTCGTGATCCAGGATCCGCTGTGGGAGCAGAGTTTTCCGGTGCTGCCGGGCGTGGTCGTGCCCGTCGCGGACCCCGAGACCGGGCGGGTGCAGGAGGTGCGGCTCGGACGCCGTGACTCAGAGGCGCTGCGCGACCGCCACGAACGGCGTCTGAAGCGGCTGCTCGGGAGCCTTCGCCGCTTCGGCCACGACCCCGTCCTGATCGGCAGCGACGAGCCCCGCGAGGTGGTGTCCGCGTTCCTCGCCTGGGCGGCGTGCAGGCAGCACGTAAGGCGCGCGCGGTGGACGTAACCCCGCTCCTGGCGCTCGCGGCGGCGAGCGAGCCGCCGTGGCGCCTCGATGACCAGTTTCCGCCGCCGGTCTCATACCGCATTGACCCGAGCCTCCTCGAAGGCCTCCTCGTCGCGACCGCGGTCGTCCTCGTCGTGCTCGGGATCGCGCTGCTCGCTCTGGCGGTGCGTTCGGCGCTCGCCTCGCGCTCGCGCCGGGCGCTCACCCCGCTGGAGCGCGCGCTTCGTGCGGCCCGCGCCGCCCTGCGCGGCGACGAAGCCGCGCGGCGCCGCGCTCTCGGAGCGCTCTCACGCGTGGTCGGCGCAGAATCGCTCGCACGTCGAGCGCGGGCCGCGGCGTGGACGGATCAGGCGCCGTCGCCGGAGCAGGTCGAGGCGTTCGCGCGCGCCGCAGAGCACGAGGCGGCGCGATGACAGTGCCGCTCGCCGACGCGGGGGCGCTCCGCCCGCTCGCGCGCCGCACGCTGGTCGAACGCGTCGTGCTCGTCGCCGCGCTGCTCGCGCTCGTCGCCGCCGTTGCCCTTGCGGCGCGCCAGCCCGACCTGCGCGCCGAGCCGTTCGTGCCGAAGGGGTCGGACGGGCTCGTAGTGCTCGACCTGAGCGCGAGCATCTCACCAGACACGTACGAACGCATCGGCTCGACGTTGACCGGTCTCGCCGACGCGGGCGGACGGTACGGGCTGGTCATCTTCTCCGACGTCGCGTACGAGGCGCTTCCGCCCGGCAGCCCGGCCGAGGAGCTCCGCGCCTTCGCTCGCTACTTCATGCGCGGCGGGCTGACGAACCCGTGGACGGCCTCGTTCAGTTCTGGCACGCGGATCTCCAGCGGTCTGGAGCTCGCGAGGCAGATCGCGGCGCGCGAGCGATTGCGCCGGCCCGCCGTCGTCCTGATCAGCGACCTCGACGACGACCCGCGGGATCTCGGGCCGTTGCGCAACGCGGCGCTCGCCGCGCAGAGGGAGGGCCTGCGGATCGGCGTCGTCGGGCTGAACGCGGCCCCGGAGGACGAGCGCTTCTTCCGCCGCCTCGTCGCCGCGCAGGACGTCGTTCGCGAGGCGCCGGCGCCGGGGGAGCGGCCGGCGCGAGAGGGTGTGCGCTTCCCGTGGGCGCTCGGTGCGCTGGCGGGGCTACTCGCGCTCACGCTTGCTGTGCACGAGGTTCGGCGCGCACGGCTGGCGTGGAGGGCGGCGTGAGGATCGCGGCAGGCGTCCTCGCACTCGTCGTCGCGGCGCTCGCGCTCACGCTCGCGCGTGACGTCGACACACGCGCCGGCGCTCTCGCCGCGGGTGACGCCCGCTTCGTGGCCGGAGGCCGCGCGGACTGGCAGGCGGACTCGCTGCTGCCGGCGCGAGTCGCGCAGGACGCGCTTGGTGTTCGCGACGACGAGGAGCTCCGCGAAGCGCTGCGCCGCTTCCGCGCCGCGTACGGGCGGCGCGCGCGGATCGGTCCGGGCGAGGACCTCCAGGCGGCGCGCGCCGCGGCCGAGAACGCGTTGACGCCAATCGCAGCTCGGCACGACCGGCGCGTCGCCGCGCGCGCCACCGACCTCCTCGGCCTGCTCGCCGCCGACGACACGTCGCCCGGCGCGCCCGGCGGTCCCTCGCCGCTCGAGCGCGCGCTTTCGTCGTTCCGCGCCGCGGTGCGGCTCGACCCGCAGAACGACGCCGCGCAGCGGAACCTTGCGCTTGCGCGGCGCCTGCTTCAGGCCCGCGGGGAGCGGCCAGGCGCGGGGACC
>WNGB01002751.1_pt1 | contig 36144 bp, 32 predicted proteins | sample 5400681 | NCBI WGS metagenome assembly WNGB01 (sample SAMN13153367, study PRJNA577476) | soil metagenome | isolation source: 115 cm soil or saprolite under grassland replicate 2 | place: USA:California | collected 2016-06-15 | reverse complement strand
AGGTGCGGCGGCCGAGCAGGCCGGAGGCGTCGTCGAGCAGCTCGCGGGAGAAGGGCGGCGCCAGATCCGCGAGAGAGATCTCGTACCGGTGCGGCCCCGGCAGGGCATCCGCCGCCTCGACCAGGCGGCGGCGGGCCCGCTGCCGCGCCTCGCGCCGGAGCCGTGCTCCGAACAGCCAGAGGAAGAGGACCGTCGCGACGCCTGCCGCGGCCGAGAAGGAGCGCTGCCAGTCGGGTCGTGTGGGGAGGTCCGGGAACTTGGAAGGCTCCGCCGGCGCGGAGGTGTCCTGCTGTGAAGACGTGTCGGCCAGGTCCGGCACTTTCTGGGGCCGGAGGAGCTCTCCCACGATCATCGCCAGGACGAGGACCGCCACGGTCATCCCGGCGATCCAGCCCCGGTGGAGCCTCCGGCGCCGGGGCTTCGCGCTCTCCTGTGGGAGCCGCGGCTGTTCCGTTCCGGCCGGAGGCGCGCTATAGAGCTGGTCGAACGTCTCGTGAACGATCCGGACCTCGTCGGGGTTGCGGCCCAGAATGGCGCCGAGCGCGCCCCGGAGGGAGGCGGCGTCCGTGTCGTCCCAGCGGGCGAGGAGGCGGCCGACGACGAGGTGCTCGCGCACACCGACCGGCAGCCCCTGATCTCTCAAGGACGCCAGCAGGTCGTCGAGCGGGAGCGGCTCGGGCATGGCGTCAGGCGGCGGACGGCTTGACGCGCGCCATGTCCTCCCGCGTCTTGATCAAGGCATTCAGATAGGGGAGGTCGCGGAGGTCCTTCTCGAGCTCGCCATCGGTGACGTCCGCGGCGTGGAGCACGCGCGCCCAGGTCAGCATCTCGCTGGTCGCGGGCTTCTTGAGCAGCCCGTCCACCCGGCGCAGCTCGAGGAAGCGGTCGACGATGCGGTCGCAGAGCGCTTCCGCGATCCGCAGGGAGCCGAGGCGTTCATCCAGGATGCGGCGGAGCTGGCCGCGGTCGGGGAACTCGATGTGATGGAAGACGCAGCGGCGCAGGAAAGGGTCGGGGAGCTGGCTCTCGCGGTTGCTGGTGATCACGACCACCGGCCGGTGGCGGGCGGTTTCCACCAGACTCAGCTCGGGGACGCGCAGCTCCATGCGGTCGAGGGCGTACAGCAGGTCGTTCGGGAAGTCGCGCGGCGCCTTGTCGATCTCGTCGATCAGGACGATCCGCCGCACCTCGGAGACGAAGGCGCGGCCGAGAGGGCCGAAGCGCAGATAGTTCGAACGGTCGCGCGCCGCGGGATCGTTCACCTGGGCATCGTAGAAGCGCTGCAGGTTGTCGATCTCATAGAGCAGGTCGCGCCCCTGATGGTCGCTGCGCACCGTGAACAGCTCGACCTCGCCCAGCTCCAGCTCGGCGGCGATCGACCAGGCCAGAACCGTCTTGCCGGTGCCTGCCTCGCCGGTGACCAGCAACGGCTGCTCGACCGCCAGCGCCGCATTGACCGCGTGGACGAGGTCGGTGGAGGCGAGATAGCGCCCCGGCTCGCCCGGAGTCGGAGCCGGCCGCCCGTCGCGGGTGGTGCCGTCCCCACGGTACTTCGCGAAATCGTGTTTGAGCTCGGGGATCTCGGTCATGGTCTCTCCTCTCCTTCTTCCTCAGGCGCCGAGCCTCTCCGCGATCTTGCGGAGGACGTCGGACGAGTCGTTGGCGCCGCTCAGGGCGTCGCGGACGATCTCCGTGCGGTCGATCCCTGGCGGCAGCGACTCGCTCCAGGTCTCGATCTCCGTTCGGGTGATGGGGCGGAGCGGCTCGAGCAGGAAGACGGGCAGCCGCTCCGGATCGGCTTCCTTGCGGATCCGGGCGAGCGCGCGCTCGGCCTCGTCCTGCTGCAGCGCCTCCTCGATCCAGCTCCGGGCGCCGGCTCCTCCGATCCCCAGGCGGCCGGCCAGCCGCGCGAAGGAGCCCGTCAGCTTGCGTGCCGGGCACCAATCGATCCCCTGGACGACCTTGAGAGCTCCCGCGGTCGCACCCACCTCGCCGAGCAGCTCGGGGAGCCAGCGCGTGTAATAGCCGGTCAGCCCCTCGTCCCGCAGGCGCGCGGCGAGCACGGGACGGTGCACGAGGATGAGGTTCTGGTCGCGCAGGGAGGAGCGCAGCGCGGCGGCCAGCTCCGCCTCGCCGCAGTCCAGGGCCTCGGCGAGCTCGGCGCGGAAGCCGCCGCGGCTCGACGGCACCACCGGGCTCCAGCGGACGGTGCGGACCTGCCGGGGCGGAGCGGCCGGAAAGCATTCGTGGATCGTCTCCAGGAACAGCTCGTGCCCCTCGCCGCGCGGTCCGACGACGAACAGCGCCTCGCTCTGGGGCCGGTCGGCGTGGGTACAGATCTGGCTCCATTGCGGAGCGCGGTCACAGCCGAGCACCGCGCGGCCGGCGCCCCAGCGCGCGCGGTGGACCGCCCGGACCTCCCGCTCGCCGGGGCTCGCCGCGGGAAGGACGGAGCCGCCGCCCGCCTTGCGCGCCGCGCGCCCCTTCTGCGCCCACTCCGCCTTCGGTCCCGGCCCTTTCTGGAGCAGCGCACAGTAGACCTCCCAGAACCGGGCGTCGGCCTCCCGGTCTCCTTCGAGCCAGGAGAGGACGTTGCGGCGGTGCAGGAACGGCCCGAGCTTCCGGGCATCGAACGCCATGCGGGCGAGCGGAACCAGGACGCGGTCTCCGTGGAGGTCCTTCTGCGAGGCCGAGACTTCCCAGGTCGTGTAATCGCTCTCCAGCCAGGACTCGGTGATCACCGCGACCACATGACGGCTGACGTCCAGGGCTTCGAGGAGGGTCTGCTGCACGTCGGCCCCCCCGGGGACCTGCTCGATGTCGAACCAGACGGCGAACCCGGCATCGCGCAGCATACCGACGAGGCTCTCCACGAACGGAGAGTCGCGACGCGAGTAGCTGACGAAGACGTCGAATTCGAAGCTCACGGCCGGGGCCTCATTCCGCATTTTAATGCCCCTCGGGTCTCAGGCGTCAGGATTGCGTGGAAAGTTACCGGGCCTGGTGAGGCTCGGCTCGCCCTGTCCGGTCATCCAGCTCGATCTCTGCGGTGACCTGAGGGAAAGATCTCCTGTCCTCTGGGGGATTTCCCTCATCATCCTGGCCCTCGGTGAATCGTAATGTCGCCATGGTTGGCCTTCGCCTTGCACATCGGCCTGCCGATGCTTCCTTTATCCAAAGGAGAGGATATGAAACCGTTGTGGTCCCGTTCTGTGGTTCCTGTGATCGTATTGCTTGCATCTCTCCCCCTGGTTGCCGCCTCCGCCGCCTTTGCGGTCCCGCCGACCTACGAGCTCTACCCGGCTCCTTCCCCGCTCGGCCAGGAGGCCGGCGAGCCGAGCCTCGGGGTGAACTGGAACACCGGCAATGCGATGTTCATCGCCGGGCTCGAAACCTTGCGGGTCAGCTTCGATGATTCCGTCACGCCGGCCGCGGCGAGCTGGAGCGACGTGACGTTCCCGCTCACGGGCATCATCACGCTCGATCCGATCCTGTCCACCGATTCCCAGACCGGCCGGACCTTCGTCGCGCAGCTCGCCGGACCGGCCAGCCTGATGGCCTTCACCGACGACGATGGCGCGAGCTGGCTGCCGTCCACCTCCGGCCTCCTCTCCGGCGTCGACCACCAGACGGTCGGCGGCGGTCCCCTCACTCCGCCGCTGCCGGGCGTCGGCTATGCGCACGGCGTCTACTACTGCTCGCAGGGCATTGCGCTCGCCGGCTGCGCCCTCAGCCTCGACGGTGGCCTGACTTTCAATCCACCGGTTCCAATTTACACATTGCTCCAGTGCGGCGGCCTCCACGGTCACGTCAAGGTCGCGCCGGACGGCACCGCCTACGTCCCCAACAAGGGCTGCGGCAGCCAGCAGGCGGCGGTCGTCTCGGCCAACAACGGCCTGACCTGGACCGTGCGCAAGGTCCCCGGGAGCACGTCGGGCAACAGCGATCCGTCGGTCGGGATTGCGAGCGACGGCACGGTCTACTTCGGGCTCGTCGGCGCGGACGGCCACGCGAAGGTGGCAGTCTCGCACAACAAGGGGGCGAGCTGGTCGGCGCTCCAGGACGTGGGAGCCTCGTTCGGAATCCAGAACGCCGCCTTCCCGGCGGTGGTGGCGGGAGACCCCAACCGCGCAGCCTTCGCCTTCCTCGGCACGCCGGCCGGCGGTACGGGGACGAGCAGCGACCCGAGCTTCGCCGGCGTCTGGCATCTCTATATCGCCACGACGACCAACGGAGGAGCGAGCTGGACGACGGTCGATGTCACGCCCAGCGACCCGGTGCAGCGCGGCTCGGTCTGCCTCGACGGGACGACCTGCGGCAGCTCGCGCAACCTGCTCGACTTCATGGATGCGACGGTCGACGCCCAAGGGCGCGTGCTCGTGGGCTTTGCGGACGGCTGTGTCGGCCCCTGCGTCTCCGGCCCGCCGAACAGCGACACGGCGGTCGGCGTCATTGCCCGCCAGAGCAGCGGCCCGCGGCTTTTCGCGGCGTTCGACTAGTAGAGCGTCACTCCAGGACTGCGTGGTGGAGCCAGCTCCGTAGACCTCACCCCCTGGCCCCCCTCTCCCGGGGGAAGGGGGGCGTGTAACGATTCCGTGCCCCGGCGCGCCTGTTTCAGTAGATGGGCAATTGACGGCCAGGGAGGCGCGCCATGAGCTTGGAGCCTGAACGGACGCCGAAGCGATCCGCGAATATCTTCATCAACTACCGCCGCGAGGACAGCGCAGGCCATGCGGGCCGGCTGTTCGACCGCCTGAGCAGCCACTTCCCAGGCCGGGTGTTCATGGACATCGACACCATCGAGCCCGGCGTCGACTTCGTCGAGGTCATCGAGAACGCGGTCGGCTCCTGCGAGGTGCTGATCGTGGTGATCGGCCGCGAATGGCTGAGGCTCAAGGATGCGGCGGGGCGCCGGCGGCTGGACGATCCGCAGGATTTCGTGCGTCTGGAGGTCGCGATGGCGCTCGAACGCGACATCCGCGTCGTCCCCGTGCTGGTGGAGGACGCGCCCATGCCGCGGACCGAGGACCTGCCGCCGGATCTCGCCAAGCTGGCGCGGCGCAACGCGATCGAGCTGAGCGACGCCCGCTGGACCTTCGACGCGGACCGCCTCATCCAGACGATCGAGAGCGTCCTCCGGGACAAAGCTCCCTCCGCGCTCCTGCCTGCGGCGCCGGCTCCCAGCCAGCCGGCGACGGTCCGGGAGACGATGAGGCTACGGCCCTGGATGGCTCTCGCAGCTCTCGTGGCGCTGATCGCGGCCGGGTGGATCGGGTGGAGGCTCATGAGGCAGCCGGCTCCGGCGGCTCCGCAGAAAGTCGAGGAGGTCGCCTCCGCGGGGCCGCCGCCGGTGGCGAGCCCGGTCGTCCCTGAGCCGCAGCCGGCGCCTGCGGCAAGCCCTGAACAGCAGCCAACCCCGGACCCGCAGCCGCAACCGCCGGACTATGGGCCGGACACCTGCAAACAGGGCTTCGTCTGGCGCGAGGCCCGGCCGGAGGACCACGTTTGCGTCACGCCGGACATCCGCGAGCAGACCGCCCAGGACAACGCCCAAGCCGACGCGCGCCGCGATCCCGCGGGAGGACCCTACGGGCCCGACACCTGTCTCCAAGGCTACGTCTGGCGCGATGCCTACGAAGGCGATCACGTCTGTGTGACGCCGGAAACCCGGGAGCAGGCGCGCCTCGACAACTCGAAAGCGGGCGAGCGGAAGATGAAGTCCATGGTGCGGTGGACGAAGTCCCTGCTCAAGGTTCACGGCCGGAGCGGGTGAGGAGCCGCGGGCGGCTGCCGGTCCGGCCCTCTCGCTTTCTCTCCCCTCCGAAGGGCGTTATCCTTCCTGTACCATGGGCTCGAACACACGTGAACATCGCCGGTAGCGTCGCTGTCATTACGGGAGGCGCGCGGGGCATCGGTCTCGCGGTTGCCAGATCGTTGGCCGCCGGCGGCGCCAAGGTGGTCCTGGGTGACGTTCTCGAGGAGGGCCTGCTCCAATCGGTCCGCCACATCCGGGCAGAGGGAGGAGAGGCGATCGGTGTGAAGGCCGACGTCACGCGGGACGAGGACGTCGAGCAGCTCATGGACGCCGCGATTGCGCGATTCGGCGCCATCAACGTCGTCTGTGCCAACGCCGGCATCATTCGGGATGGGCTGATGCTGAACCCGGACCCCGAGACCGGCAAGATCAAGCGCGTGATGACCAGTGAAGAGTTCCGCGCCGTGGTCGAGGTCAACCTCGTGGGCGCCTTCATCACCTTGCGTGAAGCGGCGCGCCGGATGGCGGACAACGGTTGGAAGGGTGTCTTGCTGGTGACCTCGTCGATCCACAAGACCGGCCAACCGGGACAGATCAACTACTCCTCGACCAAGGCGGCCGTCGCTCTCTGGCCGAAGATCCTCACGGGCGAGCTCCATATGTGTGGGATCAGGAACATCCGCGTGGTCGGAATCGCGCCCGGGTATACCGCCACCGAAGGCCTGAAGAGCCTCAGCCCGACGACTCTCGATTCCATTCTGAAGGACGTCCATCTCGGCCGCCTCGTCGAGCCGGAGGAGATCGCCTCGACCATCAAGCACGTGATCGAAAACGAGGCGATCGACGGCACGACGATCGAGGTGACGGGAGGCGTCACCTATGGAGCCTGGCAGCGCGCCAAGTAGGCGGCTCGCCGAAATCTCATGCGATTCTGGCGAGACGCCCAGTATGACGCTGCCTATGTCCATCACAATTTCCCGGCCCGGCTGCCCGCCGGCGAGGTGCGCACCTGCTGGCTGGCGATCGACAATCGCGGCACCAAGCCGTGGCCGCAGGAAACCGTCAAAGTGTCGATCGACCTGGATGGCGCGCGGGTTGCCCAACTGGATCTCCCGCACCCGGTAGGCTCTGGAGAGCGCGTCACCCTGCACTGGGTTTTCCGGACGACGAATCAGGTCGGCCGCCACGAATTCAAGGTCGATCTGGTGGAACAGGACGTGACGACCTTCGAGCGCAAGGGGGTGCGGCCGCTGCGGATCCGGCTCGACGTCGTGGAGCAGCCCGTCACAGCGACCCGCCGCCTCAGGGACCGGGTCCTCGAGACCCACGCGCGCTGCTGGCTTGCGTGCGATGGGATGTCCTGGAGCAGCACCGGTTCGGGGTACCCGCAATTCGCCCGTGAGGCCGGCGGGTGCCGGATCACCGATCTGGAAGGGCGCCAGTACGTCGATTATCTGATGGGCTGGGGGAGCGCGCTGCTCGGCTATGCCCAGGAAAGGATCCAGCGCGCAATCGCGGGCGCTCTCCATTCGGGGGCGATCCTCACCCTGACCCATCACTGGATGCCCGAGGTTGCCGATACGCTTTGCGAAATGTTTCCAGGCGCGGAGGCTGCGACCTTCGGCAAGAACGGCTCGGACGTCTGCACGGCGGCCGTGCGTCTCGCTCGCGCCCATACGGGCCGGCCGGTCGTTCTCTTCTGTGGCTATCACGGTTGGCAGGACTGGTATGGAGAACGGTTCGGTTTCTCTGCGACGGGGATCCCGGTGCGGGGCGAGCCGCTGCTCCTGCCTTTCGAGCCCAACAACCTGGAGCAATTGGCCGGATTGCTGTCCGATCATCGCGGCCAGGTCGCTGCGGTCATGTTGGAGCCGGCCGGTGTGATCGAGGGGAGCAGCGGACCGATCCAGGATGCGGATCCCGTCTTCCTGAAGGAGATGGCCAAACTGGCTCACCAGGAAGGTGCCCTGGTCATCTTCGATGAGATCATGACCGGATTCCGCTATCTCGGCGGCAGCGTGCAGCACGCGACCGGCGTCGTCCCGGACCTCACCTGCCTGGGCAAGGCGCTCAGCGCCGGCATGCCGCTGTCGGCACTGATCGGAAGACGGGAAATTTTCGACTCCTCGATCGGCAGGATCTTCTACGAGCCGACCTTCAAGGGTGAAGCCTATTCGTTCGCCGCGGCCCGCGAGGCTCTGAGCATCTATCGCGAGCAGGACATCCCGGCTCGCATCTGGAGCTTCGGCAACCGGCTCCGCGAAATGATCGATGGGATGTGCGAGAGCCTTCGCATCCCTGCGGAAGTGATCGGGCCGCCCTTCCGCATGCTGCTCGCCTTCTCGGAAACGGACGGCCGGCGGCGGGCTCTGATGCGGACGCTCGTTCAGCAGGAGCTGCTCAAGCGAGGCGTGCTGACCACGCAGAACCTGCTGTTGCCGAGCGCCGCTCACGACGACGAGGCTCTGGAAGTCACTCGCCGCGCCTTCGCGCACGCCCTGGGGGTTCTGGCCGGGGCCATGGAGGGCGATCGCTTCGCTTCATACCTCGAGATTCCTCCGCTGCCGCCGTAGCTCAGGCCCGCGGTCCGTAGACCTCCCCCCAGCGGTCCGCCAGATCGCGGGTCGGTGCGTCGAGCGCCGCCAGCTCGGCGACGGTGAGCGGCACGAAGGATCGAGCCCAAGCCAGCGCCTGCTGAAGCTCGTCTTCATCGCACATGCCGAGGACGATGCCGCTGGCTCCGGGCAGGCCCAATGCGTAGCGCAAGCCGGACTGCATCAGATCGCCCTGCAGGAGGGCTCCCTTGGCGCTCTTCTCGCTCTCCCTGACGCCGCCGAAGACCTTCATCGCAAGCAGGCCGATCCCCCGGCTGGCCGCCGCCGGCCAGACCTTCTCTTCGAAACGATAGATGTGCCGGGACACCAGGCTGGCCGCGGTCATCATCACGTCGAAGTCCCATTCCTCCAGAGCCTTGAGGAACCGCCAGGGCCGGTTGTGGCCGCTGACGCCCACGAAACGCGTCAGCCCGTCCCGGCGTGCCTTCTCCAGGGCCTTGCAGACGCCGTCCGGGGCGAAGATGCTTTCCGGCGCCATCTTGTCGTCGCCGATGCTCTGTACATAGACCAGGTCCGCTTGCTCGACCTCGAGGTCGGCCAGGCTCTGCCTCAGCTGCTGCAGCGCCTTCTCGCCGTCGGGCTCGGTGCATCGGATGGCGAGGAAAACCTCCTCGCGCCGCTCCTCGAGAACAGGGCCGAGGTAGATCTGTGCTTTGCCAAAACCGCCGCATGCCGGCCCTGTATCCAGGTGCGTCACACCCGCGTCGATGCACTGGTGATAGAACGCCACGGCTTCCTTCTCCGGACGGTGCCCGGACGGCGCCGTGCCCAGACCCAGGACAGGCAGCTCGACGCCCGTTCTTCCGAGCATTCTTCGAGGTAGGGATATCGGCATCTTCAGGCTGCCCAGATCCGGCGCACGGCAATGCCGAGCTGCCGGGTGTCGTTGCCGAGCCCTTCGTCTGCGAGGACCCAGGTCTGATCCATGAGAATCCGTCCCCGGTTGACCGGGCCGGTCAGAGTGCGCGGCAGGAGGAACGAAACGAGATTCCAGCGGTCGCTGTCGACGCGAAAACGTCCCAGGTGGCGGCCTTCGATCTCGATCCGGCCGCGGACGGACCGTTTTGTTGTTCCATTTCCCCAGATGATCGCTTTGAGAAACAGCCGTCTGCGGCCGCCCGTCCGGAGGAGGAACTCCGCGGCTCCCGACGTCCAGCGGATGGGATCGGGAACGCGCTCCAGAGGGTGCCAACCCGCGGTCAGGTGGTGGAAGTCATTCTCTCCCACGGTGATGTGGTCCTCGATCTCGCGGGGCGGGCGGCTGCGGGCTTCCATGACCAGAGGACAGCCGGCGCTGTGGTCCAGGCAGTACTTGGGAATGTCTCCGCGAGACAGCGACCGGCGCATGTCCTGGGCGGTTTCGCTGTTCCAGATCTCCTCCAGGGTGGCTTCCCGCAGATCGCCGTAGGGGTGGCGGTGGTACGGGCAGGCGAAGACCTTGCTCGTGTGTTCCTGGATGAAGAGAAAGCGCCAGGGGATGAGGCACGGTGCGGCCACTCCAGGCTCCGCGAAGCCGCGGATGGCGCTGTCGCGAGCCGCATCCCATTGCAGGACGCAGTCGGTCCCGAGCTGGCGGGAGAGGGCCATCGCCTCCTCGCCGATCCGCAGGAGCTCCGGATAGGGAAGCATCTCGTCTTCATAGACGAAGTCGTATCCGAAATGACCGAGTGGCACGCTCGGACGGTCGTGCAGCGGAGCCAGCAAGGCCCGCGCCCCGAGATCGTGTGTGAGATGCAGGAAATCGTGCACCTCGTGGCGGTTGATCTTCATCACGATGAAAGTCAAGATGAGGTCCGGATCGGCACCGCCGTTCTGCCTTCTGTACGTCTCCACGTAGTAGCGGACGTTGTCGACGACACGGGAGAAGCTCTTGCCTGTGAGCTTGTAGAACGTGTCCTCGGTCGACGCGTTGAAAGAGACGTGGAGGCCGAGCCGCGGACCGCACGTGGCCAGCTCGTCAGCCCTGGCCGGCGTCAGGAGCAGGCCGTTGGTGACGAACGAGAAGACCTGGCCATTTGCCGTGAAGCGCTGCGCCAGCTCCACGAGCGCGGGATGGCCGAGAGGCTCGCCGAAGCTGTCCTCATTGACGTGCTCGCAACGGTCGAGGACGTGCGAGTACTTCTCCAGATGGGCCGGGTCCAGCGGCCGGTAATTGTGACCGAAGTTCTTGCCGGAGCAGAACAGGCACGGCGGATCGATGTTGCAGACGCCGGTCAGCTCGATATTCACCTGCAGCGGGGTCGAGAGCAGGCGGGTCTCGCCCGATCGCACCTCCTCGGTGTTCAAGCGGCGGTTGTCCTGGATCAGCCTCACGGAGCGGCAACCTCCCTTCATCTCATCTCAGCGGCCGGGTCGATCTTCTGGATCGCTGCGAGCATGTCTGCGAGCAGGAGGTCGGGGTCCCGTCTAGGCATCGATCAGCTCCGGCTCGATTCGTTCCCAGAGCGCCGGCTTGATGGCACGCCGGGAGACCAGATCGACGCGACGCCCCAAGGCCCTTTCCAGCTCATCTCCTAGCTCCACGAACCGCAGGCCAATCGAGGGATCGACGTCGACCAGGACGTCCACATCGCTGTTTTCCCGGGCTTCGCCGCGGGCCCAGGACCCGAACAAGGCCATGCGGCGGATCGGATACCGCCGACTCAAGATTGCATGCTGCTCTCGCAGCGTCGCCAGGATGTCTTTGGAGGATGACATGATGACCTCTGTGTTTCTCCTCGGCTTCATGGTAGCTCATTGCTGTAATATTTCCTCGCCTCGGTCCGCCTGTTTCAGTAGAGGGGCGAACGTTGACCAGGGAGGCGCGCCATGAGCTTCGAGCGTGAAGGGACACCGACGGCTCGCGCCTTACTCAACTGGGTCCGACGAGCCCCGGGATCGTCGGAGCGCCGAAAGCGCCTGCCGCGGGCACGGCAAGTTCCGCGCCTCACAGCGCGGCCCCTTGACGGCCGGCCCGCATCCCTGGTACAACTTCGCCTCCCCGGAGCCGCAAGGCTCCTGTGCCCAGGTAGCTCAGTTGGTAGAGCACGTGACTGAAAATCACGGTGTCGGTGGTTCAATTCCGCCCCTGGGCACCACGCAACCCACTCCAGAACAGCCAGCTTAGAGCGGATCGGTGGCTCGCCTTTGGCAACGGCCCAGAGGCTTGGGGCTTCTTGCCCCGAAGGTCGAGCGGCTTGACCCGAAGGTCGAGCGGCTTGACCCAAAACGGCGGTCAGCGCGCTCCAGGGTCGAGCGGTTGGACCCGAGGGTCAAGCGACCTGACCCGAGGGGCGGGCGGTTCGCCCCGAAGGTCAAGCGGCCTGACCCAAGGGTCAAGTTGCCCGCCCCAAGGGTCGAGCGGTCTGACCCAAGGGTCAAGCGGTCTGACCCGAAGGTCGGACGGTTCGACCTGAAGGTCAAGCCGTCTGACCCGAGGGGCGAGTGGTCTGACCCGCAGGTCAAGAGACCCGGCTCGAAGGGCGAACGACTCGCCCCGAAGGTCAAGAGGCGTGCCCCGAAGGTCGAACCGCCCGCCCCGGAGGTCAGGCCGTGCGACCTCTGGGGCGAACCGCCCGCTCCGAAGGGCAGGTCTCTCGACCTTCAGGTCAGCCGGCTCACGAACCGGGTCGAACCGTCCGCGGGAAAGGTCCGCCTGCGCACGCCGAAGGTCGCATCACTTCCAGGCGAAGCGGGGCTGCTCGAAATGGGCTACGCGGGTATGCCGGCCGTGCACGGCCACCTCGGCGAGCTGGTGGAGGACCGCCGCGGTTGGCGCGTAGAGGAGGCCCCGGGGAGGCAGGTCCAGGGCGAGGACCGGCTGGGCCTCCGGGGGGGCGGGTTGCAGGACGACCCGGTCGGGGGTGAGTTCCTTGATCGGAAGGAGCACGACGGAGGCCACCTCACGGGGATCGGACCGCAGGACGGCGCCGGGTGTTGGGCCGCCGGCGCAGCCCGGCGGCCGTGTGCTCGAAGAAAGATGGACGACTTTCTGTTATTGGAGCCGACGCAGTACCTCGTCCACCAGGGCATTCACACCGACGTTCAGCTGCCAGCCGTGCTTGATCAGCTCGGTCTCGCGGTTGGCATAGCTGAAAGTGATCGGCAACCTCAAGACGTCGGTGAGATGGACATTGAGCTTGCCCTCGGAAATCACAACCGCTTTTGAATCTCCCTTTTCGTCGCGAGACGCTTTTGCCGACACCGAGGCATCCAGCCGTCCGTTGGCGAGAGTGTTGCTGTTCAGGCCGAGCTCGACGGAGTAGGCGCGCAAGGAGCGGAGCTCAGCACCTTCCGTAGTCTCCGAATTTTGATTCCAACTGGCTTCTGCGTTCAAGTTGAAGCTCAATGGCGCGAAGTCGTGACCATACAACAGTTTTCCCGAATAGTAGTCCGACAACGTCTCGTCGCGGACGTAAAGCGCCGCTACTGAAAACTGATTTCGATGGGCCTTGAGGTACTTCTGAGTTGCAGCGGTGACATCCGCCAAGCTTGGCTGAATTAGCTTCTCTCCGGAGAGGATTGCGTCAACACAAGTCTTCAGCAGCGTCCGATCAACGTCCAACCCGCCCACGACCCCAAAAATATGCGCACGGACCTCGTCCTTTGTCGCTTGTTGATGGTTCTGTAGCCAGCGGTTGACTTCTCCCTGTACGTCAAACAGTGGCTTCGAGTTCTCAAGGGGATCGCAATTCTTGTGCAAATTGCTGTCCGCGATGCTGAATTTTGCGCCGAGGTCCTTCCGAACCGACCGCAGCAACTCCGGATCACGTGGACTACGATTGCCGGTGATGACGTACTTCGCCTCACCGGACGTGAAGCTGGAGAAGTCACCTGTGGTTACATCGGAGGATGAGAAAGTCGCGCTTAAGGAAAGATTCCGTGCCCATCCCGCGTGAGCCCATAGCTGTGGCGTGTCCGTCGCACCGAAGCGGGTCCAGATCGCGTACGGGGTCGTACTGAGCGTGAGGCCGGTGCCGTTCGCGGCTTTCGTGATCGCTCCGCGATCGAGCGCGAGCGAGAGCAGGTCGGCGATGCCGGGCTTCTCGAGCACCGAGGTCGCATGCGGTGAGTCCGAGGTTGCCGCGACCTGGAAATCGGTGCGCTGCCGGTTGATCGCGGCACCGAGATTGGGCGCCATTTTGGACTCGGACATCGCCTGCGCCTCGGCGAGCGCGAGCACCAGGGCGTCACCGGTAACTTTGAAAGTACGCGCGCCGACAATGTTTTCGAGTTGCTGGTCAAGGAGATCCGAGACCGATACCTCCTGCGCGGACGCGGCGGTCGCCAGCATGGTGAGAAGCAGGATCGAAAGAAGGCGTTGGTTTATTCGCATGACATTCTCCGCTCACTGGACTCGAACGACGAGCTCGACGTCCACGCGATAGGGACGCTGACGCGCGGGTTGGAAGATTGCGTTGGTCGTGTCGACGGTGTTGTTATCCTCGTCGAGAGCCGTCACGAAGTAACTCTGTGGCGGCGCATCTTGCGAGAAGACAAGATGCAGCCGGACCCGATTGACCGAGTGAGGACCGGCCAGGATGGCCGGGGTGACATCGACGCTCGGCGACTGATCGTCGAACTTGAGATCAAAGCTATTGACGTCGCCAAACGCGAGATACGCTCCTCCCACACAGTCGATGCGGATGGTGAAGCGTTCATCGGGGCGAAGCTCGAACATTCCCGGAGCGAGCACTCTCATGAAGGCACCTCCTTATTGGAGCGGCCCTCCCGGGCCGCGGCCGTTCTCCCGGAGCCAGAATTTTCTCGACGTCGAGAATCCTGGCGGTTCTTCCCTGGAGACGGACTGAAGGCGCAAATTCCCCTGCGGTACCAGGGGCAAGACTGAGTGGTTCATGCGATGCAAGGCGCTTCTTGAAGGGCTCGCCCGCACGCGGGGAGGCTGGGCGCAGGAAGCGCATAGTCGTGGATCAACTGGCTCACGAACCGGTCGAACCGCCCACGAGCGAGGTCACCGGCGGACGCCGGAGCGCGCCTCACTTCCAGGCGAAGCGCGGCTGCTCGAAATGGGCCACCCGGGTGTCTCGGCCGTGCACGGCCACTTCGGAGAACTGGTGGAGGACGGCCGCGGTTGGTGCATAGAGGAGCCCTCGCTGTGGCAGCTCCAGGGCGAGGACCGGCTGGCCTCCGGGGGGGCCGGGTTGCAGGACGACCCGGTCGGGGGTGAGCTCCTCGATCGGAAGGAGCACCACGGTGGCCACCTCACGAGGATCGGGTCGCAGGACGGCGCCGGGAATCCCCCAGACCACCACCGGCGTCATGACGAAACCGGAGCGCGTCGAGTAGTCGTCCAGGCAGCCGAGGACGTGGTCCGGGGGCAGGGCCAGGCCGACCTCTTCTTCAAGCTCGCGCAGTGCAGCGGCTTCCGCCGGCTCCCCCGGCTCGCGCAACCCGCCGGGGCAAGCCCACTGGCCGCCATGGCGGCGGAGCCCCGAAGCCCGTACCGTCAGGATGAGCGAGGCCCGGCTCTCCGCGTCCGGCAGCACCACCACGGCCACGGCGGCCAGCCGGTGCCCTTCGGGTGCGGCGCTCCTGCGCTCGAACCCGCCGAGGTGAGCCACCAGCATCGCCCGAAGTCCCGCATCGAACCGCAGATCGACCATCCAGAGAGCGTACCCCAGCATCCCGCGGCCCGGTGGGCGAGGTGTAAGCTCTCCAGGGAGGTCGAGGAATGATGAGAAAGAAGATCGGTGCGGCCTGGGGAGTTGCTCTTCTCGCGCTGCTGGCCGCGGGCCGGATGCCCGCCGCCGGCCCGGCTTATGATCCGCTGGCGGTCTCGGGGAAGCCCCGGCCGGCTCCTCTCGATCTGACCGTCCGGGACCAGGAGCGGCACCGGGAGATCCCCCTCCGGATCTACCTCCCGGCGGAGACCGGTCCCGCGCCGGTCGTGCTCTTCAGCCCTGGTCTGGGGGGATCGCGCGAAGGGTATGCCTATCTCGGGACGCACTGGGCGTCGCGCGGCTACGTGACGGTGGTTCTCCAGCATCCGGGGAGCGACGACTCGGTCTGGCGGGACAAGCCTCCCGGGCAGTCGTTGGTTGCGCTGCGGCAAGCCGCGAGCCTGGAGAACTTCCTGTTGCGGGTGAAGGACGTGCCCGCGGTTCTCGACCAGCTCGAGCGCTGGAACGCCACGCCGGGCCATCCTCTCGCCGGCCGGCTCGATCCGAAGCGCATCGGCATGGCGGGCCATTCGTTCGGGGCCGTGACGACCCAGGCGGTGAGCGGGCAGGTGGCTCTCGGCGGAGCGCTCTCGTGGACCGATCCGCGCATCCGGGCGGCGATCCTGCTCAGCCCGAGCAGCCCGCGGCGCGGGGAGCCCGGACAGGCCTTCGGCCAGGTGAAGATCCCCTGGATGTTGATGACGGGGACGAAGGACGTCGCTCCGGTCGGTGACGTGAGCCTGGAATCCCGGCTGGCGGTGTTTCCCGCCCTGCCGCCGGGCGGCAAGTACGAGCTGGTCCTCGCAGAGGCCGAGCACTCCGCCTTCTCCGACCGCGCCCTGCCCGGCGACTCCGCGCCCCGGAATCCCAACTACCATCGCGCCATCCAGGCATTGAGCACGGCGTTCTGGGATGCCTGGCTGCGCGAGGATGCGGCGGCGAAAGCATGGCTCGACGGCGGCGGGCCGCCGTCCGTTCTCGACAAGAAAGACCGCTGGCAGAAGAAGTGAGCGCAGATTTTCGGAGGCTCGTTTCAGGCGGCTTGCCGCACCTTCCTTGTATGCCCACCTGACGAAAGCGGTCGCCGGTCGGCTGCCCCCGGCCGGCATGGGCGCTCGCGATCGAGCTTCCGCTGGCTCGGTCCCGCCGTTTTCGGTCTCCGGCCCTAACTTGCGCTGTTGCCCTGTCCTGCAGTCTGTTGGCCGTCGCGGCGAACGCCGCGCCCGAAGCGGCTCGGGCGAACAAGCCCTTCGCGGACGCCAACCACGTCGTCTACTCGCCTGCGCGCAATGTCGACAAGCAGATCCTCAGGGCCGGTGCGAACATCAAGTACCACAACGGCCCGGTGATCACCGCTCCGGCCCACCTGGTCTTCATCTTCTGGGACCCGAACTTCAGCAACGCCGCCTCTCCCGACTTCGCCTACGCCCAGGCGCTGCAGGCCTTCCGCAACCAGTTCGGCACGACCTCTGAGTTCAACACCATCACGCAGTACTCCGGGATCCTGCTGTCGAACCTCGGGGGGGGGACCGCCGACCTGTTCGACACCTCGACGCCGCCGACCAACGTCACCGACGCCATCGTCCAATCCAAGGTCCAATCCTATCTGTCGAACCACACGTTCGACGCCAATGCCGTCTACGAGGTCGTGATCCCGAGCTCCTCGTACTCTTCGAGCGGCTCCAGCACCTCGTGCGGCGGACCGAGCCTCGCCTACTGCGCCTACCATAGCTGGATCGGCAGCGGCACGAACGCCATCAAGTACTCGATCGAGCCCTATCCGAGCTGCGGCGGCTGCAGCGTCTCGGGCTGGACGGCCGCGCAGAACCAGGAGCACTTCGTGTGTCATGAGACCCGCGAAGCCGTGACCGATCCGACGGGCACGGGCTGGTGGGACAACAGCGGCCAAGAGGCCGACGACAAGTGCGCATGGTCGCCGAGCCCGTTCATCGGCACCGGTGGCTTCGGCTACCAGTACGAGTGGTCGAACGCGAACCGTGGCTGCATAAAGACGCGGTAACAACGACCCGCAGGACCGGTTGAGGCGGCGAGGGAGGCGCCGCACCTCGGCTCGATTCAGTCACCAGGCCAGGCAGCCCGATAGACCGCGAGAAGATCCTCACGGCCGAGCGCGACAGGGGTGTTGTCGAGCACAGGCCGGAAGCGCGTTGCGGCTTCCGCGAGCTCCGGCAGGTCCTCCTCGCACACACCGTGGCCGGAGAGCCCACCTCTCACCCCGAGCGTCACCAGGAATCTTCGCACGTTGGCGGCCAGCTCCTCCGGGCCGGCACCGGCTCCTTCATTTCCCAGAAGGCGGGCGAGCTCCGCACAGCGCTCGGGCCGGCCGGGCCAGATGCGCTCCAGAGTCGGAGCCGCCACCAGGGCGTTGGCCAGGCCGTGCGGGATACCATAGCGGCCGGTCAGCGGATAGCCCAGCGCGTGGATGGCTCCCGCGTTGGCGTTGGCCATGGCGAGACCGGAGTACAGGCACCCCAACGAGAGATCCTCGCGCGCCTCCATGTCCGCGCCGTCGGCCAGGACCCGGGGGAGGGCGCGGGCGATGGCGGGCACCGCCGGCCGCGCGAAGGAGTCGGTGAGCGGAGTGGCCCGGCGGGCGAGGAAGGCCTCGACGGCATGGACGAAGCCGTCGAGCGCGCTCCAGGTGGTCTGCGGCGCCGGCAGCGTCAGGGTCAGCTCGGGGTCCACGATCGCCGCCCGCGGCAGCAGGTGGAGGCCGGCCACGACCTCTTTCTTGCGCGGGGAGAGCTGCACGATCACGGCGTGGCTCGACACCTCGGCGCCGCTCCCCGGGGTGGTCGGCACGGTGACCAGAGGCAGGCCCGGGCGCCGCACCGTGTCGAATCCAAAATAATCCGAGGTCTTCCCGCCGCTCGTCGCCAGCACCGCCGCCACCTTGGCGGCATCGATCGCGCTGCCGCCGCCGAGCGCGACCACCGAGCCGTGCCCTCCTTCGAGGATGCGGTCCCGGCAGCGTTCCGCATGTCCCTCGTCGGGGTCCGGAGCGACCCCGTCCCAGACCTCGGCGTGATGACCGGCCTCGCGGAGGTGTCCGAGCAGGCGCTCGGCGATTCCCGCCGCGACCACCCCTGGATCGGTGACCACGAGCGGCCGCTCGGCTCCCAATTCGTCCAGGATCGCCGCGACGTCCGCCAGCCGGCCGCGGCCGAAGAGCAGGGTGGGCGGAACCCTGAGCTTCACCCCCTCCCGCCCTTGAGCGCCAGCGCCCGGTGCGCCGCGGAAACGATCGCCGGGGGGTCCATGCGGTACTCGGGGAGCATCTCCTCGAAGGTGCCGGTCGTTTCACAGAAACAGTCGGGGATCCCCACCCGCACGACCGGGGCCGGATGGCTCGTGAGGACGGCCTCGGCCACGGCGCATCCCAGACCGCCGAGGATGCTGTGGTCCTCGACCGTCACCAGCGCGCCGGTCTCCACGGCGGCGGCGGTGATGGCTTCGCGATCGAGCGGCTTGATGGTGTGGACGTCGAGCACCCGGGCTTCGATCCCTTCGTTCGCGAGCGCCTTGGCCGCTTCGAGCGCCCCCCAGACCATCGCGGCTCCGGTAGCGATCAGGGTGATGTCCCTGCCCTCCCGCAGCAGCACGGCCTTGCCGATCTCGAAGTCGTAGTCGCCGAAGTAGACCTGCGGCGTGTCCGCGCGCCCGACCCGGATGTAGACCGGGCCGTCGTGGGCGTAGGCGGCCCAGGTGGCCTTCCAGGTCTCGACCGAGTCGGCCGGCGAGAGCAGGACCAGGTTCGGCATGGCGCGGAGCACCGCGAGGTCCTCATAGGAATGGTGGGTCGGCGCCGCCGCTCCGCCCGAGATGCCGGCGTAGGAGCCCACCATCTTGACGTTGGTCCGGTGGTAGGCGACCTCCAGGCGCACCTGCTCGCAGGCGCGGAAGGAGAGGAAGGCGGCGAAGCTGTTGACGAAGGGGATTTTCCCCCTCAGTGCGAGGCCGGCCGCGGTGCCCACCAGGTCGGCCTCGGCGATGCCCATCTGCAGGAACCGGCGCGGGAATTCGAGATGGAAGGGGATCGTGTACTGGCCGAGATCCCCTTCGATCGAAAACACCCGCTCATCGGTCCGCGCGATATCGAGCTGCGCCTTGCGGCAGGCGGTGCGGGTGGAGAGAGAGTATTCGGCGATCCACTCCGGCGAGCCGATCGCCTTGTCCGCTGTATCCATCGTATCCAGGAGCGCCATGACCGTCTCCGTCACCCGGCGAGCGTCGTGCGCAGGATCCGCTCGGCGTCCGGCGGGGTGATGGGCACCGGGTTGAGACCGAGATGGAAGGCGTCCTGCATCACGTAGTCGACCAGAGGGGCCACGTGCGGCTCGCCGACCCCGAGGCCGCTCAGGCTGGGGATGCCGCAGTCGCGGACCATCCGGCGCACCTTGGAGATCCCCGCCTTGGCCAGCTCAAGGTCGCTCTTCGCGCCCCGCTCGAGCCCCAAGGCCTGGGCAATGCGCGCGTAGCGGTCGGCCGCGTGCGGGAGGTTGTAGTCCATGACGTCGGCCAGGAAGACCGCGCAGCCGACGCCGTGGTGGACCCGGTGCTGCACGTTGACCCCGTGGGCGAAGGCGTGCTCGCCGCTGCCTCCCCCCTTCATCGAGATGCCGGCGGTCAGGCTGGCGACCATCATCCAGGCCCGCGCCTCGCGGTCCTGCCCGTCGGCGATCGCCCGCGGCAGCCATTTCTGGATCAGCTCGATGGCGTAGAGGGCGTAGGCGTCGGCGAGCGGCTGGCGCTCGACCGAGACGTAGGCGCCGATGGCGTGCGAGAGCGCGTCGAGACCGGTGGCCGCGGTGACCGCGGGCGGCAGGCTCAGGGTGAGCAGCGGATCGCAGAGCGCCACGTGGCCGGGAACCGCCACGATGTGCATCTTGAACTGCCGCGAGGTGTCGATGATGATCGTGCCGCCGACCACCTCGCTGCCGGTGCCCGAGGTGGTGGGGACGAACATCAGGGGCGGATGCGGGTTCACGCAGGGCCGCACGCCCTCCTCGTAGTCGCGGATGTGGCCGCCGTTGCTCACCACCGCCGCCGCCGACTTGGCCACGTCCATGGCGCTGCCGCCGCCCAGACCGACGATGCTGTCCGCCCCGGCCTTGCCGTAGGCGTCGGCCGCCGCCATGACGTGAACGTCGGCCGGATTGGTCTCGACGCCGGAAAAGATCTCGTACGCGATCCCCGCCGCCGCGAGGGAATCGAGGACCGGCTGGGCGACTCCGGCGGCGAGCACCCCGGGATCGGTGACGATCAGCGCTTTCTTGCCACCGAGGCGGGCGAGCTCGGAGCCGGCCTTGGCCGCGGCGCCCTCGCCATAGTGGATACGGGGGTACAGCTGGAAGGTGAACATCTGCACGGGAGCGACCTCTCTTTCGACGTTCAACAGGAAGCGGCGGCGCGGGAATCGGGTGGACGGAAGAGGCCCCGCATCGCCAGATCGAGAAGATTCAGGACGTCATAGACCGGCAGGCGCAGGGCGTCGCGCAGCGCCTGGTTGGCCGGCGGCATCAGGGTGCATTCGCAGACGAAGGCGCCGAGGTCGGGATGCTCGTCGAGTATCCGCCGGCCGGCGGCGACGAGGTCGGCTTCGAGCCGCCGGCGGTCCGGGATCTCCTTGGTGCGCAGGAATTCCTGCCAGGCCTCGGAGCCGGCGACGCCGCCGACCGCCACCGGGATCTCCCGTGCGCTCCAGCCGCAGGCGTTGTAGACCTCTTCTCCCACCGACTCGGGATGGAAGGCCAGGATGCCGATCCGGCGCGCCGGCATCATACGGTGGATCTGGGGAACCATCAGGAGGGCCGAGGTGACGACCGGGACCGATACAGAGGCCGCCAGCCGGTCCTGCAAGAGGACCATGAGCCCGTTGCAGTTCTCGGTGAGCACCGAGACCCCCTCCCGTTCGAGCTCGCGCGCGGCTTCGAGGTAGAGAGGCAGGAGGGCCTCCACGTCCGCGGCGGAGGCGGGCGGACGGGCGCCGGTCACGATCCGGCGGACGACCGGGTAGGGGAAGGTGGCGCTCGACGCCATGCAGCCGGCGACGTCCGCCATCTTCCCGTCGAGCATCAGGATGCCGAGCCTCAAGCGGCCACCGGCGCGTTGGCGGGGCGGTAGCTGCCGCTCATCGCGAGGTCGAGCTGGGTCAGGACGTCGTAGACCGGCACGCCCACCTCCTCGCGCACCGCCTGCAGGCAGGCCGGGAGCATCGTGCACTCGGAGACGAAGGCGCCGATGTCGGGGTGCTCGGCGAGCATGCCGCGGACCACGGCGAGGAGGTCCGCGGTCATCTGCGCCCGCAGCTCCGGCGGGACCTCCTTGGTGCGCAGGAAGGTGAGCCACGACTCGTGCTCGCCGACGCCGCCCAGGGCGACCGGGATGTCGTTGCCGCTCCACCCGGACGCGTTGTAGTTGCGCTCGGAGACGGCGTGGGTGAAGAAGGTGAGGATGCCGATCCGCTTCCCGCCGAGCATGCGGTGGAGATCGGGCACCATGAGGAGCGCCGAGGTGACGACCGGGACGTTGACGGTCGCCGCGAGCTCCTTCTGCATCAGGGCGATCAACCCGCAGTTGGCGGTGATCGCCGCGACGCCCTCGCGCTCCAGCTCGCGCGCCGCCTCGACGTAGAGGGGGAGCATGGCCCAGGCCTCCTCGGCCGAGAGCGGCGTTTTCGAGCCGCGCACCACCTTGCGCACGACCGGGTAGGGGAACGTCGCCTCGCAGGCCATGCAGCCGGGCACGTCGGCCATCTTGCCTTCGAGCATCAGGATGCCCAGCGGTCTCCTCATCGGGGCCCCTTCCTGGCGGCGAGCGCCTGCCGCGCCGAGGCGGCGATGCCGGCGGCGTCGAGCCCGTAGCGGCGCAGGTGCTCCGGGTAGGGTCCCACGTATTCGGCGTAAGAGTCCGGGATGCCCAGGATGCGCATCGGCACCGGAGCCTCCTCGGCGACCGCCTCGGCCACGGCTCCTCCGAGCCCTCCGTACACCGTGTGCTCCTCGACCGTGATCAGGAGGCCCGTCTCGCGGGCCGCCCGCGCCAGGAGCTCGCGGTCGATCGGCTTCACGGTGTGGAGGTCGAGGACGCGCGCCTCGATCCCCTCGCCCGCCAGAATCTTCGCCGCGGCGAGCGCCTCGGCCACGACCGTGAGGCCGGAGGCGACGAGCGTCAGGTCGTTTCCCTCCCGCAGCGTGATCCCCTTGCCGATCTCGAACCGGCAGTCCTCGCCATAGACCTGGGCCGTGATGTCGACCGCGAGGCGGACGAAGACCGGGCCGGGGTGATGCCCCGCCGCGAGCGTCGCCCAGTAGGCGGAGACCGCGTCGGCCGGAGCGATCACCGTCATGTTGGGGAAGGCCCGCGCGATTGCGACGTCCTCGATCGAATGGTGGGTGGGACCGGAGAAGCCGGCCTGGAGGCCGGCGAAGGTGCCGAAGATCTTGGCGTTTGCCTTGTGGTAGCAGAGGTCGAGGCGCACCTGCTCGCAGGCGCGCATCAGGCCGAAGGAGGCGAAGGTGTTGATCAGCGGGATCTTCCCTCGCAGCGCGAGGCCGCCGGCGGCGCCGATCATGCTCGCCTCGGCAATGCCGAAATCGATGTAGCGGCCGGGGAACTCGTCGCGGAACGGGAAGCCGCAAAAGTCGCCGAGGTCCGCCTCCAGCGAGAAGAAACGCTCATCGCTCCGGGCCAGCTCGAGCTGCGCGAGACGGCAGGTCTCGACCGCCGAGAGGGTATGGCGCTCGATCCAGGCCGCGCTCCCCACCTTGAGATCCGCGACGGTCGCCACGCTCATGAGCGGCCTCCGCGCACCGGCCGCGGCCCGAGATCGGCGAGCGCCCTCTCCCGCTGCTCGCCGGAGAGCTTGCCGTAGTGCCAGGAGTGGGCGTGCTCGGCGAAGGAGACCCCCTTGCCCTTGACCGTCTTCGCCAGAACGAGCGAGGGCTTGCCCGGCGCGAAGGGCACGGCATGGAGCGCCCGCGACAGGTCTTCGACGTCGTGGCCGTCCACCTCGCGCACCTCCCAGCCGAAGGCCCGCCATTTGTCGGCGAACGGCTCGAGGGCCATGATCTGCTCGGTCGGGCCGTCCTCCTGCACGCCGTTTCTGTCGACGATCGCCACCAGGTTGTCGAGCTTGTAGTGAGCCGCGGCCATCGCCGCTTCCCAGACCGACCCCTCCTGGCACTCGCCGTCGCCGAGCACCACGAAGGTGCGGTAGGGGAGCCCGTCGTATTTGCCGGCCATGGCCACCCCGTTGCCCACCGGCAGGCCGTGCCCCAGCGAGCCGGTGGCGAGCTCGACGCCGGGGATGCTCTTCAAGGAGTGGCCGGCGAGGCGGCTCCCCATCTGCTTGTAGGTCTCGAGCTCCTCGACCGGGAAGAAGCCGCGCTCGGCGAGCGCCGCGTAGAGGGCGGCGCTCGCGTGCCCCTTGCTGAAGATGAGGTAATCGCGCCCCTCCATCTTCGGCTGCGCCGGATCGACGCGCAGCACGCCGTCGAAGAACAGGACGGTCAGGATCTCGGTGACGGACATCGATCCGCCGACGTGGGCGCCCGGCGAATCGGCGGCCATGTGGACGATGTGATGGCGCAGCTCCTGCGCGATGTCCCGCAAGCCCGCCCAGCGGTCGGTCTGGGGGAGCTCGGAAGCGTTCGTCAAAGCCAATGTGAGCCTCCTTGAAGAGCCGCTACCAGAGGCGCGCGGCCTGCTCCCAGGGCTCGCGATAGTCGAGGCCCCGGGCGTATTCGGTGAGATCGTCGAGTCGCGAGAAAACCTTGTGGAACGCTTCGAGGTACAGATCGATGTTCCGGGGCTCCATGAAGCTCGCCATGCACAGCCGGTGGCCGATGAGCAGGCTGCTCCGGATGACGTCGAGCGTCTGGGGATATTCGTACATGTCGTAGACGATGTCGCGCCCGGCCGGGCTGCGGCTCCACCGCCGCTCCGCGAACAGGCTCTGTCCCGGGATGGGGCGGTTCTGGTACTCGATGAGCGCCACTCCCTCGGCCTCCATGGCGTCCTGGACCGCCTTGCGGAACCGCCCGGCCGGCACGTCCACCCCCGCCGCCGCGGGGTCGAGCCGGAAGCGGAAGTGGTGGTAGACGTGCGTGCGGTCCTCCGGCACGTGAGGCGGGATGAGGCCGGGGATCTCCTCCAAGCCGCGCGCGAGGCGCCGGGCGCCTTCCTGCACCCGCGCCGTGTAGCCGTCGAGCCGCGCGAGCTGGGAGAGCGTGAAGGAGGCGAGGATCGAGCTGAAGCGGTAGTTCCAGCCCAGGGTCAGCGCGTTGTACTCCCGCACCTCATCGGGGCGGACCTTCTCGCCGAACATCTTGATCATGTCCGCGGCCTCGCAGAGCCGCGGGTCGTCGGTGGTGAACAGCCCCCCTTCGCCCGGCGTGGGCAGGTTCTTGCCGGCCATGATGCTGTAGGCCGCCATGTCGCCGAGCGAGCCTGCCTTCCGTCCTTTGTAGAAGGCGCCCGGCGCCTGACAGGTGTCCTCGATCACCCGGAGGCCGCGGCGGCGGGCGATCGCGAGGATCGGGTCCATATCGGCCGGCAGTCCGTGCAGATGGACGACGATCACGGCCTTCGTGCGATCGGTGATCCGCTCCTCCAGCTTCGTGGGATCGAGGGTGAAGGTGCGCGGGTCGACGTCGACGAAGACCGGCTGCCCCTGGTGATGGATGACCGCGGTGGCCGAGGCGAGGAAGGTGAGGGCGGGGACCAGCACCTCGTCCCCGGGCTCGACGCCGGCCGCGGCCACGGCCGCGTGGAGCGCCGCCGTGCCGCTGTTCAAGGCGAGGCAGTGGCGGACGCCCATGTACTCGGCCCACGCTTTTTCGAGCGCCGGCACCGCGTCGTTGTTGATCCAGGAGAGGCGGCCCGAGCGCAGAGTATCGACGACCGCCGCGATGTCCTCCTCCTCGACCAGCGGCCAGCGCTCCTCGATCGTCCCCTTGGCGACGACCGGAGCTCCGCCGCTCAAGGCGAGCTGCTCAGTCGACAACATACAGCCGCCTTTCGACCTCGGTGTTGGTGAGCACCTCGCGCCCGGTCTCGGTCACCACGACCGTGTCGGAGAAGCCGACGTGGCCGTTCATCTCCGGGATGATCAGCGACGGGACGAGATGGAACACCATGTTCGGCACCAGGACCGTCTCGTCGCCCGGATGGAGGTTCATGATGTGGCTCTCGTTCCAGCCCGGCGGATAGCAGACGCCGATCGAATAGCCGGTCTCGTGCGTGTAGTCGTTGAAGCCGGCGCCCAAGATGGTCTGCCGGCAGGCGGCGTCCACCTCGCCGGAGGTGACGCCCGGGCGGATCGTATCGATCGCTTTCTGGAGCCCCAAGAGAATGATGTCCGCGGTGCGCCGCACCACGTCCGGCGGCTTGCCGAGGAAGCAGGTGCGCATCATCGCGGCGCTGTACCTTTTGATACATCCGGAGTGCTCGAGAAAGATGATGTCGCCGTCGCGCAGCACCCGCCCTTCCCAGGTGCCGTGCGGCAGTCCCGAGCGCTCGCCGGAGACGACGTAGGGCGGGCTCCCCGGATACTCGCTGCCGTGGCGCAGCGTCGCGCCGTAGATCTCGGCGGCGAGGTCGTTCTCGGTCTTGCCGCGCTCGATCGCGCCGATCGCCGCCTTCATCCCTTCCATCGCCGCCTTGGCGGCCTGCCGGATGTAGCCGATCTCGGCGTCGCTCTTCACCAGCCGCACCTGCTCGACGACTCCGCTGCCGTCCACCCAGCGCGCGTGGGGGAGCTGCGCGACGAGCTGCTTGTACGTGCGAATGGGAAAGAAGAAGCCGCTCTCCTCGATCGCCAGCACCTTGTTTTCCAATCCCATCTCGCGCACCGCCCGGAACGTGACCTCGATCGGATCTTCGATCACCGAATAGGTCATGTAGCGCTCCATCCAGGAGCGGCGGATGACGTTGATCTTCTCCTCCAGATAAGTGACGAACATCGGATCCCCCTCGGCGGGGAGGATCAGGGTCTGGTACATGTAATAACCGGTCGAGGTGAAACCGGTCAGGTAATAGATGTTCTCCGGGATGCTGATCAGGCAGGCGTCGATGCCGCGTGCCACGAGCCCTTCGCGCACCTTCGCGAGGCGGTTCCGGTACTCCGCGAGGGGGAAGGGGAGATTGGGGTTCTCACGCATGAAAAGAGGCTCTCCTCGTAAATTCGACGGCATTGGCGCGCGTGCCGTCGCGCCGGGCGAAACGGCCGTCCGCCCACTCCCACACCCAGCCGGAGCGCTTCCGGCCGCCATAGGGTGCGTGGAGGTTGCGTCCGAAATAGTCGAGCCAGATCTCCTCCTGGAAGACCTGGCCGTGCGAGGCGGCGAGCGTTGCCGCATCGGCCTCGCCGCCGCCGTACAGGTTGGCTGCGAGGCCGTAGGGGGAATCGCCGGCGAGCGCCAGGGCCTCCGCCGCGTCCCCGACCTCCTGGATGGGGATCACCGGACCGAAGGTCTCCTCGCGCATGACGCGCATCCCCGGGGTCGCGCCGGCGAGCACCGTGGGCTCGATATAGGTCGCCGGAGTCCCGTCGTCGAGGACGACGTCGCGCATCCCGCCGCCGGTGAGGACCCGGGCACCGCGCGCCACGGCATCGGCGAGCTGGCCGGCGATCCGCCCGGCCACCCGCCGGCTGACGATGGGGCCGATCGTGGTGTCCGCGCGCTCGGGGGCGCCCACGACCTCCCGGTGGGCCAGCGCGACGACGCGGTCGGTGAAGTCGCGGACGAGATCGCGGTGGACGTAGAAGCGCTCGGGCGAGGTGCAGGCCTGCCCGGAGTTGTAGAACCCGCCGCGCACCGCGTCCTGCGCAGCCTTCTCGACGTCGGCCCCGGGGAGCACCAGGAACGGGTCCTTGCCCGGGCCCTCGAAAATGAGCTTCTTGCGGAAGTCCCGCACCAGCGGCTCATACGGGTCTGCCCAGGCGTCGTCGCCGAAGACCATGACCACCGCGATTTCGGGGTCGGCCAGGGCCGTCCGCATGAAGTCGGGTCCCGGCCGGTCGTCGAACGCGACGCCCTCGAGATGGGAGCCGAGGAGCGGCTCGACCTGGTCCGCCCAGGCGCGCGAGGACCGCGGGAAGCGCGCCACCACCCGGTTGCCGGCGAGGAAGGCGGTGCCGATGGTGGCCACCGGGTTCGACAGCGAGGCGTTGCCGGGGAAGACGATGGCCACCGTCCCCACCGGCTCACGCCCGGCGAGGAGACCGGCCACGTGATCGAAGGCGCGCAGGCGCTTGAGCGCGAGGTCGACCTCCCCCTCCGCCACGCGGCGGGTCTTCTTGGAGGTGCGGACGATCGAGTTGACCAGTCCCTCCCGCGCACAGGAGATCGCGTCCGCCAGGCGGTGCAGCAGCTCCAATCGCCGATCCAGTTCCATGAGCAGACGACCTCCATGCCGGTGCCGGCCGAAACCCCCAAGGGAAAGGTGCCTGAAAACGCCTCAACCGCGCCGAGGTTGATCCGATCTCCTCTCGCAACGACCTCTCACCGGATCTGCTCCCAGGCCTGGCCGGCGTCGACGTAAGGCGGGGCGGCGAGGCCCGCCACGACCTCGGCCAGGGCGAAATAGCCCGGGAGCGCTCCGCCGCGCTTCTCGGGGGCCAGATCGCGCAGCTGTTTCTGCGTCTGCTGGAGGAGGGAGAAGGCCTTGGCGGGGTCCGCCTCGCCCACCGCCTCCTTGATCTTGGCGAGCGCCCGCGCCGCCGGGTTCTCCGCGCCGGCTTCGCTCGCCGCGGCCTGATCGTGGAGCTCCTGGTGCACGCGCAGGAACCGCTGGACCTGCTCGATGGTCTGCTGCTTGATCACCGCGACCTGCTGGAGAGGAGCCCCCACGAGAGCGGCCAGGCGCACGACCTCGGGCGTTGCCTCGACCTTCGATTCCTGAACCTTCTGGACCAGGAAGACGGCGGACGGGATCAGGGGCTGGCCGGCGAGGTCGTACGCGAGGAGGCGCAGGCCGAGGAGCTCCCCGGCCTGCTCGCCGGCCGGACAGACGAGGACCAAGCCGCGTTCGGCCAGGACCTCGAAGTAGCGGGTGCCTGCCTCTTCGACGGACAGGCCGTCATAGGGGCCGGTGCGCAAGGTCTGCCCGGTCTTCACGAGGGGAGGGGCCGGCCAGGTCGCGGGCGAGCCGTCATAGGAGGCGGGTACCAGGGCGAAGCGGATCGGCAGCCCCACCTGGCGTCCGAAGGCGAGGTCGGTCGCATCGTGAGCCGGATTGACCAGGACGGCGCCGGTGCCGAAGTCGGGCCGCACCCAGCCGGCCACCCAGACCGGCAACAGGTCGCCGGTCAGCGGATGGCGCACGTACCGGCCGGTGAATCCGGAGCCCTCCGGCGTGGCAAGGCCTGCGGCGAGCGGATGCGAGCGGTGGATCGCCACCGCGCAGGCGGCCGGACAGGGCGACCAGTCGGTGATGAACACCTCGAGCGCTCCCTCCCCTTGTTCCAGAGGAAAACGGAAGAGCGCTCCCTGGGAGGTGCGGAACGCGGCCAGCTGCTTCTTGTGGACGGGCTCGGGGAAGCCCGCGCCGGAAGAATCGGAACCGGCCTCGAACACGCTCCGCAGAGCCTCCCGCGACGGAGTGTAGAAGACCTCCTCGACGCCGTCGCCCGCCGCCGCGGAGGAGAGCAGGCCGCGGCTTCCCAGGGCGGACAGGGCCTCGGCGGCGGCGTCCGGTTCGGGAGGGGCCGCGTCCTCCGCGGGCTCCTCGCCCAGGCGGCGCGCGCGGCGGCGCAGGAACTCGGCGAGCTCGCGGCACCTCTCCCGATCGGCGGGGGAGGCGCTGCCGGACAGCAGCAGGATGTCGGGCATCAGCGGCGTTCCTCAGATGGCTTCGGGTCCGTCCAAGCGTTCCAGCAGAATGCAGTGCCGGACTCTATCCTCCCCGGGCAGCCGATGGAAGCCCGCCGCGCAGTACCCCTGAGCGAAATAGTGCTGGAGGATCTCGCGCAACCCGAGGCGCCACCGGACCGCGAGCTCCAGGTCGGCCAGCTTGATGGCACGGATGCTCTCCGGGATCTCGACCAGGAGGACGCTCTCGCGGCGCGAGAGGTCGGCATCGTGGAGCACCGGCAGGCACGACTGTGGATCGGGCTCCACCTCGCCGACCACCGGCGCCGCCGCGGGAGGCGCGATGGGGACCCTGGGTTTCCGGATCCACCACTCGGCGAGCAGCCGGTCGGACGGCAGGCCCGCGTTCAGGCCGCGCTCGGGAGTGCCGTAGACGTCGACGAAGTAGCGCGAGGCGACGCAGCCCAGCTTGTGGAGATTCAGATGGACGTTGGCGCTCGCCAGCGGGTCGAACGTCCAGGTGATGAGGTCGATCCCCTGGGCGAGCGCGGTCTCGCGCTGCGCCATCTTGAGCCGGTGGCCGACGCCGTTGTTCTGGTAGGCGGCATCGACCGCCATGAGGATCGAACACTGCTTGACCCGTCCCGCCTCGGTCAGACCGGGCGAGGCGAGGACGAAGCCGACGATCCGCTCGCCAGCGAACGCGCCGAACGCGTACCCGCCGTTGAGCCCCGCGGTGACCATGACCAGGGCGGGCACCCGCACCACGTCATCGGGTCCCCAGACCCTCGCTTGCAGCTCCTCGCACTGGCGGTATTCGTCGAGGCTGGCGAGCCGGCGGAGCTCGATCGGGGAAAGGCCGCTCACGAAAGGAGGGGTGCTTGCGGTCCGCTCGAACGAGCCGTCACGACCGGTCGCTTGATCGATCACAGCTTCGCTGAAATTAGGCAGCTCTCCGGCACGTTTCTGGCACCTATCCTCTCGCGGGTCTGCCCAGGCGGACCCTTCAGGAAGGAGGACGCAATGAGGAAAGCCCGACAATTGACGGGAATCCTGGCGGTCCTGGCCCTCTGTGCCTGTGCCGCGGACCGGGGACCCACCACCACCGGAGTCACGGGAGTCTCCGGAACGGGAGTCGCCGGCACTCCGACCGGCACGCCCACGGGGACGACTGCGGGGACGGGGGCCGAAGGAGCCGCGGTGCCCACGGGAACGACCGGCTCCGGCGCGAGCACCGTGGACTGCTCGACGGTCCGCTGCGCCGCCTGCCCGACGGGCCAGCACCCGGTTCTCAAGCCGCCCGACTGCTGCCGCTGCGTCTGAGCACTACCGGGTCCACCTCTCGGCGCAAGGCCGCCCTGCTACTCAGGAGCACTTTGACGTCCTTGATGTTGAAGCCGAGCTTCGCGATGCTCGCCATGATCATCGGCGCGGTGCTGGGATAGCCGCCGTCGAGCACGATGTGGCCCCTCAGGCCCGGTGATGAGGAAGGCCGCGACATCGTTCGCGCCGACGTAGTACAGGTTGCCGGCGATGCGGAACGGTTCGGCGGGCTCCTGCCCGCCTCGCTTTGTCGCGTTCAGCCACCTACCGACGAGTACCAGCGCAAGAACACTCACCAGTCCCAGCAGGACTACCAGCCGGTATCGCTTGGTAAAGGGGGACAACCGTCGCTCTCCCACAAGCCCGATGGCTACCTTCTCGGCTCATACCGCATCGCCACCGCCCCCGAGCCGAACTCCAGCCGGCTCACGAGCTTCAAGTCGACACGCTTCGATAGCCCCGCGAACAACGTCGGCCCGTTGCCCGCTAAACTGGGCTGCACCACGAGCTCGTACTCATCGATCAATCCCAGCTCCGTCAACGCCAGCGCGAGCTTCACGCCGCTACCAGAAAACGATTAGGCTTCGCCTGTAGCATGACGGGAAACAGGGAGACCCCATGACCGAGCTCGCCTCCACCCTCGACGCCGTGACCGTCTTCCCCGACCGGGCGCGCGTGACGCGCCGCGGCCGGCTGTCCCTGGAGCCGGGGCAGCATCGTCTGGAGATCACCGATCTCCCTCTCGCTCTCGCCACCACCAGCGTCCGCGCTGCGGGCCATGGCACGGCGCGGGCCCGGCTACTCGGCATCCGCACCGAGATGCGGCACTATGTCGACACGCCCGCCGAGGCCGCGCGCGAGCTGGAGGCGCAGATCCAGACTCTCCAGGATACCGACGCCGACCTGGCGGCCCGGGCCGAGGTGCTCGACAAATCCCAGAAGGCCCTCGACGGGCTGGCTGCGCAGAGCGACGTCTTCGCGCGCGGCCTCGCCTTCCGCAACCGGACGCCGGAGGACCAGGGCGCCCTCTACGACTTCATCGTCGCGCGCGCCAGCGCGCTGCAGACCGAGATCCTCGCCCTCTCCCGCCAGCGCCGCGAGGTGGGGCGGGAGCTCGACCGGCTGCGTCGGGAGCTCGCGAAGATCCAGTCCGCGCGCCCGCGCCAGCGTTATGCCGCGACGGTCGAGGTGGAGGTGCTCGCCGCGGGCGAGCTGGAGATCGAGCTGACCTACGTGGTCCACACCGCCCGCTGGATGCCGCTCTACGACTTGCGCTTCAACAGCGACGAGCTCGAGGTCACCTACCTCGCCGAGGTGTCGCAGGGCACGGGCGAGGACTGGACCGGCGTGAGCCTGACGCTGTCGACCGCCCGGCCCGCGCTGGCTCTGGTGATTCCGGAGCTCGAGCCCTGGTACGTCGGCCCGCGTCCGGCCCCCCAGATGCGGGCCCAGATGATGACCGCCCGGGTTGCCGCCCCAGCCGCTGCGCAGGCGATGGCGGGGATCCTCGAGGAGCGGGATGTGCCGGCGGCCGAGGAGCCTGATGTCCTCCTGGAGACCCCCTCGGCCGCGGTGACGGAATCCGGCGCCGCCCTCACCTATCAGATCCCCAACCGGGCGGACGTGCCCGGCAACAACGACCCGCGGAAGGTGACGGTCGCGACCTTCCGCCTGCGCCCGACGCTCGACCTGGTCACCGCTCCCCGCACCGAGCCGGTCTGCTACCGCCGCGCCAAGGGGAGGAACGAGAGCCCGTACACGCTCCTCCCCGGCCCCGCCCAGCTCTTCGAAGGGGAGGAGTACCTGGGCGCCACGCAGATCAGGCGCACCGCGCCGGGCCAGGAGCTGGAGCTGGCCTTGGGAGCCGACGAGCGGGTGCGCGTCGAACGCAAGCTGATCGCGCGCTCCGTCGACAAGACCTTCCTCGCCGACCGTCGGCGCACCCGCTACGGCTACCGCATCGAGGTCGAGAACCTCCGCGACACGCCGCAGACCGTCTTCGTCCGCGACCAGCTCCCGGTCGCCAGGCACGAGCAGATCAAAGTGAAGCTCGAATCGGCCGATCCCAAGCCCGCCAAGCACACCGAGCTGAACCAGCTCGAATGGAAGCTCGTCCTGGACAAGGCGGCCCGGCAGGTCCTCCACTTCGACTTCAGCGTGGAGGCTCCCCGGGAGATGGAGGTGAGCGGGTTGCCGGTCTAAGATATGCCTTGAGACGAATCGTCATGCAAACACACACACGGGGATCGAGCTAGATGCCGGCCGCCCGGGATTCCGTCATCCCAGCGAAGGACACGCGAGGCTACTACGTCATTGTCGGCCGCGGTTTCTGCGGCGTCCTCAACCACGTCACCCTGCGCCAAGGCAAGCTGAAGCGGAAGAGGCTGGGGGATCTGCCGGTCCTCCACATCGGGTTTGAGGATCCCTGGGCACACTATCGTCCCCATCGCATGGGACAGGCCCCCCACCTCCTTGCTCTGCCGGGGTTTGCGCCAAGGTCTCCCGCTGGCGCCGCCGACAAATACGAGCTCTCCACCCGGTTCGCTGACATGGTCAAGAGCGAGCTTGGTCGCCTCGTGGCGAACGGCGAAACAGAAAAGCCAATGGACGGCTGGGTCGCCCTGATCCAACGCTGCGATGCTCCTCAGCCGGAGCTCGCCGCCGAGGTGGGCAAAAGCCTGGGCTTGAAGGCCGCGGAGATCGCGCAGCTCCAGACATTTCATCCGAACCTCCCGCCTTACCGCCTCCTGGTGATGGAGCCCGACGGATGCCCACGGCTCGTCTACGCCCGCAAGATCGACCTGTGCACTGGCGGTGGGCCTCCTCGGCTCACGAGCGCCAACGGCGTCGACGGTAGCCTCTTCGCCGCATATCAAGGCAAGTCCTGGGAGCCGCCGGCGAGCCGGACCGCCTTCCGCTATCTGATCAGCGGCATCGAGGCCCTCTACGCCACCAGTCCCTTGCCGCAGGGCGTGAGACTCTGCATCCATGGCGCGGGGGGGGTGGGTGTCAATCTCGTGGAGACGGCGATGGAGGCCGGAAGGTGGGTCGACTGGATGGCCCGGTGGACGCACCGGCCATTCTTCCAGGACGTGAAGAGCGGCCGCAACGACATCCTGCTCAAGCTGGGGAGCTATGGGCGGGTCAACAACATACTCCTCCCCTCCCGTGTGCAGCTCCGCTTCGGCCAGGGAGTCGGCCTCGCTGAGGTCGCAGCGAAGCGGATCACTTTCAACCAGGAGATGGCACCACCACCACCGGGCGAGGAAGCAGGCCCCGAACCTCCGATAGTCGTGGATTACCACGGCAATATCTCCATTCTGAAGGATGGCGAGTTCCCCTACCGCACCGAAGCCGTGAGTGCAGGGGCACCGTCAGGAGAAGATTATGGGCAGCTGATCATCACCTCGGGTCAGGATGGCAGTAAGGAGCGCCTTGGCAGCGCAGCGTCCCTTGCCAGGGAATTCGATTTGGCCCCCATCGTCTCGAAAGACAAGCGCGTGACAGGCATGCAGACCTCGAATGGCGATTTGCGGATCCTGGGGCATGCTGCCACAACGATGCTCCGGCTGAACTCGAAGTACAAGGAACAGCTCAAGGAGTCGGAAAGGTATCACCGAACTCTCCCTCTCCAGGCCCATGTCAACCTCGCGGGGATCACCTATAACGCCGTGACCATTGCGCTAGCCAACGAGTTTTTCAGCCTCAACCGTAACGTCAACACGGCTTCCTCCAGAGAGCTGGAAGTGGTACTCGGGAGCGAGAGTTTGGCCGACCAGATCGTGAGGCTGCGGTCGTCCGAAGTCGTGCCTTGGGGATTCCGCACCTTGGAGGAGCTGGCCGCCTCTCTAGCCGAGCATGCGGCAGCCCTGCCTTCCGACTGGGTGGAGAGAATCGACAACCTGCGTTGCGATTACCTCGCGTAGTCGAGAGAGGCGACGCTGCGAGCCTCGGCCAAGGCCTGGACCTCGGCGAGGGTCTGCGCCTGCTCGCGGGCGGCGAGGTCCGCCAGCTCGAAGCGCCCCAGCACTTGACCCCTAAAGGTCGCCGCATCGCGGTGAAGCCAGGAGACCCGGTGCCCAACTCGCTCCTCAAGAACGATCCCGTCCGGCGGCAGCCAGATGTCCGTGACAACCCCCTGGTCTTGGGCCATACGCTCCGTGGGGTCGAAAGGATTCCCATCGAAGTCCACATATCGGAGGTTCACGAGATAGGGCGAGTGGACCAGAGCCTCCACGCCATTCCGAGTAATCCGGTTGTAGGAGAGAGAGAGCCAGACCAGGTTCCTTAACCAACGACTCTCCGCCAGGGCGGCGATCTCATGATCCTCCAACCCGCTGCGGTCCAGGGAAAGAGAGCGAACCTGCTCAAGTCTGGCCATGGAAAGCAGGTCGGTCAAGGTGTCTTTGCCGTCAAAAAGATCGAGGTGCCGGATGGGGGAAGCTGAGAAAAGGTTCTCGGCTTCATCGAGGAACGTGCGCGCCAATAATCCAACGAGCTCGACGAAGCCGCGGTGGAAGCGGTAGGAATCCGCCAGCTCCGCCACCGGCTCTGCCCAACTCCTCTCATGCTTCTCCAGAAGGTTCTCTTCCCGCAACTCCCAGTCCAGCGGTGCCTCAAAACCGCTCAAGGCAGCGTCGGCGAGGTCGCTCTGGAGCCGGATGAACTCGCGGCGATCCCGATCATTGCAGCGGTCCGCATACGCCCGGCGGAGCCTTTCGTCGTCCGGCCAGCGCAGGATTGCTTCAAGGATCTGGGACTCTACCGACATAAGAACCTCCTGGCCGCTTACCCTGGCCCCGACGGATGGAGCCGACCAAGGGCATTATAGACCCACTCCGCACCCGTTCGAGATCCCACACCCGCACGAATGCATCCGCCCTGTCGGGAGGACCCCATGCGGTGACGAGCTGCGCCGCCAGGTGCTCGCCGGCGCGGCGGTAGGCTTGGCGGAGCTTCGGACGCATCGGCCGTGACGGCGGCCCTCCGGGCGCCTGGACCCGGTCCTCTTCCCAAGGCAGGCGCAGATGGACGACCAGGGTGCGTGCCGGGCTCGCCAGGATCGCGGCCGGCTCGGGGGGCACCTCGTTCCGGAAATCGATTCCCGGCTGCCGCGGCAGGTCGAACGCCGCCGAGACCATCACCGGCTGGCGGTGGATCCTCTGATAGATGTAGAAGACCTTCCCATGATCCCAGACCGTCGGCCAGGGAGCTTCGAGCACCGGGCCGCGCGGCAGATCGCGATAGACCGCCGGCACGAAGTTGTCGGGCAGCGTGGCCCGCGGATGGACGAAGTCCACGAAGTCGTTGTGGTGCATGAATGAGCCGGCGCGGTAGCCCGGAGCGAGGAAAGGGCCGGTCCAGAAGAGGAGCAGGAGGAACAACCGCGTGGCGTAACGCTGCGCCACGAATCCGGTGCAGCCGCCGGCCTTGCGTGTCCACAGCCGCCCGAGCCCATAGGCCTCCCAGAGCAGGACGAAGGGGAGGACCGGCAGCAGATAGCGATTGAGGACGAGCGGGTGTCCCAAGCCGAGCGGGGAGAGGATCAGCAGGCCCAGCAGATGGCCGGCGGAGACCGTCAGGGTGAAGACCCCGAGGCGCGGCCGGTCGCGCAGGAGGAGGACGAGCCCGGCGAGCGCGCCGATCCAGAAGAGGATCGTCACCGTGTACGAGGGCGTTCCTGCCTGGAGGCGAAGGAGGTCCCAGACCGAGCTGAGCGGAACGCTCTGCTCCACGCTCTTCTTGGCCACAAGTCGTTCGAGAGAGTCGCGTGCGGGCAGAAGAAAGGCTGCGCAGGCCAGCGCGAGCGCCGTACCGACCACGGCCAGATCGCGCACCCTTCCCCAGCGTTCTCCCCTCCGGGTGACCAGATCGCCGGCAGCAAAGAGGAACGGCGTCACCACGAACGGCGCCGCCCCGAGGTGGATCCAGACCGCCAGAGCGCCGCACAGCACGTA